>PVBE011175287.1_pt1 | contig 51503 bp, 41 predicted proteins | sample 1631181 | NCBI WGS metagenome assembly PVBE01 (sample SAMN08397723, study PRJNA350692) | Marine metagenome, whole genome shotgun sequencing project. | isolation source: water | place: Pacific Ocean | collected 2012-04
GTGCTGTGTTTGGCTTCTGAACGTGCTGTTATTGGCTTCTGGACGTGCTGTTATTGGCTTCTGGACGTGCTGTTATTGGCTTCTGGACGTGCTGTTATTGGCTTCTGGACGTGCTGTGTTTGGCTTCTGAACGTGCTGTGTTTGGCTTCTCTGAAAATTGATCCGCCCGTGGGCCGACGTGGCCTGCCCGACCTTCTTGTCCGGGCAGCACGGCCGCCGTTTCACCCGGACCCGTGCACGTCCAGAAGCGAAGAGCCGTATCCACCCCGGCGTCAGCCCGTCCCGAACCTCCCCTCCTGCTTTCTTGCCTTCCTAAGAGGCAACAGCGCGGCCACAAAGTCAGGACCTAATCGATGTAGCTCAGCTCCTCGTAGCGCTCCAGCGCGTGGTGCCACTGCTGGGGTGTTTTGTCCTCGAGCAGGTGGGCGGCCAGGTCCTGGCCCATGATGAAGGCGTGGTCCATGTTGTCCAGGCGCATCAGCCCGTTGCGCCCCACGACGAAGAGGTTCTTCACCTCGCCGTGGAGCCAGCGGAGCACCCGGGCCGTCACCTCGAGGTGCCCGGCGGTGTACAGCGGGTAGGCGTCGGGCACGCGGATGACGAACCCCTGCACCAGCTCCCGGGGTGAAAACCCCACATCGGCGCCGAAGGAGGCCATCCACTGCACCAGTTCGTCATCGGGCAGGCGCCACACCGGCTCGCTGCGAAAACAGGGCACCTCGAAGCCGAGCACGGTCTGGCCCCGGGGGGCCAGGGCGCCGCTGGCGTTGGTGCACTCGAAGGTGCGCGAAAACGGAAAGCGCCGCTCGGGGAAGTAGGTGGTGTGATCGTGGCTCACCCGGGGGCGGTCCAGGGCCAGGGCCACGATGACCAGGTCCCGGAAGCGCAGCTGGTCCACCAGCGCCAGCAGCGGCGCCGGCGGAGGGGGATCCATCAGGCGCACCAGGTCCGGCAGGGGGATCGTGCTCAGCAGCTCACCGCAGTCGAGGGTGGCGCCGTCGTCCAACTCCATGGTCTGGATTCGGGACAGCCGGTGGCGCAGGCGCGTGGGCTACCGGCCGAACAGGAAGCTGGATCCGTGCCCCTCGACGTTTTGGGCCAGCCGCTGCATCAACGGGCCGCTGCCCTGGCGACCGTAGAGGAAGTCCACGGGCACCGCGTGATGGAGCATGCCCCGAAGCAACGGGAATCCCGCGAGAAAGTCCTTGAAGCTCATCGAGAAGCGGCGGTGCTCGCCGAAGGCGCTGGAGAGCTGGTCCCCGGGCACGCCCCACTGCTTCTCCAGCAGGGGACCGGTGATCCAGCGGAAGAGGTCATCACCGTAGCGGGCCCTGAACCAGGCCCGGTACGAGTCCGCCGAGACGGGGGTTGGATCCACATGTCGCTGCAGCACCTGGATCCCGGCCCGGGCCGAGCGGAGCCAGGGCAGCCGCATCAGCGACCCCAGCCGGATGGGGTAGGGCACCCGCCGGCCGCCGAGCTGCAGGTGAATGGTCTTGCGGCCGACGTGGACCAGCTGCTCCTCGAGCAGGCTATCCAGCGAGCTCAGGCGCGGCGGCCGCCGCACCTGCAGCCGGTGGATGGAGATGTCGGTCTGATAGGGGCCCCGGCCGAAGGTGCGGGCCAGGCCGCCGGCCTCCGGGTTGCGGTCGACCAGGGTGGCGGCGCGGCCCCGACGCCCCAGCTCCAGGCCCGCGGCCAGACCGCAGGGGCCCGCCCCGAGGATGAGGGTTGCGCTGTGATCTTGAGCGTTGGACATCTACGAACCTCGGAGACAGTGGCTGATCCAGTGGCTGATCCAGTGGCTGATCCAGTGGCGATCCAGTGGCGATCCACCCCGGACACCGGCGGCGCCGGTGCGGAAACCGCCAGTCTCTATCTCATAATTTCGGGCACTTGACCAGCGCTGCCTCGTGGCGGGATTTCGGCACGGAATGTGTAAGACGTGTGGGCACTGGAGGGAGCCCATGACCACGAACCGCAACACACAGTTCACCGTCGCCGTCGCTACCCTGACCCTGGCCCTGGTGCTCCTGGCCAGCCTGCCCGCCTTGGGCGCGCCGCGCCGGCGCTCGGTCCCGCCCAGCCTGCGGGATGCGATCAAGCTCGCCGCCCGCAAGGCGGTGCGCACGGGCCGCGCCCGCAAGCTGTCGTCGCTGCAGATCCGGGGCAACGTGCAGCAGGCCATCCTGCAGCAGGTGAAGACCTACCGCGCCAAACGGGAGCACACCGCCATGAAAAAGGCCGGGCTCAAGGCGCCATACAGGGAGGTCCAGGCCCACGTGAACAGGGAGTTCGACAGCTTCCTCAGCACCATGAAGCGGCCCGGAAACTGGGGCAAGCTCTCCGGCGGCAAGAAGTTCGGCGTGTTCTACCGTGCCCTGAAGAAGGGCTTCGCCCCCGGGCGCACCTTCCCCACCAACTGGAAGAAGCTGGACCCCGGCGCCCGCGGCGAGGTGGTGCGCTGCCTGGCCGGCAACTGCTCCCCGGCCCAGGCCCAGGCCGAGCTGGGCAAGTGGCTCAAGCTGACCAACACCAAGCAGGCGACCAGCCAAAAGCCCATGACCGCCGTGGAGCGCATGCTCGCCACCAGCGCCGGCGGCAGCGCGCCCGCGCCCAAGCGCTACTACGGCTCCGAGACGGCCAAGGCCGTGGAGAACTTCAACATCACGGGCCAGAAGGTGCCGGCCGACTTCATCAAGAGCATGGCCCAGGTCAAGGCCGCCGCGGCCATCACCAACATGCGCACCGGCCGCCTGGACCGCAAGGTGGGCGGCGCCATCGTTCGGGCCTGCCGCGACGTCATCGCGGGCAAGCTCAACAAGCAGTTCGTCACCGACGCCATCCAGGGCGGGGCGGGCACCTCGGTGAACATGAACGTCAACGAGGTCATCGCGGCGCGGGCCTCGGAGCTGCTCTCCGGGCGCGTGGGCGACAAGAAGGTGGTGCACCCCCTGGTCCACGTGAACATGGCCCAGTCCACCAACGACGTCTACCCCACGGCGGCGCGGCTGACGGCCTACAACAGGCTCAAGGGGCTGCTGTCCTCCTACCAGCTGCTGGTCAAGGAGCTGGACGGCAAGGCCAAGCAGTACGCCAAGCTGCCCAAGCCCGGCCGCACCCACCTGCAGGACGCGGTGCCGATCATGCTGGGCCGTGAGTTTTCGGCATACTCCGCGGTGCTCAAGCGAGACATCCGCGACATCAAGGGCGTGATGAAGGGCTTGCTGTCGGTGAACCTGGGCGCCACGGCCATCGGCACCGCGCTCAACGCGCAGCCCAAGTACGTCAAGAACGTGACCAGGACGCTGGCCCGCATCAGCCGCGTGCCGGTGCGCCGCACCCGGGACCTGGTGGACGGCACCTCCAACGTGGACGCCATGACCCGGGCCCACGCCACGCTCAAGGTCTCGTCGTCCAACCTGATCAAGATCGCCAACGACCTGCGCATGATGAACTCGGGCCCCCGGGCCGGCTTCGCCGAGATCCAGCTGCCGGCGGTGCAGAAGGGCTCGTCGATCATGCCGGGCAAGGTCAACCCGGTCATCGCCGAGGTGGTCAACCAGATCGCCTACCAGGTGCAAGGCAACGACGTGGCGGTGAACCTTGCGGCCCAAAACGGTCAGTTCCAGCTCAACCAGATGGAGCCGGTGTTGGTGCACAACCTGCTGTCCTCGATCAAGATCCTCGACCGCGGCGCCAGGACCCTGGCCACCAAGGCCATCCGCGGGCTCAAGGCCAACGAGAAGAACTGCCGCGCCGGCGCCAACCGCATGCTCGGTCTGGCCACGGCGCTGACGCCGAAGCTGGGCTACGACCGCGCGGCCCAGCTGGCCCAGACGGCCCTGCGCACGGGCAAGTCGCTCAAGGACGTCGTGGTGCAAAGCGGCGACCTGACCAGGGCCGAGGCCTCGCGGCTGCTGAACCCGGCGCGCATGGCCAAGGGCGGAGTGATGAAGTAGCGGCCGAAGGTCGGCTACTTGAGTCGTAGGGCGGGGGCTAGTCCCCCGCCTCCTACTCCTCCTCCAGCAGCTCCAACACGTCTCCACCCTTGAACGGACGGGTGAGCACGGCTGCGGCTCCCAGGCTGCGCAGGCGCTTTTTCAGCGGCGCCGCCGGGGCCTGGCCGTGGAGCACCAGCAGGGTGCCGCCGGTCTCGGGGATGGCCTTGACGCTCTGGCAGACGTCGGCCACGTCATCGGGGCAGAGGTCCATGTTCCACAGCACCACGTCCGGACGCTGCAGGCCGATGAGCACCAGGGCCTGGTGCCACGAGGTGTAGGGCTCCACCTGGATGCCCCGGCGGGCCCGCACCAGGGAGCGGCGCAGGGCGCGCATCAGCTGGCGGTCGCGGTCCACCATCATCACGGTGAGCTGCTGGGGCTTGAGCTCGTCGGGGATCGGCATGCGACAGCGCTCGAGGAACGCCATCAGGTTCTCGTGAGGCACCCGGCGGTGACCCCCGGGGGTGCGGTACGCATCGAGCTTGCCGGAGTCGATCCAGCGGTTGACGCTGGACGGGTCGGCGCCCAGCAGCTTGCCCACTTTCCTGGATGAGTAGATACGCGACATGCCTCGAGTACTCAGGATACTGCCCCCCGGTGATGACCATCCGGAGACAACTCTGCCATGCCCCTCGACAGCTCGCATCTCGCATGTGGTCAGTTTGTCGTGTCCGGCACGACCAAAGGCGGTATCCTATGAGGTAGCACAGGCTGTTTCAAGCGATTAGTGACCATGGCAGACGAGACCGACAACCCCAAAGACCCGGACGAGGTGAACCTGTTCACCATCTCTGCCCTGCGCCTGCACCGCACCGACCTGCCGCCCACGCCGGGCAAGGAGCCGTCCCTGGCCGCGCGGCTCCGGCGCCTGGTGGGGGGAATCCTCGGGCGCAAGAAGAAGCGTAGCTAGACGGCCTCTTCCAGGTCCTCGAAGTCGACCCAGAAACTGATCCAGGGCTGGCCGTCCCGCTGAATCACCTCGTGGCCCAGGCGGGCCTCCAGGCCCTGGCACAGCTCCTTGACCAGGGCCAGGCCGAGGCCTCTACCCTTGCCCTGGCTGGACTGACCGCGCTGATAGATCTCGTCACCCGGCGTCTCGCCGTCCCCCTCCAGGGGGTTTTCCACCCGCACCACGGTGCCGTCCGTACAGACCCTCACCGTGCCCTCGGAGTGCTCCAGGGCGTTGACCATCAGGTTGGAGAAGACCCGGCCCACGTCCTCGGGCCGCCCCTCCACGTTGATCGCCCCATCGATGTCCTCGGTGTCGATGCGCTGGCGCTGAGGCAGCAGAGAGGCCACCAGCCGCAGGATGCCCACGGCGTCCAGCTCCAGCACCTGGTCCGGGGGCGTGCCGAGGGCGAAGAGGAAGCTCTCGGCCTGCTTGACCTGGGCGCGGGCCAGGGCGGCCAGCTTCGCGGGATCGGCGTCGGGCTGCCGGGCCAGTAGCTCCAGGTTCTCCCGGGCCGCGCGCAGCAGCTTGCGGCTGTCGTGAGCCACGCCCTCCATGTTCTCGCCGAGCATGGCGTAGGGGCGCAGCTCCTCGCGGTCCTGCTCGGCCCGGGCCCGCCGCCGGGATATCTCCCACATCAACCCGGCCATGACCACCACCAGGACCGTCACGCCGAGGAACTCGTACATGGGATTCAGCTCTTGAGAAAGAGGCTGACTGCGTTACGCGCGCGGTCGCGGATGTCGGCCCAGGACTCCAGCGTGCGCACCTGCCGCAGCAAAAAGGAGGGCCGCAGGTAGAAGCGCCGGATGGCGTCGGCCCGCAGTTTCTGGATCTGCTCCACGGTGAGCTGGTCGGTGCCGATGGTGGGCGACACCGTGCTCACCACCTGGCGCGGCTCGGCGTCCACGCGCCCGCTGCGGATGGCCTCCTCCAGCACCGAGGTGCCCGGGTCGGGCGTGGGCATGGCGAAGGAGGCCAGGTCCGTGGGCAGCTCGAGGGCCAGGTTCACGGTGCGCTGCACCGTCTCTTCGGTCTCGCCGGGCAGGCCGATGATGAAGAAGGCCAGGGTCTTGAGCTTGTGCCGCTTGCAGGCGGCGAAGGCCTCGCGCACCTGGGCCACGGTGAACCCCTTGCTGTAGTGCTTGAGGATCCCGTCGTCCCCGCTCTCCACCCCCATCTGGATCAGGTCGCAGCCCGCGGCCTTCATCGCCGCCAGCACCTCGTCGTTGATGTGGTCCACCCGGGCGAAGCAGGTCCAGCGGAAGCCCATGCGCCGCCGCACCATCTCCCCGCACAGCTCCAGCAGGTAGCGCTTGCTGGTGGTGAAGGTGTAGTCCACGAAGAAGAGGTTGCGGATGCCGAGTGAGCGCAGCTGCTCCAGCTCGTGGAGCACGTCCTCGACAGCCCGCTTGCGGTAGCGGATGGCAGACCCCGAGCAGAAGGTGCACTGGTGCGCGCAGCCGAGGCTGGTCAGCACCGCCGAGAAGCGCCCCTGCCAGCCGATGGGCATGGCGTAGCGGTCCAGGGGGAAGAGGTCGTGGCGCGGCGTGGGGTAGGCCAGCCGCGGCCCCGGCTTGTAGCCGCCCTCGGGGCCGCGTTCGCCTCGCACCACCAGGCCCGGGTGCTCGTCGCGCCCGGCCAGCGCGTTGCGCAGGCCCGAGGCGGCGTAGTCCCAGAGCACCCCGTCGATCCAGGGGTAGCGCTCGAGGTACTGGAGCGGCTCGATGACCATGTGCCCCAGGCCCACGGCCAGGTAGCTGCCGGGTAAGATGGCGCGGATCTGCCGCGCAAAGTCGGCGTCGTCCTGGAAGGTGGCCGCGCAGGAGAGCATGAACACAGCGTCGGGCCGCCGACCGCGCAGCTTCTCCAGACACTCCGCCGGCTCCAGGTCCTGGGCCACGGCGTCCATCACCTCCAGCTCGTGCTCGCCGTGGAGCCAGCCGCTCTGCACCAGCAGGTCGATGGGGGGCCAGAGGTACGACGCCTTCGAGGTGAATCCGCAATAGTTGTCGCGGAGCACCGGCGTCTCGGCAGGGGGGTTGAGCAGCAGCACGTTGGACATGATCGTGTATCTCTACCACTGCAACGATGAGATGGAAAAGGGGGGAGTGCAAATAGATTGAAAAACGAAGCGCCACGGCCGATCCTGTTGCTTTCCATGAGCAAGGATCCGGAAAACCGCCAGGAGGGCCCCGCGCCCGCCCCGCCGCCGTGGCACCGGCGCGCCCGCCTGCGCACCGCGATGATGCTGGCGGCCCTGGGCCTGGCCCTGGTGGTGCCCCGGGCGTTGACCCTCCACGGCATCGAGGTGGCGGCCATCTTCGAGTTCGCCGACATGGCGGACCACCTCTACTTCCTCGACACCATGGTCAAGCGAGAGCTTCCGGGCCAGTCCAGCGATCCCTTCTTCTCCATGTTCCCCGAGACCCTGCCCGACCGCCTGGCCGAGCAGTGGACCACCGGCGTGTACCACGTGGCGCGGCTCTTTGCCGGGTCCCTCGGCACCGGCTCGCTGTGGACCACCCTGCTGACCAACACGCTGTTTACGCTGATTTTGCTCGGGGCGGTCATCGGCCTCGGCGCCAGCTTCGGCAGCCTGCGCGTGGGCCTCTGGGGGGCCCTGCTCACGGCGCTGTGCCCGGCCCTGGTGGCCAGCACCTGGTACTTCTCCCTGGACTACCCGCTGCTGGCCATGGGCATCATGGGACTCTACTTTCTGCGGTTGACTCGCGGGTTTACGTGCTGGCGCTGGGTCATCGCCTTCGCCGTCTGGTCCGCCCTGGGCACGGTGATCAAGCCGACCTACGCCATCTACGTCGTGGGGCCCGCCGCCTGGATCATGGTCGCGGGCCTGCGCCGGGTCACGGACCGCAACAGCCGCCTGCTGATCGTGGCCCGGGTGGCCGTGGGGCTGGTGCTGTCGTTGGCCCTGGTCTACGCCATCTACCGCCCCAACTGGGCCCAGATCTACAACGAGACCCGGGTGCACTTCGTGGACCGCACCCTGCCCGGGGCGTCCATCGACGCCTTCACCATGGAGTGGATCCTGGCCAACATAAAAATGGCCATGATCAACTTTCCCTACCCCATCATGGCCCTGGTCCTGCCCGGCCTGGCCCTGATCCATCTGCGGCGCGAGGGCGTGGACCGCGGCTTCTGGCTCTCTTACCTGTACAGCACCTACCTCTTTTTGACCCTGCTGGCCAACAAGATGGAGCGCTACATCCAGCCGGTGTACCCCGTGTTCTGCCTGCTCGCCGCCTGGGCGGTCATCGACCGGGTGCCCCGGCGCTTTCAGACGCCGGCCCTGCTGGCGCTGGTGGCGGCCTTCGGCGCCTGCCTCGTGACCACCCACTACAACCCGACCCCGTGGTACTTCCAGCAGAAGGACACCATCCCTCAGGACAGCTCGTTCCACCCGTTTCGCTACGAGTTCCACATGCCGGGGGACAGCGGCCTGGCCCGGCTGCGGCAGATGCAGCACGACTCCCACTGTCAGATCGGGCCGATGCTGGCCCAGGTCAAGACGTGGATGGCGGCGGCCAAGGGCAAGCGCCCCTGGGCGATGATCTACCTGCGCGACCCGCGGCGCATGACCAAGATGCACCCGCCGGTGTTCTTCCGCCGGCTGATCCCGGCGCTGACGCTGACCATGGGGGACCGCATCTTCATCGTGCCGAACCTGCACGAGATGCCGGTGGTGCCGGTGCACCTGCGCCACGCGCCCAACGTGCTGATCATCCACGGGCCGGAGATCCGCAAAAAGGACATCCCGTCGCCGCTGCAGATCAAGGCGCGGCGTACCCTGGACATCACCTGCATGGGCAAGGAGCGCTTCCCCTTCGGGCTCACCTGGGCCCGGCCCAGGCCGGGGTCGCTGGGGCCACGGCCGGGGTCGCCTGGCCCGCGGCTGGAGACGCCGGGGCCGCCGCGGCTGCCAGCGCAGCCCCACGGGGGGCGGTGATGGTTGCGGCGAGTGGTCGGTATCACGTATTGTGCTATGGAGTTTCCGGGAGGAGCCCGTGTCCGCACGGCACTACAGGAGAAAGGTCGGTTTAATGAGGAATCATCTGAGGAGACACGCGCCGCGCGGCTGCGTCCACGTGATGCTGCTGAGCGTGCTGGCGCTGACCCTGCCCCTTGGTGCCTGCAAGTCCAAGAAGGACAACAAGGACATCGAGAAGATCAAAAAGAGCCTCAAGAATATGCTCAAGAACCCCGTGGACATGCACACGGCCCGGGTCGACAAGGTTCGAGCCAAGATGTCCAAGGAGCTCGCGGCCGAGATGAAAAAGTCCGACCCCAAGCGGCGGGCCAAGCTGATCAAGCTCATCGAGGGGCCCGACACGCTCAAGGCCCGGCTGCTGGGCGACGACATCGTGGCGGTCAACACCAGCATCGACCTCTGGATCACCGACGGCAAGCCCGCCGGCGTGCTGGTGACCAACTCCGGCACCGAGCCGATGACGGCCCAGCTGTCCCTGGGCTGCGGCGCGCCCCCCGCCCGCCTGCCGATCACCGTCCGCGTCGCCGACGCCAAGAAGACGACCAAGTACGTCTTCAAGGAGGCCAACCAGATCAAGGTGGTCTTCCCGGCGGTGCCGGCCAAGTCCAAGCGCCTGTTCATCATCAACACCGACAAGACCTGGACCCCGGGGACCCACGACAAGCGGCGCCTCGGCGTGCGCTTCTCCGCGCCGCTGCAGCCGTTCTTCACGGCGCTGCTGAAGAAACCGGATGCCAAGCGGCGGGCCAAGCTGCTCAAGGCCATCTCGGCCAAGCAGATCACCGACTACATGCCCCTGGTGGAGCCGCAGATGGGGCTGATGGGCGTGTCTCCCAACGCCTGGACCACGGGCCAGGGGCCGGCCGGCCTCGTCATCCGCAACCCGGGCAACAAGCCCTACGTGCCCGAGCTGACGCTCTCCTGCGACGCGCCCAAGGACAAGCTGCCGATCATCGCCACCTTCGATGACGGCACCAAGAATCACAAGTTCGTCTTCAAGAAGGCCGAGGCGCGCCTGGAGCAGCTGCCGCCGGTGCCGCCCAGGACCACGATCCTGTATCTGATCACCACCAACAAGACCTACACCACCGAGGCGGACAAAAAGAGCCGCTTCGGCGTGCGCATCACCAGCCCCATCGACGGAGGACTGCGCTCGCTGCTGAAGAAGCCGGACGCCAAGCGGCGGGCCCGGCTGCTGCAGACGGTGCTCAACCTCAAGGTGGACCGCCTGCCGATGCTGGGCGACGTGGTGGTGGCGGTGGGCCTGTCCGGGGACCGCTGGACCGTGGGCGGCCAGCCCGCCGGCATCGCGGTGAACAACTGGAGCAACCGCCCATTGCCCCTGGAGCTCAAGGTGGGCTGCGGCGCCTACAAGAAGGAGTACCTGCCGATCACGGCCATCATCGACGACGGCCGCAGCAAGCAGGAGAAGGTGTTCAACCACCCGGGCGAGACCCCGGTGACCCTGCCGCCGGTGCCGCCGCGCTCCAAGCGCCTGTTCATCGTCACCACGGACAAGACCTGGAACCCGGGGACCCACGACAAGCGCTGGCTGGGGGTCAACATCACGGCCAACATCGGCAAGGTGCTGCACACCCTGCTGCGGGGCGGCGACGCCAAGGTCTGGAAGCGTATGGCCGGCGCCATCATGCAGGGCGACACCATGGACCGCATGCCGATCCTGGAGGACTCCATCGTGGCCCTGGGCCTGAGCCCGGACCGCTGGACCACCAACGGCGCGCCCGCCGCGGTGGTGATCAACAACAAGGGGGCCAAGAAGTGGAAGGCCAGCCTCAAGCTCACCGTGGGGGCGCCCAAAAAGAGCCTGCCGGTGACCACCTACCTCGACGACGGCAAGCGCAAGATCAAGGTGGTGTTCAAGAAGGCGGAGTCCAAGGTGGTGGCGCTGCCGGCGGTGGGCTCCCACAAGCAGAAGCTGTTTTTGATCACCACGGACAAGACCTGGTCTCTGTCGGCCAAGGACCACCGCGTGCTCGGCGTCAACGTGGGCCTGCCCAAGGGCCTCAAGGCCCTGCCGCCGTCCATCCCGCCCAGCCTGCTCGTGCCGACCCAAAAGGGCAAGGGCGCGCCGGGTAAGGGAGCGCCGGGTAAGGGCGCCGGGCCTGCCAGGGGTGGGCCGCCCGCCAAGGGTGGACCGCCCGCCAAGGGTGCGCCGGCTGCCAAGGCCGGGCGGCCTATTTGGACAGCGCCATCAGCGCCAGCCAAGGGAGCGCCTACCAAGGGAGCGCCCGCCAAGGCCGCGCCCGCCAAGGCCGCGCCCGCCAAGGCCGCGCCCGCCAAGGCCGCGCCGGCCAAGAAAAAGCCGGCCAAGAAGAAGTCCCGCTGATCACACGCAGCACGTACGGGTAGATGAGCGAAGCGCAGCCCCCAGCCAAGCCTGACGAGACGGAGCCCCTCGAGGAGGAGCCCCTCGAGGAGCCCGCTGTGCAGGAGCCCGCTGTGCAGGAGCCCGCCGAGGAGCCGGTCGAAGAGCAGGTCGAAGAGCAGGTCGAAGAGCAGGAGCCTGCCGAGGAGCCGCCCGCCGAGGAGCCGCCCGCCGAGCTGGCGGCGCCCAAAAAGCCGGCCAAAAAGAAGCCGCCCGCCAAAAGCCCCGTGCGCCTGGTGCTGCTGGTGCTGGTGGCGCTGGTCGGCTTCTGCGGCCTCAACGAGCTGGCCATCCGCCTGGTGGTCAACTGGAAGAACAACCGCGGCCTGCAGCGCTGGATCACCGACATGCCGAAGCTCAAGCCGAAGCAGAAGGCGCGCTTCGGCCTCATGGTGCAGCCGTCAGGCCACAGCAAGCTGATCTACGAGCTGCGCCCCAACATCGAGGTGACCCACCAGGGGGTCATCGTCAAGACCAACGCCGACGGGTTCCGCGACAAGAAGTACTCCACCAAGAAGGGGCCCAACGTGGTGCGCATCGTCGGCATCGGCGACTCCAACATGTTCGGCTGGGGCGTGGGCCAGGAGAAAAACTTCCTCGCCGTGATGGAGAAGCGGCTGAACAAGCAGTACCCGGGCAAGATCTGGGAGGTGATCAACACCGGCACCCCCGGCTACAACACCTTCATGAAGGTGGAGGCCCTGCGCACCCGGGCGCTGAAGTACAAGCCCGACCTGGTGCTGCTGCAACACACGATCAACGACCTGCTGCTGCCGGAGTTCATCTACGAGTACCCCGACCCGTGGACCACCCGGCGCTCCTTCGCCTACGACTTCTGGTTCAAGGAGTTCTCCTTCAAGAAGCAGAAGTTCAAGATGCGCTTCGAGGGCGAGTTCAAGGAGGTGCCGCCGGGCTTCGAGTACATGGCCGGCGAGGAGGGCTTCGCCCGGGCCTTCGTCGGCCTGCGCAGCATGCGCAAGGAGCTCGGCTTCAAGGTGGCGATGCTGGTGAGCCACGACCACCCCGTGGGCATCGCCAACGCCATCCAGCGGCTGAGCGAAAAGTACGACTTCCACACCCTGGTGCGGCTGCATCGCACCGACGACCCGTCCCTCATCGTCAGCAAGACCGACCTGCATCCCTCGGTCAAGGGCCACCGCCTGATGGCCGACGCCATGCTCGACTTCCTGCACAAGAAGGGCCTGATCCAGGCGTTAGCCAAGCGCAAGTAGTGGGGTCAGTAGCCCTTGTAGATGAAGTCCACGGCGCCGATCTTCCAGAAGTAAAAGAGGAACAGCAGCACGAAGATCACGCCCACCAGGCCGAAGGTCATGAGGGTCTTTTTGGCTGACCCTTCCTGCTTCTCGTCCTCAGCGGTCTCTGTGGTTTTCTTCTCTTCTGCCATGTCATAACCCCTTGAGCGCGGCGATGATGTTGCGCTGGACCTCGGAGGTGCCGGAGTAGAGCGTGCTGGCCGTGGCGTCGCGCAGCTCCCGCTCCAGCTCGTACTCTGCCATGAAGCCGTAGGCCCCGAAGAGCTGAATGGCGTCGCGGCAGGCGTGGGTGTAGGCCTCGGAGGCGGTGACCTTGGCCATGGCCGACTCGCGCATGGCCGCGCCGTTTTCCTCCTTGAGCCAGGCCGCGCGGTGCAGCACGGCCCGGGCCGCCACCAGGCGCAGCTCCATGTCCACCAGCTTGTGGGCCACGGCCTGGTGCTTGCTTACGCCGCGCTCCTTGACGTAGGCCGTGCAGCGGTCCAGCAGGTGCTCCATGGCGCCCAGGGCGCCGGCCATGATCATCAGCCGCTCCCACTCCATGGAGCTGTTGAAGACGAAGGAGCCCGAGCCGACCCGGCCCAGCACGTTTTTCTCGGGCACCCGGCAGTCCTCGAAGGCGATCTCGCACATGGGGCTGGTGCGCAGGCCCATCTTGTCGAAGGCCGGCCCCACGGACAGCCCCGGCGTGTCCCGCGGCACCAGAAAGCCGGTGATGCCGGCGAAGCCCTTGCCGCCGGTGCGGCCGTAGGTGATGAAGAGGTCCGCCACCGGGCCGTTGGTGACGAAGGTCTTGGTGCCGTTGAGCACGTAGCAGTCGCCGTCGGCCACGGCGGTGGTGCGCAGGGCGTAGGCGTCGGAGCCCGAGTCCGGCTCGGTCATGGCGTTGGCGCCGATGACCTCGCCGCTGGCCATGGGGCGCAGGTGCCGCTCCTTCTGTTCGTCGGTGCCGAAGAGCAGCAGCGGCGTCTCGCAGGCCCACAGGTGCGCGCCGATGGAAAAGATCAGCCCGTTGTCGCGGCAGCTCAGGCCGACGCCCTCGAGGATCGCCACCATGTCCAGGGCGCTGTGCCCGCCGCCGCCCAGTTCCTGGGGCACGGGCATGCCCTGGAGCCCGAACTCGGCGCAGCGGTCCCACAGGTCCCGGGGGAAGGCGGCGTCCTTGTACCTGGCGGCCAGCCCCTCGTTGAGCGAGGCGCCGAACTTCTCCGCGCCGTCTCTGAGCTGCTGCTGCTCCTCGCTCCAGGAAAAATTCATCGTTACTCCGTTGCTCGCCCAAAGGATTGCATCAGTTCACCAGCCGCGCCACCAGGGCCACCACCCCGTCCATGTCGAGGAAGAAGAAGATGAAGCCGAAGCCAAAGAACGAAAAGGCAACAAAGGTATGCAGCGGCTTCAGCTCCTTGTGGTTGATCAGCTCCTTCAGCGAGGTGTTCTTGCGCTTGAGCTGCTGAAAGACGTTCCAGGTCACCATGCCGATGCCGTGGTACAGGCCCAGGGCCAAAAAGCGCCACGACCCCTCGTGCCAGACCATGAAGATCACGAAGGTCAGGATCACGCCGAGCTGCATCTTGAAGAACGAGGAGCGCACGCCGAAGAACGGAAAGAAGAAATAGTCACGGATGAAGCTGTAGACCGAGATGTGCCAGTTGCGCCACATCTCAGCGAGGTTCGGCTTGAAGTAGGGCAGGTTGAAGTTTTCCATGATCTTGTAGCCGAAGAGCATGGCCACGCCCAGGGCCAGGTCGGTGTAGCCGGAAAAGTCCATGTAGACCATCACGGCCAGGCCGTAGAGCGAGCTGATCACCACGGCCTTGCCATGCAGCGCCGGCGCCAGCAGCACGCCCAGGGCGCCGGTGGCCGCGTCCTTCAAGATCAGCGGCTTGAGCGGCTCGGCCACGAGGAACTTTTTCACCAGCCCGCCGATGATGCGGAACAGACCGTAGTTGATGTCCGAGTGGTCGAGCTTCTTTTTGGCCTCGGTCTGCTTGTGGAAGGCGGGGAAGCGCTCCACCGGCCCGGCGATGTAGGTCGGGATGAACAGCACGTAGAGCGCGAAGTCGTGCAGCGAGCTCTCGGGGATGCGCTCGCGATAGATCTCGACGGTGTAGTGGATCATGCGGAAGATGATGTACGACGCCCCCAGGGGCATGATCACCTTCGGCACGCTGCCGGGCTGCAGCTCGAGGGCGTCGGCCGCGCCGGCGGACAGCAGCCAGGCCACCAGCTGGTTGGTGTATTTGAAAAAGCAGAGGTTGCCCACCAGCCAGAGCAGGGTCGCCTTGAACACCGCCGACCGCCGCGCCGCCTCCTTGTCGCGCAGGTAGCGGCCGGCGTAGTAGGTCAGCCCGATCATGCCGAGGAAGTAGACCGCCGAGGTCCAGTCCACCCGGGCGATGACCGCCACGCTGCCGATGAGCAGGGCCGTGCCGCGCCAGGGGGCGGGCACCACCCAGTACAGCGGCACCGCCACCACCAGCACCATGGCGTAGATGAAGATCTCCTGCATTCTTTCGGTTCTATCATTGTTGTGGCGGCCCCTGAAGCTATAAACTGCCGCCTACCCAACCACGAGAGAGGAGCAGCCATGCGAAGACTGCCACGGTTTCTGGCGGCGGCCGCCGTCATCGCCCTCAGCCTGACCGCAGGTGCGGTTCTGGCCGACGGGCTCAAGATCGAGATCAAGGAGTGGACCCTGCCCAACGGCATGAAGGTCCTGTTTTCCCCCATGCGCAAGGTGCCGGTGGTGACTGTGCAGGTGTGGTACCACGCCGGCTCCAAGGACGAAAAGGTCGGCATCCGCGGCATCGCCCACATGTTCGAGCACATGATGTTCAAGGGCAGCAAGCACGTGTCGCCGGAGAATCACGCGCGCATGCTCTCGGCGGTGGGCGGCTCGGTCAACGCCTTCACCACCGACGACGTCACCGCCTACCACAACACCCTGCCGCGCCAGTACATGGAGTTTGCGATGAAGCTGGAGGCCGAGCGCATGCGGGCCCTGCACCTGACCGACAGCACGATCAAGAGCGAGCGTGAGGTGGTCAAGGAGGAGAAGCGCGCGCGCATGGAAAACAGCCCCATCGGCCGGGCCCTGGAGGCGATCCACGACATGGCCTTCACCGCGCACCCCTACGCCTGGACGCCGGCCGGCGTGATCAAGGACCTCGACGCCATCGACCGCGCGGCCTGCCAGAAGTTCTACGACATTTATTATGTGCCGAACAACGCCACCCTGGTGGTGGTGGGCGACGTGGACGAGGCCACGGTCAAGGCGGCCGCGGCGCGCCAGTTCGGCGGCATCAAAAAGGGCGCGGCCCCGCCGAGGCCCACGGCCGTCGAGCCGCCCCAGACCAAGCTGCGCGACAAGAACGCTGACTGGCCGTCCCAGCTGGCGGTGGTGCTGGGCGCCTACCACATCCCCCACGCCAACCACGCCGACATCCCGCCGCTCAAGGTCATGTCCACCATCCTGTCGGCGGGCCAGAGCAGCCGCATGTACCAGGCCCTGGTGCGCAAGGGCAAGCTGGCCCTGGCCGCCGGCGGCTTCACCCGCGAGATGGAGCAGCCGGGCCTGCTGTATATCTACGCCGTGGGCCTGCCCGGCACCCACGACCTGAAGAAGATGCAGGCAGCGCTTTTGGCCGAGGTGGAAAAGATCGCCAAGGGCGGCGTGACCAAGGCCGAGCTGGCCAAGGCGCGCAACCAGATCAGCACGGGGCGGCTCAAGGGCCTGCGCACGGTCAATGGCCTGGCCTCGGCCGTGGGCATGTCGACCTACGTGCGGGGCGACCCCCGGGCGTTTCTCAAGGACGTCGCCCTGCTGGACAAGGTCACCTCGGCCGACATCAAGCGTGTTGCCGCCGCGTATCTCAAACGCTCCAACCTCAGCCTGCTCCGCCTCGGAGCGGCGAAAAAGAAACCCGCCGCCAAAAAGGGAGGTGCAAAATGAACCGCGACCTGCACAACACCCCCCTCCCCCCCTCACCCCTTCACCCCCTCACCGCGGTCATCCTGCTGACCGCGGCCCTGGCGGTGGCCTGCGGTCCGCCCCCCACGCCCAAGGTGACGCTGCCCGCCAGCCAGCCCGCGAGCCAGCCGGCCAAGCCGGTCAGCGACAAGGACTTCTGGAAGGGTCGCGACGACCTCATCGCCTCACCCGAGGTCAAGACCCCCGGGGCGCTCAAGCTGCCGGCGGTGACCCGGGTGACGTTGCCAAATGGCCTGCACGTGGTGTTGCTGCGTGACGCGACGCTGCCGCTGGTCTCGGTGCAGGTCCGGCTGCGCGCCGGCACCATCGACGACCCCGCCGACCGCGTGGGCCTGGCCGACTACGCCGCGGCCATGCTGCGCCAGGGCGTGCGCGGCAAGAGCGCCGACGCCATCTCCCGCACCGTGGACGCAGCCGGCGCCTCCCTGGGCGCCAGCGCGGGCTACGAGACCATGACCCTCGGCTGCAGCGGCCGCACCCAGACCGCCGACCTCTGCCTGAAGATGGTGGCCGACATGGCCCAGCGCCCGACGTTTCCCAAAAAGGAGATGGGCCAGGTCCGCGACCAGCTCCTCGGCGCGGTCAAGTCCCAGCGCGACGACCCGGCCTCTCTGGCCAGGCTGCACTTTTACAACCGGCTCTACGGCGACGATCACCCGGCGGGCCGGCCCATGACGGCCAGGTCCGTGCGGGCGGTGACGCGCAAGGACCTCGTCTCCTTCCACAAGCGCCACTTCGTGCCCGGCGCCGCGGTCATCGGCATCTCCGGCGACATGGACCCGGCCAAGATGAAAAAGAAGATCGAAAAGCTCTTCGGCCGCTGGAAGAAGCGCCCCGCGCCCCTGCGCAACGTGCTCAAGGCCAAGGACCCGCCCGCGGGCTTCACCGTGCTGCTGGTCAACAAGCCGGACCTGACCCAGTCGTTTTTCACCCTGGGCCACGCCGGCATCAACCGCGATCACAAGGACCGCGACGCCGTGCTGACAATGAACTACACCCTCGGCGGCGGCGGCTTTTCGTCGCGACTGATGAAGGTGGTGCGCTCCGAGGGAGGCAAGACCTACGGCGTGCGCAGCTCCTACTCCATGTCGGACCACGACGGCAGTTTTTCCGTCTCCACGTTCACCCGCAACCAGGAGCTGGTCAACACCGTGGCCCTGGTGCGCAAGGAGCTGGCCCGCTTCCTCGAGTCGCCACCCACGGCCGACGAGATCAAGGCGGCCAAGGGCAAGATCGCCGGCGGCTACGCCATCCGCTTCCAGACCAGCTCGGCGCTTTTGGGCCGGCTGCTGTCCTTGCACCTGCGCAAGCAGCCGCTGACCCGGCTCACCGAGTTCCCCGTGCGGGTCTTCGCCCTGGAGCAGGCCACCCTGGCCGCCGCGGCCAAAAGCCATCTGCGCCCGGGTAACCTGGTGGCCGCGGTGGTGGGCAAGGCCAAGGTGGTGGCGCCCCTGCTCGAGGCGGCCAAGATCCCCTACACCACCGTGGACTACCTCGACCCCATCTCTGCCAGAGAGCGCACCGAGCTGGCCAACAAGCCGAAGGTCGACATCACGCCGGCCCAGCTCAAGGCCGCGCGCAAGGTGCTGCAAAAGGCCCTGCGCGCCGCCGGCGGCAAGAAGCTCAGCGCCGTCAAGACGCTCAAGTTGGACGGCACCTTCGCCATGGGCCCGGTCAAGGGAGCCATGAGCTCGCTGTACCTGCTGCCGGACCACTTCCGCGTCAGCATCAAGGTGGGGCCGATGTCCAGCGACCAGATCCTCACCGGCAACAAGGGCTACGTCACCCTGGGCGCCAAGAAAAAGGACTACTCGCCGGCCCAGGTCAAGGACGCCCGGGCCATGATCTGGCAGCTGCCGGTGATGGTGACGCGCAACGCCCTGCAAAAGGGCGTGCCGGCGCGCATCAGCACGGACAAGGAGCTGGCCAGGGACAAGAAGGTGGTGGCCGTGGAGGTCTTCCCGCCGGCCATGGATCCGGTGACCCTGGTCTACGCCCGCAAGGGCCACAAGCTGGTCAAGATCATCACCCTGCGCCGGGGCGTGGCCAGGCCCACCACTTTGTCGGGCCACAAAAAGTTCGCCGGCGTGGTGGTGCCCTGCACCATGGCCAGCAAGATCGCCGGCCGCGGCACGAGCATGACGGTCAACCACGTGGTGATCAACCCCAAGATCACGGTCAAGGACATCACCAAGTAAGCGCAGGTGATCATCACCTGCCCGGCAACTATTTTCTCGCCGATGGACAGCGAGTACCCTTTTGATTCCATGCCGTTGAAGTTGTAGGCACCTGTCTACAGAACAGGTGTTCAGCTTGTGGGCGCCCAAAATTTCCGCCAGGATGAGGGGCAAGTTTCGGTTTTACGGCACCAAATCCGAGGGGGAAACAGTGCCAATGGGCGGAGTCTCGAGCAACAAGCAAGGGGGGGACTCTGTGGCCTGGCTGTCCGCGCTGAAACAGCAGGGCAGTCGGGCGCGCAGAGCACCCCGGGGTGCGAGGATCGACCTCTACCGCCTGGTGCGCAACAGCTGCGCCGCCCTGCAGGCCGTCACCGGCGCCGGCGTCGAGGTGCAGGTCACCGCCCCCGAGGACCTGGGCCGGGTGAAGGGCCATCCCAGCCAGCTGCGCCAGGTGCTGATGTCCCTGGCGCTCAACGCGGCCCAGGCCATGGACGGCCAGGGCACCCTGAGGATCTACCTCACCAACCAGGATCCCGAGAGCGGCCCGGACACCGGCGAGCTGCGCGCGCCAGACGCTCCCACGGACCACGTGCTGCTGGAGGTGGCGGACCACGGCCGCGGCATGGATCCGGACGCCGTGGCCCGCGCCTTCGAGCCCGGCTTCACCACCAAGGCCGGCGGCAACGGCCTGGGCCTGTTTTTGGTGCGGGACGTGGTGCGCCGCCACGGCGGCGTGGTGCACACCGAGAGCGCCCCCGGCGCGGGCACCACGGTGCTGGTCTACCTGCCCCGGGCGGGCTGAAGGGACCACAGAGCGCACCGGGCAGCTTCTTGTCTCCCAACCGATGAGGCTATACCCTCAGTCGAGGAGCCTCTCTTGATTCGCACCGAACTCTACATCCTGGATATGGTTCTCATCGGGGTGTTGGCCTATTCGGCTTTGCGAGTGGATCGCATGGATGGACCCTTGGCTCTCTGCCGCAGCTTCGTCCTGTTTTTCGACTTCTGCATGCTAGGGCTCAGGGAGTTGTGGTTCAAATTCGCCGCCAGCGGGCGAATCTATCTGAAGTTCGGTTGCACCTGGATCATCGACGTCCTCTTCCTCGCCTCCTTTGCCACCATGTGGTGCACCTCTTATCGATATTACCGGGGGAGATGGCCAGCCCGCATGCACCTTTGGATAGCAGGCTTGGTGGTGCTGATGCTCGTCGTGGACCTGATCCACAAGGTCCAGCGTATCTACATGGGCCTGGGGCCATGGGACGCGGGCGTCAGGTGGGTGGTGATCAACGGGATCTGCCTTACCAGCGTGGTCATGGCCGGTTGGTACCTCGCCCGAGTGTTACGGAGGGAGGCGGTGTACCTCGCACACCTGGTGCACTGCTTCTTCATCGTGATCTCCATCGTGCAGTTCCTCATGGCGCTCAAACCCGGGGCATGGAACATGGAGTTGTCCAGGCTGGGAAACCTGCTGTTCAGCGTGGTCAGCCTGTCGGCCTACGGTGCACGGTTGGTCTATCAAGCCGTGCGGGGGCGACGCTCCCCCAATGACCGGACAGCTTCTTAAGAAAACCCGTCAGAAACTCGGCGAAGGGTCGTCTGTTCAGACATGTGTAGCGGACCAGTCCGCTGCACATCATCCAGCCACGAGGTTGGGGGAACCAACAGCAATGGAGAACAGTTATGGCAATTGAAGAATTGAAGGGCCTGTGCCTGAAATGACCGCAGACGTGTGGAACGATATCAAGGACCTCGACCTGGCGACCAACGGCGGCTGGACCATCGACGCGGCAGAGCACTTCCTCTACCTGGTCAAGTCCGACGTCTTCGGCGCCACCGAGTGGGCCCTGGCGCCGGTGGCCTCGGCCCCGGACGGCGCGTTCCAGGCGCCCATGTCCTCGGGGGACTGGGCCGACCTGAAGGGCGGCACCCTGAGCACCCAGGCCAACACCATCACGTGGGGCAGAGCGGCCACCGCGTCCAGTTCCAGGATGTCAGCGGTGAGGCCAAGGCGGTGCGCATCGACGCGGTGTAAACCGTCTGTCCGCTCCTGACGAGACTCCGCTTCACACACCCCCCGCGCAACTATTTTCCTCCAGGGTCATTGGCATTGTCCCTGTAATACCGGATGCCTGGCGTTGTAGGCAGGTGACTACGGAACAGGTGATCAGTATTGTCCACCTGCGCGGGAACATTCACCATAAAGATACCAAGGTCTTCGGGCACACATCGAGGGGGGAACCGCTAGCAACTGGGTGGAACCTCGATTTTTCCATGGCCGGTGGCCCCGCCAGATGATCCGCCAGGCCGCCCTGCTGGCCGCGGGGAGCCTGCTCGTCGCCTGTATACACTACGTCCAGCGGGTACACCTGGACCTGGACCGTGGGGAGGTGGGGGTGCGGTGGGTGGCCATCAACGGCGCCTGCCTCGTCAGCTGCGTGCTGGCTGGCTGGAACCTGGTCCAGGTCCTGATGGCGCAGCGCGTGGTGCTGGCCCACCTGATGCTCACCTGCTACATCGCCATCTCATTGGCCCAGTTCTTCATGGCCGTCGAACCGGGCTGGGACATGGAGCTGTTTCGCCTGGCGAACCTCGTGTTCATTGTCGTCAGCCTGCTGGTCTATGGCGCGCGCATGGTGCTGGTCGCTGCCAGGCGATCCGAGGGCCAGCCGTGACCCTACTCGAGCCGGCTCCGGCAACTCAACTCTCAACTCTCAACTCTCAACTCTCAACTCTCAACTCAATCCACCACCGGCCCAAACCCCCTGGGCATGGGCCGCAGACCGAGCTTGTGGATCGCCCGCTCCCAGTGCTTGCGCACCGTGCCGATGGCGATGCCCAGCTCCTGGCCCACCTGCTTGAAGTTGAGCCCCCGGGCGTGCAGCCGCACCACCCTGCGCTCCTGGTCGCCCAGCTTCGGGTCCTTGCGGCGGCGGCTCACCCCGCCGACGTTCATCGCCGCGGCGATGCGGCGCACAGGCGCTGAGTAGGCGTTGCGGCCCTCGCGCACCACCCGGCGGATGGCGTCCAGCACGTCGGCGGTGGACTCCTCCTTGAGCAGGTAGCCCGAGGCGCCCAGAGCGATGGACCGCAGCACGTAGACCGGGTTGGCATAACCGGAAAAATAAATCACCCGCGGCGGGTGGGGCAGGGCCAGCACCTCGGGGCCGATCTCCAGGCCGTGGCCGGGCAGCTCGATGTCCAGCAGCAGCGCGTCGGGCCGCGCCAGGCGGCAGAGGTGCAGGGCGTCCTTGGTGCTGTTGGCCGTGCCCACCATCTCCACGTCGTCGTAGGTCAGGATCACGGCCACCATGCCCTCCACCAGGGCCTTGTGGTCGTCGGCCATGACCATGCGGATCTTGTCTTCTGTGGTCGTCACTATTTCACTTCCACCTTGCGCAGCTGTAGCAGGCTGCCCACCTCCAGGGTCACCGCGCTGTTGTCGGACATGCCCTCCAGGGCCGTGCCCCGCAGGGCGCCCTTGACGCCGATGACGGCGAAGGAGGCCCGCAGCCCGGGCTGGCCGTAGAGCTGGGCGCCGATGGAGTACAGCGCCGCGCTGATCTCCTTGCGAAAGCCCATGGAGCCGTCGTCCTTGACCGCCACGCAGACGATCATCCCCGGCGGCACCACCTCGATGAAGCGGGCCATCAGCAGGGCCTGGTCCTCCTTGGCGTTGGCCTTCTTGTCGATGAAGTCGAAGGCCGCCGAGGCGACGCTGCGGCCGGTCTTGGGATCGATGACCGAGACGTTCCAGCCCCGGGCGTTGGGCGCCAGGTCCACGGAGCCGAGCAGGATGCTGGCGCTGTTGCCCGCCTCCAGGCCCTGGCTGGTGACCCGGATGCGGGCGCTGGTGGCCACGTCGGTCTTGCCCACCGCCACCATGGGCTCGCGCTCGGGGTTGAGCAGGTGCAAAAAGACCCGGCTCACGCCGGGCCGCCGCGGCGATCCCGACACGGGCAGGCGCACCCGCTGCCAGACCTTGGGGCAGTCCAGCTGGCCGGTCTCCTCGCCGTTGACCAGCACCTTGAGCCGGGCCTTCATCTGGTTGCAGCGCATGGTGGCCCAGACCTTCCGCTTCGACCCCAACGGCGGCAGCTTGAGCAGCAGCACCTCGGTCTCGCGCCCCAGGGGGTTGACCTGGGCGTGCCACATGGCGTCCTCGTGGGAGCGCCACCAGGCCGAGCCGAGGTGCACGAAGGAGGCCGGCCGGGCGAACTCGACTTTGGGGAAGGTCTCCACCGTGGGCGCCCGGGAGAAGACCGCGATGTTGTTGACGTCCTCCAGCTGCTGGTAGCCGGGCAGGGCCTTTTTGACGTAGCGCACGGCGCGCCTGGCCCGCAGGGTGGCCTGCTTCTGCTCCCGGGAGACCTGTTCGCGGGGGACCATCACGGTCCAGATGTCGAGCACGTCGGCCACGTAGCGGGCGTCCTGCCGCTTTTCGAAGGTCGGGTCGGCCACCTTCTTGCCCAGCTCGATGTTGACCAGCTCGCGGAAGAACGGCACCCGGCGGAAGTAGGCCAGGGTGTGGGCCGGCACGGCGTCGCCGAAGCCGGTGATCAGCCGCTTGCGGTGCACGGTGAGATAGTAGTAGTGGCCCCGGGGAAAGTGCAGCGGGCCGATGTGGTCCGAGGCGATCTCCCAGGTCAGCGGATAGACCAGCACCGAGGAGTCCTGCTTCTGTTTGGCGAGGTTTTTGAAGGTCTTTGGCAGAGGGAACACCTCGGGGTCGATGCGCTGGATCACGGTGAGCTTGAAGCGATGGTGGATCAGCTCGGCGCCCACCACGAGGATGATCAGCGCCCGCAGGATCCACAGCCGGCGGCGGCTCCAGGTAGCCAGCCAGCGCCGCTCCGCCACGGCCAGGGAGATGCAGGTCACCACGGCCATGGCCAGGGTCACGCCGATGGAAAAGCGCGAGGCCACCCGGGCGCCGCGCACGATGGGGATCTGCTCCAGCAGGGCGTAAAACGGCAGGGTGACGAACTGCTTGCCGCCGATGACCAGCACCGAGCCCAGCGAGAGCAAAAAGCAGAGCCCGGCCATGAAGAACCACTGGCCGGTGCCGGGCCGGTGCTTGACCCAGACGTAAAAGCTCAGGGCCCACAGGGCCATGACGCTGTAGCCCTGGAAGGCGCAGCCGCCCTCACCGGAAAACTTCGGCCAGCCCATCTCCTTGCCCAAAGTCGGCAGCACGTAGGACAGCAGGTCCGCGGAAAACTCCGGCGAAAAACCCGACAGCGAACCGGCGCCCAGGGACATGGCCTCCCACGGCATGGCCAAAAACAAGGGCACCACCAACAGCACGGCCGAGCCGGCGGCCAGCAGGGTGAAGGCCAGGCTGGCCTTGAACATGGCCCACAGCCGGTCGAGGCGGGGGCGCGGCGGCCAGCAGAGCTGAACCCCCGACCGGCCCACGCGGTAGAGCACGAAGGGCACGGAGAAGACCAGCAAGAAGACCATCTGGTACGGCGTGGCGAAGGTGGAGAGGAAGAAGCAGAGCCCCGCGCCGAAGGCCTGGCGCAGCCGGCGGTCCTGGTGGTAGGCCACCAGAAAATAGAGGTACAGCGGGATGAACTGCTGGTTGATGTGCGTCAGGTGCCCGTGATAGCAGGCCTTGAGAATGCGGAACTCGCAGAAGGCGAAGATCATGCCCGCCACAAAGGCGTAGGCCGGATTCCGCGACAGGCGCAGCCCGAGCAGATAGGTAAAGTAGCCGCAGAGCACGAAGGCCAGCAGGATCTCCAGGTTGTAGGCGCCGATGGAGCCGGCCCAGGCAAAGGGCAGGCCCAGGGCCGCGGTGGTGGGCGTCCAGTCCTGGCGCACCATGTTCATGCCCATGGGGTAGAACATGCGGTCCGAAAAGAGCAGCTCGCCGTCGCCGAAGAGCGCCTCCTTGAGGTGGTGCAGATACCAGACGTAGGTCCCCGCGTCGTGGTCCAGGCCGCCGGCAAACGAGTGGGCCGAAAACGAGGCCCGGGTGCCGAACATCACGATCCAGCTCAGCACGAAGAAGACCGCCAGCACCAGCACGTGGTGGGAGGTCACCGCCCTGCGCAGGGCGGGCAGCAGGGCCGAGGCCATGGAGCGGGAGGAGATCACGTCCCCTGTTTTTTATCCGTAGTCGGCGACGGTTGCAATGGCCTGGCAGGGGGCGCGCCGGCCGGCGCCACGCGGTAGGCCTCGAAGGCGTAGCCGTCGGGGTCCTTGCTGCGAGTTACCAGCTGCCGTTGCTTCTGGCTGGCCAGCCAGCTCACGCGCCGGATCAGGTCGGCCATGCCGCCGAACTCCCCCGGGCGCACGGGGTGCCACATGTCCGGCGGGATCTTCTCCTGCAGCGGCCGGTCGGGCTTTCCGCGGATGTAGAGCACCGCCACGGTGCGCCCCTCAGCCAGCCGCTTTTTGGCGTCGGCCAGGGTGTGGATGAAGTTGGTGCGCACGCCCCGCCGGTGCCAGATGATCTCCTGGCTCAGGCGCTCGCAGAAAGCCTCGTTGGAGTCGTAGGCCAGCAGCACGTCCTCGTCGGGTCGCAGCCCGGACACCGCCTTGCGCCAGCCGTCGTGCTTGCGGGTGTCCGGGGAGATGATGCCGCCGTAGTCCTCCCGGGCCTGGGGCTTGGTGCCGCCGATGGGAGGCGGCGGGGTGACGCCGGTGAGGTTGAGGTAGACGAACAGCACGGCCAGCGCCGCGGTGGCGCCGCCCAGGGCCAGGGCGCGGGGCTTGACGTCCAGCCGCGACAGGGCCCAGGCCAGGCCGCAGCCCGAGAGCACGGCCCACATCGGGATCACCGGGATCATGTAGCGGGCCGCCGCGGTCACCGTGTGCAGGCTCAGCACCATGGGGATGAAGGTCAGCAGCAGCGCCAGGGTCCAGAGGCTGATGCGCCGGCGTACGGCCAGGGCCACCGCCGAGATGGAGGCGGCCACAAACAGCGGCAGGGCCCCGGGCAGGGAAAGATAGAAGCCGAGCTCGGCGGCCCAGGACACGCTGGGCAGGCCGGAGTTTTGCTCCAGGTTCTCCTTCATCGCCTCAAAGTTGGGGATCAGCCACACCGCGGCCACGGCGATCATCACCAGGCCCATGAGGACGAAGTACAGCCCCGAGCGCACCCCCCGCAGGCGGCGGGCGACAAACCACAGGCCCGGCCCCACCATGTAGAGGCTGAAGGAGTGCTTGGTCAAAAGGCCGAGGCCGAGCACAAGCCCGAGCAGGGCCGCGGGCCCGGGGCGATCCATGCGCGCCCGCAGCATGACCTGCATCGCGCCGATGACGCCCACGGCCAGCAGCACGTCGTGGTAGGACAGGCGGCAGACGCCGAACAGGAAGGGGCAGGTGCCGCACAGCAGCGCGGCCCACAGCCCGGCCCGGCGGGCGGCGGTTGGTGACACGTCCGGGCCCTCGGCGTAGACCAGGCGCGCCAGGTCGTAGCTCTGCAGCGTCAATGCCCCGTGGGCGAAGACGGTGATGATGCGCGAGGCGGCGGGCACCTCCATGCCGGCGGCCAGAAACGGCAGCGACAGCACGGAGCCGATGGGGCCCTTGGGTCCCAGGGTGCCGAGCCAGCGCCAGATCTCCCACTCCCGCAGGTCCATCATCAGCTGGATCGTGGCCATGACGAAGGTGTCCGGCGCCTTGAGCCGCTGGTCCAGCAGGATGGCCCAGATGTCCCAGCCCAAAAGGAAGCCGATCAGGCCGGTGAGGTAGAGGCGCTCGGGTGTTAGCTTCAGCTTCACGGGATCAAGGATAACAAAAGATGGGGGAAAGACTCACTCCTTCACTCACTTCTTCAGCCGTGGAAACAGCTTCTCCCCGATCTCCTTGGCCAGGCGCTTGTGGCCGCCGGGGTTGAGGTGCATGGCGTCGTTGAACAGCGCGCCGGCCTGGTGCGTGGGGGGAATGTGGGTCGGGAACCAGTGGCTGGTGCGGATCACGATCACGCCGTCGCCCGTCATGGACTCCACGGTCTTGACGAAGCTGGGCAACCCCGCCAGCACGCCGAACTGCTCGGCCCGGGCGCGCAAGAAACAGCGCGCGGCCAGGCGGTGCTGCTTGTGGGCCTCCAGGGCCATGGCCAGGCCGTACCACTGGATGGCGCCGTCGGGGTGCTTGGCGACGAAGGCCTCCAGGGCCTGCAGGCGGCCGGCGGGCTTGCGCAGGATGGCGCGCAGCCGGGCGGCCGTGGCCTGGTAGGCCTCCTTGCCCACGGCGCGGTGGGTCACCGGCTGCATCTGGATCGCCCCGGGGAAGTAGACCAGGTTCAGCGGCGGGGCCACCAGCACCACCAGCACGCCGCGCTTTTTGAGCCAGGCGGTGATCTGCTCGATGTTCTTTTTGTGCTGGGCCACGTAGGCCTTCTTGATCGCGGGCCAGAAGCTGGCGTCGTCGTACATCCCGCAGGGCTGCCAGACGCGGTCGGCGAGGTACCTCCAGGTCAGCGGGCCGCCGTCGATGGAGTGCATGCGGTCGTGGCCGTGCAGCTGCTTGTGCAGGCTGGTGGTGGTCATGAACTTGAGGTAGGCGCGGTAGAGGTGCAAGACCTCCCAGGGGTCGGGGCAGATGAACTCCAGGTCGCCGGCCACGGAGAGGATCTCGTTGTTGCCGGCGTAGATGATCACCGCCGCCGGCGCGGCCTTCATGCCCGAGACCACCTGGCGGATCTTCGGCAGCACCGAGTTGAGCTCCCAGCCGGTGCGCCCCATGTTGAGCACCTCGAGCTTCGGGTCGGACAGCTCCTTGCGGCCCTGCTGCTGCAGCAGGGTGGAGAAGATCTTTTCGAAGGGCACGTCCACGCCGAAGGACGCCGAGCCGCCGAAGACCAGCACGCGGGTCGGCTGCGGAGGGATGTCGCCGGGCAGCAGGCGGGTCACCTCCCGCCGCCCCGGGTCGTCCTTGAAGGTGCCGTGGGTGCCCGGGGCCACGCGGTACGAGGCCTCGGGGACCAGGTGGGGGAAGTGGGGCAGGTCGACCTTTTTCAGCTCGTGGGCCACGAAGCGTTTGACGTCGTGGTGCGGCAGCCAGCGCGACTCCACCTTGCCCACCTGCAGCTGCTCATCGGTCAGCAGCAGGCGGCAGCCCAGCTCGGCGACGACGAAAAAGGAGACCAGCACCACCAGGGAGTAGAGCAGCTTGCGCCAGACGGGGATGCGGACCGATTTGCGTGCCATGAAGAGGGTTTATTCTAGGGCCTTCGCCGGCCCGGAACAACGGGGGCATTGCTCAATTCTTCTGGCAGATGCCAGACCCCTCGGTCATACTGATTCCCGATGCCCTCAGAACATGAGCAGGATAACGAACACGTGGATTCGCACGTGGACGAGGACGAGGGGAACGCGGAGCCCACGGAGCCCGCCACAGGGGACGCCGGGGACTCACCCGAGCCCAAACCCCGGGTCAAGAAGGTCAAAAAGAAGAAGGTCAAGGCCGCGCCCGAGCCGCCGAAGCCGAAAAAGAAGGTCAAGGCCGCGCCCGAGCCGCCCCCCGAGGAACCCAAACACCGGCGCAAGATCATCATCATGCTGCTGGTGGCCATCGTGCTGGCCTTCTTCGTGCCGCGGCTCATCGCCTTCCGCGGCGTCCCCCTGGCGGTGAACTTCGAGTTCGCGGACCAGCTGTTCCACCTCTACCACGTGGACCTGCTCACCAAGCGGCACACCCTGGACGACGCCTACATGGACCAGGCGTACTTCCACCAGTTCCCGGACATGAAGGATCCGCGGCTGCCCACGCGCTGGCCGCCAGGCATCTACTGGATCACCTTCCCCTTCGCCAAGGCCTTCGGGGTCTACTCCATCTGGACGACCCAGATCCCGAACTTCCTCGGCACGGTGCTGACCCTCATCGGGGTGGTGCTGCTGGGGCGCATCATGGGCGGCACGCGCCTGGGGTTATGGGCTGCCCTGCTCGTTGTGCTCACCCCGGCGCTGGTGGCCGCGTCATGGTACTACTCGCTGGACTACCCCCTGATCGGGATGATCCTCCTCGGGCTGTACCTGCTCTGGCGCAGCAAAGGGTTCACCGTCTGGTGGGCCACGCTGATCTTCGGGCTCTGGTCCGGGCTCTCCATGTGTATCAAGCTCAGCTACCCGATCTACCTCATCGGGCCGTCGTTGGCCGCCCTGACCATGGGGCTGTGGGCCCTGGGTCAGGACGCGCGCCGCATGGCGCGCGGCAAGAAGCGCCAGGGCGCCTGGCCGATCCTCGTGCTGGCGCCGGCGGCCACGGCCATCACCGTGGCCTGCGTGCACTTTCTGCTCAATCCGGAGTGGAAGGAGATCTGGAACGAGTTCGTGGTCCACGCCCAGCTGCGCGCCCTGCCCGCGGCCACCATCGACCCCTGGACCATGGAGTGGTTCCTCTGCCTGTTCAAGTTCGCCGTCAACAACTACCCCTGGCCCCTGCTGCTTTTGGCCGTCCCCGGTATCTTTTTGCTGCACTACTGGCGCAGGGCCATGCCCGGGCGCTGGCTGATCTTGACCTATTTTTGGGGCACCTGGTTCTGCCTCACCGGCATGATCAACAAGCTGGAGCGGTACATGACGCCGGTCTACCCGCTGGTCTGCCTGCTGACGGTGTGGGCCGTCTACCAGATGGCGCCCAAAAACTGGCGCAACAAGGTGCTGACGGTGGTGGCCCTGTGCTACGCCTCCATGCTGGTCTACCTGCACTTCGACCCCACCCCCTGGCACCAGGGACAGGACGGGCGCAAGGCCTCGTTCCACGTCTATTACGAGTTCCTCATGCCGGGGAAAAAGCGCATGGACGCCCTGCGCAAAAAGATCTACCACACCGACTACCACCTCAAGCCTCACGTGGACAAGATCCTCGAGTGGGCGGCCAAGGACAAGAAGCGCCAGCCCATGGGCATGGTCTACCTCAAGGACCCCAAGGGCATGGTCCTCGACTTCCCCGTCGGCGAGGTGGTGGTGCCGGCGGTGCACCACCTGCGGGACCGCATGATCGTGTCGTTCCTCTTCGGCATGCCCGGCATCCCGCCGTCGCTGCTCAACGTGCCGCTGCTCATCGTGGCCCACCCCGCGGGGGTGGACGTGGAAAAAAGGCACAAGGAGCTGAAGGTGATCAAGAAGTGGACGGTCTGGCTGCGGGCGGGCAAGGGCTCGGGCCACTACACCTTCTCGGTCTGCAAGTCGCGCCTGCCGCCGCTGCCGCCCATGCCGCCCGGCGGGCACGGGATCCCGGGCAAGCCGCCGCCGGGCCACCGCATCGAGGGGCCCCAGGGGCCGTCGGGGCCGATCCCGAAGCACTACATCAAGAAGCCGCCGCCGCCGCCGCCGGGCGGGGCGCCGCACCCGGGGCAGCCGCCTCAGTGACGGCTGAATTAACCGCAGAGCACGCAGAGGGCGCAGAGGGAAAACCGGGGGCGGGAATCAACCGCAGAGGGCACAGAGCGCGCAGAGAGCACAGTGGAAAATGGCGGGGTCTCTTTGTGGTCTCCGTGGTCTCTGTGGTTAAATAAAACGGTCTGAATGTCCCCCTCGAACACACCCAAGCGTGCCTGGAAAGTGGCGGCCGTCTTCGCCGGCATACTGCTGCTTCACTGTCTGGCCAACGCCTACTGGATCAGCCGCGACACCACCCTGCGGGGCAACGACATGGGCCCCCACATCCAGGGGGTGGGCCTGGCCCATAGCTGGTTTTTGCAGGAGGGGCTGGGCCAGGGCGTCAAGCGGATAACGAGGGGCAAGTCGCCCATCTACTGGCCCGGCGCGGGCTACCTGGTCTGGGGCGCCCCGGCGCTGGTCTTCGGGCGCAGCGTCGAGGCCCAGCGGGCCTACAATCTGATCTTTCTCGGGCTGATGATGGCGTCGCTGCTCTTTATCGGGCGGCGCATCCACTCCTGGCGCGCGGGCCTGCTGGCCGCGGCCCTGGTGCCGCTGTACCCCGGGATCTTCGGCGAGGGGCGACAGGTGGGGAACAACTTCCCCGAGGCGACCATGGTGGCGGTCTGCATCGCCCTGCTGCTGTCCACGCGCGGCTTCCGCGTGATCTGGCGTACGGTGGCCCTGGCGGTCTGCGTGGGCCTGGCCACCCTGATCCGCCCCCAGGCCAACTTCTTTTTGGTGGTGCCGATCGTGCTGGCCTTCGGCTGGGGCATGGTCCGCCACCGCGGCATGGGCCGCCTGTGGGTGGCCGTCAGCGGGGCGCTGGCCCTGGTCGCGGTGCTGGCGGTGTCATCGGTCTGGTGGTGGGGCAACCTGGGGGAGATCTACGATGAACTCACCCGGCACCAGCAAGGGGTCAGAGAGCACGACGGCCCGCCCGGTGGGGGAGGGTACGGCTTCGCCGCCGAGGGCTCCTCCTTTCTGTTCTACCTGCGAGCCATCGTGCTGTCCGCCAGCCCGTTTCTGCTCGGCATCCTCGGCGTGGCCCTGGCCGCCCTCGGCATCGACGCCTGGCGCAAGCGCAAGTCCTCCCCCACCAAAAACTCTGCGGTTGCTCCCCCCGGGCCCCCGGGCCCCGAGGCGTCGCCCCCACCTTCCCCCCCCAAAAACTCTGCGGTCTCTGCGGTCTCTGCGGTTGCTCCCCCCGACCTGCTGCTGATCGCCGCCTGGCTCCTCGGTGGCTTCGCCGTGATCTCTTTGATCAAGGTGCACATGCTGCGCTACATGATCGCCCTGCTGCCCGGCCTGGCCCTGGTCACGGCCCTGGGGCTGATGAGCCTGCGACAGCAGCGCCTGCGGCGCGCGGCCGTGGGCCTGGTGCTGCTGGGCGCCGGCGTGGGCTGGCTCTTCGGCACCGTGGACATCGCGGGCTTCCCCCTGCCGCAGGTGCGCTCTTTGGTCACGGCCAAGATCGACAAGTCCGAGCCCTACGTGCCGTCGGGCCCGCCGCTGAACAACCCGTACACGTATACCCTGGAGCGGGTGGTGCAGGTGCTGCGCGCTCGCCACGACACGGGCCGCGGCGTGTTGCTGCGCCTGGTGATGGACCACAAGGACGTGGACGAGCTCATCGTACGCTGGGCCGCCGCGCCGATCCTCGGCGTGAACCTGCCCGAGCTGCGCGTCACCGAGCAGCGCTTCCCGGAGTACATCCTCAACCGCCCGCGGGACGGCACCCGGGGCGAGCTGATCAACTTCACGTCCATCCCGTACCCCGACCGTCCAGCGCCCATCAGGCACTGCTACACGCTGCGCATGTTCACCTCGAGGACGGCCGCGCCGGCGGGCAACAGCGTCTGCAAGCGCGTGCTGGACATCGCCGGCGCCCTGAGCCCGCTGGAGGATCCGCGGCCCATCCGCCTGACGTTGTACCACTACCCCAAGTGTCCCCTGTCGATCTGCGAGCTGGAGGGCAAAGATCCCCGCGGCCCCCTGCCCGGCCCGCCGGGCCAGCCCGGGCCGCCCGTGCCGCCGCCGCCGCCGCCGGGACACCTGCCGCCGGGGCACCCCCACGGCCCGCCACCCGGACCGGCGCCTACCCCCAACCCGTGATAAAGTGAGAGGGATGTCTGCCCACTGGCGATGGTTGCTGCTGACGCTGATCCTGCTCCCCCGGGTCGCCCTGGCCGGGCCGGACGCCGGGGCCACCGACGCGGCCGCCGCCGTCTGCGGCGACAACAAGTGCGAGGCGGGCAAGGAGTACTGCGACACCTGCCCCAAGGACTGCGGCGTCTGCACCGGCTGCCAGGCCCGCAGCAAGGCCAAGTGCCCGTCCTGCGCCTGCGAGGCCTGCGTCTGCAAGCTGGACAACTACTGCTGCACCAAGCAGTGGGACTCGCTCTGCGCCGGCCAGTGCAAAAACGCCTGCGCAAGCTGCGGCCTGCTCGACGGTAGCATGCAGATCGACGGGCTGGTGGACGCGGCCCCCGACGGGTCGGTGCCGCCGGCCTGCGGCGACGGCAAGTGCAACCCGGCCAACGAGACCTGCGACACCTGCCCCAAGGACTGCGGCAAGTGCAACGGCTGCAAGCCCCAGAACAACTTCGGCTGCCCGGGCTGCGTCTGCGAAAAGTGCGTCTGTAAAAAGGACACCTACTGCTGCAACGTGCAGTGGGACACGTCCTGCGCCAGCCTCTGCAAGGGCTGCGGCGGCTGCACGGTCAGCGACATCGGGCTGCCGGACGCGGCCCCCGACGGACCGGGCCCGGCCAAGTGCGGCGACGGCAAGTGCGACCCCATTGACGAGTTCTGCGACAACTGCCCCAAGGACTGCGGCAAGTGCGACGGCTGCTCCATGCGCCTGAGCAAGAACTGCCCCGGGTGCAAGTGCGAGACCTGCGTCTGCAAGGACGACGTCTACTGCTGCGACTCCCAGTGGGACGATTACTGCGCCACCGGCTGCAAGACCCGCTGCACCGGCTGCGGCTTCGCCGACGGCGGCGTCTACGACCTGCCGCCGCCGATCAACGACCTCCAGCTCAACACGGACAACTGGATCGGCACCAAGTGCGGCGACGGCAAGTGCGACGCCCTGCAGGAGTACTGCGACACCTGCCCCAAGGACTGCGGCAAGTGCACCGGCTGCCAGCTGCGCAGCACCAAGAACTGCCCCGGCTGCACCTGCGAGGCCTGCGTCTGCAAGTTGGATCCGGACTGCTGCAAGTTCCAGTGGGACTCACTCTGCGTGGCCCAGTGCAAGACCAAGTGCGGCGGCTGCGGCGCCACCGACGGCGGCGTGGACTTCGCCAAGCTGGACCTGACCCCGGACGTCACCAAGGCGCCGGACAAAAAGCTCACCTCGGACAAAAAGCTCACCTCGGACAAAAAGCTCACCTCGGACAAGGCCCCCGTGGCCGACGTCAAGCCGCCCGACGTGGTGCTGGACGTCAAGCTGCCCGACGGCAAGCCCGCCGACGTCGGCAAGGGCGAGGCGGCCGTGGACCTGCCGCCCACCCCGCCGGACCAGGCCGGCGACGGCCCCGCCGCGGACCGGCCCATCTCGACGCCGGACACCGCCGCGGACCGCTTCGTGCCCGACGACGTCACCTTCGCCGACCGCGGCGAAAAGACCGATCCGGACACCGGCGGGTGGTCGTGCGGCTGCGCCACCACCACCCCCGACGCCTCCGGTCTGCCGCTGCTGCTGTTGCCGCTGCTGTGGCTCGTCAAGCGGCGCCGAAGGATGTAACCTGTTCAGCGCATGAGCGACCCCACCGACAAGAAGGGACTGGAGGCCCTCGGCCTCACAGAGGACGTCAGCGATCCCCCCGAGGAGGCGCCGAAGAAGAAGGTCGTCAAAAAGAAGGTCATCAAAAAGAAGGTCGTCAAAAAGAGGGTCGTCAAAAAGAAGGTCGTCAAAAAGAAGAAGGCCACCGAGCCCGACGACGCGCCCGCGGCCGAGGCGCCCGAGCCCACGCCGGTGGACCCCCGCCTGCGCCTGGGCCGCTTCTCGGTGGATCCTCGCACGGTGTTCTTCGCGCTGCTCGGCCTGTTCGTCGTGCTGCGCATCGCCCACTCGCTCACCGCCGTGTCCTCCTTCGACGACGAGGACGGCTACACGTTGGCCGCGGCCTTCGAGCTCATGGGCGATCACAGCTGGCCCTACCAGGCCTACCAGCTGTCGGACTGGGAGAACGGCACCCTGCTGGTGGTGCTGCTGGCGCTGCCGTTTTGCGCGCTGTTCGGCCCGAGCCTCTTCGCGCTGAAGATGACCGGCCTGACCATCTCCTGCGTCACCTTCACCGGCCTCTACGTCCTCTGCAAGGAGAGCTTCGGCGCCCGGGCGGCGATCTTTGCCTGCGTGCTGTACATCGTCTTTCCCAACCCGGTGTACGGCTACAGCGTCACGGCCCACGGCTTCCACCCCGACTCCATGGCGATCCAGCTGTTCCTCGTCTGGTACTTCGTCAAGGTCTTCAAGGAGCAGGCCCCCACCGTGCGCCAGTTCTTCATCCTCGGCGTGCTCTCCGGCTTCGCCGTCTACTTCGCCTACATCTCGGTCTTCGCCGTGGGCGCCGGCGTGCTGCCCTGGCTGGTGCTGACGCTGATGAAGAAGGTGCCCCGGGCGCGCCGCTTCCGCCTGACGGCCTACGTCGTCGGCGGCCTGGTCGGCTCCATCCCGCTGCTGACCTACAACCTGTTCAACGGGCTGCTCGGCTTCAACGTCTACCACGGCAAGATCGGCTCCTACGTCAACCCCACGGATCTTGCGGACAAGTTGAGCTTCTTTTTCGACCGCACGATGCACGCGCTGCTCTACTTCTCCAACCCCTTCGACCCTCACAGCGCCACCTTCGGCATCTTCGAAAAGGCCTGGTGGGTCGTGGTTTTGGTGGCCGTGATCCTGCCGCTGGCCTACCGGCTGTTCAGGCGCCTGCGCAAGAAGCCCGCGACCGGATCGCCCTGGGCCGGCACCTACCTCGACGCCGTGATCCCGCTGTTTGTCATCTTCACCCTGGCCATCTTCATCAACTCCAAGCACCCCGTGGGCCCGGCGCACATCGTGCCGATGCTGCTCATGCTGCTGGTGGCCCTGGCCGGGCGCCTCGGCCTGCTCTGGGAGCGGGGGGGCATCCCGGGCAAGATCGTGGCCCTGGCCGTGGTGGCGGGGGTGATGGTGGCCGGCGTGCCGAAGCAGCTCAAGGAGATCAAGCCGAGCCGCCTCGGCTCTGGTCTGGTGCTGGACGGCCGCAACTACCCGCTGTTTTTCTTTCGCGCCCTGGTCACCCTGGAGGGCAGCGGCCTGGACCGCAAGGAGCACGGCGCGCGGCACCTGCTGCTGACGCTGCCCGCCGAGCTGACCCTGGACAACAAGGACTACATCCACTCGGACCACGCCCCCGCCTTTCCCAAGCAGCCGGGGCAGCCGCTGCCGGACTGGCGGGTGGAGCTCAAGCGCTACATCGGCAACCCCACGGGCACCGACGTCAAGCTGAGCAAGCCCGCCAGCGTGGGCCTTGCCCTGGCGCGGCTGTTCCAGCGCAGGCACGGGCCCCAGATGAAGCGGCTGGCCAGCCTGGACCAGATCATGGCCTTCGTCAGCACCTACGGCGAAAAGCAGGCGGGCGGCATGCTGGAGATCCTCGGCTACAACCTCGGCCCGCGAAACGACCTGCTCACGCCCCTGCGCAAGCACGTGGCGAGCAAGCCGGCGGACGTGCAGCGGCGCCTGGAGCGGCGGATCGCCTTCGGCATGGGGCGCGCCACGTTCCTGCCGGCCTACTTCGAGACCCACGTCACCTGGTGCGACCACGAAAAGCTGCCCCAGACCCTGCAGCCGGACTACATCAAGGGGCTGGGCCACGCCGTGGCCACGCGCGCCATCCGCGCGGTGCCCAGGTGGGCCGAAGACCCCCTCTGCGCCCGGCGGCGGGCCCTGTTCTGGCAGGGGGTGAAGATGGCCAGTGAGCCGTCGGTGCACAAGCTGGGCAAGACAAGCCAGATCTCGGATTAGCGCGCTCTCCACCGAGGTTGATCAACCTTTCTCTCCTGGGCTCGCGCGCTGGCTTTTAGCTTTCAGCTTTCAGCTTTCAGCTTTCAGCTTTCAGCTTTCAGCTTTCAGCTTTCAGCTTTTAGCTTTCAGCTTTTAGCTTTTAGCTTTCAGCTCACTCGGCGGCGCCGCACCACTACTTCTCGTAGGGCGGGGGCTTGTCCCCCGCCGCACCACTACTTCTCGTAGGGCGGGGGCTTGTCCCCCGCCACACCGCTACTTCACCCGCAGCAGGATCATCTCGTCGTCCTCGAACACCTGCTCGGTGTCCACACATGCCTTGACGTAGGCCAGGGCCTTGACCGTGTGATAGCGCAGGGGGAAGCCCGGCTCGGCCTTGATGTAGTCCGGCCCCTTGTGCATCAAAAAGTAGCGGATGCCGAGCTGCTTGATGGCGGTCTGCGCCGCGGCGCGCTCCTGGGCCGGCGGGGTGAACGGGGCGTGGCCCATCTCGATCTGGATCAGCTGGGAGATGAGCGGCAGGGTGCGGTAGAAGGTCAGGTCCTCGGGGGGGATGGCGTCGCCCAGGCCGGTGAGCAGGCGCTTTTGGTGGAACATCTGCAGCGCCAGGGTGCGGTTGGGCGGGAACACGCTGTTATCGAGGATCACCGAGCGGCTCTCCCAGACCATGGGGTAGCTGATCACGGTGCCGGGCCGCAGGTCGGCGGCCATCAGCCGGTGGGCGCCGGTGACGGCCACAGGCTCGCGGATGTTTTGGTCGTCCAGCATCATGCGCGCGCGGCCCGAGAGCAGCTCGGCGGTGACCAGCAGCACCAGCGCGCCCTTGATCAGCGCCAGCTTGCGCGGGCCCCAGGAGCGAAGGTGCCGGCGCTCCAGGGCGGTGAGCGACAGGGCCGCGGCCAGGCCGAGGCACAGCGGCACCATGGAGGCGAAGCGGGCGGCCAGGCGCACGCCGCGCATGATCGGCACGTGCTGCAACAGGGAAAACAGCGGCAGCGCAAAGAGCGGCTCGCCGCCGGCGGTGGCCGCCTCGCCCAGGGAAAAGAGAAAGAACATCGCGGCCCCGGCCAGCCAGACGCCAACGCCGATCACCGGCGCCTCGCCCTTCCCCCGCCGGCGCCAGCGCAGGGCGGCGTAGATCGACAGCGGGATGGTGGCCAGCACGAGGTAGCCCATGAACGCGGTGAGCGACTCGTCCAAAAGATCCTGGGGACGGGCCTGGGTCCACAGCGTGGAGCTCACGTACGACAGCAGGTCGGCGGGGTGCCGCAGCCCCGAGGCGCCCAAGGACGAGGCGCCGCCAGAGAAGGCGTCCCAGGAGGTGGCCAAAATCGGCGCCACCAGGGCCAGGGCCGCGCCGCCCGAGATCACCGCGTAGAGCCCCGCACGCCGCGCCGCGCCGCTCAGTTCACTTGGCGCCCGAGGGGGCCAGGCCGCCCGCAGCAGATACCCCCCGAGCAGCAGCAGGGAGAAGAGCACCAGAAAGACCATCTGGTAGGGGTTGGTGAAGGCGGCCAAAAAGAACATCGCCCCGGCAAGGGCCGCCTGCCACCACCGGCCCGAGCGCAGGTAGAGCACAAGAAACAGCAGGTAGAGCACCACGAACTCCTGGTGCGCGTGGCCCGGCTGGCCGTGGTGGTGGGCCTTGAGCAGGCGGAACTCGGAGAAGGCGAAGAGCACCCCCGCCAGCAGGGCGAAGCCCCGGGCTGCCCCCAGCTTGAGCGCCAGCCAGTAGGTGGTCAGGCCGCAGGCGACGTAGGCCAGCAAGAACTGCAGGTTGAAGGCCGCCACCGGGCCGAGGGCCTGCAACGGCAGGGCCATGACGCCGACGACCGGGCACCAGTCCTGGCGGATGAGGTACATGCCATTGGGGTAGAAGAGCAACTCCGAGCGCCAGAGCTCGCTGTGGCCCAGCGCCGCCTGCTTGAGGTGCCAGAGGAACCACATGTAGGAGCCGGCGTCGGCGTTGATGTTGCCGCCGAAGGAGTGGGTGGTCAGCTCCCGGCCGGAGCCGAAGCCCGCGAGCCAGCCGAGCACCAAAAACAGCAGCGCCACGCCCACGTGGTGGTTGAGCAGGACCTTCCTCATGGAGTCGGCACCTGGAGCATGCTCTGCTCCTCGAGGAAGGCGCCGAGGTAGCGCGCCACCAGCTGGTGGCCCCGGGCGTTCCAGTGCCCCTCGCTGTTGCCCCGGATGATCTGCTCGTTGTCGACTCGCGCGTCGGCCATGGTCCGGTCCAGGTCGAGGAGGGTCACGGTCGGCATCAGGCCGATCTCCCGCTCCAGCCGCCGGTCCCAGCTGGCGATACCCTTGGACACCGGCCCGGGGTAGCAGCCGAACTTCAGCACCACCAGGCTGGCGCCGTGCTTTTTGCACAGGGCGGCCATGGCCTTGATGATGGCCACGGTCAGGCTCAGCGCCTCCACCCTGGAGAGCACCTCGGGGGCCTCGGCGCCGGGGCGGGGCACCGGCACGTTGGACAGGGTCAAGGCCGTGTCCGTAAACAGCGGCTTGGCCAGCCCGTACTGCCGCGAGCTGGCGCTGTTCTCCGGATCGTTGATGATAAACAGCGCCAGCACCACCAGGTCCGGCTGGTACTTGATGCCTTCACGCTCGAGGAAGAGGTACTCCTGGTCCGTGCCCCAGCCCGAGACGCCGCTGTTGATCACCTGGACCCGGGCGCCGCGCTTGGCCAGGGAGCGCTCCAGCACCTCGGTGTAGATCTCCTCGTCCGCCACGCCGTAGCCCCAGGTGTAGGAGTCTCCCAGCACCAGGATCCGCTTGACGCCGGCGGGCTTGGCCAGGGCGTACTCCCGGTCCCGCAGGCCGCGGCTGTTGATGGTCAGCTTCTTGCCGTTGGTGGTGGCCGACCAGCCGGGGATGTTGCGCCAGCCCAGGTGCGGGTCGTGCAGATAGCGGTGCCCGGTCTTTTCGTGTCCCGGCTCCTGGAGGTAGATCGGCCGGGAGGAACGCCAGTGGAGGTACAGCGGCACGGCCACGGCCAGGGCCACGACGAGGCTGACGGCTGCGATGATGAGGCGGTATGTGGTCTTCCTGCGCAAGGCCCTCTGCAGACTATCCCACCTGGACGCCCCGCCGGGCAAGGGCCGGGCGCTGGCCTACCGCTCGGCGTCGTGGGCGTAGATGCCAGAGGCCGCCCAGAGCTGCACACCATGAGGCACCCCGAACAGGGGCGTGCCGCCGTAGGTCGTGCGGGGCAGGCCGAAGGCGGCGAACACCTCGTGGTGGTAGGCCATGACCTGGCGCGGCGTCAGCAGCCCCGGCGTGCTGCCGCGGTGGGCCGAAAGATCCTCGCGCACCGACCTGGCGTGGGCCCGGGCCAGGGCGCGGCCGATGGCGCGCACGTCGTTGTCCCGGCTCCGCGCGTCGCCGCTGCCGCGCTTTTTGTCACGGCGCTGAAGGGCCGTGAGCACCCGGCCCTTGGTCTCGTCTCCCAGCCAGCGCCAGTAGGCCACCAGCTCGGCCTTGCTCTTCGGCTTGGTGCGCACCGCGCCGGGGGCCTTGAGCAGCAGCGCCGCCCGGGCCATCAGCCCCGGCTGTGGCTGCCAGTACCCCGCGTGCTGGGAGTCGATGGCCCGGCGCAGTTCTTTTTCGCTGCCCCAGAGGGCCACGCCGATGCGCGCCACCGGGTCCTGGCCCAGGCGCGAGCGCCAGAAGCGCCCCAGGTCGCCGCGCTTGAGGGCTCGGCGCTGCCCCCGGGTGACCTTCAACGGCCGGGTGATCCACGGCCGCCCCGGCGAGGGCTTCACGACGCGGACCCTGGCTTTGCCTGCCTTGCCGGGGCCGGCCCAGGCAGCAGGACAGCACAGCGTGAGGATCAGCAGCAGCGAGGCCATACGGTGGTACATCATGGCCCCGCACTCCTCCCACGATCCGTGCCAGGATCGCCAACAACCCTAACTACACAATATCCATCAACCTACTTCACAAAGATCCCCGCCAGAGGGCTGTTCGAAACACACAGAGTGGCTCGCCACTTGGCCGGTCTGCTGGCTGGTCTCCTGGCCGGTACCCGGTGTACGCCCAGAGCCAGTCCCGTACGGGATAAATCAGGGTTCCAGTCCCGTACGGGATAAATCATGTTGCGGGGATCAGGGACCGTGGACCAGCTTCATCATGTGGGTCAGGCGATCCAGGCGCACCGTGCTCAGGTGGTGTCCCTCGCCCTTGTGGCGGTAGAGGCGCACCCGGGCGCCCACCTTGAGCAGCCGGTCCCGCATGTTTTCGGCCTGCTCGTAGGGCACCACCTTGTCGGCGTCGCCGTGGGCCATGATCCAGTAGATCTTGGACGCCGCGTTGGTGACATGGCCCATGGGATCGGCCTGCTTCACCGCCCACTGGGCGTGGGTCGTGTCCACCCACTGGCCGAGGTAGAAGGTGATGGCCCAGTAGAGCTTGCTCCAGCTGGTCTTGCGGGCGGCGGACTTGGGGTTGTTCGGGTTGAAGTAGTCCAGGCTGGACACCGCCGAGGAGATCCACACCCCGTGGACCTCGGACTTGGGGTCCGCCTTGGGCCCCTCCTCCAGCAGGTTCTGGCCGCTGGTGGCGCCGAGGTAGCTGGCCAGGGCGCCGCCCGCCGAGAAGCCACCCACCACCACCTTGCTGGCGTCGTAGCCGTACTTGGTCGCGTTGTCGCGCAGGTAGCGCACGGCGCGCTTGGCCCCGATCAGCGCGTGGGGCCACGAACGCCGCCCGGCGGGGAAGGCGCCGGTGGACGAGGTGGACAGGTTGTAGAAGACGAAGGCCACGGCGTAGCCCTGCTGGCCCGCGATGAGCCCCCCCGATGGGAACCCGAGCAGGTACATCACGAACCCCCCGCCCGGGAACCAGACCAGCAGCGGCGGCTTCTTGCCGGTGGTCTGCGGCACGACGATGTCCATGGTGACCTTGCGCTTGTTCAGCGTGGTGTAGTGCACCCCTGTCCAGGACTTGGTCGGGTACTTGTGGGAGGAGGACATGCGCGCGGCCAGCCGGTCCCACAGCTCTTTTTCCTTGCCGTTGCCGGTGACGGCCGCCTTGTACTCCTTGATGAAGCGGTCCATGCGGGGGTTGCCCGTCTGCCGGGGGAAGACCGTGATCTTGCCCAGGGGCTCGGTGGGTGGACGCGGCTTGACCCGCGGGCGCGGCGCAGGAGGCCTGGCCTCCTTTTTCGGGTCGTCCACGCAGCCCGCGCCGAGGAGCAGGCTGCAAAGCAACGTGAGCAGCGTACGGGAAGATTTCACGTCATTTATTGTGCAGCATGCGCCGGGCCTTGCCAAGGAAAGGGCCCCGGCGTTTAATCGAGGCAAGCAACACCGATGAGCGACACCAAGCGAAAGAAGAGAAGCATCCCTCTGTGGCGCCGGCTGGTCTACGCCGCCGTGGTCCTCGCCGTGCTCCTCGGCGTCACCGAGGGGGTCAGCCGGCTGCTGGCGCGGGACCTGCCCCAGGCGCCCCCGGGCTACACCGACGCCAAGACCTTCCTCGTGGACTACGCAAACCGCATCCGCGAGCCGTGGTTCCTCAAACAGGACGGTCCCCTGCCCGGGGTCAAGGGGCCCAAGGTGGTGCTGCGCGTGGCGGACGACACCGCCGGCGCCCGGCCCTTCCCCGGCCCCGGCGGCAAGGTCCAGGTGCTGGCGCCCGCCGAGCTGCCCGCCGGCCGCCGCGTGCTGGTGCTCGGCGCCTCGGCGGCCTACGGCGACGGGGTGAAGTTCGACGAGACCCTGGCCCGGCAGCTGGAGAAGCTGCTGCGGAGCAAGGGCGCCGCCCCCGACGCCGCCAGGGTCCGCGTGCTCGGCCTGGCCCGACCGGCCTGGGAGCTCAAGAGCGTGGCCGCGCTGGCCGAGCGCCTGCTGACCGAGCTGCCCGCGCCGCCGGCGGCGGTGGTGCTCTACACCGGCAACAACGAGTTCTCCATCCCGCCCATCTTCAGCGTGGAGCGCCAAAGCCCGCTGGCCGCGCTGGCCGCCTACCGCCTGGCCGTGCACCAGGCGCGCAAGCGTGGCTGGCTCCGGCCGCCCCCCGGCTCGGACTTTCATCGCTTCCGCAACCCGCGCTGGTCCGTCACCGCCGCCGAGGTCGCGGCCAAGCTGTGGCGCGGCAGCGAGGGGCTCGAGGACCTGAGCTACTGGACCGAGGTGCGCAAGACCACCCTGGCCGCCTTCGAGCAGCGCCTGGGGCAGCTGGTCAAGGCCCTGGCCGCCCGGGGCGTGCCCCTGGTGTTGGTCCCGGCGCCGGTGAACCTGCAGTTCTTCCCCGGCGACATCTACCCCCAGCCGGCAACCTACAAGGCGTCGGGGGCCGAGGCCCAGGAGGCCCTGACCGGGCGCCTGGCCGCCGCCATCAAAACGGGCGACGCCGCCGCGCTGCGGGCCGTGATCAAGGAGGCCCCCCATGGGCCCCTGCAGCGCTATTTGCTGGGCCAGGTCCTGGACGGCAAGGGCCAGCACAAGGAGGCCGCGGTCCAGCTGCGGTCGGCGCGAGATCACACCATGGGCCTGCTGGCGGCGCTGCCCGCCCTGACCAGCGTGGCCCATAAAATGGCCGGGCCCCGGGTGGCGGTCATCGACAGCGCGGACTTTTACCCCGCGGACCGCTCGGTGGCCAAACGCGCCCGTGAGCTGTTCAACGACTCCTGCCACCCCAGCGGCCAGGGTCACCGCCTGCTGGCCACCAAAATAGCCGCGGCCCTGGGCCGGCTGTGGGCGGCTGAGCCGTGACCACCCGGCGCAAGGCGCTGTTCGGCGCCGTGGTCTGCCTGATGGTGCTGGGCGCGGCCGAAGGGATCAGCCGCCTGCTCTGGAAGCCGCCGCCCCCGCGCCAGGGCACCTACCCCTCGATCCAGATCTACACCGACACCGTACGGCAGAAGGCGTCGGAGCCGCGGCACCACCTCGACGGCCCGCTGCCCGGCCCCACCCACGACCGCGTGGTGATGCGCGTGCCGCTAAAAACCCCCGGGTCCGTGGAGTTTCGCGGCGGCGGCGGCGCCTACAAGCTGCTGGACCTGCCCCGCCTGCCCGGCGGCCGCCGGGTGCTGGTCTTCGGCGGCTCCGCGGCATGGGGCCCGTCCTTCGACTACCCCAAGACCTTCGCCGCGCTGGTGGAGCAGGGCCTGCGCCGGGAGCTCGCCGATCCGTCCCTGACCGTGATCAACCTGGCCCGGCCCGGCTGGGAGCTCAACCGCGTCACCAAGCTGCTGTTGCACGTGGTCAAGAAGCTGCACCGCCCGCCCGCCGCGGTGATCCTGCTGTCGGGCAACAACGAGCTGCTGCACGTCGAGCAGCTGCACGCGGTGGGCGTGCCGACCAGCCCGCCCCTGGCGCTCTACCGCCTGCTCACCGACGCCTTCGCCCGCCGGGGCTGGCTCAAGCCGCCCGAGGGCGACGACCCCAACGCCTTCGTCACCGTGCAGGAGGAGCCGTTTTCCCCCGCGCAGATGAGCCCCCGCGTCTGGCGCCCCGGTCGCTCCGTGGGCGACGCCAGCTTCTGGCTCCCGGTGCGCAAGGCCCACCTCGACCGCTACCGCGACAACCTGCGCCGCATCACCGACCAGCTCAACCGGCGGGGGACCAAGGTGGTGCTGGTGCCGCCCCCGATCAACCTGCACTACATGGTCGGCGGCATGCAGAAGCAGCCGGCCACCTTCAAGAAGCTGGGGCAGCAGGCCTACGGCGAGCTGGCCGACCGCCTGCAGCGGGCCCTGCAGGCCAACACCACGGCCGCCCTGGAGCCCCTGGTCAAGGCCTACCCCGATGGCGCCCTGCAGCGCTTCGCCCTGGGGCAGCTCTACGACGCGGCGGGCCGCCGCCAGGAGGCCGTACGGGAGCACATGGCCGCCCGGGGCGCCATGAAGGGCTTCCTCGAGTCCCTGCCCGCCATGAACGCCATCGCCCGCAGCCTGGCCGGCCCGGGCGTGCTGGTCATGGACACCCGCGCCTGGTACCGCGACCCGCGCTCCGTGCGCAAGACCGCCCTGACCATGTTCGCGGACTCCTGCCACCTCACGGACGACGGGCACGCCCGCCTGGCGCGGATGATCGTGGCGGCGCTGGGCCGCAAGCTATTCCGCCCGGCAAAGAGCGGCGAGCGCCCCGCTACTGCGCCCCCGTCTCCCGCTCCGCGATGAGATCCTCGAGGCGCTCCTTCTGCAGCACCAGGTCCTCCATGGAGCCCTGGCCCAGAGCGGCCTGCTCGCCGCCCGGGAGGTTGATCCCCTTGCCGGCAAGGAAGGCGTCAACCTCGGCCTCGTTCTTCTTGTAAAAGTAGAACCCGACCCCGGCGGTGGCGATGCCCGCCAGGAATCCAAAGATGTGCTCTCTCGTGAACATGTCTCCTCCTCGTGAACGTGTGTTCGTCAACCCTTGCCCGGGCCGCCCTGCTTGAGCAGGTAGACCAGGTAGCCCACCATGGCCGAGGCCAGGGTGGCCGGCGTCAGCAGCGCGCCCTCGTTGGCGCCGCGGTCTCGCACGGGCCGCGTTACGATCTCCATGTGGTGCCCCTCGCGGTCGTCGCCCACGGCCCGCCGCAGGGCCACGGGCTGCACCTCCACGCCGCGGGCCGCCGCGCCGCGCAGGCGGTCGGCCAGGGGCTTGCCGTTGTAGATCAGCCAGGTCAGCAGGGCCCCGTGGGCCCGGCCGGGGCTGTCCAGCCGGTTGAGCAGGTGCAGCAGGCTCAGGCCCTCGGGGCGTGGTTTACCGCGGCTCAGATCTGCGGTTAGCGACCGCCCCACCGAGGCCAGGGTCAGCAGCGCCGCGCCCCACCCCGTGGCCGCGGCCAGCAGCCCGGCGGGGCTGGCCACCGAGGCGAGGCTGGCCACCACGTTGGCGGCTCCGGCGGCCAGCGACGCGCGGTCCAGCTCGCCCCGGGGCCGTCGGGTCACCAGGCGCACGGGCCGGTAGTCGAAGGCCGACGACAGGGCCAGGGCCAGGCGCATCAGCAGGGTCCGCTCGCCCAGGCGCTCGGGGTCGAAGCGCAGCACGACGTTGCGCCCCGACGCGCCGGCCTCGGCCGCCACGCTGTCCAGGCGCCGCGCCTCGCCCAGCAGCGCGTCGAGGGCCGTGGCGCTGGCCGGGCGCACGCCCAGCCGCAGCCGGCAGGGCAGCCGGTGCAGCACCTCGAGCCGTAGCGCCTCGGAGGCCAACCTACCGGTCCAGCAGCCGGTGCCACAGCAGCCGCCCGGAGTTGCCCACCACTGCCACGGTCGTGGCGTTGTGCAGCACCGCGCCCCACAGCGGGCTGATCACCCCCATGGAGGCCAGCACCAGCCCGAGGGTGTTGACCCCGATGGCCGTGGCGAAGTTCTGCCGGATGATCGACATGGTCTTTTTCGCCATCTGCACCGTGGCCGGCAGCATCAGCGCGTCGTCCGAGGCGATGACGATGTCCGCCGCCTCCATGGCCAGGTCGGTGCGGGTGGTGCCCATGGCCACGCCCACGTCGGCGTGGGCCAGGGCCGGGCCGTCGTTGATGCCGTCGCCCACCATGACCACGCGGTCGCCGTGGATCTTGTGTCGCAGCACCAGGTCGGCCTTGTCCGCCGGCAGCACGTTGGCCTCGTAGCCGTCCATGGCCAGGCGCGTGGCGATGACCTCGGCCGCGCGCTCCATGTCGCCGGTGAGCAGGACGATCTCGTCGACGTGCATGTTGCGCAGGCGGTTGAGCGCCTTCTTCATGTCCTCGCGCAGGGCGTCCTCCACGCCGATGAGCCCCAACAGCTTCTTGCCCCGGGACACGTGCAGCACGTGGCGCCCATGCTGGAGCATGTTCTCGGCGGCCTGCTCGCTTCGGCCGAGGTCCACCCCCTCTTCCTCCATGAAGCGGGCCGAGCCCACGCGCACCCAGGCGCGCCCGACCTTGGCCTTGCAGCCGCGCCCCACCACAGTCTCCGGCGGGCCGTGGGTCGGGATCTCCAGCCGGCGGGCCTCGGCGTTGTCCAGCACGGCCTGGCCCAGCGGGTGCTGCGCGCCCTGCTCCACCGCGGCCGCCAGGGCAACCAGGCCGTCGGCGTCCAGGCCTTCGCCCAGCACCTCCACGCCGGCCACCACCGGCCGCCCGGCGGTGAGCGTGCCGGTCTTGTCCAGCACCAGGGTGTCGGCCGACGAGAGCAGCTCGATGTACTGGCCGCCCTTGACCAGCACCCCCTGGCGCGCCGCGGTGGAGATGGTGGCCGCCAGGGCCGTCGCCGTGGAGAGGCGCACGCCGCAGGAGTAGTCGATGATCAGCATGTTCAGCGCCCGGGACCAGTCCCGGGTCACGGCCCACACCACGCCGGCCAACAGAAAATTAACCGGGATGAACTGGGCCGAGAACTTGTCGGCGAACATCTGGATCGGCGCACGCTTTTGGGCCGCCTCCTCCACCAGGTGGATGATGCGCGCCGCCGCGGTGGCGTCGCCCACCCGCTCGGCCCGCACCACCAGGGTGCCGCCCTTGACCACGGTGCCGGCGAAGACCGGGTCGCCGGGCTCCTTCTCCAGCGGCAAGAACTCGCCGGTGATGGAGGCCTGATCCACCATGGCGCTGCCGCTCTCCACCACGCCGTCGACGCAGATCTTTTCGCCGGTGTGGGCCATGATGCGGTCGCCGGCCTGGATCTGCTCCACCGGCACCTTGACCTCCACGCCGCCCTCGGTGAGGCGCCAGACGTGGTCGTCGCCGATGTCCAGCAGCTTGGAGATGGCCTTGCGCGTGCGCTCCATGGTGTAGCCGGTGAGCAGTTCGGCGATGTCGGCGAGCCAGATGATCATCAGCGCCGAGGTGTCCCTCCCCGTGGCCAGGGCGCTGAGGATGGCCGTGGCGCTGAGGGTGTCGGCGTTGGGGCGGCGGTCGGCGAACAACGAGCTCAGGCCGTTGCGCAGCAGCGGCGCGGCCAGGGCCAGGGCGGTGAGCGCCGGCAGGGAGGTAAAGCGGCTCCAGAACCCCAGCGGCGCGGCCGGCGCCTTGCGCGTGAGCCAGACGAAGCCGAGGGTCGCGCCGGTGATCACCACGTCGAGGGCCTTGCGCGCCAGAGACTCCTCCTGGATCTTGCGCTCCTGGACCCCCGCGGGGGTCACCCGCTCGCGGCGGGCGCGGCGCACGTAGGCCCGCAGCCCCTGGAAGACTCCGCCCACCTCTTCGATGAGCGCCTCCTCGTCCAGCTTTTGCGCGTCGTAGCGCATCAGCAGGTTGGAGGTGATGAGCGAGACTCGCACCTCGCTCACGCCGGGCAGGTCGCCCACCTGGCGCAGGATGCGGTCCTGCAGCTCGGGGATCCAGCGGATGGCGCCCACGCCCAGGCGCAGGCGGCCGGGCAGGCGGTGGATGACGTTGGGGATTAACAACGCGTCGGGTGGTGGGGTTATACCGGTCATGACGCTCCTCAGCGTTTCAGCATGTTGAAGCTCCAGTAGCAGAGGGTCAGCCCCTGCCACCGCGAGACGGCGCCGGGGTAGGCCATGCTCTTGAGGCCCCAGGCCCCGGCGGCCAGGGCCATGAGCGTGCGCGCGTCGGCCACACCCTGGGACTGGGTCATGACCCCGCGGTCCGCCTGGCGGCCGAGCTTGCGGATCTGCTGCAGCAGCAGCGGGGCGTCGCCCTCGTCGGGGGCGTCGTCGGCCTCGGTCGGCGGGTCCTGGGCCATGCCGCGGAAGGTCTCGATGAGCCGCTCCCGGGTGGGCCGGCTGTCGTCGAAGGACACCAGGGCGTTACCGCTGCGGACATCGGCCGAGGCGTCACGCACACCGTCCACCCCTTCCAGGGCGGCCACCAGGCGCCGGGCCAGGTCGGTGTCCCCCTTGAGGCCCGCCAGCCGCACCCGCAGGCGCCCGGGTAATACGTGCAACAGCTCCAGCGGTGGGCGCGCGGCCTCGCCCCGCAGCAGGCGCGATCCGAGCAGCATCTCTCCCACGAGCAGTCCGGTGAGCAGGTGCATCAGCTTCTTCTCCTCAGCGAGGTATTGGATTTCGGTCCGCGGGTTCCCTCGGAACTCTCTGAAGGCGAAGCCGATATTTACCTCGCCTCAATAGAATACGACTGGCAAAATCTTGCAACCATTAATCATTTAGGCAAGCAATTATCTATATTTCATGTTACTTAAAAATTAAATGCACCGCCTTGACGAGGTCAGATGAGCCACGGAAACAGCTCCACCGAGGACTACCTCAAGCAGCTCTACGAGCTGGCCCTGGACCACAGCCCGGTGAAGACCTCTCTGCTGGCCGAGGCCCTGGAGGTGAGCCCGGCCGCGGTGACCGAGATGCTCAAGCGGCTGCAGCGTCAGGGGCTGGTCAACTACCGGCCCTACCACGGGGCCTCTCTTTCGGCCCGGGGGCGCAAGGCCGCCCTGGCGGTGCTGCGGCGTCACCGGCTGTGGGAGGTCTTCCTCTTCCGGGTGCTCGAGGTGCCCTGGACCCAGATCCACGACCACGCCTGCCGCCTGGAGCACGGCACCGACGACCAGCTGGCCGACGCCCTGGACGAGTTCTTACAGCACCCGCGGCTGGATCCTCATGGGGATCCCATCCCCCGGCCCGACGGCACGGTGGACGAGATCGACCGCCTGCGCCTGTCCGCGGTGGAGCCGGGTAGCCGGGCCACCATCGCCCAGTGCAGCAACGAAAACCCGCGCCTGCTGGCCTACCTCACCTCCATGGACCTCACCCCGGGCCAGGAGGTGGAGGTGCTGGAGCGCGCGCCGTTCAATGGCCCGCTGACCCTGGACGTGGGCGGCAGCCGGCAGGTGGTGGGGCTGGAGGTGGCTGGCACCCTCATGGTGCGGGACGTGCGGCCGGACTAGCCCAGTATCTGGGCCGCGACCAGGCAGACCACCACGGCCAGGCCCAGGGGCAGCAGGTTGGCGGCCAGGGTCCAGCGCACGCTGCGGGTCTCCTTCCAGATGGTCCAGGTGGTGGTGCTGCAGGGATAGTGCAGCACCGAAAAGAGCATCAGGCAAAGCGCCGTGGTCAGGGTCCAGCCCTGGGAGGTGAGCAGGCTGTGCAGCCGGGCCATGTCGTCCAGCTCCAGCATCTGCCCCGCGGCGAGGTAGCCCATCAGCATGGTGGGCACCACGATCTCGTTGGCCGGGATGGCGGCCAAAAAAGCCAGCAGGATGACGCCGTCGAGGCCCATGGAGCGGGCCAGCGGATCCAGGCTCGCGGCCGCCACGGAGTACAGCGAGCTATCTCCCACGGGCACGTTGCCGAGGATCCAGATGATGCCTCCGGCCGGGGCGGCCACGACCACGGCCCGGCCCAGCACGAAGACGGTGCGGTCGATCAACGAGGTGTAGATCACCTGCAGCACCCGGGGACGGCGGTAGGGGGGAAGCTCCAGCTGGAACCCCGAGGCCTCCCCCCGCAGCAGGGTGCCGCTGAGCAGCCAGGACGCGGCCAGGGTGGCCCCCACTCCCACGAGGCACATGGCAACCACCGCGCTCACGGCGGTGAGGCTGGCCCACGCCGACGGCACCGCCGCGGCGACGAAGAGGCTGGAGACCATGATCAGCGTGGGCCAGCGTCCGTTGCAGGGCACGAAGTTGTTGGTCAAAATGGCGATGAGCCGCTCCCGCGGCGAGTCGATGATGCGGGTGGCGATGACCCCCGCGGCATTGCAGCCGAAGCCCATGGCCATGGTCAGCGACTGCTTGCCGTGGGCCCCCACCCGGCGGAAGAGCCCGTCGAGGTTGAAGGCCACCCGGGGCAGGTAGCCGGCGTCCTCCAGCAGGGTGAACAGCGGAAAGAAGATGGCCATCGGTGGCAGCATCACCGCCACCACCCAGGCCAGGCCGCGGAACACGCCGTGCACCACGAACCCCGTGAGCCACGCCGGCGAGCCGGCCAGGGAAAACAGCGCCGCCAGCCGCGCCTCTACCCAAAACAGCGCCGTGGCCAGCATCTGCGACGGCACGTTGGCCCCCTCGATGGTGAGGTAGAAGACGCCGAACAGCAGCAGCAGCATCACAGGGATGCCGGTGGCCCGGGAGGTGAGCAGGCGGTCGATGGCGCGGTCCCGGCGGTCGTGGTCCGCCCGGCGGTGCTCCACCACCTGGCCGGCCACGGCGGAGGCTCGCCGGTGGACGGCCTCCGAGACCAGATCGTGGACGGCGTCGGCGCCGCCCAGCTCCTCACGCAGCCGCTGGGCCAGCGCCCGGGGATCGGTCGTGGCGCCCAAGCTCATGACCTGATGGCCGCGCCCGCGGCCCGCGGCGGCTCCAGCGACAGCTGCCGCGCCATGGTGTCGCTCAGGTCCTGGCCGTCGTCACGGTCCAGCAGCCGGGCCACGCGTTGGTCACCGTCCAGCAGCCGCAAGGCCAGCCAGCGGTGGGCCGTCAGGTGCGGCACCGCCGCTCGCACCAGCGGCGTGAGCCGGTCCAGCGCCCGCTCCACCTCGGGCGGATAGGCCGCCTTCACCGGCCGCGGGACGCGCTCGCCCCGGGCCACGGCCAGCACCAAGTCGGCCAGCCGGTCCAGTCCCCGTCCCTGCCGGGCGGCCGTGGGCACCACGGGCACGCCCAGGTCCTGCTCCAGCCGGTCCGTGTCCGTTACAATGCCCCGGCGCTCGGCCTCGTCCATCAGGTTGAGGCAGAGCACCAGCCGCCCGGTGAGCTCGGCCAGCTGATAGAACAGGCCGAGGTTCCGCTCCAGGGCCGTGGCGTCGGCCACGACCACCGTCACCTCGGGTTGCCCCAGCAGCAGAAAGTCCCGGGCCAGCTCCTCGTCGGCGCCCGCGGCCACCAGCGACAGCGCGCCGGGCAGGTCCACCAGCCGCAGCCGCGCGCCGCCATGGCTCAGGACCCCCTCGGCCCGGGCCACGGTCTTGCCCGGCCAGTTGCCGGTGTGCTGGCGCAGTCCGGTGAGGGCATTGAAGATGGTGCTCTTGCCCGTGTTCGGGTTGCCGGCCAGGGCCACCAGGGGAGCCCCCGCCTGGCGCCCCGGCTTCCACTGCGACCCCCGCTGATTGCCAGGCTGCTTTGGTGAATCCTCTGTGATTCCAGGTTGGCCCGCGGGCTTGCCCGGCCCCTTTCGACTCCCCGCCCGCACCAACACCTGCCGCGAGTCTGACGCGCGGAGCGCCATGACCACACCCCGAAAAGCGTAGGCCACCGGATCGCCGGTGGCCGCGGCCAGGCCCACGGAGACCAGGGTCCCCGGGGTCAGGCCCAGGTCCAGCAGGCGGCGCCGGGCCGGGCCGCGGGCCTCCAGGGAGACCACCTCCAGCAGGGCTCCCGGCCGCGCGTCGGCCAGTGTCGTGTGGTTTTCCATTTCACTACTGTGCGGCGCCGGCTCTGGTCAGGCAAAAAATATATTTAGCTTTGCCTAAAAATGGTCGGTCAGCGGCAAGGAATCCAGAGCCCGCCCTTTTCGTGGTCCATGCCATTTCA
>PVBE010402379.1_pt1 | contig 51502 bp, 46 predicted proteins | sample 1631181 | NCBI WGS metagenome assembly PVBE01 (sample SAMN08397723, study PRJNA350692) | Marine metagenome, whole genome shotgun sequencing project. | isolation source: water | place: Pacific Ocean | collected 2012-04
GGGTTTCCTATTTCGGCGGCGCCAAACAGTGGCCGGGATTGGTCCCGAGCACCTATCCGGGCTATGTCCAGCCTGCGGTCACCTATCCGTACGATCCCGAGAAGGCCAGGGCGCTGCTGGCCGAAGCCGGCTATCCCAATGGCGAGGGGCTGGAGAAGTTCCCCGGGGCGTTCAATCTTTCCTATGCTACGGAACGGGAAAGTACAATTGGTCCGTCGGCGACCGTGATGCGCACAGCACTTCGCAAAGTGGGCTTCCCGGTTGAGCTCGATCCGATGCCGCAAGCTCAGTTGGCTGACCGGCGTTCGGTCAAGAAGGATATCCCCTTCTCGCTTTACGATCAGTCGCGTCCGATCGGCGTCGATGCGTCGTACGCGGTGCTGCTCTACTTCGTGTCGCCGAAGAAGGGTGGGCTCATCAACATGACCAACTATCTGAACGAAAGGGTGGATGACCTGTTCTACGCGCAAAAAGTCGAGAGCGATCCGACCGTGCGCCAGGGCATGTTGACGGAACTCCAGAACACTCTCATGGACGAGATTCCGTGGATTCCGGTGGTCGAGTACAAGTCGCAGTGGGCCTACGCCGACAATATGCGCGGTATCACACTGCATCCGGACAGCAACACTCGCTGGGCCGAACTCTATATGGAGGAATAGGCGCGCTTGTAAAGCGCCTTTACATTGCGGTTGCGGCCACTGGCCGCAAGCGCGATAACCTCGCAACTACTAGAAAAACCTTTAGTCCTCTCCCCGTCACTCCAGACCGTATCGTTTCATGATTCTGCGTTTCATCGTCCGCCGCCTTTTGATCGCCATAATACAGGTGATCGCAATTTCGTTAGTCGTGTTCTTTTTGATCCGGTTGCTGCCAGCCGACCCGGTGGCGCGCCTGGTCGGACTCAACGCGACGCCACAGGCCTACGCCCAGGCGGAGGCCGCGCTCGGGCTCGACCGGCCAATCATGCAGCAGCTCGGCAACTATCTCGGCATCTATTCCGACGCGAATCAACCCGGCATCGCCCAGGGCGATCTCGGCGATTCGTGGGTGACGGGCTCGCCGGTGGCGGAGGAGATCGGGCGCTTCCTGCCGATTACGCTGGAGCTGATTACCTACAGCCTGTTGATCGCCTTCCTGATAGCGGTCCCGCTTGCCATGGTGAGCGCGAACAGACCGGGCGGCATGGGCGACAAGGTGACGTTCGTGTGGGGATTGTTCGCCGGCTCCCAACCAGAGTTCTGGTGGGGGCTGATGTTCGTGTTCTTCTTTTTCTTCAAGTCGTGGGAATGGTTCGGCTGGTCGATGGCGCCGGCGCCTCTGGGGCGGCTCAACCCGCTGATGTCGGAACCCGAAGTCATTACCGGGTTTATTGTGCTCGATTCGCTTCTGCGCGGTGAATTCAAGGCTTTCGTCGATTCCGCCTGGCATCTGATGCTGCCGGTCGGCACGCTGGTGTTCGTCGTTTCCGGGCCAATCATCAAGATGGTGCGCCAGAACATGGTGCGGGTTCTGCGCTCGGACTACATTTTGTATGCCCGCAGTTGCGGGCTCCCGAGTCGCCGGGTCGGAATGTACGCATTGCGAGCGGCGCTCGCCCCGGCGATGACGCTGATCGGTATTTTCTATGGCTTCCTTCTGGGCGGCGCGGTCCCGATCGAATTGATTTTTTCCCTCGGCGGACTCGGTGAATATTCGATCCGCTCGATCCTCAGTTTCGACTATCCGGCCATCCAGGGGACGGTGCTCATCATTGCGGTGGTGTCGCTGCTGATTTATCTCACCATCGACATTCTGCACGCTTTCCTCGACCCGCGAATCACCTATTAGGCGCGACCCATGACCAGCGACCCAACCGGCACCGGAACGCCCAAAGATCTGGATCAACACCTCGAACCGCATATGGTGGTGGACGTCACCAAGAAGCGGCGTCAGCTAGACCTGTTCAAGAAATTCCGCGAGGAAAAATTATTCGCTTTCGGCATCATCGTCGTAACGACGTCGGTCTTTTTGGCATTTTTCGGGCCCGTAATCGCGCCCTTCGATCCGACCTATGCGACCGGCGATGTGTCGTTTCCTCCGCCGTCGCTCTCGGAGTGGCCCAAACTGTTGTGGCAGGTCACGTTCAGCGATCTCGAAAACCCGCCGCACTGGTTTGGCACTGATTCGTCCGGGCTCGATATTTTCTCGCGCACGATCGCCGCACCGCGTACCGACATGACGATCGCGCTGCTGGCGGCGCTGGTGTCATTGGTAGTGGGTACCGTATTGGGATTACTGGCCGGGTTTTACAAGAACTGGGCGACGGAAGTCCTGATGCGCATATCCGACCTGATGCAGGCATTCCCGGTCTTTATCACGGCGATGATTCTGGTTGCGCTGGCGGGCCGCAATACCTTCAACATTATTCTGGCGCTCGGATTTGTTTACACACCGATTTTCGTACGTTTGACGCGCGCCGAGGTGCTCGGCCAAAAGACCCGCGGCTATGTCGAGGCGGCGCGGGCGGTCGGAAATCGCCAGTGGACGGTGGCGTTCCGCCATGTGCTGCCCAATTCCGTGGTGCCGTCGCTGATCCAGACCTCGACCACGATCGGTTTTGCGATCCTGCTGACGTCGGCGCTCAGTTTTGTCGGTGCCGGCGTGCGCCCGCCAACCCCGGAATGGGGACTGATGATCGCCCTGGGATCGCAGCAAGTCATTCTCGGCGAGTGGTGGCAGTCGGTGTTCCCGGGCATCGCGATCTCGCTCACCGTGTTCGGATTTGCGACCGTGGGCCATGGTCTGGAAGAAGAATACCGCTAAGGCGCGCTGCGTCCCCGGCAACAGGAACCATTAATGTCCATCGACGAACAGACCGCGGCCGCATCCAGTACCGCAAAACCGATCATCGAGACGCGCGGCATAAAGGTCGTGTTCCCGCGCCCCGATGCACCCCCTGTCACCGTAATCAAAGAACTTTCGATAGCGATCCGCGAGGGGGAATTCGTCGGTATCATGGGCGAACCTGGCTGCGGCAAATCGATAGCGGCAATGGCGTTGCTGGGCTTGGTTCGGCCGCCGGGGCGAATCGATGCCGGCCAGATCGAATTCCTCGGCCGCGACCTGACGACGATGGACGAAGAGGAATTGGAGGCCATCCGCGGCAAGGACATCGGCATGATCGTCCAGAACCCGCGCTATTCCTTGCATCCGATGATGCGGGTCGGCACCCAGATTGCCAACGTCTATCGCGCCCACAACGACGTCACCAGAAGAGAAGCTTGGGAACATGCCGTCGATATGCTGCGTATGGTCGGCATCAACGATCCCGAGCGCCGGGTCAAGGCTTATGCCCACGAGCTGTCGAGCGGCATGGCTCAGCGCGTGCTGATCGCAATTGCGTTGTCGTCGCAGCCGAAACTGCTGATCGCCGACGAACCGACCTCGGGCCTGGATGTAACCATTCAGGCGCAGTTTCTCGACGAGATGTGGGAAACGGTGCAGAAAACGCGCTCGGCCGTCCTGCTGGTGACACAGGACCTTGGTATCGTCGCCAATTATTGCGATCGCGTGTTGATCATGCACGATGGCGCCATCGTCGAAGAAGCCGAAGTGCATGAATTCTTCCACTCGCCCAAGCACGAGTATTCGACTTCGATTCTCAGGTTGCAGCGCGAAGCGCAAGAAGGCGGTAAGAACATCGCCACCGTTCACGCTGGCGAGCCCTTGCTCAAGATCGAAGGCCTTACCAAACATTTCCCGATTCGCGCCTCGAGGTCGAAGGTTCATGCCATCGAGGACGTGAGCTTCGAAATCCAACCCGGCGAATGTCTCGGTCTGGTTGGCGAAAGCGGTTCGGGCAAGACCACCGTCGGGCGTTGCCTGCTGCGGTTGGAAGAGCCGACCAGGGGCGAAATTCTGTTTCACGGCCAGAACCTCGCCACGGTCAACCTCGAAGCGTTCCGCAAAGAACGTTCGAGGATGCAGATCGTATTCCAGGACCCGCTCGATTCGCTCAATCCACGCTGGACCGTGCGGCAGGTCTTGCGCGAACCGCTCGACCTGCACTCCGAAATGACCTTGAGCCAGAAGGCCGACCGTATGCGCGAGTTATTGGATCTCGTCGGGTTGGAACACGAAGTGGTCCACGCGCTGCCGCGCGAAATGAGTGCCGGACGCCAGCAGCGCGTGTCGATCGCCCGCGCCATTGCCTCCAACCCCGATTTCATCGTGCTTGACGAACCCACCTCGGCCCTGACTCCGGAAACCACCGCCGAAATCATCCAGCTTCTGATCGACCTTTCCAACAAGCTGAAGATTTCTTACCTGTTCATTTCGCACGACCTCACCACCGTCAAGTACATCTGCCACCGGGTTGTGGTGATGTATCTCGGCGAAATCGTCGAAGTGGGCACAAAAGAACAGGTGTTCGAAACCCCGCGCCACCCCTATGCCAAGGCGCTGCTGGCCTCGCATCTGTTCCCGGATGTCGCCGAGCGGCGTGTCGACCGCGAGGTACGCGAGACCCTGAAGGGCGAGATCCCGAGCCCGATCACCGAAAATCTACCCAAGGGCTGCTATCTCTTTGGGCGTTGCGCCTCGCAGGTCGAAAAGTGCCGCGCCATGGTGCAAACGCTGAGCAAACTTGAAGACGGGCGGATGGTGCGGTGCTGGCGCGTGAGCGAAGGGGAACTCATCGACTAGGACGCAAGTCGGTCACAGGTATCGTTGTCGGGGCGAGTTGCGGCATGACCGAGACATACGATTACATCGTCGTCGGCGCCGGGTCGGCGGGCTGCGTGCTTGCCAACCGGTTGTCCGAGGACCGGGGCAACCGCGTGCTTCTGCTCGAAGCGGGCGGGCGTGACCTCAACCCCCTGATTCACATCCCGCTTTTGTGCGGGGTCCTGTATCCCACCCGGATGAGTAACTGGTACTACCATTCCGAACCCGACCCCAATCTCGGCGGGCGCGAGATCTACATTCCGCGCGGCAAGACTCTGGGCGGCTCGTCTTCGATCAACGGCATGGTCTATATCCGCGGCCACGCGCGCGATTACGACATCTGGCGCCAGTTCGGCTGCACGGGTTGGTCCTACGACGAGGTGCTGCCCTACTTCCGCCGCTCGGAGAACAATCCCGAACTGGCGGATGCCTTCCACGGCCAGGGCGGCGAGATGGATGTGCGCCGCGGCCCGACCAAGAATCCGCTCTACGATGCCTTCATCACAGCGGGCGCAGCCGCCGGCTACCCGGTGACCGACGATTTCAACGGCGCCCAACAGGAAGGGTTCGGGCGCTACGACTTTACGATTCACAAGGGCCGGCGGGTTTCGACTGCGCGTGCCTTCCTGCACCCGGTGCGCAGCCGGCCCAATCTCGACGTCGAAATTCGCGCCCACGCGCGGCGCATTTTGTTCGACGGAAAACGGGCCACCGGCCTCGAATACATGCAGGGCGGCGAGCGCGTCATTGCCCACGCCAGCCGCGAGGTGATCGTTGCGGCCGGCACCATCAACACCCCGGCGTTGTTGCAGGTGTCGGGAATCGGCGATCCGGCGCACCTTCGCGATCTTGGCGTTAACGTGGTGTCGGATCTGCCGGGCGTCGGCAAGAACCTGCAAGACCACGTCACCGTCTATGTCCAGCACGAATGCACCCAGCCGATCACCGTCCGTTCCATGTTCCGGCCGCAGACGGCGGTATGGGCGCTGGTTCAGGCGGTGTTGTTTGGGACCGGTCCAGCCGCGTCATTTCCGCTCGAGGCCGGCGGGTTCATCAAGACCCGTCCCGATCTCGAATTGCCCGACGTCCAGTTCCATTTCCTGCCCGGCCTCGGCCCCGACAAGGGCGGCAAGAAGATGCACGGGTTCTTTTCCAACATTTGCTGCCTTCGCCCCGACAGCCGCGGTGAGGTCCGGGCGCGCTCCACCGACCCGTTCGAGGCGCCTGCGATTCACACCAATTTCCTGTCGCAAGAAAGCGATGTTCGCACCATCCGGGAAGGGGTCAAGATTGTTCGCAAGGTGTTCTCGCAGTCCGCGTTTGACGCCTTGCGCGGCGCCGAGCTTTCGCCGGGTCCCGAGCGCAAGACCGACGATGATCTCGATGTCTGGATCCGTGAAACCGCCGAGACCATCTTTCATGCGGTCGGCACCTGCAAAATGGGCGTGGACAAGCTTGCCGTTGTCGATCCCGAACTAAAGGTGCGCGGCGTCGAGGGACTCCGGGTCGCCGATGCCTCGATCATGCCGTCTCTGGTCGGCGGCAACACCAACGCCCCTGCCATCATGATCGGTGAAAAAGCGGCGGACATGATTCTCGGCCGCGCGCCGCTTGGCCCGGCGGCCTGAGGCGGCGCTTGAGGCCGAGGCGGTTCCGGCCTATGACGAAGGCAGGAACAGAATTGAAATTCCGGGAGGGGAACGAGATGACGACTCTGATTGTGCTGTTCAATCTGCGCGAAGCCCAGAACGAGAGCGACTACGAAAAATGGGCCCAAGAGGTCGATATCCCGATCGCCGGGGCCTTGAATGCCGTCGAAAAGTTCAACGTCTACCGAGCCGAGAGCGTCTTCGGGTCCGACGACAAACCGCCCTACCGCTATATCGAAATCATCGACATATCGAGTGCCGAGGCGCTCGGCAAAGATGTCGGCGACAGTGCGGCCATGGGCGACGTTGCCACCAAGTTTCGGGAATTCGCCGATAACCCCACCTTCATGGTGACCGAGCGGTTCGGTTGAACCATGACTGCGCGGCATGAAGGACGAGTCGCCGTCGTCACCGGTGGCGCCAACGGCATCGGGCGCGGCTGCGTCGAGCGGCTTGTGGTCGACGGCGCGCGTGTAACGATCGCCGACATCGACCTCGACGCCGCCAAGGCGCTCGAGTCCGAACTCGGCGCCGCGGTGCGCGCAATATCCTGCGACGTCACCGACGAGGAGGCGGTCGAGGCGATGGTGGCAGAAACCGTCGGCCATTTCGGGCGTCTCGATTTCATGGTCAACAACGCGGGCTTTGCGATATGGCGGCCGCTGGTGGAGACCAGCGCTGAAACCTGGCGCCGCATGATGGATGTGAACGTGACCGGCATCTTCCTTTCCATGAAGGCGGGCGCCAAACGTCTGATCGAACAGGGCGAGGGCGGAGTCATCGTCAATGCGTCCTCAGGCGGCGGCCGTCACGGGGTTGCGAACGTGGGGCACTACTGCGCCACCAAGGCGGCTATCATCATGATGAGCCAGGCGGCGGCCGGCGAATTCGCCCGTCACAAGATTCGCGTCAACTGCTATACGCCGGGCCACATCGAAACGCCGATGATGGAGACGCTTTTGACGCAAATCGGCGAGCGCGAAGGCATGACCCGGGATCAGGCCTATGACATGCTTGAAAAGACCGTGCCGTGGGGCCGGTGGGGCAAACCGGAAGACGTTGCCAACGCCGTCTCGTGGCTGTTTACGGACGAGGCCGAATACATTACCGGCCAGTGCATCGCCATGAACGGTGGTGAACTGCCGTGGTAGGGGGGACGCTAAATGTATGATTTGTCAGGAAAAGTTGCTCTGGTGACGGGGGCAGGCCGGCACAAGGGCCTGGGCGAGGCGATGGCGAAACGTCTCGCCGCCGAGGGCGCGAGCGTCGTTGTCACCGATATCGGGACGGCCAAGGGTGAGCAGTTCGCCGCTACCCACGTCGGCCTTTCTGACGAGATGAACCAGATCGTCGCAGAGATCGAAGCCGGTGGCGGGACCGCTGCCGCCGCCGTGTGCGATGTCCGCGACGAGGACCAGATCGCGGGCGCGGTCGAAACCGCGGTCGAAAAATTCGGCCGTCTCGACATCATGGTCAACAACGCCGGCATCGGCTACCTGATGACCGATATTCTGAACCTGGAACAAGAAGACTGGGACGCGGTGCTGGACGTAAACCTGCGCGGCGTCTTTTTCGGAATCAAACACGCGGCCAAACAGATGATCGCGCAAGGAACCGGCGGCCGCATCATCAATATCGCAAGCCAAGCCGCCAAACACGGGTTTGCCGGCGCCGCTGCCTACGTCTCATCCAAGCACGGTTTGGTCGGCCTGACGCGCACCGCAGCGCTCGAATTTGCGGTCCAGAAAATCACCGTGAATTCGATCTGCCCGAACCATGTCACCACCGGGTTGGGGGACTGGCAGAACAAGCATTTCAGTGCCGTTCGCGCCCAGACCGAAGACGAATATCTCGATGCGATGAAAAGCCGGATCCCGCTTGGCCGCGTCGGTCTTGCCTCAGACATTGCCAACATGTGCGCGTTTCTGTGTTCCGAGCAGGCCGACTACATCACCGGCCAGAACTTCGACGTCTCGGGCGGCGAGGAAATGCACTAGGGGCCAATCGTGACAACAAGCGAAGCGCAAGCGCTGATCCGGTCGTTGCGGGAAAACCGTCCGCCGCTTGATGCGACATTCGAACAGATGCGGGCCGGGTCGGACGCGCGCGGCGACGGCCCGCTCGCCGAAGGGGTAAGCGTCACGGCGGGGTCGGCGGGCCCTATTCCGGGTGAGTGGCATGACGCGTCTGCCGGCAGCGGCGCGCCCGTCGTACTTTATTTTCATGGCGGCGGGTATGTTGTCGGGTCGCCCATAAGCCACCGTCCGATGGGATCCCGCATTGCGCGCGCGGCGCAGGCGCGTCTGTTCATGGCCGACTACCGGCTCGCGCCCGAGCATCCCTTTCCGGCCGCCGCCGATGACGGGTTTGCCGCCTATCGGGCGCTTCTCGACGCCGGGATCGATTCTTCCCGCCTGGCGGTGGGCGGCGGTTCCGCGGGCGGCGGACTTGCGTTGGCGGCGCTGGTCGAGGCGCACGAAGCTGCATTGCCGATGCCGGCGGCGTGTTTCCTGATTTCGCCCTGGGCCGACCTCACGCTCACAACCCCAACGCTCGACCGGAACGAAGCGAGCGATCCCACCGCTTTTCGGGCGCGCCTTCAGCCGATGGCCGATTGCTATCTCAATGGCGCCGACCCCCGCCACCCCAGGGCCTCACCGTTGTTTGCGAATTTCACCGGCCTCCCGCCGCTTCTGATTCAGGTCGGCAGCATCGAAACCCTGCTCGGCGATTCTGAAACGCTCCATGCGCGGGCCGAAGCGGCGCGGGTTGACTCGACCCTCGAAGTCTGGCCCGACATGGTTCATGTCTGGCATCACTATGCCGACCACCTGACCGAGGCCGACGCCGCCGCCGAGCGAATCGGCGAATTTCTGTCGACCCACTGGCGCGCTCAAGCCGCTGCAACCTGAGGAGTCGCCCGTGCCGCGTACCGCCATGACCTGGCCCAACAACGAAAAGATTGCGCTCAGTATCGTCGTCAACGTCGAGGAAGGCGCCGAGGCCTCGATCAAGGACGGCGATCGCGGCATGGAGCCGGTGGACGAACTCGGCGTGTTCGTCAAAAAGCCGATCCGCAACTATGGCAATGAGTCGAACTACCAGTACGGCATCAACGCGGGCGCCCCACGGGTAATGCGGCTGCTGGAAAACTACGATGTCCGCGCGACCTGGACCGCGGCGGCCCTCGCGCTGGAACGCGCGCCCGAGATCGGCGCCTTCATCCGCGACCACGGCCACGAGGCGTGTTCCCACGGGTATCGCTGGATTCACCATTTCCGCATGGACGAAGACGAGGAACGCGATTTCATCCGCAAGGCCGTCGAGTCGATCGAGCGCACCACCGGCACGCGCCCCTACGGCTGGCTGTCGCGATACCTGCTCACTGACAACACCCGCCGCCTGCTGGCCGAGGAAGGCTTTCGCTATCACATGGACGATTATTCAGACGACGTGCCGTTCTGGGACGTGGTCGAGGGGCACCCCATTGTCATCGTTCCCTATGCGGTCGATTCCAACGACATGAAATTCTGGACCGATCCGGCGCTGACGCCCGACCAGTGGCTCAGATACGCCTGCGACACCTTCGACTGGCTCTATGCCGAAGGTGAGGCCGGCAACCCCAAGATCATGTCTCTGGGTGTTCACCTGCGAATCATCGGCCGGCCCGGGCGCATCGGCGCATTCGAGGGATTCCTCAAGCATGCCACCGCCAAATCCGGCGTCTGGATCGCGACCCGGCTTGAGATCGCCGACCATTTTGCGGCGCAGGTTCCGGCACCGGAATAGCTGCAAGGCCGCCCGCCTCGAAGGCCACGAAGGCGATCCGTATTGCCGGCGCCCCGTGCAGGCGCACATCGTCGCGCCGCCGCCCTGGTTCGCCTGTCGCGCCTCAGAGCCAATGCGCGTTAGTTGCCTTGAACAGGACGACAACACCGGTTCTCCGGCGCAGGGCAATGCCTGCGGCTTCCGCGAATACAGCGATGCGACCTCGGTGCTCCCGGATGCCGCAGAGCGCCGCGATACCCGAATTCGTGCCGGCCCCGCCGCCGGTCAGCCGCGCGGCCGCGGTGGTTCGGGGTCCCTTCGGTTATCGGCGCGCCTCAGTAGTTGCGGCCCCCCGTGTAGGGCCGGTCGGCGTATTTCATCAAATGAGGGGGCAAAACGGGTTCGTACTCTGGGTCCCAGGTAAACGTCCCCTTGTCGATAAAAGTCGTTGTCAGTGGCCCGCCGACGCAACGGAACAGGACCACGGCGCCCAAGGGCGACCCCATCGGCCCGTGTTCCAGACCGGGCGGGCGCCAGAAATACGCACCCGCCTTGCGCTCGCCCTTGCCGCCGATCATCGAGCCTGCAATCACGTAGGCTTCCTCGACGACGGGATGGATTTCGACATTGCCACCCTGCCAAAAGGCACGCACACCGAGAATCCAGGTGCGCTCACCGGTATCGGGGTCCTCGCGGAAAAGCTGATAGCCCGTGCCTGTCGAGTTGAACTCAGGCGACGATTCGTGCTTTTCGGTGTTGCCCCAGGCCTTGTCAGGGGCGCTGTGGTACTCGATCAGGCGCGTGCGGTCGTAGCCCTCGGGCCCGCCTGAGCCGGCGACCGCGACGGGAGTCCTGGAAAAGAAGGTCAAAACGACGGCACCATCGGTGCTGAAGGTGCGACGGCGCGGGAAGCCCGCCGGTAGAAACGCGTAGGTGTTTTTTTCGTAGTGAACGTCGTTGATGGTGAGGGCGCCGTCGAGAACGAAGAACTCCTCGGTGGCGCGCAGATGTTCGACGCTGGTGCGCGACCATCCGGGCGGGTAGTGGACGAGAAGGCTGCAAGAGCCATCGTCCTTATCGATGCTGAGGATTTTCTTGAAGACGTCCGGCCGCGCGCCGCCGGCAATCCCTTTGCGCCATGGCAACCATTGGGACTGGATATATTCAATGTGTGGACGGGCCATCTCGGTCGTACCCTTCTGCACCGCAGAGGCGACAAGGGGCGGTGCGTTTCTCCCTCAAAGGAATGGCAATTGCCAGCGGCCAAACCAAAAAAAGTTTGATTTCCGCGCGATAGCAAGATCCCGGTTCACGCCTGCGGAACGTCGACACGTCAACCGGTGTCTCTAATCGCGGGGCGCAAATCGCCTTTCACAAGGCAGAAATCATACAGGAGGTTGGTGTATCCATCCAACACGATGTGCGCCTCTAGGTTCCGCCGACGTCAAACGGCCGCTCAGGGTCGCATTCCGCTTGCCATTGCGCGTAAGGGGGGTGAGCCCGGCCCCGTCCCTTCCGGTATCAGCTGCCGCCGCTGCAGGCCGGTGGCCTGGAGACTCCTAACCCGTCGTCATGTCACCGCACAACGTCGCATCCGCCTGTGGCCCCTCAACGTTCATGGTGAGGCCGTCGCGCCCGCATTTGTTCGCGCGGCTGCGGCATATTGGCGCCTCCCGTTGAAGACCACGGGGCCAATGCGCTAGTGTCCACATCCCGCAATCACACTCGGGAGGACACCATGGTTGTCGGCGTCAAAGAGGTCGCCCCCCACCGCTACCGCGAATCCTTCGGACGCTATTTTGAAGAATTTCAGATCGGCGACGTTTACGAGCACCGTCCCGGCCGCACCATTACCGAGACGGACAACACCTGGTTCACGCTGCTGACGATGAACACGCATCCCGCGCATTTCGACGCCGAATACGCGAAGTCGAGTGAATTCGGCCAGCGCCTCGTTTGCAGTCCCCTGACTCTGGCGATTCTGGTCGGCCAGAGCGTCAACGATGTCAGCGGCAAAGCCGTCGCCAATCTCGGGTGGGGCGACATCAAGATTCCTTTTCCGTTGTTCATCGGCGATACGCTCTATGGGGAATCCGAGGTGATCTCCAAACGCGAGTCGAAGTCGCGGCCGACACAGGGTATCGTGACGGTCAAGATGATCGGCACGAACCAGAACGGCAAGGTTGTCATGAGCTTCGAGCGCAATGTTCTGATCGCGAAGCGCGGTCACGCCGCGGACGACAAAGCCGAAAACTACTAGCGGTCACGCCGCGAATGACAAATCCGGCCTGTACCAATCGAATGCCGACTTCGGTGGGCGCACTGCCGAGAGGGAGATGAAGAAGATGAGCGTATCAGGCGTCGAGACCGAAACGGGGGCGATGTCTCCCGAAGAAGAGACCCAGATCATCGACTCGATCAACAAGTGGCTCGAGCGTGACGTCCGCCCGCACGTCAAGATGTTCGACCACGCCGACGAATATCCCCACGAGATCGTCGAGCAGATGAAGGAACTCGGGTTGTTCGGTGCCCTCATCGACCCGGAATACGGCGGCCTCGGCCTGTCGGCCTCCACCTACGCCAAGATCGTCGAAGTCATTGCCAGCGTATGGATGGCGCTGGGCGGTGTTTTCAACTCCCACCTTATCGTCGCGGTCCTGGTTCAGCGCTTTGGCACAGAAGACCAAAAACGGGAATTTCTGCCGCGATTTGCCTCGGGCGAATGGCGGAGTGGCATCGGCCTGACCGAGCCCGACGCCGGCACCGACCTCCAGGGTATCCGCACGCGCGCGCGCCGCGAGGGCGATCACTACATTGTCGACGGCACCAAGACATGGATCACCAACAGCATCGAGGGCAATTGCCTCGGTATTCTGGTCAAGACCGATCCCGATGCCGATCCGCGCCACAAGGGTATGTCGTTCCTGTTGGCGGAAAAGGGCGAGGGCTTCACTGTCAGCCGCCGTCTCGAAAAGCTCGGCTACAAGTCGATCGATTCAGGCGAACTCGTGTTCGAGGACTACAAGGTCCCGGCAGACCGGTTGATCGGCGGTGTGGAAGGCCAGGGGTTTTATCAGGTTGCCGGCGGCATGGAGATCGGCCGCATCAATGTGGCTTCCCGCGGCGTTGGCATTGCCGCCGCCGCCCTCAAAGACTCGATCGCCTACGCCCAGGTGCGCCAGACCTTCGGCAAACCGATCTGCCAGCATCAGGCGATTCAACTCAAACTCGCCGACATGGCGACCCGGGTCGAGGCGGCTCGCGCCCTGGTCGTCAATGCGGCGCGCGCCTATGACGCCGGCCTGCGTTGCGACATGGAGGCCGGCATGGCGAAGCTGTTCGCCTCGGAAGCGGCGGTCGAGAATTCTCTGGAGGCGATGCGCATTCATGGCGGCTACGGTTATTCCAAAGAGTTCGATATCGAACGCTACTACCGGGACGCGCCCTTGATGTGCATCGGTGAAGGCACCAATGAGATCCAGCGCATCATCATTTCGAAACAGCTTGTGGCCAGGAATCCGGTTTGAACCGTCCCCTCGAAGGTGTCCGCATTGTCGCGGTCGAGCATTATGGTGCCGGACCGTTCGGCACCATGTACCTCGCTGATCTCGGCGCCGATGTCATCAAGATCGAAAACCCCAAAGCGGGCGGCGACATGTCGCGCCACGTTGCGCCGTTCCTGCTGGGCGAAGCCGACAGCGAGTTCTTCCAGACCCTGAACCGCAACAAACGCTCGCTCACCCTCGACCTCAAGGCTGAGTCGGGGCAGACGATTCTTCGGCGCCTGATCGAATCCGCCGACGGGCTCATCAACAACCTGCGCGGCGATCAACCGGGCAAGCTCGGCCTCACCTACGAGGCCCTTAAGGACGCCAATCCCCGCATCGTCTGCGCCCATCTCTCGGCCTACGGCCGCGAGGGCAGCCGCGCGACCTGGCCCGGCTACGACTATCTCATGCAGGGCGAGGCCGGTTTCATGGCGCTCACCGGCGAGCCCGATGGGCCACCCACGCGCATGGGGCTTTCCATCGTCGACTGGATGACCGGCATCACCACAATGCTGGGTATGGTATCGGCGATTCTCGCCGCCGGACGCAGCGGCCAAGGTGCCGACATCGATGTCTGCCTGTTCGACACGGCGCTCCATCAGATGTCCTACCCGGCGACCTGGTACCTCAATGAAGGTTTCGTCACCGAACGGGTGCCGCGTTCGGGCCATCCCTCGCTGGTGCCGAGCCAACTCTACACCGCCAAGGACGGCTGGGTCTATATCATGGGCCTCACCGATAAATTTTGGCGAAACCTGCTCGACGGCGTTGGCCGTCCCGACATCGGCGACAATCCCGAATTCGCAGATTTCTCGGCGCGCCTCAAAAACCGCGATCGCCTGACTGAAACCCTGGATCCGGTATTCGCCGAGAAGACCGTGGCCGAATGGATGGATATCTTCGGAGGCCGCATTCCGGTGGGGCCCGTTTATGACCTGGCCGCCGCCCTCGATAGCCCCTATCTGGCAGAGCGCGAGATGATCCAGACCGTATCGCACCCGGCGCGCGGCGATTTCCGTCTCCTTGCCAATCCGATCAAGATCGACGGCGAACGCATGCCGGGCGAGGCGGCGCCGCAACTCGGCGCCGATACCGACGCAATCCTCCGCGAACTCGGAATCGCACAGTCCGAAATCGATTCGCTGCGCGCCGACGGCGTCATCTGACACTCCGCATTCACAGTCTGAAAGGTCCAGGCGATGAAACTGGAAGGCATTCGTGTAATCGATCTGTCACTGTTCCTACCCGGACCGGCGGCGACGCAGATGATGGCCGATCACGGCGCCGAGGTAATCAAGATCGAGAACCCCAAGGGTGGCGAACCGGGCCGCTATATTGGCTACAAACAAGGCGGCGAAACGGTATTCTTCCGCAACACCCAGCGCGGCAGAAAAAGCCTGACGCTAAATCTCAAGACCGACGAAGGCAAGGCGATTCTCTACAAGCTCGTGGAAACGGCCGATGTGTTTGTCGAATCCTTCCGGCCGGGGGTGATGGCGCGCCTCGGCACCGATTACGAGACCCTGCGCAAGATCAACCCGCGCCTGGTCTACTGCTCGATCGCGGCGTTCGGGCAAACCGGCCCGATGCGCGATCAGCCGGCGCACGACACGGCAACGGCGGCGCTGTCGGGGGTTTCCTCGATCACCAGCTCGCACGGCGGCGGACCGGCGATTGTCGGGATCGCCTCGGCCGACATGCTGGCCTCGCACCTCGCGTTCGGCGGCATCGTGATGGCGCTGTTGCGGGCTCAGAAGACCGGCGAAGGCGATTTCATCGATATCGGCATGCACGACTCGCTGATGAACGCGCAACCCAACCTCACCGGGTGCGTGTTCGCCGAAAACCGCGCGCCCAAGCTCGACGAGGAACGCTCGCTCGGCGGCAACGCCATGCTTAACATTTATGAAACCAGCGATGGGAAGCACATTGCGATCGGCGGTGCCGAGGCAAAATTCACCAAGAACTTGTTCGAGGGCCTCGGCCGGCCAGAATTCATCGAGCCCGTTATCGGCGAGCCGGGCCCCGGCCACTGGCCCGCGCAGGAATTCCTGCGCGCCGAATTCAAGACCAGGACGCGCGCCGAATGGGTGGAGTGGTTTGCGGGCCGCGACATCTGCTTCGCACCCGTGCTCGACCTGAAAGAGGCGTGGGATCACCCGCAGGTGGGGGCCCGCGAGGCGCGGTTGAAGGACGGGCAAGGCAACGACCACATGGGGATCCCGATCAAATTTACGAACGAGCCCGGCCGCGTCGACTTCGCCCTGCCGGGTCTTGGCGAACATTCCGACGAAGTCCTGAAGGCCGCCGGTTATTCCGAGGTTGACATCGAAGGGTTCCGGGAAAAGGGGGCGATCTAGAACGGTATCCGGTCAGGTGGTATCGCTTTCGGCGATCGCTGAACGGACAATCCTGCCAGGGCCCGCAACAATACCGCTTGCGTTGCGCCCCGGGTGTAGCCGCTGCGCCGAACGGCCCTAGACCATGTCCCCCCAGAGCTCCGTCAGGACGTAGTCCCGCTCACGGAGATCCCAGCGCGCTTTGATCAGCTGCCGGTCTTCGCCCGCAACCCAGAGTCCAAGCGGCGGCCAGTCCGTGTTCGACGGCAACAGATCATAGTGGCGCGTCTGAAAGGTGCCTGCCGGGACCGTGATCGTCTCTTCTCCCTCGTAACGAAAGGCCTTGTCGGTGAGGCCGATCATCGGCCCCGACCCGCCGTGCGGAAGCGGTGAGGAGTCCGCGGCGCCGTGGATATGTTGCACCTGGCCCGGCTTCACATCGCTGAGCGCTGCCGTTTGCCAGCCGTCGCAGACGAGCGGATGGGGCACGAATACGGGCGGCCGCCGGGCTACGGAAACGGTCTGTGAAACCCGGCCGGCATCCGCGGTGAAGGTCTCGCATTCGATGGCGTGATCGGTAAAGAGAAACCAGCCCGAACCCTGAAAGGCGTCGTTGACCGACAGGCGCACGAAACAATCCAGTGGCCGCCAGTCGCCATCGACCGTGTAGGTCGTGTCCCGCACAATCTCTTCGCCCTCGAGTTCGCACAACGCCCGGACCGTGCGTTGATCTCGATGGACGCTGATCGTGAACCATTCGCGCCCAACTTCGTTTCCGTTGTCGTGGATATGCCGGATGATCCCACCGTAGCGCCGATGCTCCATGAATTACCCTTTGCGGCAGGCGTGGTTGCTGGTCACGTTAGCTGCTGGATGGCGATCCAACAATGGGCCGCAGGCCACCAGAAACCGTTGCACGGGCAAGCGGGAGCATTCTGCGGCGTGCCGGGCTGCGAATCGGAGTTTGTTCTGCCGGGCCTCGTCGAACATTCCGACGAGGTCTTGAAGGCCACCGGCTATTCCGAGGCCGACATCGAGGTTTTCGGAAGTAGGGGGCTATTTGGGCGCAGGGGTCACAACGCCGGAATGCCCGGTGCGGTTTCGAGCGCGAAGACGCCCGTCCGGCGCGGGTCGTCGGCGATTTCGATCTCGCGTTTGTAGGGCGTGAATCCGGAGCACCTGTAGAAACCGAGTGCCGCCGGGTGATCCAGCGTGCAGGTGCGGACCCAAAGCCGCGCCGGTTGGTGGGCCCAGGCCGTTTCCAGTACCGCATTCATCAGGAACCGCCCCGCCCCCCGGCCGATGGCTTTGCCGAGGAGCCCGAAATAGACCAGCTCGACGTCGGGAAACCTGCGGCGGTCGAGTTCGGCGAAGCCGATGTCGCGCCCGCCCTGGCGGAGGGCGAGTATATCGACCGCCGGATCGGACAGGATCGCCGACAACGCCGCGTCGTTCATTTGCAGGTGGCTGAACCACAGCCAGTCGCTGCCCACCGCCCGGTAGAGATCGCGGTACCAGTCGAGCGCCGGCTTCTCGACCCCGCGAATCTCAAGATCGGTCCGCAGCGACGGCCGAGGTGGCGGAGCCGCGCGCATGTCGAGATAGGTCACCACCGAGGCGATTTTGCCGGCGGGCACCGCAACATACTGCGGCGCGCCGGGCTGCGATTCGGGATCTGTCCTGCCGGTCATGCCGTTGATCGATCGTCGGGCACAGGATTGCGGCTCCCGCCTCCCTAACCCTTCAACGCCTTCGCTGCCGCTTCCAGTTCGGCCCGGAACGCGGGCGCGGCGATTTGGATCAGCGCCTCGGCGCGGGCCCGCACGCCGGTGCCACGCAGATCCGCAATCCCATGTTCGGTGACCACAAAGTCGATGTCGGCGCGGGCGCAACTGACCGCCGTGCCGGTCGCAAAGTTCGGCACGATGCGCGAGGTCTTGCCGTCCGATGTGGCCGAAATCAGGGCAAGCACCGCGCGTCCGCCGCGCGACCGGTGCGCGCCGCGCATGAAATCGACCAGCCCGCCCGCTGAACTTACCTGGCGGCCGCCGATCATTTCCGCGTTGGCCTGGCCCAGCAGATCGATTTCGATCGATGAGTTGATCGCCACCAGATTTTCGATTTCGCTCAGCACGCCCGCGTCGTGGGTGTGGGTCACGGGCCGGAAGGTGATGTCGGACGACTGGCTGACGAAATCATAGAATCCGCGCGAACCCACCGCGACTCCGGTGGTGACGGGCGGGCGGGCTTTGGAGCGCTTGGCGAAGGCTCCGCTTGCGAGCAGTCCGGTCAAGGGATCGCAGATCATGCCGGCGTGGAGGCGCAGGTCTTTGCGGTCGGTCAGGGGGCCCAATACCGCCGCCTGAATCTTGCCCAAACCGATCTCGATCGTGTCGCCGTCGCCGATCAGGCTGGCCACGTTGCGCCCCAGGTCGAGCAGCGGTTCGGACAACCGGCCGAGATCGTATTCGATAAGCGCCGCAGCTTCCTCGACGATGTAGTCGAGGCGCGCGGTCTCGATGGTGGGCCCGTCCGCCATCGCCGGCATCTCCGGGTTTACGTGGGCGACGATGGCCTTGGCGTTATCGAGGACGGCGGGGATGAAATCGGCGGCAATGCCGACGCTGTGGCGGCCTTGCGCGGCGGGCGCCACCTGGATCAGCGCGAGATCGATCTCGACCTCGTTTTGCAGAAACTTCGTGACCGCCGAATAGTGCACCGGCAGGAATTCGACCTTGCCGTCGGCGTAGGACTTGGCGATGTCGGGGGTCAGAAAGAACGCGCGCAACCGGGCCTCGTCGTGAAGCCCCGCGTAGTCGACACGGTTGACGCCCGGGATCAGCACGCCGATGAAGGTGACGCCGCGGGCCGCCTCCGGGTTCGCGATCAGCGCTTCGCGGAACAAAAGCGATTCACCGCCGCAGCCCGGAATCAACACGGTCATGCCAGGGCGCAGCAGGCCGGGCACGTCGGCCACCTGAATGGTTTGGGTCATGGAACGGAAAACCGGTGGATTGATTGTCTTTGCGAACGCCTATGCTAGCATGGGCCCGTCGCCCCCATCCAAACCGGGTGGGGGCGGTCCAATTCCCGATTACGGCGCGCCGGTCATGCGCCCCGGTTCGATCTCCGGGGCGGGACAGCGAAACCGGACCGCCGGACCGATTAGGGGGAAGCCGTGCCGCAGGCACAGCGTCACAAACCCGATACTGCACAGGCCGCAAGCCTGACCGAAGGCCTGATCGCGATTCTGCGACGCCCGGTTACGGCGGCCGACTGCGGGCGCGCATCCCTGCACGTATTGGATTGGGTCGGTTGCGCAGTCCTTGGCGCCGCGGCGCCGCCCGGCGTGGTGATGCAGGACTACGGCGCGCGGCAACCGGCGGGACCGTGCGCGGCGATCGCGGTCGGCGAGGTGCGCGCGGAAACAGCGGCGTTCGTCAACGGAAGCTACGGCAACGTCCTTGAAATGGACGACATTCACCGGACCTCGATTCTCCACCCGGGGCCGGTGGTAATCCCTGCCGCGCTCGCCTGCGCTCAGGCCGAAGGGGTGGCGGCGCACGAATTCCTCGAGGCGATGGTGCGCGGCTACGACGCGGTGATCCGCATCGGCGCCTCGGTCGGCCTCGGCCATTACAAACAGTTTCACAACACCGCCACCTGCGGGCCGTTCGGCGCGGCCGCGGCGGCAGGACTGGTGCTCGGCCTCGACGACGGGCGCCTTGCGGATGCGCTCGGCAATGCCGGGACGACCGCAGGCGGGCTGTGGCAGGTGCGCCACGAAGACGCGATGTCGAAGCAGCTTCACACCGCACGGGCGGCACAATCGGGGCTGGTGGCGGCGATGCTGGCCGCCAAGGGCTTCACCGGCCCGCGTTTCATTCTCGAAGGGCCGCAGGGGTTTTACGCGGGCCTCTGCCCCGACCCGAATCCGGAGATCGTGCTGGCGGAGCCGGCAGCGCCCTGGAAGATGTACGACACCTCGTTCAAGCCCTGGGCCGCGTGCCGCCACGCCCACCCGGTGATCGACGCAGGCCTCGTGCTTCGCGATCAGGTCGAAGTGGGCGAAATCGAGTCTCTGAGCGTGCGCACCTATGCCGATGCGGTCGCTTTCTGCGACCGGACACATCCCGGAACCGTCGTCGAATCCAAGTTCAGCCATCAGCATGCGGTTGCCGTGGTGTTGTTGGACGGTCCGCCGAACCTAAGTTCCTTCGAGCCCGAGACCTTCAACCGGGCCGACATTGCGCACTTGCGCGAGCGCGTAACCGTGGCAACGGCGGAGCCCTTCGATTCCGCCTACCCCGAACACTACGGGGCGGAGGTGGAGGCAACTCTCAAGGACGGGCGGACGGTCCGGGCCGCCGTTACCGATGCCCTCGGCGATCCCGCCAATCCGGTTGACGAAGCCCGTGTCGTCGCCAAGGCGCGCGAGCTGATGTCCGCGGCCGGGTTCGTGACAGAGCGCATCGACGGTATTGTCTCGGCGTGTGCGCGGCTGGCAACCGGCGGCACGCTCGACGGCCTCACCCAGCATCTTTCCTGACGCGGCATCCCCACATCTTTCCTAACGCGGTATTTCCAAAAAAATCCTTTTCTGACGCGGTATCCAATGACCAACCCGGTTGAGATTCTCGCTGCCCACGTGGTGGAAACCCGATACGACGACCTGCCCGCCGAAGCGGTGCGTGCCACCAGGACTTTCATTCTCGATTCAATTGGCGTCGGCGTCGCCGGATCAAACGGGCCATTCGTGCGCGAATTGCTCGACACCGTTTCGGGTTGGGGAACCGGCACCGACTCGCGCGCCTTCGTGCACGGGACTCGGTTTCCGGCTGCCAGTGCGGCCATCGTCAACGCCTACATGATTCATTGCCTCGAATACGACTGCGTCAACGAGGACGCGGTGATTCACCCGATGGCGACGATTTTGGGTGCAGTTACCGCCGAAGCCGATCGCCAGGGCGGCGTTTCCGGCAAGGACATGATGCTTGCCGTGGCGCTGGGCGTCGATTCTTCGTGCGTGCTCGGGGTGTCCTCGAACGCGGGGCTCCGGTTCTTCCGGCCCTCGACCGCAGGTGCGTTCGGCGCCACGGCGGCCGTGGCGAAACTGCGCGGCTTCGATACGGCGCAACTGGTCAATGCCTTCGGCGCCACCTACGGGCAGATTTCCGGCACGCTCCAGCCTCACAAGGAAGGATCGCCCGTTCTCGGCATGCAGATCGGATTCTGCGCCCGCGGCGCGGTGGCGGCCTGCGACCTCGCCGAACACGGCCTGATCGGGCCACACGGGGTTTTCGATGGCCAGTATGGCTACTTCAATCTCTACGAGGGTGAGGGCGCGTGCGATTGGGAGCCGGTGTTCGCCACTCTCGGCAAGACCTGGCAGATCGCGCGCGTCTCGCACAAACCGTTTCCGTCGGGACGGCTGACCCATGGTGTGGTGGACGGGATCAAACAGGTGCGCGACGTCCACGGCCTCGATCCCGAGCACATCGAGAAAATCGTCGCCAGCGTGCCGTCCCTGGCTTACCGGCTGGTGGGACGGCCCGACATACCCGATCCGGCGCCCAACTACGCCAAGCTCTGCATCCCGTTCGTGGCCGCGACCATGGTTCTTGAGGGCACCGTCGATGTCCCCCACTTCGAGCCCGGCTGGTTAAAGAACCCGGCCGTGCACGCGCTGGCGGCGCGGGTCGAATACATCCAGGACGACAACCCCGATCTCAACCGGCTTGCGCCGCAGCGTCTCGATATCTATCTCAAGGACGGCACCCACCACCGCGTCGACATACCGGAAATCTTCGGCCATCCTGAAAACCCGCTTAGCCGTGAGCAAAACGTCGACAAGTTCATGCGCAACTGGACCTTCGGCGCGCAGCCCCTCGATACCGCCAAGGGAATACAGATGGTCGAGCTGATCGAGACCCTGGAGGACGTGGACGATGTTTCCCGCCTCGTGTCGCTGACCATCCAGTAGCGCCGTCCGTACCCCAACCGCTGGCATTCAAAATTTCATGACGTATCCCGACTATTTTCAATCGTTCGATGCCGCCGCGATGCTGAAAGACTATCCGCCGGGGCCGGTGTTTCTCGACACCTTCCGCGCCCTCAGCCGCGACGAGTTGCGCGCGCGCCAGGAAAACCGATTCCAAAAAGTCGTGGCGCGGGGCTGGGAGATTTCCTTCTACCGGCGCCTGTGGTCAGAACAGGGACTCGAACCCGGCGACATCAAAGGGCTCAACGATATCGGCAAGCTGCCGCGCTATTCGAAATCCGACCTGATGGCCAGCATCGATTTGCACCCGCCGTTCGGCGATTTTCACGGGATGGACACCTACCCGCCCGAGAAGCGCCCGCCGGTCGTGTTCCACACTACGTCCGGCACCACCGGCGCGCCGCAAGTGCTGTTTTACGACGCCAGGTCCCGCGAGCTACAGAACCTCTTTCTCAGCCGCGCTTTTCACGTGATGGGTCTCAAACCTGAAGACGTGGTTCATTCGGTTTATGGCCACGGCATGATCAACGGTGGCCATTACGTGCGCGAGGCATTCGTGCATTACTCGAATTCGATCTTTCTCTCGGCCGGCACCGGAAACGAGACCCGGTCCGTGGCCCAGGTCGAACTGATGCGCCGCTTCGGCGTATCGGTGATCGTGGGTTTTTCCGATTACATCAAGAAGCTCGCGCAGGTCGCCGGCGAACAGGGCTTGAAACCGGACCACGATTTCTCGATCCGCATGATCATCGCCCACCTCGGGCGCGAACCGCGTGAGGCGATCGGCGGGCCGTGGGGGGCGGAACATGTGTACGACTGGTATGGCGTCGGCGATACCGGAATCATCGCCTTCGAGGGCCCGGACCTCGATGGTATGCACGTCCAGGAGGACGGGCATGTCCTCGAGATCCTCGACGACGAAACCGGCGTGCCCGTACCCGATGGCGAGGACGGCAACATGGTCGATACCGTGTTGTTCAAAGACGATATCTTCCCGGTGATTCGGTTCGACACCAAGGACGTATCGGGGTTCCTGCCGGGGTCATCCTCGCTCGGCCTCAACCTGCGCCGCATCAAAGGATTCCTCGGGCGCAGCGACAACATGGTCAAACTGCGGGGTATCAACCTTTACCCGATTGCCATCGGTGCAGCGGCGGTCGCGCATCCGGCGGCGACCGGCGAATACGTCTGTCGCGCCGAACGTGACGCGACCGGCCGCGAGGAACTTGTCGTCGTGGTCGAGGTCGAAGATCCGGCAAACCAGTCCGTACACGACAGTTTGGCGGCGCAACTCAAACAGCTGTTCGGGATCCAGATACTGGTCGAACTTGCCGCCAAGGGGGCGACCGCGGCGTTGACCGAAGTCGACAGGCGCCAAAAGGCGATTCGCCTGATCGACAACCGGAAAACCTGACATGACCGTTCCGATGTGGGACGACGCCGGCGCTCTCGGGGCGGCAATGGCAGCGAGTGCGTTTTCGGCGCGCGAACTGACTGAAAGCTGCCTTGCGCGGATCGCAACCCATAATCCCGCCGTCAACGCCTTCACTCATGTCCACGCGGAGCAGGCGCGGGCGCAGGCGGACGAGTCTGACCGGCGGCGGGCGCAGGGCGGCACGCGCGGCCCGCTCGACGGGATCCCGGTTGCGGTCAAGGACAACATCGCGGTCGCGGGAATGCCGTTCACCGCCGGCATGGCGGCGCGGCGCGACACGATCGCCGGCGAGGATGCGGTTTGTGCTGCGAAACTGCGTCAGGCCGGGTGCGTGTTCCTCGGCACCCTCAACATGGAAGAGGCGGCGCTCGGCGCCACCACCGACAACCCGCACTACGGCGCCACCCACAACCCGCACCGCCACGATTACAGCCCGGCGGGATCGAGCGGCGGCTCGGGCGCCGCGGTGGCATCGGGCCTGTGCGCGGGGGCGCTCGGCACCGATACGCTGGGTTCGGTGCGCTTGCCGGCGGCCTATTGCGGGGTGGCGGGACTCAAACCGGGACCGGGGCGGGTTTCGCCGCGCGGGCTGGTGCCCTTGAGTTTCCGCTTCGATCACGTCGGACCGTTGGCGCGGTCGGTGCGCGACCTCGGCCTCTTTCTCGATGCGCTCGCAGGGTTCGATCCCGAGTGGGCGGACTCGCGCGCGACACCACAAGCCGGGTTCGACCCCGGCGATTCGCCAGGCATCGGCGGCATGACGCTTGGCGTGCTCGACGGATTTGCCGGTATCGCGGTCGACGCCGATGTTGAGGTAGCGTTTTCCTCAGCGCTCGATATTCTCATAGCCCGCGGCGCCGGCCTGCGGACCGTTACTCTGGGCGGGATCGAAGTCGGCCAGATGCGCCGCGCCGGGCTTTTGATCACCGTGGTCGAAGGTGCATTCGTTCACGCCGGCCGGTTGAAAGACAACGGATCGCTGTCGCCGCAAGCCGCCTCGATGCTGGAATTCGGGCGCTCGGTGGCGTCGGCCAAACTGATCGAGACCGAGCGCCGCATCGATACACTGCGGGTGGTGCTGCGTCAGGCATTCGAGGGGCTCGATGCCATCGTGACACCGGCTGCGCCGCAGGCAGCGTTTGCGTTTTCCGAGGGCGCGCCCGACAACCAGGCCGACTTCACCGCACTTGCGAATCTATATGGTGCGCCCGCCGTCAGCGTGCCGATGGGAATGACGCCCGATCGCCTGCCGCTTGGCCTTCAGGTGTTGACGCCGGCCGGGGAAGACGCGCGCGCGCTTCGTATCGCGCGAGCCTTCGAGCGCGAAGCCGGCCTCGACATGCGGCCCGAAGCGCTGCTCTGATCACGAATCGCGGAAATCGGGTTTGCGTTTTTCGATGAAGGCGCGCGTTCCCTCGCGGTAATCCGCACCCTGAAATGCGGCATCGAAGACGGCGCGGGTCTCGAGGGTGTCTTCGCTGGCCCCGTCCAGAATCATACGGACGATTCGTTTGGAATGACGCACGCTAAACGGCGACGCGGCGGCGATTTCCTGCGCCAGCGCCATGGTTTCGGCTTCGATGGTTTCGGCCGCGATAAGGCGGTCGATCAGGCCGATGGCGAGCGCCTCGTCGGCCTCCACCAGCCGGCCGGTGAACAGCATCTCCCGTGCCCGCGACGCGCCGACCGCGTCGATCAGCAGCTTGGTGTCTTCGAGGCTGTAGATCAAGCCGAGCTTTGCCGGCGGAACGCCGAACCGCGCCGAGGTGTCGGCAATGCGTAAGTCGCAGGCGAGCGCGATACCGCAGCCGCCGCCCACGCACGGCCCCTGAATCATCGCGATCATCGGCTTGGGAAACCGCGAAAGTTTGCGTGCCGCCCGGCGCACGGTCTCGTTGTAGTCGTGCGAGGTTTCCGGATCGCCGTGAATCTTGCCGAATTCCTTGATATCCGCGCCCGAAGCAAAGGCCCGCGCATCGACGCCCCGGACGATGCCGACGCGGATTTCTTCGTCTTGTTCGATCTGGTCCAGAAGACGCGGCAGCGTCTGCCACATTTCGAGATCAAGCGCGTTGCGCCGGGCCGGTTTGTTGAGAACGATTGCCGCCACCGGCGGCGATGTGTCGAGGTAGATCGAGGGCTGGGTCATGGCAGGTCTTTCGCGGCGGCGAGGACCCAATTGACTCACACGCCCACGCGCTTTGCAACCGGGCAAGCACCTACCAGCGTTGGCCAAGGTTTCAGGGGGGAAATCATGACGCAATCCGCGGCGACTTTTGCCCGTCTCGATAAAACGACGGCGTGGCTCTCGATAACGCGGCGTGGCCCTCGGCGCGGCGGGCAATCTCTCTTTCTAGTCGAACAGGGCGTCGATCTCGTCCTGCGCGGTCTTCTTGTCGGTGTTCGGCATGTCGGCATCGCGACTGATTTCGGCGAGCGCGCCGTCGGTTGCGGCAGCGGCAAGGGGTGTGGTTTCCGGTGACGCCGCGGCAGGCGGCGCGTTTTTCGCTACTGGCACGGTTTCGGCTTCGGGCGCGGCTTCGGCTTCGGGCGCGGCTTCGGCTTCGGGCGCGGTTTCAGCTTCGGTTTCGGGCACGGCTTCGGGTTCGGGCGCGGCTTCGGGCTCGGGTGCGGCTTCGGGCTCGGCCGCGGCTTCGGCTTCGGTTGGCGCAGCGGCGGCGGGCTCAGCGGGCGCCGGTTCGTCTTGCCCGGTAGAGGTGGGGTCGAACATGGCGTCGACGTAGTCCTGGCTGACCCCTTCGCCTTCAAGCGCCGGGCCGTTCAGCAGGGCCGCGTCCGTGTCGCCGCTTTCGCGCTCGTCGGACGGGGCCACGGCATCTTTCACCTCGTTGCCCCACGCGCTCAGCATCATGCCGATCCGCTCTTCGATATAGGTCAACGTGTCGATCACCTTGGTCACGCGCTGGCCGGTGATATCCTGGAACGAACATGCCTCGAAAATGCGCATGCAGGCGTCGTTGACGTTGACCTGACATTTCTCGATGTCGGTGACGTCGGCGGACATGATCTCTTCGGCCGACTCCATGATCGTGTTGGTCGCCTCTTCAGTTGCTTTGACGACCGCGTCAAGTTCCTTGCCCGCGCGCGGAATTCTGTCGGCGCGAATTTCATTGAGCTGAGCGTCGGCGACGTCACTGCGCAGCGACGCGATGCGGTCGCTCACAACCTGGAATTCGCGGTAGATCGAGGTATCGATGGCGTTGAAATAGCTCTCCATCGTGGTAATCAGAACCTCGGTAATGGAGGTGATGTCGGTCATGGAGATGCGGCGGTCTTTGTCGGTGCGCATCACATCGACGAGTTCACCGATCTTGCCGGAAAGCGCCTGTCTGTCCATGGCCATGCCTTTTGTCCGGAATTCCTCCGGTCCGCGCCGGTCGATCCGCCGCGAGCCGCGAAAAACCTAGCGGGGGGCTTTGAAGAAATCGTTAAGGATAACCCGGGTCGCGGTTGTCTGGGCCCGCGTCCGGGGCCTATAGTGCCGCGGACCGCACTTGTAGCATTCCATTAACCCATTAATAATATGACTAAAAAGACGATACCGACCGGCTTCACCCTCGAACAGCTCAGTCTCGGCCAGGCGGCCGAAGCAAAACACGAGGTTAGCGACGAGACGATCCGGCGGTTCGCCGAAGTGTCGGGCGATAACAATCCGATCCACCTCGACGCGGACTATGCCGCCACCACCCGATTCGGAAAGCGCATCGCCCACGGCATGCTGGCGGCAAGCTATATCTCGGCCATGATCGGCACGACGCTGCCCGGGCCAGGCGCGATCTATATGGGCCAGACCCTTAAGTTCCGGGCGCCGGTCCGGATCGGCGACAGCGTGACGGTGCGGGTCGAGGTCACGGCGCTGAATGCGGAAAAGAAACGGGTCACCCTTGCTACCGTCTGCCGCGTCGGCGATACCGTCGTGGTCGAGGGCGAAGCCCTGATCATGGTTCCATCCGGGGCGTGATCGCGGCTCCCTTCGTGCCCGGCGCGCTGCCCGACGACCCCGCCTCAGGATCCAACCGAATGCGTCTCTTCCGCGATCTTCGCGAATTGCCGGCCGAATTAAGTGGCGGCGTCGTCGCGATCGGTAATTTCGACGGCGTCCATCGCGGCCATCAGGCGGTAATTGCGGCGGCGCGGGCGGTGGCGGCCGCCGCCGGGTGCGTCTGCGGCGTGCTGACTTTCGAGCCGCACCCGCGCAATCATTTCCGGCCCGGCGATGCGCCCTTCCGGCTGACGCCGCTAGCGGAGAAAGTGAAGGTGCTGGAAAAACTCGGTGTCGATTTCGTGTCGGCAATTCCGTTCGATGGCGCGCTGGCCGACACGCCGGCCGAAAGGTTCGTGCATGGCGTCCTGCTAGACGCCCTGGGCGCGCGCCACATCATCATCGGGTATGACTTCGTCTTCGGCAAAGGCCGCAAGGGCGATGCCGCACTGTTGCGGGCGAAATCGCAACAGAACGGATTCGGCCTGACGGTGGTCGAACCGGCGGCGACCGGGTCGGGCGTGGTCTATTCCGCCAGCGCCGTACGCGATGCTCTGCGTGAGGGCCGCGTCGCCGACGCCACCGACCTGCTGGGGCGGCCGTGGATGATTTCAGGCCCGGTGCAAAAGGGCGAATCGCGGGGCGCCGCCCTCGGGTTTCCGACCGCCAATCTCGATCTCGGCGAGCATCTGGTGCCGGCACTGGGGGTCTATGCGGTGCGCGCGTGCCTCGAGGGCGAAACCGAAAGCCGTGGCGCGGTGGCCAACCTGGGCCGGCGGCCTACCTTCGGCGGCGACGGCATCGTGTTGGAAGTCCATATTCTGGACTTTTCGGGCGATCTTTACGGCCGCACGCTGGAGGCCGAGTTGATTGCGTATCTGCGGCCAGAAACCAAATTCGACGGCCTCGAATCCCTCAAGGCGCAGATCGCCAAGGATTGCGAGGATGCGCAAGAGGTGCTGGCGGCCAGATAGGGTCCACCCACAACGCTCGACACGCCCAAAACGCACTGTTACAAAGCGCGATTATGCATGCATCGCCCCGGATTCAGCCGCAGATTAACGGACGAATTAGGTGCCCGGCCCGTTCCTAGGGCCGGGGTCCGACTTGCCGTCATTTCCGCTGAACCCGCGAGACTCTTGAGCCATGCCTGCCGATTACCGGTCCACCGTCCTTCTGCCCAAAACCGAATTTGCGATGCGCGCCGGCTTGCCCAAGCGCGAGCCCGACATGCTCGCCCGTTGGCGCGAGATGCGCCTGTTCGAGCGGTTGCGCGCCGACGCCAAAGGGCGAGAAAAATTCATCCTTCACGACGGGCCGCCCTATGCCAACGGGCACCTTCACATCGGCACCGCACTCAACAAGATTCTCAAGGACGTGGTCAACCGCTCGCAGCAAATGATGGGGCGCGACGCCAACTATGTTCCCGGCTGGGACTGCCACGGCCTGCCGATCGAATGGCAGGTGGAACAGCGCTACCGCGAGGCCGGCAAGGACAAAGACGAGGTGCCGATCATCCAGTTCAGGCACGAATGCCGCGAATTCGCCGACAAATGGATCGATATCCAGCGCGAGGAATTCCGCCGCCTCGGCGTCGAAGGCGACTGGGATAATCCCTACACCACGATGGCCTTCGAGGCCGAAGCCCAGATCGTGCGCGAAATCTGCAAGTTCCTGATGAACGGCGGGCTCTACAAGGGCTCGAAGCCGGTGATGTGGTCGGTGGTCGAAAGAACCGCGCTCGCCGAGGCCGAAGTCGAATACCACGACCACAAATCGCCTTCGGTGTACGTGCGTTTTCCGGTGAAGACGGCGCCGGAAGGGCGGAAGTACCTTGAAGGCGCCTCGGTGCTGATCTGGACGACGACGCCGTGGACGCTGCCCGGCAACCGCGCCATTGCCTACGGGGCATCGCACGAATACGCCGTCTACAATGTGAACGATGTGGCGGAAGGCAGCCATGCCAGGCCGGGCGACCGCATCGTGCTTGCGACAGAACTTGCCACTCAGGTTCAGGCGGTTGCGAAAATTGAAGAATGGTCGAAAGGAGAAACCTTCCCCGGCGAGGGCCTCGACAAAGTCGTCTGTCGCCACCCGCTGCATGAGCGTGACGAATATTATCAATTCGACGTACCGCTGTTCGAAGCGGATTTCGTCGCCATGGATCAGGGGTCGGGGTTCGTGCACATAGCGCCCGGCCACGGCGCCGACGATTACGACCTCGGCAGCCGCAATGGAATTGAAGTGCCGCAGACGGTTTCGGGCGAAGGCCGTTATTTCGATCATGTGGGGCTATTCGCGGGGTGCACGATCCTCGATTCCGAAGGCCGCGAAGGCGATGCCAACGCGACCGTCACCCAAGCGATCGCCGAGGCGGGCGCGCTTTTGGCGCGACAGACCATCGTTCACGCCTACCCCCATTCGTGGCGGTCCAAGGCGCCGGTGATCTTTCGCAACACGCCGCAGTGGTTCGTCAGCATGAGCACGAATGATCTGCGCCAAAAGGCGCTCAAGGCCATCGACGAGGTGACCTGGGTCCCGTCGCAAGGCCGCAACCGCATCTATTCGATGATCGAGGACCGGCCCGAATGGGTGGTCTCGCGCCAGCGCGCCTGGGGCGTGCCGATCACGGTGTTCGTCAACCGCGATACCGACGAGCCGTTGCGCGACGAATCCGTCAACGAACGCATTATCGCCGCCGTTGCATCGGAAGGTGCCGACGCCTGGTTTGCCGACGATGGCGCGCGTTTCCTGGGGCCCGACTACGATGTCGCGGAGTACGAAAAAGTCGATGACATTGTCGATGTCTGGTTCGATTCAGGCTCTACCCACAGTTTCGTACTGGAAGAGCGCGACGACCTGCAATGGCCGGCTTCGCTCTACCTCGAGGGTTCCGACCAGCACCGCGGCTGGTTTCATTCCTCGTTGCTGGAATCCTGCGGTACCCGCGGCCGCGCGCCCTACGAGGCCGTCCTGACCCACGGCTTTGTCATGGACGAAGAAGGCCGCAAGATGTCGAAATCCCTCGGCAACGTGATCAGCCCGAAGGACGTGGTCGACGCGCACGGCGCCGACGTTCTGAGGCTGTGGGTGGTCAATTCGGATTTCACCGAAGACCTTCGTATCGGCGACGACATCCTCAAACACAGCGTTGACGGCTACCGCAAAATCCGCAACTGCCTGCGATTCCTGCTCGGCAACCTCGATGGGTTCGAGGATTCGGAACGGGTGGATGCGGCGACGATGCCCGAACTCGAACAGTGGGTTCTGCACCGGCTGTGGGAGATCGACCATACCGTGCGCGAAGGCAGCGAGAGATTCGATTTCCACGGCTTGTTTGTGGCGCTTTACAACTTCTTCATTGTCGATCTGTCGGCGTTCTATTTCGACATCCGCAAGGATTCGCTCTACTGCGACCGTAGGGATTCCGATGTCCGGCGGGCGGCACGCACCGTGCTGGACGTGCTCTTCGATGCCCTCACGGCGTGGCTTGCCCCGATCCTGTGCTTCACCGCCGAAGAGGCGTGGTTGAACCGCTATCCCGGACCCGATTCAAGCATCCATTTGCAGCAGTTTCCCGATTTTCCCGATACGTGGCGTGACGACGCGCTGGCCAAGAAATGGGCCGCGATCCGCGGCGTCCGGCGCGTGGTCACCGGCGCTCTTGAAATCGAGCGCCGCGAAAAACGAATCGGTTCCAGCCTTCAGGCCCACCCCAAGGTCTACGCTGGTGCCGACGACCTGGCCGCCTTTGCCGGCGCCGACGTTGCCGACATATTCATCACCTCGGCCGCGGAGCTGATCGAAGGACCGGCGCCCGAGGGCGTCTTCACGCTCGACGACGTCGACGGCGTCGGCGTCGTCCCAGGGCTGGCGGCGGGCCACAAGTGCGCGCGCTGCTGGAAGGTCCTGCCCGAGGTTACGAACGGCGACGGCAACGACATTTGCGGCCGTTGCGCCGATGCCGTCGCCGCTGTGTCGAGGCCCGCTGCATGACGCTTCGGGCCGGGTTGATCGCCGCAATTGCGGTGGTTGGCGCCGACCGGATTGTGAAGTGGTGGATGATCGGCGTGGTTGAGGATCGCGGCGGCATTGTAATCACCCCGTTCTTCAATCTGGTGCTGGCCCGCAATACCGGAATCAGCTTCGGTCTTGGTAATGACGGAACGCTGCCCCCGTGGCTGCTGGCGGGCGTGGCGTTCGTGATTGCCGCCGGCCTGGTCTGGTGGCTGGTGCGGGCGCGGACGTTGTGGCTGTCGCTGGCGCTCGGCCTGGTGATCGGCGGAGCGGTCGGGAACGCCATTGACCGGCTGCTGTGGGGCTTTGTCGCCGACTTTTTCGATTTCCACGCTTTGGGGTATCATTGGCCGGCTTTCAACGTCGCCGACATGGCCGTTGTCGGTGGCGTCGGGATGATCCTGCTCGAAGGGATCGCTACCCGGCCGCGACGGCACAAATGAACGGGAACCGCACGCGAATGACTGATACCGCCTCTTTGCCGGCCCGATCCATCGCCCTTCTGGTTGCCGCGGCGCTCGTGCTCGGCGCCTGCTCGGGGTTGCGCCAGACCTTCGGCGGCGGCAAGCAGGCGCCCGATGAATTCACTGTCGTGCGCAAGGCACCCCTGACCCTGCCGCCCGATTTCAACCTGCGCCCGCCGCAGCCAGGCGCCACGCCGTTGCAAACCACGAACACGTCCGAACAGGCGCAAGCGGTCGTTGTGTCGTCCGGCGACACGGCGGCACCTGCGCGTGCGCCGACCGCGGGCGAACAGGCCTTTTTGCGCCAGGCCGGGGTGGTGCGCGGCGAGAGCAACATTCGTCAGGTGCTGCTCAGCGAAACCACTCAGTTGGCCGAACGAGACGAAGGTTTCATCGATCGCCTGATCTTCTGGCGTAACGATGAAGACGGCGATGTTATCAACCCGATCGAAGAATCCCGCCGCGTGCGCGAGCAGCAACTGGCCGGCGAGGCCCGGACGCAATCTCCGGTCCAGCCCGCCGCCGCGCCGACCATCCGCCGCCGCAGCCGTTCGTTGATCGGCAACATCTTTTGAGATCGCGCGCGCCCGCAAAGTGACGGGCTTGTGAACCGGGTGGCGCGCGAAGGACTTGCGCCCGCCCCCACGGCGCCCCTAACTATGGGACTCAGCAGGGCGAAAGCGACGTCAACATGAGAATACCTTCGCGGTTTCACCGGCCCGGCGTTTCCCGCAATAGCGTGCGCTGCGGATTCAATGGCGCTGTGATGGCGACCGTTGCCGCCGCACTTGTCGCAGGCCTTCTTGCGGCCGCACTGCCAGCCCGGGCCGCGGTGTTCAATCCCGACGCGTTCGAACTCGAAAACGGCATGCAGGTGGTGGTGATTTCCGATCATCGTGCGCCGGTCGTGACGCACATGGTGTGGTACCGGGTCGGTTCGGCAGACGAACCCAAGGGCAAATCGGGCATCGCGCATTTCCTTGAACACCTGATGTTCAAGGGCACCGAACGGTTTCCGGCCGGCACCTTCCGCGAAGTGGTGGCGCGCAACGGCGGCCAGGAAAACGCTTTCACCTCGACCGACTACACCGCCTACTTCCAGACCGTCGCCGTCGACCGGCTTGAAATGGTGATGGAACTTGAAGCCGACCGCATGACCGGGTTGACCCTGAATGAACACGAAATGCTCGCCGAACGGGACGTCATTCTCGAAGAACGGCGGTCGCGAGTCGACAACAGCCCTGGTTCATTGCTTTCCGAGCAGATGCGTGCGGCGCAATTCCTGCACTATCCCTACCGCCTGCCGATAATCGGTTGGGAGCACGAAATCCGGACGTTGACAAACAACGACGCGCTCGAGTTTTACCGCACCTACTACGCCCCCAATAACGCCATCCTGATCATTGCCGGTGACGTCACCGCCGATCAGGTACGGCCGCTGGCAGAAAAATACTATGGCGTGATTCCGGCGCGCGAGATTCTACCCCGCGTCCGGCCCGACGAACCGCCCCAGCTGACCGCCCGCCGCATGGAAATGCGCCACCCGCGCGTTCGCGAGCCATCGTGGCGGCGCACCTATCTCGCGCCCAGCTATCTTTGGGGCGAGGCGCGATACGCCCTGCCGCTATCGGTGCTGTCCGAGATAATCGGCGGCGGCACCACCAGCCGGTTTTACCGCCAACTGGTGGTAGACAAGAAAGTCGCGGCCCAGGCCAGCGCCTATTATTCGGGCAGCAATCTGGGCCCGAGCCAGTTCTTCATCGTCAGCGTGCCGGTCAACGGCGGCACTATCGAAGACGTGGAGCGCGAACTGCTGGCGGTTGTCGACGAAGTAGTCGAAAACGGCGTCACCCAGGAGGAATTCGACCGCGCCAAGCGCAGTATGCTGGCGGCCGCCGTTTATGCCCGCGACAGCGTGCAGGGAGCGGCGCGCATGTTCGGCGCGGCGCTGACCATCGGCCGCACGGTCGAAGACGTGGAAAACTGGCCCGACCGACTCCGTGCACTTACGCTCGAACAGGTCAACGAGGCCGCGAAATTCATCTTCGACGATACCCAGTCCGTGACCGCGATTCTGCTGCAAGAGGCGGAGTAGGGCCATGACCGTGCAGGCGATCCTCAGGCCGCGGGCGGCGGCGATTGCGGTTCTCGTTCTACTGGCGGCGGTTCTCGTGGCGCCATCCGCGCGCGCTGCCGCCAAAATCACCGAGGTCGTCAGTCCCGGTGGAATCAACGCCTGGCTGGTGGAGGAGCATTCGATTCCGATGCTGGCGCTCGAAATCACCTTCCTCGGCGGCGCTGCGCTGGACCCTGCGGGCAAGGACGGACTGGCCAATCTCCTTTCCGGCCTTCTCGACGAGGGGGCGGGCGAACTCGACTCGTTTGCCTTTCAGGAGCGCCTCGAAGATCTCGCTATTTCGCTCTTCTTTGAGGCCGGGCGCGACACCGTCAACGGTTCCCTCCGGACGCTGACCGAGAATCGCGACGAGGCGTTTCGCCTGCTGGGCCTGTCGCTGACCCAGCCGCGCTTCGACGACGAACCGGTGGAACGGATCCGCGGCCAGATTCTGACCGGCCTGTCTCGGGCCAAGGAAGATCCCAACCGGATCATCGGCAAGACCTTCTTCCAGGAAGCGTTTTCCGGGCACGCCTATGCGCGTTCCGTGCGCGGAAGCGAAGAAAGCGTATCGGCTGTTGCCGCCGACGATTTGCGCGCGTTCGTCAGGACGCGGTTTGCGCTCGACAATATGATTATCGGCGTGGTCGGCGATATTACCCCCGACGCGCTCGGCCGCCTGCTCGATAGCGCCTTGCTGGCGCTGCCGCAAACCGCGGTGCCCTACGACGTGCCTGAAACGCAGTTCGCCAATACGGGCGAGACCCTGATTGTCCGAAAAGAGATTCCGCAAAGCGTGGTCTTGTGGGGCCTGGCCGGGGTCAAGCGCGACGATCCCGACTATTTCGCGGCCGTGTTGCTCAATCACGTCTTGGGCGGCGGCGGTTTCTCGTCGCGTCTATACGACGAAATCAGGGAAAAGCGCGGGCTCGCGTATTCGGTTTACAGTTCCATTTATCCGATGCAAAAGGCCGGACTGTTTCTCGGCGGCGTCGGCACCGCCAACGAGCGCGTCGCTGAATCGCTCGCCATCGTCCGCGAACAGATTGAGGACATTGCCGAGAATGGCATCACTGCCGAAGAGCTCGAGGCCGCCAAGACTTACGTCACCGGTTCGTTCCCGCTCCGGCTCAACAGCAACACGCGCATCGCGAACACCCTGATCGGGCTCCAGATATTCGACCTCGGCATCGATTATCTCGAACGCCGTAGCGACATCATCCATTTGGTGACGCTGAAAGACGTGCGCCGCATGGCCGAGCGCCTGTTCCGGGCCGACGAAATGCTGACCATCATCGTTGGCGACCCGGTCGGCATCGAAGGCGCCCGCGACATCGAAGCCGAACCCTAGGCCTTGCAGCCGTTCGGCCGTTCGGCCGGCCGGGCGATTGGTCGAGGGCGGGCCCGTCTGATAGGGTGCGCGCGCGTTTCCGCGGTCCGCTGGCAGGTCATGTTATATCGGCAACATCTGAACGGTTGTGGCGAACCGGCCGTCGCCGAGGCCGATATGGATCGGGCCCGGGCGGCGGCGCACGATCTCGCCGCCGGGATCGCCGCGGGCCGGTTGCCGGCTCTGGCGGTTGCCTACGACAATGGCGACCTCGCCGAACTCGAAACCCTTGCAAATTGGATTCGAAGCGCCAACGATGACGTTTTGATCATCGGCACGGGCGGGTCCGGTCTGGGCGCGCGCGCCGCAACAGCGCTCGGCCGCGATGGCGGTCCGCGGCTTCATTTCTGTGACAATCTCGATGCCGAGTCATTGTCGCGGCTGTTCGAGTCGATCGATCCGGCGCGCCTGTTTCTGCTCGCCATTTCCAAGTCCGGCGCCACCGCCGAAGTCATGGCGCAAACGCTGGTGGCGCTCCCGTTGATCGAGGCCGCGACGGAAGGCAAAACCGCCGAACACGCGCTGGTCATCGCCGATCCCGGTCCGCGGCCATTGCGGGTGCTGGCCGGGGTCTGGTCGCTCCCGGTGATCGATCACCCGCCGGATATCGGCGGACGGTTTTCGGTCCTGTCGGCGGTCGGCATGTTGCCGGCACTGGTCGCGGGCCTCGATGCAGCGGCCTTCCGGGCGGGCGCGCGCGCCGTACTGAAAACTCTCACCGTGGACGATTGCGCACCTGCCTTTGCCGCCGCCCGCCTCGCTGCGTTCGCGCACGCGAATCCGAGCGGCGTTCACGCTCTCATGCCCTACGCCGACCGGCTAGGGCCGTTCGCGCTTTGGTTCCGGCAACTGTGGGGCGAAAGCCTCGGTAAGGGCGGGCGCGGCACCACCCCGGTGGCGGCGCTCGGGCCGGTGGACCAACATTCCCAGCTCCAGCTTTGGCTCGACGGGCCCGGCGGAACGTTCCTGAGCGTGATTACCGTTGATGGCGCGCCGGGTCCGAAAATCGACCTCGGTGTGGCGCGTGCGGAGGGCATCGAGGGCCTCGATTACCTTTCGGGCCGCACCCTCGGCGAGGTTGTCGCGGCGAACGCGCGGGCCACCACCGAATCCCTGCGCCGCCGGGGCCGGCCGGTTCGGGTACTGGAAATGGCGGGCCTCGACGAGGCCGCGCTGGGTGCCCTGTTCGCCCACTTCATGGCGGAGACGATCCTGGTCGCGCGCCTGAATGGCACCGATCCCTTCGACCAGCCTGCCGTGGACGAGGGCAAACGGCTGACGCGCGAATATCTGGCCGGGGGCGGCACGGCGTAAGCTATACTGCGGCCATGCCGATCCGCCGCCTTCCCGAAGGCACCGTGAACCGCATCGCCGCGGGCGAGGTGGTCGAACGCCCGGCCAGCGTGGTCAAGGAACTGACCGAAAACGCCATTGATGCGGGCGCGCACCGTGTCGACGTGGAGATCACGGGCGGCGGCCGCGACTTCATCGCCATCGACGACGACGGCACCGGCATGGCGCGCGGCGATCTCGTGCTTTCCATCGAACGCCACGCGACATCGAAGCTGCCGGGCGACGATCTCCTGCATATCGCCCATCTGGGGTTTCGCGGCGAGGCGCTGCCCTCGATCGCCGCCGTCAGCCGACTTTCGATCCAGAGCCGGGCGCGCGGCGCGGACGAAGCCTGGGCGCTCGATGTTGTTGCCGGCACGGTCTCGGGCCCGGCGCCGTCGGCGCAGCCGGCGGGCACGCGGGTCGAGGTGCGCGATCTGTTTTTTGCGACGCCCGCGCGGCTCAAGTTCCTCAAGGCCGAGCGTACCGAAACGACTCACGCGGTCGATGCCGTCAAACGCCTTGCCATGGCGCATCCGGGCATCGCGTTTTCACTGACCGGGTGGGGGCGGCGCCTGTTCAATTATGAGGCACGGAACGACCTTGCGGGCGAGGGGCGGCTGTTGCGCCTTCGCGATGTCATGGGCCGTGGCTTCGGCGAGAACGCGATTCAGGTCTCCGCCGAACGTGACGGCATCGCGCTCACCGGGTTTGCAGGCGTCCCGACCTTCAACCGCAGCAACGCGCAGGCGCAATATCTGTTCGTAAACGGCCGGCCGGTACGCGACCGGCTGCTGGCCGGGGCGGTGCGCGCGGCCTATCAGGATTATCTCGCCCGCGACCGCCATCCGGTGCTGGTGCTTTTCCTTGAGGTGCCGCCCGACCGGGTCGATGTCAACGTCCATCCAGCGAAGGCCGAAGTGCGGTTCCGCGAAGGGGGTCTGGTGCGCGCCCTGATCGTGACCGGACTGCGCGACGCGCTCGCCCGAGCCGGCCACCGGGCCTCAACCTCGGGGGCGGAGGCGGCGCTGGCCGCGTTCCGTCCGGGCGGGGCTGGCGGCGGCGGTTCTGGCGTTTACCGCAGCGGTTATGGGCCGGGTCTCGCCGAGGCGGCGGCGCAGTATCACGCGCCGGCAGGGTTCGAGCCGTCGGCCCGCGGTGGTGACGCATTCGCAGGGGGCGATCCGGGCGGTACGGAGGGCGCGGGCTCTTATCCCCTCGGCGCCGCCATCGGCCAGGTGCACGAGACCTATGTGGTGGCGCAGACGGGCGAGGGCATCGTCATCGTCGATCAGCACGCCGCCCACGAACGGCTGGTGTACGAACGCGTCAAGGCGGCGCTTGCCAACGGCGGCGTCGCCAAACAGGGCCTGTTGATGCCCGAGGTGGTGGAACTCGGCGAGGACGGAGCCCGGCGGCTGGCGGCGCGCGCCGGCGAACTCGCCGATCTTGGTCTGGTGCTGGAACTTTTCGGCCCCGGCGCGGTGATCGTGCGCGAGGTCCCGGCGCTCTTGGGCGACACCGACTTGCAAGGGCTGGTGCGCGATCTTGGCGACGAACTCGCGGAATACGACTCCGCCCTTACGTTGAGGGACCGGCTTGACGCCATTTGCAGCACCATGGCGTGCCACGGCAGCGTTCGCGCCGGGCGGCGGTTGTCGCAATCCGAAATGAGCGCGCTGCTGCGGGAAATGGAAGTGACCCCGCACGCCGGCCAGTGCAACCACGGCCGCCCAACCTACGTCGAACTCAAGCTCGCCGACATCGAACGCCTGTTCGGACGGCGCTGACCGCTCCCGGACGTGCCGCTGAATCGGGATCGGCCGCGCGACGCGCTGTCGCGCGCGATATATTCCCGGGCGATGAAATAAACTTCCTCAGCCGATGGCGGTCGCGTGTCTTCTCAACCGGAAAAGCGCAGATAGATTACCTTGGCGGTGCGATAGCGGCGGGTGTCGAGCACCGCGAAGCCCGCGGGCGGGTCGAGATCTTCGGTGCCGCCGATTTCGACGACGCACACTGCTGCGTGCGCGAGCCAGCCGGCTTCCGCCAGGGCGACCAGCGCCGCGCCGGTGAGCCCCGAGCGGTACGGCGCATCGAGAAACACCAGATTGCACGGCCACGGCGCCACGCCCGGGGCGGTGGCGTCCCCGTAGCGGACGGTGATGCGGTCCGATTCGCCCATGCCGTCCGCGTTGCGGTCGATGGCCTTGAGGGATGCAGCGTCGGTATCGAGAAAAATCACATGCTCGGCGCCGCGCGAAAGCGCCTCGAAAGCCATCGCGCCGGTGCCGGCGAAGACGTCGGCCACCTGCAACCCCGTCAGCGCCGCGCCGCCTTCGGCCACCAGCCCGTGAGTAAGCGTGTTGAACACCGCCTCGCGTACGCGCTCGATGGTCGGGCGCACGCCGTCCGCCGGCGGGATCTTGAGGCGCCGCCCCTTGAGGCGTCCGGCAATGATCCGCAGCATTGCGTCAGGCTGCCTTGCCCAGTTGATCGGCGAGCACCTTGGGCGGAACCTCGGCGATCTTGCCGACGGCCAGACTCCCCAATTGAAACGGCCCGTAGGCCACCCGGATCAGGCGCGTCACCTCGAGGCCAAGCGCCCCGAGCACGCGCCGCACTTCGCGGTTCCGGCCTTCGCGCAAGGACAGCGCCAGCCAGGCGTTGGCGCCCTGGCGGCGGTCAAGATTTGCGGCGATAGCCCCGTAGCGGACACCCTCGATCTCGATGCCGCGGGCGAGGCCCGCAAGTCTGGTCTCGTCGATTTCGCCGTGGACCCGTACGCGGTAGCGTCTGAGCCAGCCGCCCGGCCGCTCCAGCCGCCGCGCCAGTTCACCGTCGTTGGTGAGCAGCACCAGCCCTTCGGTATTGAAGTCGAGACGCCCGACCGAAACCACCCGCGGCATGTCATCGGGCAGCGCCTCGAAGATCGTCTTGCGCCCCTGCGGATCGCGATGGGTGGTGATAAGGCCCCTGGGCTTGTGATAGCGCCAGAGCCGCGTGCCGGCCGCCGCCGGGATTGGCTCGCCGTCGACAGTGACGAGATTCTCCGCCGTTACGGTGATAGCGGGTGTTGTCAGGATTTCGCCATCGACGGCGACGCGGCCTGCCGCGATCCAGCGTTCCGCCTCGCGCCGCGAACACAAACCGGCCCGGGCGAGGCGCTTGGCAATGCGTTCAGCGGTTTGCGTGTTCATTTGTGCGCGCGCGCCGCTGCCACGAACGCCGCGAAGATCTTCGCGTCGCCGGGATCGATGTCGTATTCCGGATGCCACTGCACGCCGAGGCAAAACCGGTAGCGCCGCGCCTCGATTCCCTCGATCACCCCGTCGGCGGCGGTGGCGTTGACGGTGACACCCTCGCCGGTTTCGGCGGCGGCCTGGTGGTGGGCGCTGTTGACGGCCATTTCCGCGCTGCCGACGATTTCGTAAAGCAGCGTCCCCGGTGCCAGCGCCACGGTGTGGCCGGGTTCGTCGCGGCTGTTGGGCTGCTCGTGGGCGAGCGCGCCCGGCACCTCGTCGGGAATATGCTGAATGAGCGTTCCGCCGAGGACGACATTCAGCAGTTGCTGGCCGCCGCAAATGCCGAGGACCGGCAGATCGCGCTCAAGCGCGGCCTGCGCCAGCGCCGCTTCGAAGTCGGTGCGCGCGTCCTTGGTCGTGACGGTTTGGTGGCGGCTCGAAGCACCGAACAGGGCCGGATCGACGTCGAAGTTGCCGCCCGATATCACCACGCCGTCAAGGGTTTCGGCATAGGCGACCGCACCGCCGGCCGCATGCGGCAGGACCAGCGCGAGGCCGCCCGTGCGTTCCACCGCTTCGCAGTAGTTCTCGCGCAGCGCATACCAGGGCTTGTTGGAATAGGCACCGGGTTCTTCGCGGTCGGCGGTGATGCCGATGACAGGGGGGCGGGGCATGGCCGCGAGACTAGAGCAGCATCCGATCTGGTGGAATCGCTTTCGGCGATCACTGAACGGATAAAGCTGCTCTAGCTTACTAAAGATTCGAGCAATTTCACCCGAGGAGCTTGACCCCCGCCGGTTCAAGCCCCTCGGATATTGCTCCAGGGCTGCGCCGAGCCCAGCCAACGGGCCGGTTTGCGGCCTTGACGCGCGCGCCCGGCCTTCGCATGGTCGCGGGCGATGGCACAGGACAACCACATGCAGCGCGCACTCGCCGAAGCGCACCTCGCGGCCAGCAAGGGCGAGGTGCCGGTCGGGGCGGTGCTGGTCGAGGGCGAGAGCGGCCGGGTGCTGGCCGCCGCGGGAAACGCGACAGGGGAGACCAGCGATCCCACCGCGCACGCCGAAATGCGCGTGATCCGGGCCGCTGCCGCCAAGGTCGGCTCTGAACGGCTCGAGGGCTGCGATCTCTACGTGACGCTGGAACCCTGCCCGATGTGTGCAGCGGCGATTTCGTTCGCCCGCATCCGCCGGCTCTACTATGGCGCTGCCGATCCCAAGGGCGGTGGCGTCGAGCACGGTCCCCGCATCTTCGCGCAAGCAACCTGCCACCACGCGCCTGAGGTCATCGGCGGCCTCGACGAGGTGCGTGCGGGCGCCCTGTTGCGCGACTTCTTCGCCGCCAGGCGGTAACATTTCGGCACCGCATCCGGCACCGCTTTCCCGAAAGGCCCGCGCTATGGTGATCGAATCCACTCCCCGCGTCGACGAGCTGCGCGCGCGCCTGAGCTCGTTCATGGACGAACATGTCTTTCCGGCCGAAACCGCTTACGCCCGCCATCTCACCGAAAACGATCGCTGGTCTGTGCCGCCGATCATGGAAGACCTCAAGGCCAGGGCGCGCGGCGAGGGCCTATGGAACCTGTTCCTCCCCGACGAGGAACTCGCCATCGGGCTCACCAATCTCGAATACGCGCCCTTGTGCGAGGTGATGGGCCGCAGCCCGATCGGACCCGAGGTGTTCAATTGCAATGCGCCCGATACCGGCAACATGGAAGTGTTATGGAAGTACGGCACGGACGCGCAAAAGGAACAATGGCTGGTACCGCTTTTGGCAGGCGAAATCCGCTCCGCCTTCTGCATGACCGAACCTGACGTCGCCTCTTCGGATGCGACCAACGTGCGTTCATCCATCAAACGCGACGGCGACGACTATGTCATCAACGGCCGCAAGTGGTGGATTTCGAATTCCATGCACCCCGACTGCAATATTTACATCTTCATGGGCAAGACGGACGAAAACGCGCCGAAGCACAAACAGCAGTCGCAGATTCTGATGCCTGCCGATACGCCCGGCGTCGAGGTGCTCAGGCCCATGACGCTCTTCGGTTACGACGACGCGCCGCACGGGCACGGGGAAATCATCTTCCGCGACGTGCGCGTGCCTGCGGAGAATTTGATTCTCGGCGAGGGCCGCGGCTTCGAGATCGCGCAGGGCCGCCTCGGGCCGGGAAGGGTGCACCACTGCATGCGTCTGATCGGCGCGGCGGAACGCGCGCTCGAAGCCATGTGCAAGCGCGCCCGCTCGCGCAAGGCGTTCGGCATGGCGCTGGCCGATCATGAATCCTTGCGCTTTGAGATCGCGGCGTGCCGCATGGAGATCGAACAGTCGCGGCTGCTGGTTCTGAAAACCGCCTACATGATGGATCAGGTGGACTCGAAAGAGGCGCGCGCCGAGATCGCCATGATCAAGGTGGTGGTGCCCAACATGGCGCTCGCCGTGCTCGACCGGTCGATGCAGGCGCACGGCGCCGGCGGTTTCTCGGGCGACTTCGGGCTCGCTCACGCCTGGGCCTCGGCGCGGGGCCTGCGCATGGCCGACGGCCCCGACGCGGTCCACAGCGAAACCGTCGCCAAACTGGAACTGCGCAAGTACAACTGATCCCGAGGCATGAGTATTACAAACCGGCCCGCGGTTGCGGATGATGCGGCCGACATTGCGCGGCTTTTTCTGATTTCGTCGGACGGACTTGCCGAATACATCTGGACGCTCGTCAAAGAGCCGGGCGAGACCGTGCTTGAAGCGGGGACGCGCCGGTATCGGCGCTCAGGCGTTGCGTTCTCGTACCAAAACTGTCTGATCGCAGAGGTGGACGGCCGCCCCGCCGGAATGGCGCACAGCTATCCCATGGTGGTGGACCCGGACGCCGCGCCCGAGTCCGATCCCGTGCTGCGTCCCTACAGCGAGCTCGAAGACGACGGCAGCCTTTATCTCTCGGGTATCGCGGTGAACGAGGATGCGCGCGGCAAAGGGATCGGCTCCCGGCTGATGGTGGCTGTCTTCCAGCGCACCAGCGAACTGGGACTGCCACGGCTCAGCCTGATCTGTTTCGAGCGCAATGAAGGGGCGATGCGCATGGATCGCCGGCTTGGCTTTCGGGAAGCAGCGCGCCGGCCGTTGGTGCCCCACCCCTTGCTTCGCTATCAGGATGGCGATGCCGTGCTGCTGGTGGCGGAGGCGGATTAGGGCCGCACGCGCCCGCCTAACCCCCCACCTTCTCCACCTGGGCCCAGCCGGTGTCGGCGACGGTGCGGGCCATGGCGCCGGTCTGTTTCGCTTCGGCGCTGGCGGCGGTGCCGTCGCGCACGCGCCCCATGATGCCTTGCAGGATCGCCGCCATGCGGAACATGTTGTAGGCCATGTAGTAATCCCAATGGGCGATCTGCGCGCGCCCGGTACGCTCGCAATAGCGGGCGACGTATTCGTCCTCGGTGGGCAGGCCGAGCGCGGCGAGATCGTGGCCCAGCAGTCCCTTGTAGCCCCCCTTCGGCATCCGCCACAGCATGCAGTGATAGGAAAAATCGGCGATTCCGTGGCCGAGCGTCGAGATTTCCCAGTCGATCACCGCCAGCACGCGCGGTTCGCTGGCATGGAAGATCATGTTGTCGAGACGATAGTCGCCATGCACCAGGCAGGTCTCGTCGTCTTCGGGCAGGTTGGCGGGAAGATAGTCGATAAGGCGTTCCATCGATTCGATGGTTTCGGTTTCCGAGGCGCGGTATTGCGCCGACCAGCGTTTGATCTGGCGACCGACGTAGCCGCCCTCGCGGCCGAAATCCGCAAGCCCGACGGCGCGGGTATCGACGCGGTGGAGGCGCGCGATCACGTCGTTCATGGCGTCGTAGATGCGTGCGCGCTCGGCCGGCGCGATACCGGGCAGCGTTACGTCCCAGAAGATGCGGCCCTGCACGTAGTCCATCACATAAAACGGCGTGCCGGCGACGCTCGCGTCTTCGCACAGGAGATACGTTTTCGGCACCGGCACGTCGGTTTGGCCAAGCGCCGTCGTTACCCGGTATTCGCGGTCAACCGCATGAGCCGAGGGGAGCAATTTGCCGGGCGGTTTGCGCCTCAGCACAAACTGCCGCCCGTTCGCATCCGTGAGGCGATAGGTCGGGTTCGATTGGCCGCCCCGGAATTCCTCGATTTCGACGGGCGCGGCAAAGCCCTTGATGTGGGCCGCGAGGTAGAGCCCCAGCCGATCCGCGTCCATGCGGTGGGCCGCGCGCACGGCCATGGTTTCGGAGCGCTCGTTGGCTTCGTTCATGTCAGGGGGATGGGCGGCGTTTTTAGCATCGCCGTTGAGGATAGTCGTGCAACGCCTTGACGCCAACGGCGGAATCAAAAAAAGGCGCGCGGTGACCGCACGCCTGAGTGATGAGAGGTTTGGATCAAGCGGTACTGGTACGTGCGCCGGACCGGTTGAGAGAAACACGCCAAGCCCGTAGCACGTGGCAATATGGTGGTTGCAAGGCCCGTGCCGGTAATGCCCCAGCCGTGCCGGTAATGCCCATCCGGGGCCCGCCCTTTCCGGTCCTGCAACCGGGTCCAGTTTGCCCCCAACGCGTTAAGGCAACGTGAACGGCGCCCGATTTAACGTCCGATCGCGCGGTAACCGATATCGCGGCGGCAGAAGCCGCTCGGCCAGTCGATTTCGTCCACCGCCCGATAAGCGCGCGTTTGCGCGTCGGCGACGTCCGCACCCAACGCCGTCACGCCGAGAACGCGCCCGCCATTGGCGAGAATCTTCCCGCCGTCGCGTTTGGTGCCGGCATGAAAGACGGTCACGTTGTCATCCCCATCGGCGGCGGCGAGATTGCCGATGACGCTGCCCTTGTCATAGGCACCCGGGTACCCGTTGGCAGCCATCACCACGCACAGCGCGGCATCGTCCCGCCAGCGCACGTCAACATGGTCGAGCACACCGTCGGCGGCCGCCAGCAGCAGCGGCAACAAATCGGAATGCAGACGCGCCATCAGGACCTGACATTCAGGATCGCCGAAGCGGACGTTGTATTCGAGAAGTTTGAGGCCCTGGTCCGTCAGCATCAGCCCGGCGTAGAGGACGCCGGTGTAGGGCCGGCCCATGGCGGCGAGCCCCTCGACGGTGGGGCGGATGATGCGTTCCATGATCTCGGCTTCAAGGGTGGGCGTGACCGCGGGCGCGGGCGAGTACGCCCCCATGCCGCCGGTGTTGGGGCCGGTATCGCCGTCGCCGGCGCGCTTGTGGTCCTGGGCCGACCCGAAAGGAAGCACAGCGGTCCCGTCGACGAGCGCGAAGAACGAGGCTTCCTCGCCGGCGAGGTACTCTTCGATGATGACCTGCGAGCCCGCCTCGCCGAACCGGCCGCCGAGAATATCGTCGACCGCGGCGTCGGCCTCTTTGGTGGTTTCGGCGATGATGACGCCCTTGCCGGCGGCGAGCCCGTCGGCCTTGACCACCACCGGCGCGCCCTGCCCGGCAATGTAGTCATGCGCGGGTCCGGCGGCGCTGAAACGCCCGTAGCCGGCGGTGGGGATTCCGTAGGTCGTGCACAGATCCTTGGTGAAGCCCTTGGAGCCCTCGAGGGCAGCGGCGGCGGCCGTCGGGCCAAAGGATTTGATGTCTTCCCGGCGGAGGCGGTCCACCAGCCCCGCCACCAGCGGCGCCTCGGGCCCGACCACGACGAAGTCGATTTCGTGTTTCCGGTAGGCCGCCACCAGCGAATCGAAATCCATCGGATCGATTTCGAGGCAAGCCGCGGTTCCGGCGATGCCGCCATTGCCGGGGGCGCAATAGAGATTTCGCGTCAGCGGCGATGCCGCCAGCGCCCAGCACAGGGCGTGTTCGCGCCCGCCCGATCCGACCACCAGAATGTTCATGCCCGCCTCGCGTCCGCATCTTGATTGCCCGAAAGACGCCACCTTGTATCATAGGTTCGCGCCCACGCCGTCCGCCGACGAAAGCAAAGACCTTTGACCGAATCCGACACCGATAATTCCGCTTCCGGCAACGCGCCTGAATATTCGGTCTCCGAGCTTGCCTTCGCGCTCAAGCGGACGGTGGAAGATTCATACGGGCAGGTGCGGGTCCGGGGCGAGGTGATCGAGCTCACGCAGGCGCGCTCGGGCCACGTCTATTTCAAGCTCAAGGACGACAAAGCCACCCTCGATTCGATCTGCTGGAAGGGGGTTTACGCACGCCTGCGTTTTCCGCCCGAGGAGGGAACCGAGGTCATCGCCGTCGGCAAGGTGACGACCTATCCGCCGCGCTCCACCTACCAGATCATTATCGAGAGCATCGAACTCGCGGGCGAGGGTGCACTGCTGGCGCGTCTCGAAAAACTGCGCCTCAGCCTCGCCGCCGAGGGTTTGTTCGATGCGGACCGCAAGCAGCGCCTACCCTACCTGCCGAGCGTGATCGGCGTTGTCACCTCGCCGACCGGCGCTGTCTTTCGGGATATTCTTCACCGCCTGCGCGAACGCTTCCCGCGCCAGGTCCTCTTGTGGCCGGTGCCGATGCAGGGGAAGGGCGCGGCGGAAAAAATCGCCGCCGCCATCGAAGGCTTCAATGCACTGGCAGAAGGCGGCCGCGTTCCCCGCCCCGACGTGCTGATCGTCGGCCGCGGCGGCGGCAGTCTCGTAGACCTGTGGGCCTTCAACGAGGAAGTCGTGGTGCGCGCCGCGGCCGCAAGCGAGATTCCCTTGATCTCGGCGGTCGGCCACGAGACCGACACCACGCTGATTGATTTTGCCGCCGACCTGCGCGCGCCGACACCGACGGCGGCAGCCGAATTCGCGGTCCCGGTGCGCGAAGATCTGATCGATCAGATTGCGGGCCAGCGGCGGCGTCTGATGGCGGCACTTTCGCGGCTGATGAGCGAATCGCGGGCGGGATTACGCGCCGCGGCGCGGGGACTGCGCGACCCGCGCGATCTCTTGAATATCGCCCAGCAGCGCTACGACGGCGCCGGCGCACGGTTGGGCCGTACGCTGCGTCACGGCCTCGACCGCAAGGCGCTTCAATTCCGTGAGACGGCAGGCGGGCAGCGGTTCTCGCGTGCGCTTCTGGGCGAAGTCGCGCGCCACCGCGCCGCCTTCGCGGGCGCCTCGGGGCGTCTGCGGCCCGGTCTGGTGACGGCGGGCCTGGTCGAGCGGCGGCGGTGTGTCGCGGATGCAGCGCAGGCGCTCTCGCCTTCCCTGGCGCGGCGGATGGAGACCCGGGTCCGGCGGCTCGAGGCCTCGGCGCGCCTTCTCGGCAGTCTCGGCTACCAAAACGTGCTGGCGCGCGGCTTCGCGCTGGTCCGCGATGGCGCCGGGCAGCCCGTGAAAGAGGCGGCGCGGGCGTCCCCCGGCATGGCGGTTATGATAGAGTTTCACGACGGCAGCGTCGGCGCGCACGTCGATGATGGCGCAACGCCGAAAGATACCTCGCCCGCGGGCTCTGCCCGGCCGAAAGCCGGCGCCAAACCCAGCCCGCGAACACGCAACGGTAGTCAAGGAAAGTTGTTCTGATGCACGGACCGGCGGACGGCGAAGCCAAACTGCGCTACTTCAGCCCCAACTTCGAAGTGGTAAAGCCCGGCACATTCGTGCGCTGCGCGGTCAGCGGCGCGGCGATCCCGCTTCAGGACCTGCGCTACTGGAGCGTCGAGTTGCAAGAGGCCTATGCGAGCGCCAAAATTGCCCAGGCCCGGCTCAAAGAGGCGGCAGGCGGGAGAGAATGACGGTCGTTCCCGAAAATCGCCGTTCGTCCGGCCCGGTTCCCGCTTTTCGCGGCCGCCGGAAGACGCCGGCGTGATGCACGGACCGGCCCACGGCGAGGCCAAACTCCGGTACCACGCCGGCAGTTTCGATGTGATCCGCCCCGGCGCCTTTGTGACGTGCGCCACGACCGGCGAAAAGATTCCCCTCGACGAATTGCGCTACTGGAACCCGGACGTGCAGGAACCCTATTCCAGCGCCGAGATCGCGCTGCACCGGCACCAGGAACTGCGTGCCGGAGACCGGGACTGAATGCGCGTTCTGGGCCGCATTCTTTGCGCGGCCTTGGTCCTTGGCTTTTGGATCGCGCCCGCGGCCGCCCACGACCCGGCGCCGGTGCCCGGTCCGGCGACGATCGAGGCACCGGGGCTGTCGCTGTCGGGGGTATTCGCCCAAGGGGGTCTGATTCTCGGGCGCACCGAACCGGGCGCCGAGGTCCTGTTCGACGGCGCCGCGATCATGGTTTCGCCCGAGGGCCTGTTCGTGGTCGGCTTCGGGCGCGATCACGGGGACGAATCGGCGCTTGTGGTGCGCTTGTCCGGCGGGCGCGAGATCGCCCGCACGCTCGCCGTGTCGCGGCGCGCGTACGATATCCAGCGCATCAACGGCCTGCCGCCAAAACAGGTGACGCCGCCGCAAGAGCTCCTCGACCGTATCCGCCGCGAAAATGCCCTCATCGGCGTGGCGCGCGCGGTTGCCTCGCCCGAGACCTGGTTCGGCGACGGCTTCGTGTGGCCGGCTCGGGGCCCGATCTCGGGCGTATTCGGCAGCCAGCGGGTTCTGAACGGCGAGCCGCGCCAGCCCCATTTCGGCGTTGACGTTGCCGCCCCGGTGGGAACGCCGGTGACGGCGCCGGCACCGGGCCGGGTGGTGCTGGCGGAAACCGATCTGTTCTATACCGGCGGCACGGTCATCCTCGATCATGGCCACGGCGTGACGTCAGCGTTCCTGCACATGTCGAAGGTGCACGTGGGCGTGGGCGATTTTCTCGAAACCGGCGACCCACTGGGCGAAGTCGGCGCCACCGGGCGGGTCACCGGCGCGCACCTGGATTGGCGCATCAACTGGTTCAAGACCCGGATCGATCCGCAATTGCTGGTTGGCCCGATGGAGGCGGCGGGGAACTGACGGCGGCGCCTGTTGCGGCTATTCGGTCGGTGCGGGGGTCGGCTCGATAATTGCGATAGAATCAGGGAGCGCAAACGGCTTGCTCGGAATGTCGACGCCCTTCGGGACGCCTCCATTCTTGAGGACATCGCCGGAGCAGGCCGATGCCTTGATTTGCCTCATGAAGTTATCCGGGAGAGGCCGATGAATATTCGCTGTGGCTATGTCGATGTCGGCGGCGGCCAGATTCATTACCGGACCTCCGGTGACAAAGGCCCGGCCGTCATCCTGTTGCATCAAACGCCCCTTTCGTCGCGCATGTACGAACGCACGCTGCCGCACCTCGGTGCGCATTGCCGCGCCTTTGCCATCGATACGCCGGGTTACGGCGGATCGAGTCCGCCGCCGGAACCGCCGGCGGTTGAAGATTATGCGGAATCGCTGCTGGCGGCCGTGTCTTCGCTCGGGGTCGATCGATTCGCCGTCGCCGGTTTTGCGACGGGCGCGGCGATTGCCGTCGAAATCGCCCGCCAGGACGGTGAAAAGACAACCCATGTGGTGCTCTCGGGAACGCCGTTCCTGAGCGAAGAGCGGATGCAAAGTTTCGCGGTTGCTCTCGGCGAACCGGCGGTGCGCCGTGACGGTCAGCATTTCTTGCAAGTCTGGAGCAGCCGGCTCGACAATTACGGCCGCGATAGCGATGTGGACCAGATCCAGATGGCCGCATCGGAGACGTTGCGCGTCTATGACCGGCTGCACTGGGGTCTTCTGGCCGTCGCGCGGTACGATTTTGCCTCTGCCCTCGCGCAGCTTCGTGGGCCGGTGTTATTCCTGACCGCAGAGAACGACAAGCTTGCGCCCGAGAATCGGGCCGCTGCCGCGTTGGTCGATGGCTCGACGGAAACCGTGCGCGAAAACGGCATGCCGCAGCTTTGCTGGACCGAACCGGAGTGGTTCAGCATGCAGGTCAAGGATTTCATCGCCGCCCGCTGATTAAAAGTCAGCAGGTATAACTACCGCTTCCTTCTGAGTCGCCCTAATAACTACCTGTTTACTATCCATTAATCCCTACTATATACTAAGAATTCCTGTTGAGTTCGGCCCAATATGGAACCTATACGGTACCTATTTTGAGGTTGAGGCCACCACATGTCAATGACACTTCGCAAGCTAGAAACGTTTAAACAAGGCGAAGATGTATGGGATGACAAGGTGAAGGGGTTTGGAGCCCGCCGCCAAACCGCAAATGGCGCCGTCTCCTTCATCCTGCTAGCGAGGGTCAAAGGCCGTAAACGCCGCTTTACCATTGGTCGACTTGGACAACCGTGGACGGTCGAAACAGCGCGTAATCAAGCGTTACAGATGCTGGGCAAGATAGCATCTGGCAAAGACCCGTCGGTTAATTCGCTTGAAACACGGCAAACGCTAAATGAACTGGCGACAAAATGGCTTGCGGACTACGTCGCACAAGAACTCAAAGAGAGGACACGTCAGGGATACAAGGCAAACGTTCGCCTCTACATTGAGAAGGACATTGGCAGGCTACCTCTGGCGTCCGTTGATCATGCTGCAGTGCAGCTTTGGCACGACAAGATGCGAGGGACCCCACGCGCTGCCAATTATGCTTTGGCAACGCTCTCCAGTATGTGGTCTTGGGCACAACAACGGGGACTGATCTCACTCACCAACCCGTGCCAAAACGTAAAGCGGTTTCCGGAAAATCGCCGCATACGCTACTTAACCCGTGATGAAGCACTCAGCCTGTTTTCCGCACTAGAGGCCGAAGTAAGCAAGTCACCTTATGGCGTAACCGCGATCAAGCTGCTGCTGTACACTGGTGCCCGGCGGGCAGAAATACTGACCGCACGCTGGGAGGCGATCTCAGGTAATTATCTGCGACTGCAGGACAGCAAGACGGGTCGCCGCGATATCTATCTGCCGCCACAAGCCCGCAAGCTTCTCGCGGACATACCGAAACAGGCAAATAATCCATTTGTGATTTGCGGAGCGAAGGAAGGGGCACACCTCGTCAACATCAAGGATCTTTGGAAACGCATTGTCACAGCCGCTGGACTTAACGACTGCCGAATAAATGACCTGCGACACTCATTTGCCAGTTTTGCGGTGTCCTCGAAATCAACCCTTCCCGAGATCGGTGGCCAACTAGGACATCGGTCGTCACAGACAACTGCCCGTTACGCACATCTATTCGATGATCCAGTGAGACGTTCCACGGATAAGGCTGCTGCCGTCATCGAACACGCGGCCAATGTTACCGACAATACGGCCTAGCGAGCCATGGCAGGCAAAAAGAGAGAGAAGCCCGCCACCGGGGGTTTCAGAAAAGACTATGACGGACTTACCCTCTGGCATGAGGATTCCGACTATGATGTCCTCGAAGACTCCAAATGCCGAGACATCATAAAGGCCGGGGGTCTTGAACCTACCGACGAGTTCGTTTCGGCCATCAAAGCCGAGATCTCACGTTACGTATATTGGCGGAAGCTCGAACAGGGCGCCCCACACGGGGGTGGTAGCGGCCGAATCAGTGACTTCTGGGAAGAACACGCCTGCATGATGATTAAGATTTATGAATCGTACGGCGGGACTTACGGGCTTGGCCGCCGAAATCATGAGGAAA
>PVBE010388761.1_pt1 | contig 51452 bp, 48 predicted proteins | sample 1631181 | NCBI WGS metagenome assembly PVBE01 (sample SAMN08397723, study PRJNA350692) | Marine metagenome, whole genome shotgun sequencing project. | isolation source: water | place: Pacific Ocean | collected 2012-04
AGCCGTCCAGACCAAGAAGCGACACAAGGCCGTACTGAAGTCCGCCAGGGGCTACTACTCCTCGAGCTTCTCGCCGCACAGGTCGCTGGCGGCTCCGGCCTTGCGCACGAATTGGATGCGCGGTGTGCGGTGGTAGAAGCCGCAGACCTCCACCAGGTCGCCGAGGACGTAGCGGTACATGCCGCCGGCGTTGGTGATGACGATGTAGTAGCGGCGGCCATCCTCGAGCTGCTCGGCGGTGAGCGTCGTCTCGCCGCCAGCGTCGTAGACGTCCTCCTCGATGAACTCGAAGAAGTGGGAGGTCACGGCAAGCGCGCCGCCCGGGCGCTCGTCGCCCATCGGGATGGAGCACCAGCCCTCGCAGGCGGCGTAGATGGCGTCGCGGACGTGCACCTTCGGGCCCAGGCGGCGCTTCAGCTCGGGCACGAAGAGGCCGGCGGTGGATGTCATCCAGCAGTAGACGAGGTGCAGCCTCGGCAGCGCGAGCGACACCGCGTCGCCGGGGCGCTTTGGGATCTGCGCGAGGCGATCCGCCACGTCGGGGCGCGGACGCACCATGCGCTGGAAGAAGGCGCGCTGCGCCGCCGTCAGGTCGAGCCGCTCCGGCAGCGTCCCTCTTCGGACGTGGTGGGCGAGCTCGTCCGCCAGCGTGTCCAGGTCGCGCAGCAGGTAGACGACCGGCGCCGGGAAGACGCCGGCCACGAGGGTCACGTCGCGGGTGCACGCCAGGTGCAGCGCCAGATAGGTACGGGTGTGGAGGTCGGGCACCTCGAAGAGCTCGTAGGGCCACGCGTAGAGCGCCCGGATGACCGCGGGCATCTCGGTGAAGTTCAGTCCGCTCATGGCGCCGATGTCGAGGCCGTCGGCGGCGGTGCGCACCCGGCGCGAGCCGACGAAGTAGAGCAGCCGGCCGCGGAACGCCGGGGTGAACTTGCGGTAGAGGTGCCAGACCGCAGCGTGCACGGTCTTCTGGAACTCGGCCTTGTACGCGGCCGTGATCGGGATGTACTTCGCCGGCCCCGTCGAGCCGGTCGTAGTCACATAAGCGAAGGGCGCCTCGGCCGTGAGCAGGTTGCGCTCACCGTTGACGACCCGCTCCATCCACACCTGCAGGTCGTCGGGCCGCATCAGCGGGACGTTGGCCGCGAGCTGCGCTGGGGTGTTGATCGAGCCGAACCCGTACTTCCGCCCGAATTCGGTGTCCGCGTTCGCGCCGATCTCTGCACGCAGGCGCTCGAGCTGGGCGGCGGCGGGATCTTTCGAGGCGCGCTCGAACGCACGCGCGGTCTTGCGCCGGCTCAGCTGGCCGAGTCGATGCAGAAGCGGCGGCGGCACGCCCATCGCAGCAGCCTATCTCACTCGCGTCGGGCTGGAAGAAGTCGAAACAATGTCACCCGTCGAAGCGGTAGCCACAGAAGCGGCATTTGCGGGCGGCTGCTTTGACCTCCTCGGCGCAGTCCGGGCAGGACTTCGCTCCGGCGGCGGCGGGTGCCGCGCTCGCTTCGAGTTGCGGCGCGACGACCGCGGTCAACACCGGCGTGGGGGCTGTGCCACCGGCGAACGCTCGCTGCTGCGCCTCGGCCTTGGCCTTTGCGCGCAGTTCGGTGACGGCGACGTTCGCCTTGACGACCTGCTCGACCGCCTGGTGCGTGACGTCGACCGACGCGATGGCAGTCCCCTGCCTTGCGAACCGTTCGAGCCAGTCGGCGACGTAGCCTTCGACCTGCCGGGCGCGGTCGTCGGTCAGCATGCTGACGATCTGCCGGTCGGTCGTGAAAGTGGGACTCTCGGTGAGTATGGCGGCGACGGCACCGGACACCGAGCAGTCGCTCCGCACGATGACGTTCTCGGACTCGATGGCGTCTTCCCGAGCCTTGCCGACGGTTACCCTCGAGCGACCGTAGTTCCCTTGCAAATCGAGCAGCACGACTAGCGAGTGGAAGCGGAGGGTGCCGAGGTAGCGTCGTGCCTGGGCGAACATGTCGGCCGCGATTCCGGCGAGGATGGTCGCTCCGAGCACGCGCAGCGCCCAACGCGCGGCGAGGATCACCTGCGCCTCCTCCCGGCGGACCAGGGTCTTCGCATACGCCGGCTCCGAGAAGATCATCCAAAGGGCGACGACGGTCATGGCGGCGGCGAAGATGAACAGGAGGCTGACTGCGTTGGCCGCAGTGGAGCCGGTGAGGCCGGGTTGGGTCTCGGTGATGATGCGCCCGCTCAGCCGGCCCGTGTCAGCAACTCCGCCGCCGGTCATGGTGACGTCTTGCTCGAGGACCCGCAGCGCGTCGCCCTCGCTGTCGGGCGGGATGCGCTGCAGTTCATGCAGCAGGCCGTGGCAGACGGCGTTTGGGTCGCCGCCCCCGCGGATCGAGCGCCAGCACCGGCGCGCGCTTCAGGAGCTTGCCCTCGGTCGCCGCCAACTTGCGTATGACCGGCGCCAACTCCATCAGGTACCACCCGACGGTCAGGAGGATGATGAGTCCGAGCACGAGGCGCACCACCCCGTGCAACCAAAGCGGGTTCTTCGAGGATTTGAGCTTTGAGCTCTCGAACCACTCCGTCGACATGATCGCAGCTCCCGGACTCAGTCCAAGGAGGCGGCGGTCAGGCGGGCGTCGGCTTGAACAGTCGCAGCCACTTCCAACGCTCCGGATACATGCTGACCCGCCACATCCGTGATGTCGACCTAGTAGTGCATTGCCACCACGAAGGCGAGCGGCAGCTGGGCGAGGGGGGTCGAGGTGAAGACGGCCCGCGGGAAGAAGATCACGATTCCGTAGAAGAAGGTGTCGAAGAGGTACAAGGCCGACCCGCCCGTTTCGGGGCCAGGAAGCGGACCAGCAGCGGCAGGCAGCAGACCGCGTCGAGGTAGCTGACGACCCCACCCGTCGGCCGTGGCCGCCATCAGTCGGGTTCGCGGCGGGTCCCGAGCAGGCGGCGCGCGTGGGAGGCGACGATTCCCAGGCCGGAGCGGGCGAAGACCCTCGCGAGGCCCGCCGTGCTCGTCCGCTTCGGCTCGAGCTCGCCGGCGAGGTAGCGAACCCGGGTGAGGCCGCGCTGGCGTTTGCCGGAGGAGGTCTTCGGGATGGTGCCTGGCTCGACCGTGACCACCTCGTCGACGTTGACCCCGCTCGCCTGCTGGACCTGCTGCATGACGGCGTCGGCGAGGACGGAGCGCTCGGCCTCGTCGGTCAGGCGCGTCTCGCAGACCACGACGACGACGTCCTGGGCCTTCTCTTCGTCGTAGACGCCGAACGCCACCACCGAGCCAATGCGCACGCCCGTCACCTGCTCGGCCTGCACCTCGAGGTCCTCGGCGTAGTAGTTGCGGCCGCGGATGATGATCAGGTCCTTGGCGCGACCGGTGATGTGCAGCCAGCCGTCGACGAAGTAGCCGAGGTCGCCGGTCCACAACCACCCGTCGAGCAGCACCTCCGCGGTCTTCTCGGGGTCCTGGAAGTAGCCCTCCATCACCGACGGGCCGCGGCAGACGATGTGGCCCACCTGGCGGTCACGCAGCACGCGTCCCTGCTCGTCGACGACCGCTACGTCGGTCCCCGGCACTGGCAGGCCCACGCTCACCACGGTGATCGCGCCCTCGCCGACCGAGATGACCGCTTCGCCGTCAGCGAGCGCTTGCCGGTCGACGGTCTCGTAGCGCATGCGCTCGCCCTGTGGGGTGAACGTCACCGCCAGGCTCGACTCGGCGAGGCCGTAGACGGGGAGCATCGTGGCGCCGCTGAAGCCGCGCGGGCCGAACTTCTTCTGGAACGCCTGCACGGTCTTGAGGTTCACCGGCTCCGCACCGTTGAGGGCGACCCGCCAGGTGCTCAGGTCGAGGCCCCTGGCCTCCTCGTCGGTGACGCGCTTGATGCAGCGCGTGAAGGCGAAGTTCGGCGCGGGCGAGAGGGTGCCGCCGTGGCGGCTGATCGCCTGCAGCCAGCGGGAAGGGCGCATGAGGAACGCCATCGGCGACATCAGCACCATCGGGATCTGCCAGTAGACGCAGAACAGCATCACGCCGATGAGGCCCATGTCGTGATAGAGCGGCAGCCAGCTGACCCCGACGTCGCGCCTCGAGATGTGCAGCGCCTGGCCGATGGCGTGCACGTTGCTGACGAGGTTGCGGTGGCTGAGCACCACGCCCTTCGGGTGCCCCGTCGAACCGGACGTGTACTGGATGAACGCCGCGTCCTTGCCCCGGGCGCGCGCCTCGTACTCCCCGGCCCGGCCTTCTGCGCCGAGGCGCTCGATGGAGATGAGCTCCCGGATGGAGTCGACTCGCAGCGCCACATCCCCGAGGACGAGGCGGAGCTTGCGGCCCGTCACGAACCAGGCGGCGCCCGAGTGGCTGGCGATGTGCACCAGGCGGTCGATGACGATCTCGGCCTTCTCGAGCATGGCCGGCGGGTAGGACGGGACCGGGATGGCGCCGACGAGCTGCACCGCGAAGAAGACGATCACGTACTCGAAGGAGGTGGGCAGCACGACCAGCACGCGGTCGCCGGGCTTGACGCCGCGAGAGACCAGCCGCCCCGCGAAGTGCTGGGCCGCGGCGACGATGTCGCCATAGCTGCGGGTCTCCTCCTCGCCGTCGATATCGTCCGGAATGACCGTGATCCCGCGCGCGCTGCGCTGGGCGTGCACGAAGGCGTGCAGCACCGTCGGGAAGAGCGGCTCCTGCGCGGTCACCTCCTGGCCGGGCATGCGCCACGCGTTGGTGCGCAGGCCACCGGCGTCGATGTCGGGGAACGAGGAGCGGAAGACCCGCGAGATGGTGTCGCGCTTCATCGACAGAGCGCCTCCAACGTGGCGTGTAGGACGCGACGCACGTCCGCCGGCGGCACGACGCGGTCGAGGTACCCCGCCTCCGCCGCCGTCCACACGGTACCGTATCGGGCGTCCCAATCGGCCTTGAACGCGGCGCGCGCCTCAGCGTCCGCCGGGTCGTCACGGGGCGGCCCGAGCGCGACGAGCGCGGCGGCGTCGGTGCCCATCGGCGCGATCTGGGCGGTGGGCAGCGCCAGGCGCACGTCGGCGGAGAACGAGAGCACGCTCGCGCCGCCGTAGGACTTCCGCACCACGAGGCACACCTTCGGGACGCGCGCCTCGCCGTACGCGCTGAGCAGCTCCGCGCCGTGCGGGAGGATGCCGCCCGCCTCCTGCGCGAGGCCGGGCAGGTAGCCGGGCACGTCGACGAAGGTGACGACGGGCAGGCCCAGCGCGTTGGCCCATCGCACGAACGCCGCGCCCTTCCGGGAGGTGTCGATGTCGAGGCAGCCCGCGTGCACGAGCGGCTGGCTGGCCACGATCGCGACCGCGCGCCCACCGATGCGGCCGAGCACGGTGAGCAGGTTGCGCGCGAAGTCGGGGCTCAGGTCGGCGAGAGAGTCGGCGTCGAAGACGCGCTTGAGCACCTTCCGCATGTCGTAGGCGCGGCGCTGCGCGGTCGGCACCATCTTCGCGAGCTTCGGCGTCTCGCGGTCCGTCGGGTCGTCCGTCTCGACCACCGGCTCGAGGTAGCTCAGCTGGCGCTTGACCCAGTCGATGCCCGCCGCCTCGTCCGCCAGCACGCGATGACAGGCGCCGGTCTCCCGGGCGTGCAGCGCCGGGCCGCCGAGGTCCTCGATCGACACCTCTTCGCCGGTGACCGCCGCGGTGACCTTCGGCCCGGTGATGAACATGAACGACTGCCCGTCGACCATGCCTACGGCGTCCGTGAGCGCGGCGGTGTAGGCCGCGGCGCCGACGCAGAGCCCGCAGACGAGGGTGATCTGCGGCACCTTGCCCTTCAGGTCGATGGTGCGCCGAATGATCTCGCCGTACGCGTCGATGGCGTCGGTGCCTTCGGGGATGCGCACCCCGTCGCAGTCGGCGAAGGCCACGATCGGCGCGCTGCGGTCGGCCGCCAGGTCGAGCAGGCGGCAGAGCTTCTGGGAGCCGGCGTGTCCGAGCGCCCCGCGCAGCACGGTCGGGTCGTGGGCGTAGACCGCCACCTGGCGCCCGTCGACGCGGGCGAAGCCGCACACGAGCCCGTCGCCGGGGTGCCGGTTGGCGGCGAGCGCGTCGTCGGCCTCGGCGTGGCGGTGCAGGAGGTAGCGGCCGAGCTCGACGAAGGAGCCCTCGTCGACCAGCGCTTCGATGCGCTCTCGTGCGGTCAGCCGCCCGAGACGTCCCTGGCGGGCCTGACGCGCCGCGCCGCCGCCCTGCTCGACCCGCGCCTCGCGCTCGGCGAGCGCTTCGAGGAGCTCATCCACGTGCGGGGCTCGTCACGAGCCCTTGTGGCGCAGCACGAAGGTGCAGAGCTTCTCCACCGTGTGCAGCTCGCGGTAGTCGTCCATCTCGTCGGTGACGCCGAAGGTCTGGCGCAGGAAGAAGACGAGGTCGACGATGTCGAGCGAGTCCATCCCGAACGTGCCCCGGAAAGCCGCCTCGGCGGTGATCTTGTCCTCGGGGATGGCGAAGTTGGCGGTGAGGATCCCCTTGACGGTCTCGAAGACCTCGGCTTCGGTCATCGTGTTGCTCTCCAGTGGCTTGTCGCAGAGGGGATGATGGCGTTCGGTCTCGTTCTATATGACTGCATATACCTGATCGTCGCCGCGGCCCTCTACGGCGGTGCCGGTTATGTGGGGGTCGAGACGGCTGCCTGGCTCGCCCGCAACCTCGGTTGGTGGTCGGTGCTGCTCGCCGTCCCGGTCGCGCTCGCCGCGCTCGTCGTCGGTTGCGGGGTGCTCGGGCTGCTGCTCCCACGGGTCCGTCCAGGGCGCTACAAACTGATGAAGGGCGCGGTCTTCTGGGGTTGGCTCTTCCGGACGATGCTGCGCCGCATCCTCTTCTACCCGCCGATCAGGGTGCTGCTCTTCACGTCGAACATCCTGCGCTGGCTGACCCTGACTGCGCTCGGGGCACGGGTGTCGTTCACCGCGAATATGTCGTCCGACGTCGACCTCTTCGATCCGTGGATGCTGCGGGTCGGACCGGGCGCCACCATCGGATCGCGCTGCCTCCTGTCGGGCCACTACATCAAGGGCGGGGACCTCGTGCTCGACGAGATCGACATAGGCGGGGGCACGCTGCTCGCGGCCGACGTGGCGGTCGGCCCCGGAGTGAAGGTCGGCCGCGACTGCTTCGTGCTGGGGCGCGCCGCGCTTGGACCGGGCGTTCAGATCGGCGACGGCGCGCTCATCGGGTCGCATGCGTTCCTCGAAGCCGGCGTGGTCGTCGAAGCAGGCGCGCGCGTCCCGAATGTGGCGCACGTGAAGCGACCTCAGGCAGAGGACGCCGAGAGCAGCGCGTCGTCGACCACCAGCAGCGCAGCGCCCGCCGTGTAGCCGGCGCCCGCGGCGAGCAGCAGCACGCGGTCGCCGGCCGAGACGAGCCCACCTTTGAGCACCTCGTCGAGGGCCAACGCGACCGTGGCGCCGCTGATGTTCCCGACCCGGTCGATGTTCACGTAGACCTTGCCCGCCGGGATGCCCGCGAGCCGCCCCATGCGGTCGAGGATGCGCTTGTTGGGCTGGTGCGGCACGACGAGCGCGATGTCGTCGAAAGTCAGCCCCACGCCATCGAGCAGCATCTTGGCGGTGCCGAGCATGCCCTCGACCGCCGCGAGGTAGACCTTCGGGCCGGCCGCCATGCGGATGTAGTGGGCGCGCTCGGCCAGCGTCTCCGCGGACGCCGGACGTCGTGAGCCGCCAGCGGGCACGAAGACCGACTCTGCGCCGCGCCCGTCCGCGAGCAGCCCGATGGCGACGAGCCCCGTCTCCGGGTCATCGCCCGGGGTCACTACCGCCGCGCCGGCGCCGTCCCCGAAGAGCGCGCAGGTCCCGCGGTCGGTCGGATCGACGAAGCGCGAGCGGATGTCCGCCGCCACGGCCAGCACCGCGTCGTCACCGGTGACCACCGCCCGCGCGGCCACGTCGAGGGCGTAGAGGAACGCGCTGCACGACGCCGTGATATCCATCGCGGGGACCGTGCGCAGGCCGAGCGCGTGCTGGACGATGCACGCCGCCGACGGGCTGGTGTAGTCGGGCGAGACGGTGCCGACCAGCAGGCGGTCGACGGCGTCCGGCGCCAGGCCGGCCGAGACGAGGGCGGCGCGGGCGGCGTGGATCGCGAGGTCACTCGTCGCCTGGTCGTCCGACGCGTAGCGACGCTCGGCGATGCCGCACAAGCGGATGACCTCCTCCGGCGCGAGCGGGGCGCCGCGCGCCACGATGCCCGCGTTGTCGACGACGGTCTCGGGCAGGTAGCGGCCGGTCGCGGCGATGCGCACCGGGCGGCCCAGTTCGGCCGGCCGAAGCAACTTCATTTCGCGGTCCGGCGCACGAACGCGACGATGCTCGCGACGCTGTCGAAGTGGTCCGCGTCGAGGTCCTTCTCGGAGACGACGAAGTCGAACGCGTCCTCGAGGTCTTCGACGAGCTGCACCAGCGAGAGGGAGTCGAGCTCGAGGTCGCCAGCGGGGTCCTTCAGGTCGGCGTAGTCCTCGACGATGCCGCGGACCCTCGCCTCGACGTCGTCAGCCATGCGCGGCTGCGGCCTCGTGGGTCGGCTGCCCTTCGAGCACGCGCCCGACCGTGCGCCAGCCGCGCGGCTCGATCAGGTAGCTGTAATGCGTGAACGGGCTCACCTCGATGTGCTCGGCGCCATCCCACATTGCCGACTGTGGAGGCAGCACGATCAGGTCGCCCCGGCTCCACAAGCTGACGGCGCGTACGCCATCTGGCGGCGGGCGCAGCCGCGACATCACCGGTGAGCCCGGGCGCAGCGAGCGCGTGAGCACGGTGTTGGCCAGGCGTGCCGAGTGGGTCCCGCCGTGGGGCGCGCCGAGGGTGACGACGGTGCGCACGGATCGCGCGAAGTCGACCTCGTGCAGGGCGAGCCGGGCCACCACGCCGCCGAGGCTGTGGGCGACCAGGTCGACCTCGGTGGCGTTGGTCACCATGCGCACCTCGGCCACGTAGTCGACGAGCTGCTTGGCGCGCTCCTCGATGGTGGACGCGCGCTGGAATTGCAGGGCGTAGCGCCGCCGCCGCCCGCGCATCGAGAGGTAGGCGCCGAGATAGAAGAAGTCGCCGCGCTGCCCGCCCAGGCCGTGCACGAAGACCACGGGCGGGTGGCCGTCGTCGCGCTTGTAGCGGACCGGTGCCTGGCGGGGGACGAGCAGGCTCGGCGCCATCAGCGGGAGCTGCGCCACGTGACGGACGACGTCGGGATCGATCGTCTTCGCGCCGGAACCGAGGAACGTCAGCGTCCGGGCCCACCAGCTCATCGTTCCCGCTCAATCGCCGCTTGGCTCATGGCACCACCTTGATGGACGAGCGCAGGTCCGACAAGAGTAAGTTACGCATACGTAGGTTCAGATCACGTCCCACGTGTAGGCGAGGTCCTCGTAGGTGCGCTCCGCGAGGGACTTGATGAGCTCGTCGTCGTTGCGGTCGATGCGGCGCAGATTCTGGCGTACCCGCTGGTCGGCCTGGCCGGCGAAGGTGCGCGCGATCTCGATCTGCGGCGCGACCGCCTCGGCCCCGTCCTTCTCGATGGCCGCCGTCACGCGGCTCAGCACGCACGCGAAGACCCAGAGGTCGATCATCACGTCGGCCATGCGGCGCGTCGCGAATTGCTTCCCGATGATGTTCTTCCCGTGCTTGCGCAGCACGACGTCGGCCATCCCCGCGAGCTGGCGCGTGAGGTCCTCGAAGACCTCGGTCTCCGCCGCCAGCGCGGTATGGACCTTGGTGAGCGAACCCTTGTCGGTGCCGACCCCGGTGGCCCAGCTCGCCCGGCGCACCGCGTACTCGTAGAGCACGCCGAAGCCCTTGATCGGGTGGTCGAAGATGCCCTTGAGCGAGCTGGCCATCTCTTTGAGGTCCTGGCCGACGTCGTTGAGCGTGGTGAGCGCGATGAACAGCCGCAGCACCTCGTTGGTGCCCTCGAAGATGCGGTTGATGCGGCTGTCGCGCATGACCATCTCGTAGGGGTACTCGCGCATGAAGCCGGTGCCGCCCGCGGTCTGAAGCGCCTCGTCGGCGGTGCGCCACAACGCCTCGGTGGCGAAGACCTTGATGATGGCCGCTTCGACCGAGTAGTCGGCGTAGCCCCGGTCGGAGAGCGCGGCGACCACCTGCACGGCGGACTCCGCGGCGTAGCAGTCGACCACCATCTGGCCGACCTTCTGCTTGATGAGCCCGAAGCTGCCGATCGGCTCACCGAACTGCTTTCGCTCGGTGGCGTACTTCGCGGTGAGCGCGATGAGGCGCTTCATCGCCCCGACGGCGCCGCCGCCGAGGCCCGAGCGGCCGCTATTGAGGATCGCCATCGCGACGCGGAAGCCCTTGTCGCGCTCGCCGAGCAGGTTCTCCTTCGGGACCTTCACGTCCTCCAGGTAGACGGAGGTCGTGGAGCTCGCGCGCAGGCCCATCTTGTCCTCGTGCGGACCGATGGAGACGCCCGGCATGTCGCGGGTGACGATGAAGGCCGACATCTTCGAGCGCGCGCCCGCAGCGCCGGTCTTGGCGAACACGGTGAAGAAGTCGCCGATGCCGCCATTGGTGATCCAGATCTTCGTGCCGTTGAGCAGGTAATGGTCGTCGTGCTCGACGGCGGTCGTGCGCACGGACGCCGCGTCGGACCCCGCGCCGGCCTCGGTCAGACAGAACGCGGCGATCATCTCGCCCGTCGCCAGCTTCTCGTAGTAGCGGGCCTTCTGGTCGTCGGTCCCGAAGAGCTTGAGCCCGCGCATCCCGATGGAGCTGTGCGCGCCGACCGTCACTGCGACCGAGGCGTCGTGCCGGGCGATCTGCTGCAGCGTCCGTGAGTAGGCCATGTTGCCGAAGCCCATCCCGCCGGCGTCCTCGGGGACGATCAGGCCGAAGAGGCCGAACTGGCGCAGCTCGTCGACGAACTCGGGCGGCATCTCACCGGCGACGTCCCATTTGCGGAAGTCCTCGCCGCGGTCTTTGAGCAGCGCGTCGACCGAGTCGAGGACGGAGACCAGCAACTCGCGCTCGTCCGGATCCATCTCGGGATAGGGGAAGACGACGTCCTGCTCGATTTCGCCGGCGCAGAGTGAACGGATGAAGCTGACCTTGGTGTCCATCGCTGTGACCTCCGTGAATGAGACGCCCTTGGTGTACGACGTCCAGCGACCCCGCGTCACATCGGCGTTGCTCCGACGCAGCGCTCCAGCGCGCGGCGGTCCAGCTTGCCGCGGGCGTTCGTGGGCAACGCCTCGAGCTGAACCAGCTTCGGACGCCGTGCCGGGTGCCAGCCGCGGGTGGCGCGGCGGACCTCGCGGGGCGTGGTCCCTTCGGTGAGGACGACGCCGGCGACCAGGCGCAGATCGGTGCGCCGGTCGGGCAGCGCGACCACGCCTGCGTCGACCACGCCTTCGAGGGCACGCAGCGCCTTGGCGACCTCGTCGAGTCCCACGCGCTCGCCGGCCACCTTGACCAGGTCGTCCACGCGGCCGCGCACGTAGAGATAGCCGTCTTCGTCGAGGTGGCCGCGGTCACCGCTGCAAAGGCCGCGCTCGGTGAGGGCGGCCGCCGTCGCGTCCGGGTCGTCGAGGTAGCGCAGCATCACCGACGGGCCGCGCACGACCACCTCGTCGTCGACGATCTCGAGCTCGACCCCGCGCAGCGGGCGGCCGACCGAGCCCTTTGCAAACGCCGGATCACCGTCGCTGCACGCAGTGACACGAGGCGACGCCTCGGTGAGTCCGTATTGGTTGAAGAAGCTGGCGCCGGGAAAACCGGTTCGCACCGCCGCCACGGTGGCGGGGGTCAGCGGAGCGCCGGCCGACGCGACGTATCCCAGCGGGAGCGGCGGATCGGCGGCGCCGGCCAGCAATCGCAGCGAGGCGGGGACCGAGGACAGGCCGCTCGCGCCCAGGGCACGCATCGCCGCCACGCGCTCGGCGGGATAGCCGAGATCGCCCAACAGCAGCACGGCGCCACCCGCCGCGAGCGTCGTGAACGCCTGGCCGACGAGGGCGTAGCTGTAGGCAAAGGGCAACACGATGGCGGTGCGCGGGTGCGCGGCGATCGGGAGGTAGACGAGGATCGCGTCGACATTCGCGGCGACGCCTGCGCCGCTGAGCACCACCGCCTTGGGGTGTCCGCTCGACCCCGATGTGCTGAGCACCAGCGCGGCCTCGGGCTCGAGGGAGCGGCCTGCGCGGACGCGCCCACAGACGGCCTCGACGTCGCCACGATGGTCGAGCGGGAGCAGCACGGCGCCGGCGTGCAGCACCGCGAGGGCGTCGACGAGGAAGGCGCGCGGATCGGCGTGGGCGACCGGGGTCAGCACGTTCGGCGCGAAGTCGGCGGCGCGCTTCGACACCTCGTCTCGCAGCGCGCCGTAGGTCGTCTCTGTGCCGTCGGACCGGATGAGGGCCGGATCTGCGTCCTGGCCCCCGAGGCGCCCTACCACCCGAGCACGGCGGCCGCCCACGACATGCCACCCCCGACCGAGGCCATCGCGACCGTGTCGCCGGGTCGTGTGCGGCCTTCGGCGCGGGCCTCGGCCAGCGCGACGAGCCAGCCGGCCGCGCCGATGTTGGCGTGGCGTCCGACGCCTTCGGTCCAGACGCGGTCGGCGGCGATGCCCGCCTTCGCCGCCACCCCCGTGATGAGCGGGACGCTGGTCTGGTGCGGTGCGTAGAGGTCGATGTCGGCCGCGGTCACGCCCGCGTGGGCGAAGGCGCCTTCGAGCGCGTCGAGGTAACGGGCGGGCAGGGCGTCGGCGAGCGCGTCCGGCTGTCCGCTGAGCTGGTAGCCGCCCCGCTCGACCTCGGCCGCCGTGGGCGGCAGCGCCCCGTTTGTGCCGATGAGCGCGCCCAACGAGCCGTCGCTGCGCATATAGACCGAGCGCACCTGTGCGCCGGGCTTGCGTCCGAGCACCAGCGCGCCCGCGCCATCACCGAGCGCCAGCACCGCCATCTTGTGGCTCGGCGGCAGGACCTTCGAGAACGTGTCCGCTCCGATGATGAGCGCCGGACCGGTGCCCGCGCCGACGTAGAGCGCGGCGGTCGCGAGCGCGAAGAGGCCCGCGGAGCATCCCGTGCGCATGTCGATGCACGCGGCGTCGGCCCCGATGGCGGCCCCGAGCGGCGCCGAAAGCGTCGAGGTCATCCGGTGCGGCGTGGAGGTGGCGAAGAGCACCAGCGACAGATCGCTGGCGACGATCCCCGCGTCGTCCAGAGCGGCGCGCGCGGCGTCGATGCCCAGGTCGAGGCTGGTCGGCTCGGAGGCGTGGTCGAGCGGGGTGCCCACCGGGTGGGCCCAGGCGCGCTCGCGCACCCCGATCGATTGGCTCAGCCCGCGCGCGGCGAAGGCCAGCCGTTCCGGGTCGCGTCGCCCCGGGAGCACGGCGAGCGCCCCGGCGTTGTCGAGCTGCGGAGACGGAAAGGCGGTGCCGGCACCGAGGATGCCAACGCCGTCGACGGGTCCGATGACCGTGGCAGGCATGCCGGGATTGTACGAGACTCCGCTCGCGAATGGACCTCGGACTCGAAGGACGCGTCGCGCTGGTCACCGGCGGCGGTCGCGGCGCAGGCAAGGCGGTGGCGCTCGCGCTGGCAGGCGAGGGTGCGCGCGTCGCGGTTTGCGCACGTACGCAGACGCAGCTGGACGCGGTGGTCGAGGCGGGCGCGGACCTCGCGGTGGCCGCCGATCTGACGGGTGAGCACGCTGTGGTATCGACGGTGCGCGACGCCCTCGGCCCGATCGAGATCCTGGTGCTGGCGCACGCCTCCTTCTACCGGCCCACCAAGCTGCACAACCTCGAGGAATCCACGCTGGACGCGTTGATGGACCTCGACCTGCACGTGGCCACCCGCCTGTGCCGGCAGGTCCTCCCGGGCATGATGCAAGGGGCCTTCGGCCGCATCGTCGCGCTGTCGAGCCTCGCGGCGCGCATGGGGATTCGCGGGGGCACGCCCTACACGGTGGCGAAGGCGGGGCTCGAGGGGCTCATGCGCGGGGTGGCCATCGACTACTCACGCTTCGGGATCACGGCGAACGCGCTGGCGCTGGGCTTCATCGACGGCGAGCGCCTCGCGAAGCGCACCGCCGGCCACGCGGACGCCCGCCAGGTCCTGGCCGCGAAGACCGCCACGCGGCGGCTCACCACCGAGGCCCAGGTCGCGGACGTGACGACGTTCCTCTGCTCCGCGCGGGCCTCCGCGATCACCGGCGCCGTGCTCGACGTCACCTCGGGCGCGCACCTCAACGTGTCTGTTTGACCTTCAGCGAGACGATGTACTGCCGGTCGACCAGCTCGGTCGTGCGGCCGACCTCCTCGTAACCAGCCGCCGCGAGCTCGGTGACGACCTGCTCCAGGGCGATGCGCGCGTGCCTGGGTGGGCCGGGCCCGTCGTGGTCGGGCCGGTAGTCGACGATGACCAGCCGCCCGCCCGGATTCAGGCGCGCCTTCAACGCTTCGAAGTACGGCGTCCGGGCGTCGATGTGGTGGTAGGTGTTGCAGACGAAGACGAGGTCCACCGTTTCGGGCAGCTTCGGGTCGTCGGGCGCGGCGAGCACCGGGACCACATTCGTCAGGCCCGCCTCCTTCGCTCGCGCCTCCAGGTGCTCGAGCATCTTCGGCTCGACGTCGACCGCGAAGACCCGGCCCTTCGCCAGCACCTTGGCCATGCGCAGCGCGAAGTAGCCGGTGCCGGCGCCGATGTCGGCGACCACGCTGTCCGGGCGCAGACCGAGGGTGGCGATGACGGCGTCGGGCTTCTGCCACGCGTCGCGTTCGGCGGAGTCCCACCACTTCGCATAGCGTTCGACGTCCGAGAAGTCATGGTGGTGGGCCTGGCCGTGGTGACCGTGCTGGGATTGAGGCGGCGCGCCCCCTCCGCAGCCGAGCAGCAGCGCGAGCGCCGTCAGTTTGAGCTTCACGTGGCGATCTCCTCGGAGTGGGGTGCGCGTAGAGCGTAGGCGACAAAGAAGACTACGCCGATGCCGGCCATCCAGAGCCCGACGTCTGCGCGAATGCCGGCGTACATGTTGATGAAGAGGAGCGGCCCCACGATGGTCATCAGGTCGGTGAGCGTGCCGAGCATCCCGAACAGCCCGCCGTAGGTGTCCTCGGTCCCGAAGGCCCGGGCCGCGTGTTTCATCGTCGCGGTGAACATGACCGAGGCCGCCGCGACGTAGCTGCCGTAGGCCACGCCGAACCAGATCGGATCCTCGATCCAGGCCAGCGCGCCGAGGGCGAACAGCATCGGCAGCGCGGCGACGAGCACCACGGGTCGCGCGCCCATCTTGTCGGCGAGCCAACCCGCGAGCGGCTGGGCAGCTCCGAAACAGACACCCGTGAGAATGAAGTAGGCGGTGACGCCGCGGGTGCCCACGCCGAGCACGTCCGGGCCCCACAGCGGGAGCAGGCCCTGGAAGCTGCTGAAGGTGAGCTTGTTGAAGGCGATCGGCAGCATCAGCGCTACGAACGCCAGGTTGCGCGCCAGCTTGACGAGCCCCCGCACCTCGTCGCCGACCGTGCGCTCTTCCACCCGCGTGGGCTTCTCGGCCTTTCGCAGCAGCGCCCAGACCAGCACGGGCATCGTCGCCGCCAGGGCCACCCAGACCGGCAGCCGCGGATCCGTCTCACCCAGCCAGCCGCCGAGCGCCGGTCCGACCAGCAGCCCTGCGGTCCCGAGCCCCGCCATCGTCCCCAGCCGGCGGCCCGTGCGCAGCGGGTCGGCGCCGCGCATGGCGAGCGCGAAGGCCGCGGGGTAGACCAGCCCGGTCGCGGCGCCCTCGAGGGCCCGCACCGCGGTGAACCAGCGCAGGTCGCCGCCGAAGAGGAAGCCGACGAGCGACAGCGAGTAGCCCACGAGCGCCAGGCCCATCACGCGGTCCGGGCCGACCCGGTCCACCCAGACGCCGCCCGGCACCTGCACCGCGATCTTGGTCGCGGCGTAGCTCGCGTAGACCGCGGACAGGAGCGCCTCGTCCGTGGCCGCGCGGCCGCCCGCCAGATCTGGGAGCAGCGGCACGATGACGCCGTACCCGAGCGAGACCACGAAGAGCGCGAGCGTTCCGAGCAACACTGCGGTCAGTCGCCCTTCAGCGCCCAGTCGAGCGCCCAGACGGTGACCCGCGCGCCGCCGGTGACCACGCGTTGCGCGTCCGCGGCGAGGGCCACCGAGACCACCGGATGCTCGTCGACGCGCACCCGCCGCAGCAGGCGACCTGCGGCGAGATCCCAGAGGCAGAGCCGGCCATCTCCGCCGACCGTGGCCGCGGCCCGCCCGTCGGCGGCGACGTCGATGCCGCGGACCGCGTCTTCGTGCGCGTCCATCGCGCGCCCGCCCCAGCCGCGCAGGACGCCGTCGTAGCCGCCGTAGAGGACCTCGCCGCCGGGTGCGACGGCGAGGGCGAGCACCGGACCATCCGCCCGCCTCCGGCGCAGCGGTGTGCCCTCGTTCCACGCGACGATCCAGCCGTCGCGCCCCGCCGTCAGGGGCGCGCCGTCGGCGGCGAAGGCGACCGCCGTCACCGCGCCGTCGTGGGCGGTCCAGACCGTCGCAGGCGCGGCCGGATCCGCCGCCCAGAGCAGCACCTGGCCGTCGGCTCGGCCCGCCAGGAGCGCGCCGTCCGCCCGGACCGCGATGGCCTCGACGCTGCTCTCGGTGGCGCGCATCGCCTCGAGGCCCTCACCCCACGTGCGCACGGTGCCGTCGGCGCCCGCGGAGTAGAGGCGACCGCCGGCGAAACACACGGCCGTGGCCGCCTCGTCGTGGTCGAAGGCAGGGGCTCCACCGAGCCACACGGCCCCGTCCCAACCGGCAGAAGCCACCTGGTCGCCGGCGATGGCGACCGCCTCGATGGGGCGCGCGTGGGTGTACGCCGACAGGGGCCATGCGTCCGCAAGTGCCCCACGACGGACGATCCGGCCCGTACGCCGCCACAGCTGCATCGCCGCGGTGGCGCGGCCGTAGCCCGGGAGCGCGCGCGCCATCTGCAATGGGCGCACCGCGGCGCTCGCGCGCCCGCCGGAGAGGGCATCGCGCGCCTCGTCGAGGGCGTCTTCGAAGGCCGCCTGGTGCGCCACGAGATCCTCCGCGGCCCGTGGGCGGACCACCAGGTGCGGCGCGGCGCGCACCGTCGGCTCGAGGCGCCAGCGCTTCAGACGCCCGTCGGCGCCGACCGTCACGAGGGTCTCGCCATCGGCGGACAGCGCCACGCCGGAGACCTCGCCGGTATGGGCCGCGAAGCGCCGCAGGATCCGCCCGGTCCGCGCGTCCCAGACCCGCACCTCGCCGTCGGCGCCGGCCCCGCACACCCGGTCGCCGGCGACGTCGAGCGCCATCACCGGCGCGGCGTGCCCGGACAGCTCGACCGGCTCGCCGTCGTCCGGCCAGACCCGCACCTTGCGGTCCCAGCCCGCGCTCACCACGCGGTCGTCGCCGATGTGGACCGCGGAGACCGCGCCGTCGTGGCCGGCGAGCTCGCGGATGCAGCGTCCGCTCTCGACGTCCCAGATTCGCAGCCGGTGGTCCTGACCGCCCGAGACCGCACGCCGGCCGTCTGCCGAGACCGACACCGCCATGACCGCGCTGGTGTGGGTGCCGAGGAGCGACGCGCGGCCGCCACGCCACAACCGCACCGCGGCGTCGCGGCCGCCGGAGACGAGGGTCGCCCCGTCCGCCGAGAGGTCGACCGCGCGGACGTGGTCGTCGTGGCCCTCGAGGATCCGGGTGCACGCGCCGTGGACCCACAGGCAGACGGTCCGGTCGTGGGACGCCGTCGCCACGCGTTGCCCGTCCGGGGTGACGGCGACGGCGGTCACGAGGTTGCCGTGGGCCTCCAGCACGCCGCGCGGCTCGAGGGTCTCGAGGTCGAAGACGTGCACGTCGAGCCCGGCCGCGCAGAAGACGCGGCCGCCGCCGAGCGCCACCGCCGCGCCAGCGCCGAAGCCGAGCCCGGCCTCACCCGACAATGCGTGCCCGGGGCGGAGCGTGGCGCGGGCTCTCCGGACCTCGTCGGCGTAGCGGGGCGCGCGGGCGCGTTCGAGCGCAGCGCCCGCCCCGGCCGCGTCCCCGCGCTCGACGTGAAGCCACGCACAGAGCAGCGCGAGCTCCTCGTCGTCGGTCCCCGAGCGGCCGGCTGCCTCCAGCGCATGGAGAGCCGCGAGGTCGTCCGCTTCGCCGGCCCGCCAGCGCAGCAGCCCGAGGTTGTAGGTCGCGCGCAGGTGGTGGCGGTCGGCGGCGAGCGCCTCTTCGAGCAGCTGCTCCGCGCTCACCGCGTCGCCCAGCTCGAGCATCGACACCGCACGGTTGTTGAGGCCGTCAGCGAGCGAGGCCGCGTCGCCGGGCGGGGGCCGGGGGTGGGGGTGTCCGGCGATCTCGGCGTAGAGCACGCGCACCGCCTCGGCCACCCGCGCGAAGTCCGGGCGCGCGTCGGGCTCCTCGGCGAGGCAGAGGTCGAGCAACGCCACGAGCCCGGCCGGAGGGACGGGCATCCCCGCGTGCGTGGTCTCGCCGAGGTAGTCCGCCCAGCTCGCGGGCGCCGCCGGACCGAGGGACCAGCGCGCCTCCCCCATCAGCATCTCGACCATCGCCACTGCCCAGCAGAAGACGTCGCAGGCCGAGGTCAGCGCGCGGTGCTCCAACTGCTCGGGCGCCGCGTAGCGCGGAGTGCAGGCCCCGGTGGCGGCGACGGTCCCGTCCGCGATCGAGCGGGCTCGCGCCAGGCCGAAGTCGGTGAGCTTGGCGACCCCCGAGGCGGTCATCATCACGTTCGCCGGCTTCACGTCCTGGTGAACCAGCCCGTGGCGGTGCGCGTGCTCGAGACCCCACGCCATCTGTACGCCGATGTCGAGCACCCGGAGCAGCGCCGCGCGCTCGCCGTCCGCGTAGAGGCGCCGATCCGTCAGCCACTCTGCGAGCGAGCCGCCCGGCACGTACTCGGCGAAGACGCGGGGGAGCCCGTCGATGCTCCGGACGAAGTAGCAGCTCACCACGTGCGGATGGGCGCCGAGCCCGACCCAGGTCTGCGCCTCGCGGACGAAGTCGTCGAACCCGCCTGCGCGCAGCAGGAGTCGTGGAAGCGGCGCCTTCACCGCCATCGCGACATCCCACTCGCGGTGGCGCACCTGCAGCACCTCGCCCATCCCGCCGCGTCCGAGCACGTCCAGCACCTCGTAGCGGTCGAGCACCACCTCTCCAGGACGCCACGGCGCCCCGACCACGTTCATCCCGCCCGGCTGCGTCGGCGTGTGGACCGGTCGGGCGTCGACGACCCCGGTCTCGGCCAGCTCCGGCGCCGGTAGCGTGCGGTCGTCCTCCCCCATCAGACGCGCAGCAGCGCTTCCCGGAGGGCGTCTGCGTCGGGGTAGCGCAGCGCGGGATCGATCTCGAGCGCGTGGTCGATCACCCCGGCCAGCGTCTCCGAGATGCCCTCGTCGCGCGCCCGCACCGGCACCAGCTCGCCGGTGAGGGCCACCAGCATGGGGTTTGCGCCGGAGCGGATCGTGCGCGGGAACGTCCCCGTCAGCACGTGGTAGAGCGTCGCGCCCATCGCCCACACGTCGCTGACGGGCTTGACGTACTTGTAGTTGGTGACCTGCTCGCGCGGCGTGAAATGCGGGGTGCCCCGCACCGCGCCGGTGGCGGTCATCCCGGTCAGCCCGGCGCGCTCGAAGCTCTTGGCGAGCCCGAAGTCCGCGACCCGCGCCACGCCGCCCTCCACGGCCGAGAGCAGGATGTTCTGCGGCTTCAGGTCGCGGTGCACATAACCGTGCCGGTGCATGTGGCCGAGCCCCTCGAGGGCCTGGCACATCAGCGGCACCGCCTCGCTCGGGTCGAGCCGCCCGCCCTTCCGCTGCATCAGGTCGGTCAGGCTCCCACCCGGGCAGAACTCCATCGCGAACCAGAACGCGTTGCCGCTCGCACCCTCCGCGAGGCACGGCACGAGGTTCGGATGGCGCAGGCGGCCGGCCACCTCCATCTCGCGTAGGAATTCGGCGCGCGCCTTCTCGTCGATCTGGATGTGCGAGAGCTGCACCTTGAGCGCCACGTGATCGCCCGTGTCCTCGCGGATGGCGAGGTAGACGCGCCCCATGCCGCCACGGCCGAGCTCGCGCTCGATTCGATAGCCTGCGAAGTCGCTCGCGCCGTCCGGCACCTCCTCGCGCAAGCGGCGCAGCACGTCGGCGGGCGCGTCGCGCATCGTCGACTGGCAGTCGCCGCAGACGAAGCTCACCGGAGGTGGCACGGCGAGCCGCTCGGCGCGTCCGCAGTGTAGGCATCGCACCGCGCGCGAGACACCCGAGGGTGCCGAGAGCGCGACGTGGAGCACCGTCTCACCGATGCCGATTCGGTCTCCGTCGGCCAGCTCGATGCGCGTCGGCGCCGAGTCTTCCCGGGCGCTCAGCCGGACCTGGTTGATCCAGGTGCCGTTGGTGCTGCCCAGGTCCGTCGCGTGCGCGGCCGGCGGGTCGACGTCGATCGCGAGGTGCTGACGGGAGACGCCCGGCGAGTCCGCCGGCAGCTGGATCTGGCAGTCCGGCAGACGTCCCACGACGACCCGTCCCGGCGTCGAGACAGCGCGCGCGTCCCCGGCGAGTGGTCCGTTGAGCACGGTGATGGTCACGACCTTCGACATCGTCCCTGCGTGAGCCCTCCATCGAGTCATGACCGTTCTTCCGGCCGGCTGTCAGCAATCAGCGTTCAGCGCTCAGCCACGCGACGCACCGGGCCTGGCTGATGGCTGACCGCTGAAGGCTGAGTGCCGATTCAGCGGCTTCGGCTCCCAGCATGAAACTACGCTAGCCCCGCCCGACCAGCCAGCCCAGGCGGTCGTCGCGCCGGGCGGCGATCGCGGCGTCCATCTCACTGGTGCGGTCGGGCCGGTCGAGCAGGCGGGCGAGGACCAGCGCCTGCTCGTAGAGGGTCACATTTCCGCAATCGCGCAGCGCCCGGTGGGCTGCCCAAAGCGTGTCCGTGTCGGGATCCGCGGCCAACACCTCGAGCAGCCGCAACACCGCCTTCGGGTGGGCGAGGTCGAGGCGCTCCACCACTTCGCGCGTCCCCTCGAGCGCGGCCTGCGCATCCTCGCCGCGTCGCAGCGCCACCTGCACCAGGCCGTCGCGGGCGTAGAAGAGCCCCCAATCATTCTTCCCCGACGAGCGCTCCTCCGCTTCGGCGAAGTGGGTGGCCGCGAGGTCGACCTCTCCCAGGTGCAGGCAGACGAGGCCGAGGCCGTTGAGGGTGACCACCAGCCCGCGCGCGTCCTCGAGGTCGTGGGAGAGCTCGAGGTTGCGCTCGAAGAGTCGGCGCGACGTGTCGAGGCGGCCTTCCAGGAAGGCCAGGCGCGCCTGGTTGCCGACGTTGATCGCGCGCCCCTGGTGGTCACCGCGCTGGATTTTGATCAGCTCGCTGCGTTGGAAGAGGCGCCGCGCCTCGTTCAGGTCGCCCGCCCAGAGGTGCACATTGCCCAGCGTCTCGAGGGCGTGGCCCTCGCGCTCGACGTCGCCGAGCATCACGAGCAGCCGCCGCGCCTCCTGCAGCTGGGCGATCGCCGCCTCGCGCCGGTCGGCGATGCGCTCGAGGTTGGCGAGCAGATGGCGGGCGCTGGCGTGCGCCCGCAGCGCATGGGATCCGCCGCTGCGCCTGAGCACCTCGGCGATCGCCAGGCGCGCCTCGTCCATTCGATTGCGCAGATTGTGCAGCAGGTGGGCGCGGGCGAGCGGTACGCGCGGGTCGTCTGCGTCGAGCTGCGCGGCCTCGGCGAGGCGCGCGTTGGCGGTCTCGGTGTCACCACGCCGGCCGCGGGTCCGGGCGTCGACGAGCAGCAGCTCGAGACGGACCGCGGATTGCGGATCGCGCGCCAGGCCCGCCCCGGCCAGGGCCTCTGCTTCCTGGTAGCGGTGGGTCTCCTCGGCGTGACGCGCCCTGGCCAGATCCATCTCGCCAGCCGCGAGCGCGTCGCCGAAGGCGGTGACGAGGGCCGGGTCGAAGTGCGCTGCCGCCTCCGTGCGCAGCTCGGCCATCGCGTCGTCGGGCGTCTTCCCGTCTTCGGCGCGCGTCATCGCGTCGAACGCATCGCAGACCGTCACCACGCGGGCAGCGAGCGGGATGTCCTCGCCGGCCAGACGCCGCGGATAGCCGCGCCCGTCCCAGCGCTCGTGGTGCGCCTCGACGCCCGGGATCCACGCCGCCGTCTCCGGGACCGTCACCAGGTAGTTGTGGGCCAGCAGCGGGTGGCGCCGCATCTCGAGCCACTCCCGCCGGGTCAGGTGCTCGTCGCGCAGCAGCGCGTCGTCGAGATGCAGCTTGCCGAGGTCGTGGAATCGGCCGACCTCACGGAAGAGCGCCGCGTCGTCCGGCCGGGCCGGCCGCTCGTAGCGCGGATCCACCAGCCGGCGGCCGAGGACCTCCGCGTAGCGTCCCACCCGCTCACCGTGCCCCGCGAATCGCGGCTGCCTTCGTTCGAGCGCAGTGCGCAGCTGCTCGAGGCCGGCCCGCGCCGCCTTCGCCCGCGCCTCGGCCGCGCTCAGTCGCCCGAGCGCCTGACCCATCAGCGGCGCCACCCGGACGAGCCGATGGTGCAGCGCCTCGGTCCAGCGGCCCTCGCGCGCGTCCGGCCACCAGAAGAGGACCGTCGCTGCTTCGGCCCCCGGGCCGCGCACCCGCAACGAGCCCGCGAGCGTCGGCAGAGACGGGGCGGCGTCCATTCGGCCGAGCCCGGTGAGCACGCGCGTCAGCCGCACGAAGCGGACGAGGCGCTCGCGGTCGAGCGGGAAGGCGATGTCCTTCCGATGGCTGGTGAAATCGAGCAGCGGGTCGTCGACCTCGAGCGGTACGCCGGTGGGCACACCCGGACCCCGGAAGACGACGCGTCCCGGATCGCCGGACGGTGCGAAGGACGAGACATATGGGAGCCCCGGGGCGCCCACGAAGAGACGCGCCGCAGCGGCCCTCCAGCCCTCGAAGTCGGCGGCGTCGGCCACCGCGACGTATGCGCTCTCGGGGATCGCTGCGTCCACGGAGCGGCATCTTAGCAGTGTGCGGAGAAGCGCGCCGTCGCGCTGCTCGCGCGGTCTCCGGCGACCCGGGCGGAAAGGATCTGGCGCGCTCGGACGTACTGCTGTCATGGGCGCACCGATCGCACACCAGCCTCACCCCGATCCGCCGCCTGCGCGCAGGCGGAGGATAAGCGCGCTGGTCGTGGACGCGGTGCCCGCGTCGAGATTGCTGCTGCGGACCCTCCTCGCCGGCGATCCCGACATCGAAGTGGTGGGCGAGGCGGCCGACATCACCGAGGCGATCGCCCTCGCCCAACGGCTGCAGCCCGACGTGGTCACGATGGACCTGCAGAATGAGGAGGTCGAGGGCTGCGAGGCCATCAACGCCCTCATGCAGGCGGCACCGTCGCCAGTCGTCGCCATCACCCCCACGGGCGGTGATCTGCCCGAGGTGACGATCCAGGCGCTGCGTTCCGGCGCTGTCGCGGTGATCGCGTGTCCCGAGGCGCCGGGTCATCCGCAATTCAGCGACTCGGCGGAGCACCTGCTGGCGACCGTCAAGAGCGTGGCCGCTCCGGCTCGCATGGGCGGGTTCGCCCGCGTCGACTCTCAATGCACGACGCTGACTCGCATCGTCGCCCGGTCGCATCCGCGCCCCGAGGTGCTCGCGGTCGCCGCGTCGACCGGAGGGATGATGGCGTTGGGGGCCCTGCTCACCGATCTGCCGCGCGACTTCCCGCTGCCGGTCCTGGTCGTGCACCACCCGACCACGGGCATGGTGGACGTGATGTCCACGTGGCTCTCGGCCACCACGGAATTCGAGGTCGAGATCGCGACCGACGGCGCGTCGCTCAAGGCGGGCACCGTGTATCTCGCGGGCGAGGACGCCCACCTGCTCGTCGACAACGAGGGGCGCGTTCGCGTCGACCGCGGCGCCCCCGTCGCAGGCGACCGGCCTTCAGCTGACCTGCTCTTCGAGGCGGTGGCGCGCGTCTACGGCGCCCACGCGTTGGGGTTGGTGCTGACGGGATCCCACGTCGGCGGCGTCGACGGACTCCGGCACGTCCGCGAAGCCGGCGGTCAGATCATCGTGCAGAACGAGGCGACCTCCGTCGGTTTCGAACTCGGCGCCAAGGTCATGTCGGCTGCGCTGCCGGACTACGTGCTGCCGCTCGACCAGATCCCAGGTCAGCTGGCGCGCCTGTGTCGTTAGCCGGTTGTTGAAAAGGCTCCGCGTCGCCGCGAAGCCGTGAACACGCCGTCTGCGGCGTCGCCAAATCCTCGACGTGCCTTCGGGCACGCCTCCGGTTCGGACTCCTTGCATCCAGCATGTTCACGACTCCGCGGCTCGGTCCGCCTTTATCAACAACCGGCCAGGCGCTACCGTTCGCGCGTGCGCTCCGCCCTGATTCCCATCTGCGCGCTGCTTCTCGTCGGCTGCGACGACGGCGACGGCAACAGCACGCCCGACCGCACCTCCCCCGAGGCGGGCGACACCTACGTCGCCGGGCTCGAGAAGGCGGGCGCGGCATCGAAGATCAACGTGCGCCTGCTCGAGGCCCACCCGGCCCCGCCCGAGCGCGGCGACAATCAATGGGTGCTCGAAGTGCTCGATGGCGAGGCGACCCCGCTCGCGGGATGCATCCTCGTCCTCGATCCGGACATGCCCGCCCACGGACACGGAACCTGGAAGGACGCCGTCGTCACCGAGATGGACACGCCCGGTCATTACTCGGTCGATCCCGTGTTCATGTTCATGCCCGGTCTCTGGGAGATCCCGATCACCCTGACCTGCGGCGAGGTGTCCGACACCGTGCTCTACGCGTTCTGGATCGAAGGCTGATAAGTTCGCGGGGGCTTTACCCCGTGAGCAGCATTCTTGTCCGACCCCAACGCGCCGCCAGACACGCTCGAAGACCCCCTCGTGGGCGTCGTGCTCGACGGGCGCTACCACATCGAGCGCGTGGTCGGGGTCGGTGGGTTCGGACGCGTCTATCGGGCTCAGCAGACCAACATCGGCCGCGCCGTCGCGATCAAGGTGCTCAGCCTCGACGCCGCGCAGCGGGCCGACCAGGTGCGTCGCTTCCAGACCGAGGCGTCCATCATCTCGCGGCTGCGCCACCCGAACACGCTCAAGCTGATCGACAGCGGGCGGACCCCGGACGGCCGCCTCTACATCGCCACCGAGTTCCTGACCGGCGCCCCGCTCGACGTAGTTCTGCGCGCGCGCCCGCTGGAGCCCATTCGCACGCTGCAGCTGCTGCGGCAGGTGTGCGGCTCCCTCGCCGAGGCTCACGAGGCCGGGGTCGTCCACCGTGACCTGAAGCCGGCGAACATCTTCGTCGAGCCGGTCGGGGGGCAGGAGGTCGCCAAGGTCCTCGACTTCGGCGTCGCCAAGCTCACGCAGCAGTCAACCGAGACCGCGAGCGGGACCATCTTCGGGACCCCGACGTACATGTCGCCGGAGCAGGCGGCGGGCGAGGTCATCGACGCGCGCAGCGACATCTACGCGCTCGGGGTGATCGCCTACGAGATGTTGACTGGTCGACCGCCGTTCCGCGGCTCCACGCCGATGTCGCTGCTGCTCAAGCACATCCAGGAGCAGCCGACACCGCCGAGCACCGTCCTGCCGGGCCTGATCTCGCCTTCGGTCGAGGCCTTCGTGATGAGGCTGCTCGCCAAGTCGCCGACGCAGCGCCCGTCGACCGCCAACGAGGTGAGGCAGCTCATCGACCAGCTGCTGATGCAGTTGTCAGGGCCATCGAGGCCGCCGCCGCGCGCGCTGATCAAGCCCGTCGCGTACACGCCGACCGTCGAGGCGTCCGAGGTCTCGGAAGAGGCGCGCGACATGTCCTTCGACGCCACGGCGAGCGCCGCGATGGTCACGCCGGCGGCCCTCCTCGCCGCGCGGGCGGAGGCGCAGGCGCCGGCGGACGCGGTGATCGAGGAAGCGCCCGCGGCAGAGAGTGGCCACGCACCTCGTTGGGCGCTCGGACTCCTGCTGCTCTCGTTCTCCGCGCTCGGCGCTTTCGTGCTCTACGGTAACGGTGCTGGCGGCGACGTGCCCGACGCAGGGCTCCTCGATGCACGGCCGATTCTGGCGGCCGTGGTGGACGCTGCGCCGCCTCCCGTCGTGGACGCCACGGTGGTCGCGGTCGTGGTGGACGCCGCCGTGGTCGCCCTCGTGGTGGACGCCGACGTTCCGGACATGGTTGCCGCAGTGGCTTGCAAGTGGATCTGGGTCAAGAAGCAGGTCTTCAACGCAGACCTGCAGATCTACGAGACCAAGCGCACCCGGAAGAAGGTCTGCAAGAAGCCCTAGTTGGCGCTGGCGTCCGCCCCGGGGATCTCCTCGAACACCAGCTGGCAGACCTCGAGCGCCATCTTCACCTGACGCTCCGGCCGATCCATCAGCAGGGTGGCAAGCTGACGTAGCGCGGTCGGAGACTGGCTCCGGTCGGGCGGGCTCTCGCGCAGATTGAGGACGTCGCCGAGCACCGTGTCGATGTCGGTCTCGAGCGCCCCGGTCAACGCGTCGATGGTCGTGGCGCGCGGGAAGCGCTCGGCCCGCTCGAACGCGCTGATGGCGTTCTCACTAAGGCCAGCACGGCCTGCCAGCTCAAGTTGGGACAACCCACGTGACAGGCGCATCTGACGTAGCATGCGCCCAAAGCGATGAGCGGTTTCACTCATTGCAAGTGACTCCTTAGTGACTGCGTTCCCTATCGCCGCGGGTCAAGACTAGCGACTGATCCACGGCAAGAACAACCCGAATTTGTGGGAGGGCCGATGCCAGATCCACACGGAGCGCGGGAGAATTTCAATTATGGTGGAATTGTGAGCGTTTCCTATCCGTTGGGATGCCGTGGCATCCGCCAGAGATTCGCTGGGTCCATACGCACGGCACGTCGCACGAGCAACCCCGTGCAGCGTCCAGCTTCGAGGACGGGCGGGTCGCCGACCACCACCAGGTGCTCTCGAGCGCGCGACACGGCGACGTTCACCAGGTTGACGCGTTCGTTGAGAAAGCCCAGCGAGCGCGGGCGCGTCACGACGGTCGAGAAGAGCACGATGGGCCGCTCGCCCCCCTGGAACCGGTGGACCGTCCCGGTCGTCACCCCGGGGTCGGCCGGGTCGGCGCCCGGCCCGCTCAACGGGATCCCGTTCTGGCGCAGGGCGCGCCGCAATCGATCGAGCTGGCCGACGTACGGCGTGAGCACCGCCACCTCGTGTGGCGCGACCCCGGCCTGGAGCGCCGCCCGCAGCAGCCCGACGGTGACCTCGACCTCGGCGTCGTTGGCCCAGCTGCCGCGCGCCCGCACCTGCTCTCCGCGCACCGGGGCGAGCAGGAGCGGGTCGGTCAGCCAGCCTCCGCGTGGCGGCCTCGGCGGCGTCAGCACCCGCAAGCCGTAGTCGCAGAGCGCGTCGCAGACGGCCACGATCTCCGGCCGGCAGCGGAAGTGGTCGTGCAGCGTGAGCGGATGCTCGACCGCCGCGTCCGCGAGCGCCTGCGCCGATCCGAGCGCCTGCCCCGCGACCCGATACGCGGCGAGCCGCTCGAGCTCCACGCCGGGATCCGCGCCCGCCCTGACGCGCTCGTCGTCCGCCTCGCTCAACCGCGACACCGGCGTGAGCTGGTTTGTGTCACCGACCACCAGCGCCCGCTTCGCCCGGAGCAGCGCCGCCGCCGCGTACGCCGGATGGCATTGACCGGCCTCGTCGATCACCACGCGGTCGACGATCTCCGCCTCCGCCGGCAGCGCGTTGCCCAGCGAGAGCAGCGTGCACCCCATCACGGGGAAGAGCCGCCGCAGCCAATCGCCCGCGTCGAGGTCGTCACTGAAGAGCGACTTCAACGAGCGTCGCCCCGCCGCCGCGCGGAGGGCGCGCTCGAGGGCGTCGAGCAACGGCTCGCGATGCACTTCGGCCCAGCGCTCTCGCACCGCCAACGCGCGAATGAGCAGCTCGCACTCGATCGCGTGGACGTCCGGCGCCTCGGTCGCCACCTCGAGCGCCGCGGACAGCCGCTCCAGCTCCTCTGTGAGCTCGACGCGCCGTTCCGCGTCGCGGTGCAGCTGCCGGCGCCCATCGACCTCTGCACGCGCCGCTTGCACCTCCCCCGTCGCCTCGTCGAGGGCGTCGGACCACGCCTCGGCCCGCTCCTCCACCGTGCCGTCGGCCTCCGGCGGCAGCGACAGCGCGAAGGGCACGTCGAGCGTCTCCAGCGCCGTGTCGAGCGCTTCGGCCTTGGCCTCCGTCTTCTTCCACACCTGGTGCAGACGCCCGATGGAGCCGGCGCCGGCGCGCTCGACGATGCGCGTCATTCGTTCGAGGCGATGGTCCAGCGCCCGCAACCCCTGGGCCGCCTCGGTCAGCTCCGCGTGGTCCTGCCCGGTCGGGCGCGCATCCGGGAGCGCATCGAGCGCGCGGCGCACCCGGTCTCTGCGGACCTCGCGGGTCCGCGCTTCGTGGAGCGGAGCGACCGTCGTGCGATGGGTCTCCCAGGTCTCGCCGAACGCCGATAGCGCCGCGTCGTACCGCTCGAGCGCGCCCTCCTCCTCATGGCCGCGCAGCCACGCCTTCGCCTGCGAGAGCAGCGCCACCGTGCGCGTCTTCGTGACCTCCTGGCTGCCGGCCCGAAGCCCGACCGGGAGCCCTCCGGTGAGCGGGTCGATGGCGTGGTCCACCGCGCGGTTGTTGGTGCTCGTGACCAGCAGGAGGTCGCGCCCCATCGTCCGCTTCTCGAGAAGCCCGGCGGCGCGGCGCACGAGCGCGTCTCCGGCCAGCTCCAGGATGAGCCGCGTCTTCCCCGTGCCCGGCGGGCCCTGGGCGGACGTGAGGGTCGAGCCGGCGAAGCGCTCTGCAACCGCGCGCTGGTCCTCGGTCGGTGGCTCGGGATGCGCGCCGGCGATGACCGGGCCCCAGCCGACGCTCTGCGGATCCCCGGCGACGTAGGACCAGAGCGCAGAGCCGGTGTCCCAGGGCACGTCCCCGATCCGCTTTCGGAGCAGCAGCCCGAGCTCGCGCTGGAGGTGGTAGGTGGCCTGCACGCGGTTGCCGTCGTAGACGAGCGCCACCGGGTAGACCGACGCGCCCGACCCCACGAGGCGCTGGCGCACCGCGGTGACGAGCTGCTGGAAATCGGCCTTCTCTGCGACCCCACCGGTGAGCAGGCCGACCACCGCATCCACCAGCTCCGGGCCGCTCGGCAGCTCGTCCTCGTACACCGCGAGCAGGTCCTCGACCTCCTCGTCGTTGACGCCGAGCGTGTCGGAGAGGAGCTGGCGGTCGAGGGTGTAGGGCAGCAGCGCCTCGTCGTCTTCGGTCGTCTGGACCCGCACGTTCGTGGGCCCCGAGTGCACCTTCCCGCGCTTGCGCTGCCGGTAGGTGGGCGGCGTGAAGCGCACATTCGAGTCGTCGAACCAGCCCAGCTCGACCGGAAATCGGAGCAGCGCGGCCAGCTCTCCGCGCCGCCGGAAGTGGACCACCGGGAAGCCGACGATCCATTGCTGCTCGCCCGAGTCGTCCCCGCGCGACGCGTACGCCTCGAGTCGATAGGCCTGGGCGAGCCAGCGCTCACACGCCGCGGCGCGCTCCGCATCGAGCGGACGCTCAACCGACTTCTCCTCGCGCCACAAGAGCGAGAGCACGTCGTCGTCGGGGGGGAGCTTGAAGTAGGCGTGGCCGTCGTCGGGTTGCGCCACGTCCACCTTGACCGGGCCGCCGGGCGCGATGCGCCGCGCCCGCGGGCGGGTCGCGAGCGCCTCTTCGTGGCGGAGCGCGGCGAGCCAGTAACGGAGCACACCGGTGACGCCCGCGCGGTCTAGAGGCCCCGACACAGGGTCTCGAGCATCTCCGTGGCGGTCCCGCGCAGACGCTCGTCGTACAGCTGCGACATCGGCGTCGACTCGGGGTTGATCTCGATGAGGTGCGCGCCGGCTCGCTTCGCGATCATCGGCATCTGGGCCGCCGGATAGACCACCGCCGACGTGCCGACGGAGACGAGCAGATCGCAACCGCCGATGAGAAGGATCGCCTCCGCGATCGTCTCCTGCACCAGCGAGTCGCCGAACCAGACGATGTCGGGCCGCCACCAGGACCCGCATTCACACAACAGGTCGTCCTTCGGGGCGTCGCGATCCTCGGTCGTGGCGCCGCACGCGTCGCAGCGGACCCGCCACAGGCTGCCGTGCAGCTCGACCACGTCGGTGTTGCCCGCCAGCTGGTGCAGGCCGTCGATGTTCTGCGTCACCACCCGCGCACCCGGCAGCTGGCGGGCGGCCTGCGCGATGAGCTCGTGGCCGCGATTCGGCGCGCAGGCGCCCACGAGTCCGCGGCGGTAGTTGTGGAATTCCCACACGTTGGCGGCGTCGGCGTCGAAGGCGACCTGGCACGCATACGCCTCGTAGTCGTACTGCTTCCAGATGCCACCTTTGCCACGGTAGGTCGGCACGCCGCTCTCGGCGGACATCCCGGCGCCGGTGAAGAAGAGGACGCGCTCGTAGTCGGTGACGGACGTCGATCTCATCGGCGGCAGCATAGCGTAGGATGCGCGCCATGCTGGCCCTTTCGATGGTGGTCGCCCTCTGCGCTCAGGAGGGCTTCGTCGAGCAATACACGCGCACTTACGGCTTCCGTCTCGGGGCGCCGCGCGGGCTCACGGTGACGCCCGATGGCGACGCCGTCCTCTTCGTGCGCGCCAACGGGCCGCGGTCGTTCGTCCAGGACCTGTGGTCGTTCGACGTGGCGACCGGCAAGGAGAAGCTGCTGCTCACCGCGGGCGGCGTGCTCAAGGGCGCGTCCGACCAGCTGAGCCGTGGCGAGAAGGCGCAGCGCGAGCGCGAGCGCGAAGCGGCCGGTGGGATCACCCGCTTCCGGCTCTCGAAGGACGGGAAGACGCTGCTGGTCCCGCTGGGCGGCCGGCTCTACGCGGTAGAGCGCGCCAGCGGCAAGGTCCGCGTGGTCGACAGCAAGGCCGGGCGGCCGATCAACCCGACCTTCTCACCCGACGGAAAGCACGTGGCGGCGGTGCGTGGGCGCGACGTCTACGTGACGAACCTGGCGACCGGCAAGGAGACGCGGCTGACGTTTGCGAAGGGCGAGACGGTGTCGCACGGCCTGCCCGAGTTCGCGGCGGCCGAGGAGATGGGGCGCGGCGCCGGCTATTGGTGGTCGCCGGACTCGAAGCGAATCGCCTACACCCGCGTGGACGAGGCGCCCGTCGAGGAGCTGTGGCGCATGGACGCGACGAAGCCGGAGAAGCCCGCCATCGCGGCGCGTTTCCCGCGCGCCGGCACGCCGAACGCCGATGTGCGCCTCTTCGTGGTCACCGTGGACGGGAAGCAGCGCCACGAGGTGAAGTGGGACCGGGCGAAGTTCCCCTACCTCGCTCGGGTCATGTGGCCGAAGTCGGGGCCGCTCACCTTCGTCCTGCAGGACCGCGCCCAACAGGAGCTGCGCATCGTGGCGACCCACGAGGGCAAGACGAAGGTGCTCCACACCGAGAAGGACGCGGCCTGGATCAACCTCGACGGGCGCTTCCCGATCTGGCGGAAGGACGGGTTTCTGTGGAGCCACGAGCGCGACGGCGGCTGGCAGGTCGACCACCACGCGCCGAACGGCAAGGTGACTCGAACGGTGGTCCCGAAGACCCTCGGCTACCGCAGCTTCGTGCACGTCGACGCGAACGCGACCTTCGTCGTGGCGAGCGCCGAGCCCACCGAAGCGCACCTCTACCGAGTGCCGAATCGCCTCGCGCCGCCGGCGAAGATGACCACCGAGAAGGGGCGGCACCGCGCGGTCTTCGGGAAGAAGGGGAACGTCTATGTGCACCTCTTCGCCGGGCCCGACGGGACGCGCTGGGCCAAAGTGAAGAAGCGCGATGGGACCGTGCTGGGCCAGCTCGAGGATCTCTCCGAGCCGCTCCCGTTCCGGCCGCAGCTCGAGCTCACCACTGTCGAGGCGTCGAATGAGCGCTTCCACGCGGCGATCATCCGGCCCCACGACTTCGACGCGAAGCGCCGCTACCCGGTGCTGGTCCACGTCTACGGTGGGCCGACCGCGCAGATGGTCACGGCCTCGGGGCGCCGCTACCTGCGTGACCAGTGGTACGCCAATCACGGCTACGTGGTCATCGCGGTCGACGGACGCGGCACCCCGGGACGCGGGCGGGCGTGGGAGCGCAGCACCTACCGCGACGTGATCGCCAAACCGCTCGACGACCAGGTGGCCGTGCTGCAGGCCCTCGGCAAGCGCCATCCGGAGCTCGATCTGAGCCGCGTGGGCATCTACGGGTGGTCCTTCGGCGGCTACTTCTCGGCGATGGCGGTGCTGCGCCGCCCCGATGTCTTCCACGCGGGCGTGGCGGGCGCGCCGGTCACCGACTGGCGCGACTACGACACGCACTACACCGAGCGCTACATGGGTCACCCGAAGGACAACGTGAAGGGCTACGACGACACGAGCGCCGTGAAGTGGGCGGCGAAGCTGACCCGCCCGCTGCTGATCATCCACGGGACCAACGACGACAACGTGTACTTCACGCACTCGCTGAAGCTCTCGGACGCGCTCTTCCGCGCGGGTAAGCACCACGATCTGCTGGCGCTACCCGGCTTCACGCACATGGTGCCGGACCCGGACTACGCGCGAAGCCTGCAGGGCCGTATCCTCGGGCACTTCGAGCGCCACCTGAAGGAGGCAAAGGCACGATGAGCGACCTCGAGACCTTCCGCGAGGAAGCGAACGCCTGGTTGGTCGAGCACGCCCCAAAGGGGCTGTTCGGAACGCGCGGCAAGGGCGGCCTCTTCGACGGGTGGTGGGGGGGCCAGAAGGCGCGCGACCCGGATCCCGACCTCAACCTCTGGGCCGCGCTCCTCTCCGAGCGCGGGTGGACCGCCCCCACGTGGCCGCGCGAATACGGCGGCGCCGGGCTGTCGCGCGACGAGGCGCTGGTGCTCGACGAGGTGATGGACGCCCTCGAGTTGCCGCGCGGCGTGGTCGGCTTCGGCCTGGCGATGCTCGGCCCGGCGCTGCTGGCGTTCGGAAACGAGGCTCAGAAGCGGGAGCACCTCCCGCGCATCTGCGACGGGAGCATCCGCTGGTGCCAGGGCTACTCGGAGCCTGGCTCGGGCTCGGACCTGGCCTCACTGAACACGCGGGCGGCGCTCGACACAGACGCGTACATCGTCGACGGCCAGAAGGTCTGGACCTCGCACGCCGACGAGTCCGACTGGATCTTCTGCCTCGTGCGGACCGACCCCGACGTCAAGAAGCAGCGCGGCATCAGCTTCGTGCTCTTCTCGATGGACGACCCCGGCGTGACGGTGCGCCCGATCGAGTTGATCAGCGGCGCGTCGCCGTTCTGCGAGGTCTTCTTCGACGGCGTGCGCGTCCCGGTGGAGAACGTGGTCGGCGACGTCAACAACGGCTGGACCGTCGCCAAGACCCTGCTCCAGCACGAGCGCGCCAACATCGGCGCGGCCATCGGCTCGCAGATGAGCGACCTGGAGGGTGACCTCGTCACGGTCGCCCGCGAGGTCACGCGCACGCCGGAGGGCCCGCTCGAGGACGCCCTGATGCGCGACGACATCGTGCGCGCGGCGATGCAGGAGAAGTGCTTCAACCTGACGGTGGACCGCATCGAGCAGGGCAAGCGCGCGGGGCAGGCGCCGGGTCCGGACAGCTCGATCATCAAGGTGTGCGGCAGCGAGCTCAAGCAGCAGCGGTGGGAGACGCAGATGCGGATCGCGGGCCCGGAGGCCCTCGGCTGGGAGGGCGGCGGCTACAACGAGCGCGAGCTGAAGGGGACCCGCGAGTGGCTGCGCTCCCGCGGCAACTCCATCGAGGGCGGCACCACCGAGATCCAGCTGAACATCATCGCCAAGCACGTGCTGGGACTTTAGATGCCCTCGACGAAGTTGCTGACGGGCATGCGGCGGCTTCTGACGCCCCCGCCTGCGTTCCTCCTCCTCGACGCACCTCTGGTGCGCCTTCGTCGTCGCGCCTTGGCGGTACCGCCAGCGGCTCGCCGCCTCCCCATCAACACCTCCGCCGTGGGCATCTGAAGATGCAGCTGATCCTCGACGAAGAGCAGACCCTGCTCACGGACACCGTCCGGCAATTCGTGCGTGACCGCTCACCGGTGTCTCGGGCCCGCGCGCTCCGGGACAGTGGCGACGAGACCGGCTTCTCCCGGGCCGTGTGGCGTGAGATGGCGGAGCTCGGCCTCGCGGGCGTGCACATCGGCGAGCGGGACGGCGGCGCCGGCATGGGCTTCTTCGACCTGTGCCTCGTGCTCGAGTGCGTCGGCCGCAACCTCGCCCCCGAGCCCTTCCTCTCCAGCGTGCTGATGGGCGCCGAGGCCCTGATGCTCGGCGCCGACGAGGGCGCGCGGGCGCAGTGGCTTCCGAAGATCGCGAGCGGCGACGCGGTGGTGGCCTTCGCGTTCGACGAGGACGGCAGCCGCTACGCGGTCGAGCGCATCACCGCCGAGCTGCGCGAGGGCCGCCTGCACGGGATCAAGCGCGACGTGCTCGACGCCCACGTGGCCGACGCGCTGCTCGTGACGGCCCACGCCCCGGACGGCATCGGCGTCTTCCTGGTCGATCCGGCCGAGTGCCAGATCACGCGCCAGCACCGCATCGACAGCCGCAACGCGGGACGGGTGGTGCTCGACGGCGTCTCGGTGGAGGCGCGCATCGGCGGGCTCGACCTGCTGCGCACCGTGGTCGACCGCGCGACCATCGGGTTGTGCGCCGAGATGCTCGGCGGGGCCCAGAAGGTCTTCGAGGACACGCTCGAGTACCTCAAGACCCGCCAACAATTCGGGACGACCATCGGCAAGTTCCAGGCGCTGCAACACCGCGCGGCCCGGCTCTTTGCGGAGCTCGCGCTCGCCCGCTCCGCCGTGCTCGCCGCCGCGCGCTCGGTGGACGACGCGCCCGATCAGGTCGCGCTGATGGCCTCCCTCGCGAAGGCGCGGGTGACCGAGATCTTCCTGCACGCAACCGACGAGGCGGTCCAGATGCACGGCGGCATCGGGATGACCGACGAGTGCGACGTGGGCCTCTACCTCAAGCGCGCCCGGGTTTGCGCCGCGACCTTCGGCGACGCCGCCTTCCACCGCCGCCGCTGGGCAACCCTGCGCGGCTACTAATCCATCACTGCCAGTGACACATCCCGCAGTAGCAAATAAGCTTATTTGCTACTGTATGTTTTGTTGCCGGGTTGTGAGGCCAGCCAATCCTCGATGAGCGGGTAGATCTCACCCGGTGCCCGCGGGTGCAGCAGCAGATCGAGGTGGCGGTACTCCATCGAGAAGTCGTTGGCCTGCACATGGCCGCGCTGCGCCCCGGCGTCGACCAGCAGGCGCATCACGTTCGCCGCGGTGTCGTTGGTCGCGTTCGCCGCGACGGCGCGGGCCACGTCCGCGTCGACGTTGTCCGGGTTCCAGATGAGGTGGATCTCGCTGACCGGCGGGTGGTCCGCCATCGGGGCGCCCAGCTCGGAGAGCATCCCGAATGGCAGGCGGTCGAGGAAGAAGGCGGCGATGGGGAAGAGCGCGCGCGCCCTGCGAAGGGGGCTGCTCGCGCTGGGGAGCGTGCTCACGGTGACCTCGTTCCCAACGCGAACCTCGCCCGTGCGCCGCGGGAAGTGGGTGCTCGAGCAGCTGATGTGCACCGCCCCGCCGCCGCCACCGCCGGGGGTCGAGGCCACCCTCGATGGCGTCGACCCCAACGCATCGCTTCGCGAGCGGCTGGCTCAGCATCGCGAGGACCCCACCTGCGCCACGTGCCACGACCAGATGGATCCCATCGGCCTCGGCATGGAGGAGTTCGACGGCATTGGGGCGCTGCGCACGATGGTCGGTGACGAGCCGGTCGACGCCAGCGGGCAGCTGCCCAACGGGGACGAGTTCGTGGGTACGCGCGAGCTGTCCGGTGCGCTCGCCACCGATCCGCGCTTCACCGACTGTTTCACCGAGAAGCTCTTCGTCTACGCCCTCGGACGCGGGAACGAGCCGCACGACCATTGCCAGCTCACGCAGCTGCGCGAAGGGTTCGGCAGCGCGGACCACGACATCGGGGCCCTGGTGACGTCGATGGCGACCGCGCGCTCGTTCACCCATCGCCGGGGCGAGCCACCCACAGCCGCGGATGAGGGGGGCTCACAATGAGGCTCCACCGACGACATTTCCTTCGCGGCGCCGGCGCGCTGGTGGCCCTGCCGTTCCTCGAGTCCCTCGCCCCCCGTCACGCGTACGCCCAGGGCGGCCCGACGAAGCGCTTCGTCGCCTTCTACGTACCCAACGGCATCCACATGCGCGCCTTCACGCCGGCCGGGCGCGGGATGGGATGGGAGAGCACGCCCATCCTCGCGCCGCTCGAGCCGTATCGCGACGCGCTCAACATCTTGTCGGGCCTGAAGAACGAGGCCGCGTACCCCGACGGCCCCGGTGACCATGCGGCCGGGACGGGCTCGTTTCTCACCGCGGCGCATTGCTTCAAGACCGAAGGCGCGGGCATCGAGAACGGCATCTCCATCGACCAGCTGATGGCCAACGCGATCGGCCAGGACCACCGCTTCCCGTCACTCGTGCTGGGCTCCGAGGGCGGCGGCAACGCGGGCGGCTGCGACTCCGGCTACTCGTGCGCCTACAGCCGCAACATCTCCTGGACCAGCGACACCACGCCGGCCGCCAAAGAGGTCAGCCGGCCGGCGGCGCGGCGGGTCAGCTCGCTGGCGGGCGCCACCTGGTGTTCGAATCGAAGCCCACGATCGCCAACCTCTTCGCTCGCATGGGGCAGATGATGGGCGTCGACGTGAGCACCTTCGGCGACGACGGCACAGGCCTGCTCGACCTGGGTTGATCGGGTTAATTGCAGAACTGCCCGACGAAGTGGCCGTCGGGCACGCAGAACTCGCCGAAGAGCTGGATGCCGCAGCAGTTGAAGCCGTCGGGGCAGCGCAGACCGTCTCGGCCGTCGTGGCACTCGAGCACGCACGAGTTTCCGAGGAACACGCGCTGGCAGCTCTCGTCCAGGGTGCATTGCGCGTCGTCTTCGCAGCGCGGAGGGTCGTTCTCGGGCCACTCACTCGTGAGACGGTCGCGCCCATCAGGGTGCTGGCAGCGCCAGTTGATGCACTGGATTCCGCGACCACAGGGGTCGTCGTTGACGCACTCGACGCACTCGTCCGTCTCCTCGCGGCAGACAAGGTCGCCCTCGCAGCCGCCGCAGGGTGCGTCCGCGCAGGCCCCCGTCCTGAAGTTGCAGGCGCGCTCTGCGTCGCAGTTGCGGGGCGCGCAAACCCCCTCGTGGCAGCCGTTGCACTCGCACTCGTTGTCTTCGCAGACCAGCTGCCCGAGGGAGTCGAGCCGGTGCACCGAGCAATCGGTCGGATCGAAGCGGAAGGGCTCCCAGAGGTTGTCGGGTGAGTCGAGCTCGTCGACGACCGACACGTGGACCACGTCGTCGCAGTAGAGCGTCACCCGTGCTGCCAGCCTTCGCTCGAGCCGGAAGACGTCTACACCGACGGTGTATTGGCCGCCCGCGGGGTCGGCCATCTGCACTTGCTCCTCGGAGCCGTCGTGTCCGCGCGCGTCACGCAGGTATCCGGGCGTGCACCACGCCGGGGTGCGGTTGTCGTAGTAGCAGTCGAACGGCGTCCTGTAGGCCCCGCGCGGGTGCAGCACGTGCAGATCCAGGTCTGCCTGGTCGTCGCCCCACTCCAGCACGACACGTACACGCGGCGGCGGGTCGTCGCAGGCGTCGCCGCGGCCGTCTGCGTCCGTGTCCGCCTGGTCCGGGTTGGGCGCCTCGGCGCAGTTGTCACAGACATCGCCGCGCCCGTCCTCGTCGCCGTCTGCCTGGTTGCGGTTCTCGACGAATGGGCAGTTATCCACCCCGTCAGGCACGTTGTCCTCGTCGAAGTCGGCGGCCTCGCACACGTCGCCGACGCCATCTCCGTCGGCGTCCGCCTGGTCGCGGTTGCGGTCGACCGGGCAGTTGTCACACTTGTCACCGACGCCGTCTTCGTCGATGTCCGCCTGGTCGCGGTTGGGCCGGTCCGGGCAGTTGTCGTCCGCGTTGTCGACCCCGTCGAGGTCGTCGTCTCCCGGGACCTGACAGGCGTCGCCCATCCCGTTGCCGTCTTCGTCCGCCTGGTCGGCATTCGATACGTCCGGGCAGTTGTCGCAGGCGTCCCCGAGTCCGTCGCCGTCGCGGTCGCGCTGCTCGTCATTCGGCGTGCCCGCGCAGTTGTCGCAGGCGTCTCCGATCTGGTCGCCGTCACTGTCGCGCTGGCCGTTGTTGACGGCTTCTGGACAGTTGTCGCAGGGGTCGCCGACCCGGTCCTGGTCGCGGTCCGCCTGACCCTGGTTGGGCGTGTTCCGGCAGTTGTCGCACACGTTCCCGCGGCCATCGCGGTCGGCGTCGTTCTGCGAGACGTTGGAGATGTCCGGACAGTTGTCCTCGTCGTCGGGCACGTCGTCGTCGTCGCGGTCGGGCGGCGGTGGGCTCATGTCCGGCGGGAGGATGGCGGCGTCGGGCGGCAACATGGCGGCATCGGGCGGCAAGACCGCGCCATCGGGGGGCACCACTGCGCCATCCGGCGGCACCACCGCGCCGTCGGGCGGGACGACCGCGCCATCCGGCGGAATCACGGCGCCATCCGGCGGGATCACCGCGCCGTCGGGCGGGACCACCGCGCCGTCCGGCGGGACCACGTCACCATCAGGTGGGACCACGTCACCATCAGGCGGGACCAGGTCACCGTCCGGCAGGACCACCGCGCCATCCGGCGGGACCACGGCACCGTCGGGCGGCGGCCCTTCGTCGGGATCGAGCGTGCCGTCGGGCGGGTCGACCCGAACGTCCGGATCTACGTCGCCATCACGGGTCTCGGCGTCGGTCTCCGGGCCCTCGTCGGGCGTCCCGGTGTTGCCACCGCCGCCGCTGCTGTCCGCGGTGGAGGCATCGGAGGTTCCGCCGCCGCCATCGACGAGAGCGGGGTTTGCGTTCGTGCAGGCCGCGAGGGCGTACGCCAGGAGCAAGGTGAAACGGTTCATCCGGGACACGATCGCACGACCACGAAGAGTCGTTCAAAGCTCGTTATTGCGCCGCCCGTCGTCTGCGACGCCGACGCCGCTTGCGCTCTTCGTGGGCGACGCGCCGCCCGATCCACGTCTCGCCCGGGGAGATGATGTACGGCGCGAGGTGCGGCATCGGGTCGATGTGCTTTCCCGCGTGGCGCATCTCGAAGTGCAGATGGGCCGCAGACCGCCGCATCCCGGTGCGCCCGACGTAGCCGAGCAGCTGGCCGCCCTCGACGATGTCGCCCGTCACGACCACGTAGCTCTGCAGATGCATGTACGCGCTCTTGAGGTCGCCCTTGTGGCGCACCATCACCAGCCGCCCGCCAGGCGCCATCTGCGAGCTCTTGATCTTCAGCGCCTCCTCGGGAGTCATCGCGAAGGTGCCGCGCCGCTTCTGCACCCCCGCGAGCACGACGCGGCCCGGGGCGACGGCGTAGACCGCCTCACCGCCGGAGGAGCCGAAGTCGATGCCCTGGTGGCGCCGCGACCCGTCGTCGCGGTCGGCCCCCATCTCGCTGGTGATCTTCCGCGGCCACCCGTCGAGCGGGCAATGCAGCGGCAGCTCGCCGAACTTCCCCAGCGGTGGTCCGCGCTCCTGGCCGTAGAGGTGGAGCAGCCTGCGGCGCGCCTCGAAAGCGCGGTCTTCGGCGCCGGCCCCATCGACGCGGTCACCCCAGTAGAAGTGGGAGATCCAGTGGCGGTGCGGCAGCGAGCCGAACGCGCCGTCGTTGTGCGGACATTGCGCGCGGTGGACCGCCATGAGGCCGGCGGCGAAGTAGATGTTCAGCTCGGCGCGCCGGAGCTTGCTCGCCCGGAAGCGGAACTTCGGCAGCTCGAGGCTCGCCTCCTGCCACGCGCCCTCACGCCACACGTGGTAGCGGTAGGTCCGCCCGTCGAAGTGGGCGCGGTGCATGCGTTCGTTATGCGCCGCGAGCCCGACCCCGTAGCCCTGCTGGAACCAACTGATGCACCGACTCTGGCGATACAGCACCGCCGCGAGCAGGAACGGGTCGATCTCGAATTGCTTCGAGTACTCGAGGATCCACTTCGTGTACTTCCGCTTCCGTTTTGGCGACAGCCACCCGCAGATCGACTTGAAGGCCTCGCCGAATCGCTTGGGGTCGATCGTCGATGGCGTCTTGGGCTCGGCCGGCCACCCAGTCAGGTCCACGAGCCCCTGGCCCTTGCCGCGCAGGCCGCGCGCACCCCTTCGCCTCCGCTGCTTGAACGGCGCTGGATCGCCGCTCCACTCCAGCACCGCCGGGTGGTTCTTCTTCGGTTTCTGCTGAGCGAGTGCGGGCGCGGCGAGCGCGAGCATCAGCAGCCAGGGGGTGGGTCGCCGGCGCACAGGTATGCAACATATCAGTCGAATGTGCCGATTGCTCACGTTGGCTCCACTCCCTCACCGGAGGTAGACTCGCGCCGTGAAGTCGACCATCACATTGGTGATAGCCACGCTCTGGCTCGGTTCGTGTGCCGAAGACGCGGCCAACGCCGGCTCTCTCGGGGGCGAGTGCAAGCTGAGCCTCGCGCCGTGCGACGACGGGCTCGTCTGCCGGAACCAGGGGTGTTTCCCGCCCATCGAGGGTGAGGTCGTCCTCCCCAAGCTCGACGGGCGCATCGAGTTCATCGGCAACAAGACGCGCCTCGACGCCGACGGCGAGGACCGCGCCGGCGTCCGCATCCACATCTTCGAGCGCGAGGACGAGGACGGCGAGATCGCCGAGGATGACGTGCGCTGGGCCGGCGAAGTGCGTGTTTGGGTCGAGCCCGAGGAGGCCGGCACGGTCGTCTTCAGCGAGGGCAGCTACAACGCGGACCGCTTCCTGGTGTTCGACGGCACCGAGGACGACATGACCACGCCCGTGCACACGTTCATCGCGTGCGACGCCCAGGACTACGGCTGCCCACCGCGGGCGCTCATCAAGGTGGCGGCGCGCGCCGATCCGCTCGAGGCGATCGTCACCTCGCGCACCATCCGCCTCGTCGGCGGCGGCACCGCGTCCCGTGACGGGCCGTCGTTCGACTTCTCGAAGGGCTGCGCAGGCGGCAACAAGGTGCTGCTCAACGGCGACGACACCGATGAGTTCCGCGACAGCATCCACCCCGGACCCGGCTCCTACACCGGCGGCACCCTCAAGGCCGAGCGGGCCACGGCCGACACCGTCGAGCTGCGCTACGAGGGCGGCGAAGCCGACTCCGACGTCTCCATCGACCTGGCCTTCAGCGTGCGCGGCTCGGGCAGCGAGTTCGAGGTGAAGGAGTACGAGGCCGCGAAGCGCTACCCCTTCGAGGGCGAGAACCCGGGCCTGTCCGTTTCGGGCAGCGGCCGTGGATGCAATCGGGTCACGGGCAAGTTCGAGGTCTTCGACTTCGAACTCGATGGCACGCGCCTGAAGCTGTTCAACGCCAGCTTCGTCCAGCACTGCGAGGGCGGTGAAGCTGCTCTCCGTGGTTGCGTGCGCTACTCCCGCTAAAATCCAAATTGACGGTTATCGGCTCCGTACGTTTCTGACGAGCGGGCCCGGAGGCTCATGATGATGCGACGACTGGCGACGGTGGTCGCGGTCTCGCTCGCCGTATGCTCGTACGCGTACGCCGAGGAGGCCTGCGAAGACACGGTCGACGTCGATCGGCACCGGCTGCTGCGCCAGCTCACCCTCGATCTATTGGGCCGCGTGCCCACAATGGAAGAGTTCGAGTCGCTGGGTGGCCAGGTGACCGAAGCCGACGTCGACAAGCTCCTCGACAGCGCGGAGTTCTCGAACTTCGTCCGGCGCCCACAAAGACCTGCTGTGGCCGAGCACCGAGGCGCTCGACATCGTCGGAGGCGCGGCCGCCCTGCTCCTGCCGGCGCGCTTCTACTACGACTACGGCGACCCTGAGCGCCTGTTCCTGATCTTCGTCGGGTTCAACGAGCGCGGCGGATTGGTGCCGTGCAAGGACGAGCCGGCGGAGTGGGACGCCGAGGGCAACCTGGTCTTCGAGGACTTCCCGTACGGGACGCGCCGCGAAGGCTGGGTGATGGTCGAGCCCTATTGGGCGCCCGACACGGAGGTGAAGGTCTGCGCCCTCGAGGCGCGGCTCAACGAGGTGGCCGCGAACGGTCAGTCCTGTGCGGAGTTCGGCGGGCTGACCTCCGGGACCTGCGGCTGCGGGCCGAACCTCGAGCATTGCGCCAGCATTCCGGTGGTCCTCGACACGGTGGCGTCGCTCCAGGAGCAATTGCTGCGGATGGTCGAGGCGCCCATCGACGAGGGGCGCAGCTACGTCGACATGCTGCTGGGCACCAAGGAGCCGGTGAACGGCCGCCTCGTCCACTACTACCGGCACCTGGCGCCGATGGCGATCGACCCCATCGTCCTCGTGCCGCCAGCGACTACGACTTCAAGTCGCTGGTGAAGGCGCTGGTCATGGATCCCGGCTACGGGAGGATGGTCCGATGAGGCGGCTGCGCTACTGGATGCTGGCTTGTGCCGCCCTCTCGATGGCCGCGTGTGAAGAAGGCGTGCCGCCCCAGCTCACGGCGTTCCCGCCGACGGGCACGCCAGATCCCGATCCCGACCCGGACCCCGATCCCGATCCCGACCCGGATCCTGACCCGGATCCCGAAGCCGACCCCTTCGCCCGATCCGTCGGCCGGATGTCCGTCGAGCAGCTTGCGCGGTCGATCCCGGTCATCACGGGCGGCGTCGAGTGGGTCGAGGACTTCGGTCAGGGCCCGGTCAATCTGCTCGAGGTGCTCGCCCCGACGCTCGGCGCCCCCGACTACCTGCGCATCACCGAGGAGAACCTCGAGCCGACGCTGCTCATCGCCAAGTTCATGCAGGACGCCAGTCACCGCATCTGCGTGCGCTGGGTCGACAAGGACTCACGAGCGGACTCCGGCGAGCGGACGCTCGTCGCACACGAGGATTGGAGCTCTCTGGAAGAGGCGGACGCGAAGTCGAATCTCCGCCGTCTGCAGCTGCGCTTTTACGCGCGATTCGTGCCCGAGGACGACGAGGTGGCCATCGGCGACCTCTACGACCTCTTCGTCAACGCTTCGTCGACCGCGCCGCCCGACCGGGCCGCACGGGACGGCTGGCTCGCGGTCTGCATCGCCATGATGACCGACCCCGATTTCATCCTTTACTAGATGACCTGGGCGGAGATGATGAACCCCTCGCGACGGCCGCCGGAGCCAATGCCGGCGTTGCTCCTCCTCGCCGCACCTCTGGTGCGCCTTCGTCGTCGCGCCTTGGCCTCGACTCCGGCGCCTCGCCGCGACGGGCTCATCACTTCCGCCCAGGTCATCTAAGGAGGGCACGACCATGAATCGACGCGATTTCCTCGTCCAGACCGGACTCGCAGCGAGCGCGCTCTCCTTTGGCCAGAGCCTGATGGCGAAGGCGGCCCATGCGGCCGGTGAGACCGACCACTACTTCATCTTCTGCTACTTCGAGGGCGGCTGGGACCAGCTGCTGGGGCTCGATCCGCGCGACCCCGCGGTCTTCAACGAGAGCAATATGCAGCAGACCGGCATCCAGCCGGCCTACGGCGCGCTGCCGCCTCAGTTCTCGCGCGCGCCGATCAATGCAGGGCCCTTCGAGCTGGGGCCGTGCACCGGTGAGCTCGCCGCGCTGGCCGACTACTTCAGCGTCGTGCGCGGCCTCAACATGGCGACGCTCACCCACGAGGTCGGCCGCCGCTTCCTCATCACCGGTCGCCCGCCCTCGGGTCTGACCGCCCACGGCTCCTCGGTGGCCACCATCGCCACCGCCCAGATCGGGCAGGACCGGGCGGTGCCGCACCTGGCCCACGGGGTCGAGAGCTACAACGCCGACCAGCCGCCATTTGCCGGGGCCATGCCCGTCGCTGCGGTCGACCAGATGCGCTACATCCTCCAGGAGGATCTGGGCATCCCGACCGAGATTCCGCCGAACGTGAAGGGCGCCCTCGGCGACTACTGGAAGAAGACGCGTGAGTGTCTGCCGGAGCACGGCGCCTCCGTGTCGCGCCTGGCGGCGATCTACCGCGACAACCGCAAGCGCGCCCGCGAGGTGGTCAACAGCGCGCTGCACCGTGAGTTCGAGTTCAACTCGCCCGAGATGGCGGCGGTCCGCGGTCATTACGGCTTCGCGGAGGGCCAGACCGAGACCCCGTACGGGCGCGCTGCGCTGGCGGCGCAGGCGCTCAAGGCTGGCCTCTCGCGCACAGTGAGCGTGGTGCTCAGCCAGGGCCTCGACACGCACGACAACTCGTGGGCGGGGCAGCACAGCGTGAACCTCGAGATGGGCTTCACCGCGCTCGCGCGCCTGATCACCGACCTGCGCGACAGCGAGGCGCCGGGCGGCGGGTCCTTCCTTTCGAAGACCACGATCTTCGCGTTCAGCGAGTTCGCGCGCTCGCCGCGCCTCAACGTGCGCAATGGTCGCGACCACCACCTCGGCAGCAGCGCGCTGCTCGCGGGCGCCGGGGTCAAGCCCGGCGTGGTGGTCGGGAAGAGCAGTGACAACGCGATGGGACCGGACCTCGTGGACATCGCCACGGGCCGTCCGGACGAAGATGGAGATTCCCTGCTACCACAGCACCTGCTGAGCACGGTGCTGGCGGCGGCGGGGATGGATGCTACGATACTCAGGAGCCAGCCGATTCCGGTGTTGCTGGACGGCTGAAACACAAGGAGAGAGATATGCGCATTTTGCTTTTCGCGGCCGCGGCCACGCTCGTACTGAGCGCCTGTGGCGAGTCCGACACCACGGAGGCAGAGGTCGAGTACACCTCGGTCGTGTCCACCGTGTTGAACGCGAATGTCGGACCCAACGGTGAAGAGCAGGCGTTCGTCGTCGAGGTCACCCACGACGAGGACGAAGTCACCCGCGAGCAGGCCCGCCGCATCGCGGTCAACGTTCGTATCCAGCGGGCGACCGCGCGGAGCGGCGGCTTTGGCCGCCACGTCGTGCCCGCCGACAGCCACTGGGCGGAGGACAACGACCACGGCTTCCGCGTCCGCGTGCGTCCCGTGATCGACGAGGGCCAGGCCGACCGCCTGCGCGACATGGCGTGGGAATGGATGGAGGAGGCCGTCGCGGCCCTCCACTGCCCGCCCGGGCACTGATCCGGCAGCCGTGCGGTGTCGAGTCGACCGCGTCGTCGACTGGGTGCGTGAGCACACGAATTACACGGGTGCGGGGCGCTGGAATCGGCTGAAGAGGGTGGTCGAGACGGAGCGTGCTTCGAGCGCTGACAAGGCGATGCTCGTCCGGACGCTGCTCGACCGCGCAGGCGTGGAATCGCGGTTCGCGTTCGTGCGTCCATTCCGCACCTGGACGGGTGGGCTGGCGTTTCCCAGCTCGGCGGTGTTTCGCCACCCGGTCGTCTATGTCCCCTCCCAAGACGGTCTGCCCGAGCCGCTGTGGATCGACCCCTCCTGCGAGGAATGCGCGGCCGGTCAGCTCCCGCAACGCTCGCGCGGCGTCCCGGCGCAGATCCTGTTCGCCGAGGAGGGGGCGCACACGCCCAAGGTCACCGCCACGGCGACGGTCACGCGCGGCGAGCCCAACAGCCCGCGCGCCTCTGCCAGGCGCTTTCGTGCACGCCTCGCGACGGATGGGCGGCTGCAGGTCGAGTTCACTGCGGAGCGGACCGGTACGTTCGCCGCGATACGACGGCGCAAGCGGCGCACCTGGAGCGCCAGCCGCTGGAAGAAGAGCACCGAGAGGTTGCGCTCGAATCGTTGGCCGGCGGCGACGATGACGAGTGACAAACCGGACGTCTGCAGCAAGCGACCTGCGCGCTGCCTCAGGGAGATGGCCTTCGAGATTCCGGTGTACGCGACGGTGGGGGATGGGCATCTCACCGTGCCGCTCACGATGTGGAAGGAGGGGCGCGCGAGCTTCTTCGAAGAAGAGGAGCGTGAGCTCGACGTCTCGGTGCGCGAGTCCCGCGAATACGTAGACCTCATCGAGTTGACCATCCCCGATGGCTACCGCGTCGCGACGCTGCCCGAGGCAGAGGAGGTGCGCGGCCTCGGCTTCGCCTACAGGTTCACCGCGGAGCCGACCGCGACCGGCGTTCGAGTCGAGCGCGCGCTGACGATGAAGGCAGGCGGCTACCCCGCGAAGAAGTACGCCGAGATACGCGCGCCCGTGCGGGCCTTCGTCGCGGCGCGCGCGAAGACGATCGTGCTCGAGAAGGCGCCGGCTACCCCTGTGCCAGCCAGTCCAGAGCCAGCGCCGCCGTCCAAGTGAACTGACGCGCGCCGAGCCCGGCGCCGGTGTGCGGGTCGTAGTACTCGCGGAACCCCTCGCGTTCGATGAGCCGCAGCGTGCGTTCGGCCAAATCCAGGTCGACGTGGTCGGCGAGCAGCCAGTTGACGTTCACCCAGGTGGGGCCGCGCCAGTAGCAGCGGGCATCGAATGCGGGGTCCGACGGCGCGCAGGACGGGAGCGGGTGCGCGGTGTCGAAGCGCGCCCGCAACCCGTCTCGCAGAGCATCCGAATGGACGCCACAGACGAGCGGCACGTAGGCGCTGACCACGTCGGGCGTCAGGTCGCGGCCGGCGACCGCGCAGTGGAAGCCGTAGCGGCCGAGCTCCGGGTGCCACAAGCGCTCGAGGCCCTGCGCCAATCGGCCGGCGCGAAAGTCAGCAGAGGCGACGCCGAGGGCGGCGAGGTCGCGCTCGGCCTGGAGCAGAAGAGCCGTCATCATCGGGTCGTAGACCGCGAACGCGCCGGGCCCGAGAGAGTCGTCGGCGATCCCCTTCACGAGCGCGGCGTAGCGCCGATAGGTGTCGTCGTCCGGGCGCTCGCTGGGGTCCTCGACGCACTCGGTGTCGACGCGCTTGAACGGCGGAGCGTTCGCGGGGTCGACCGCGCCGAGGGGGTGGTCCCATGCGGGGCTGTTGTCGAGGCCGCTCTCCCACGGATGCACGACGGCCACCGCGCCGATGTCGAGCGGATCGCGGTGGTCGGCGAAGAACTGGTGGGACGCGTCGATGGCCGGAACCAGGTGCGACACGTCGGCCCCGAGGTCGGCCAGGCGACGCGCGGCGGTGGCCCACACAGGCGGCTGCGTGATGCTGGACGAGCGCTCGGTGCCCCAGAATGGAGGTCCGGGGAAGTACTCGCCGTCGAGGTCGTGGAAGTAGATGTGCGGCACCCGGCCGTCGGGCCACGCGCCCGCCATGAGCGTCTCGAGCTCGCGCACGGCCCGCCCGAGGTCGAGGTGCGCCCATCCGATGGCTGCGAAGGCGGAGTCCCAGGCCCATTGATGCGGATAGAGGTGCGGGGACGGCACGGTGTAGGCGCCGCGGTCGTTGGCCCGGAGCACCTCGGCGGCGCGCTCCCGCAGCGTCGCCATCAGCCGACGAAGAGGTGGAGCGTCGCGCAGACGAGGACGATGACGCCGAACCACGCGAAGAGCCCCAGGTACACCTTCATCCAGGGGCCCTCGGCCTCACGGATGCCCGCGAGCGTCAGCGTGTACTGCTCGATGCCTTCCTTGGGCGTGCCGAACGCGCTGACCACCATCGTCGTGGTGACCGACACGGCCAGGCCGAGCACGTTCATCCACATCCAATGCACGGACGGTGCGCCCAGCCACAGGGCGAGGTTGGCACAGACCCCTAGCAGCACCCCGACGACGACCCCCACGCCCGTGGCGCGTTTGGTGAGCACGCCAACAGTGAATGCCGCGAGGATCGGGCCGTAGAAGGCCGAGCCAATCTTGTTGATGCCCTCGACCACCGTGTCGCTGATGTCGCCGACGACGAAGGCGAAGCCGGTGATGATCACGCCCCAGATGACGGTGGTCCAGCGGGACGGCCATCTCGTACTGGAGCCAGGTGAGCCCGCCCCCCTCCTTGAGGGCGACGAACGCAGGGATGCTCATGAAGGAGACGGCCGAGGTCTGGGTGGCCATCGTCGAGATGCCGACCGCCCACCACGGCAGGTTGCGGCCGCCGACGTAGTAATCCTCGTCGGTCTCCTGGCCGCGCCCGAGGTAGACGCTCAGCGCGACCATCGCCAGCAGGTAGACGACGATGATCGACCAGTCGAGTGCGTTGAGCATGCGACGACTTCACACCCGCCCGCGGTCGATCACAAGATGCGAGCCTGTGACTTGGCGCATAGACCCCGAGATCGCGTTCCTCAACCACGGCTCCTTCGGCGCGTGTCCGGCCGCCGTGCTGGAGCATCAAGCGGAGCTCCGAGAGCGCATGGAGCGCCGCCCGATCCGCTACTTCATGAGCGAGATGCTGCCGGCGATCGACGACGCCCGGCGTGCCGTGGCGCTCTTCGTGGGCGCGGACCCCTAGGGCTTCGTCTTCGTCACCAACGCCACGCATGGGGTCAACGCGGTGCTGCGCGGGCTCGAGCTCGAACCCGGCGACGAGCTGCTGGTCACCGACCACAACTACCCCGCGTGCGCCAAGGCGGTGCACTTCGTCGCCGAGCGCGCGGGCGCGAAGGTGGTGGTCGCGAAGATCCCGTTTCCCGGGGTCACGCCAGACATCGTCTGCGATGCCGTGCTCGAGGCGGTCACCGAGCGCACCCGCTTCGCGCTCCTCGACCACGTCACGAGCGCGACGGCGTTGGTGCTCCCGGTCGAGCGGCTGGTGCCGGCTCTGCAGGCCCGCGGCGTGTGCGTGATGGTCGACGGGGCCCACGCGCCGGGGATGGTCCGGGTCGACATCGACAAGCTCGGCGCCGACTTCTACACCGCGAATTGCCACAAGTGGCTGTGCGCGCCGAAGGGGGCCGGCTTCCTGTGGGCCGCGCCTGCACACAGAGACACCCTGCACCCGCTGGCCATCAGCCACGGCTACGGGATGTGCCACCCATCGAAGTCCGCGCTGCACCTCGAATTCGACTGGCCCGGCACCTTCGACTCGAGCCCGTGGCTGTGCGTTCCGAAGTCGATCGAGGCGGTGCGCGCGATGGACCTCGGCGGTTGGGAGGGCGTGCGGGCCCGGAACCACGCCCTCGCGCTGCGGGCCCGCGACCTGCTCTGCGACGCGCTCGAGGTGCCGCATCCGGCGCCGGACTCGATGATCGGCTCGATGGCTTCGATCCCGGTGCTCGATGGGGTGCCCGGCGAGCTCGGCACCCAGCTGTATCGTGACCGGCTGCAGGACCAGCTGCTCAGCGGCTGGGGCATCGAGGTGCCGATCGCCGCCTGGCCGGCCCCGCCCAAGCGCTTGCTGCGGATCTCCGCCCAGCTCTACAACCGCGAGGCCCAGTACGTGCTCCTGGCCGCGGCGCTGCGGGAGATCCACCTCCGATGACGATGCTGCGCATCGAGGGCGTCACCAAGCGCTACGGCAGCTTCACGGCCGTCTCCGAGCTCGACCTCGACATCGAGCCCGGGAAGCTGCTGGGCTTTCTGGGCCCGAACGGCGCCGGCAAGACGACGACGATGAAGATGGTGGTGGGCCTCGTGCGGCCGACCAGCGGTCGCGTCAGCGTGGACGGCGTCGACGTGGCGAAGGACCCGCTCGCCGCCAAGCGCCGCCTGGGCTACGTGCCCGACCGGCCCAACCTCTACGAGCGGCTCACGGCGCTGGAGTACATGTTCTTCGTGGGCGGGCTGTACGAGATGGCGAAGGCCGACGCGGTCCCGCGAAGCCACCAGCTGCTCGAGCTCTTCGGGCTCGGCCACAAGCGTGACGACCTGGTCGAGAGCTTCAGCCACGGCATGAAGCAGCGCCTGGTGATGGCGTCGGTTCTGCTGCATCGGCCGCGGTTGCTGGTGGTCGACGAGCCGATGGTCGGGCTCGATCCGCGCGGTGCCCGTTTGCTCAAAGACGTGCTGCGCACCGAGGCCCGTGAAAACGGCCTGACTGTGCTGCTGAGCACGCACACGCTCGAGGTCGCCGATGACATCTGTGACGAGATCGCGGTAATCCACCGCGGGCATCTGGTCGCGCGAGGCACCCCAGAGGCGCTGCGCGAGTCGACGGGGAAGGGCGGCGAGAAGCTGGAGGAGGTCTTCCTGCAGCTCACCGAAGAGGAGTCCGAAGAGGACTACTCCATGTCCCCTTGAGGAGGAATCCGCAGAGGACTACTCGATGTCGCCGTAGTCGACCTCTTCGCCGACGGCTCCGTCGAGCTTCAGGATCGCGAGCGTGCCCTTGTCGGCGCGGGCCTGGGTTCGGCCGGCCTTGATGGCGTCCTGCTTGCGCTTGTGCGTCTCGGTGACCTTGCCGTCCTTCGACAGCTCCCAGCCCTCTTCACCCTTCGCGACCTTGTAGGCCGGGGCGGCGGCGGGGGCCGGCTCGGGGGCCGGAGGGGCCGGAGGCGGCGGCGCGTACGAGGGCGTCGGCGGCTCGGGGCGGGCGTACGACGGGGCGTCGTCGTAGCGCGGCTCCTTGCCACGGATGGTGTCAGCGACGTCGCGCGCCTTTTTGACGAGGTCACCGCTGATGACAAGGTCGACTACCTTGACGGCCGTATCGATGATGCGGTCACGAATGCCGAAGCCCATCTCGAACTCCCTTCAATCGACGCACTGAAAAGACGCCGGGAGGGTGATGGCGATGACGCGCTGTGTCAAGCCAGGGGGGTCAGCCGAACAGAGCCGTGGTCAGGTCGTTGCCGAACTTGCCGCCCGGGTCCATCGCGGCGCGCACCCCGTCGAAGGCCAGACCCCGTCCGCGTAGCGACCTTCATGGCCCGGGATGCGGTCGCGCCAGAGCACGTACCGGAAGGTGTGGCCGATGTTCGCGAGCGATGTTCGGACGACCCCGGGCACGTCGTTGGTTATCCTGTCTGTCACTTTGGTTTGGTGGAAGCTGAGTCGTGCCGCGCGTCGAGCTCGTCAAGGAATTCCCGGGGGACGTCCGAAAGGCGTTCGACTACATCCAGGACTTCACGCGCTGGCGTGAGTGGTTCGCCGGGCTCACCGACATCATCGACCCCGAGCTCGGCGCCTGGACCTTCCCCGGCGACTCCGTCCGCATCCGATACCGCCTGCTCGGTCGCACCATCGAAGGCGAGGCCATCCTCGAGGGGCGCACCGACTACCGCTACGTCTGCTACTCCGCTTACGTGCCCGGTCTGCCGAAGGTCACCCACACCTGGCGGTACAAGCCGACCAACGAGGGGTTCACCATCTCGCTGACGAGCGAGACCAACCCGCATACGAGCTTCTTTGGTCGCACGATCGACGCGCTGCTCATCCCGCGCACCCTTGAGCGGGACGTGCGCAACACGCTCAACAACCTGTCGGTGGCGTTGCGCTTCGGCTTCGCGGACTAAGGGTTTGTCCAAGAACAAACAGGCGCCTCGCATCCACGAGCGCACGCCATCTTCGCCCGCGGCTCGGTCGCCCAATCCTCGACGTACCTTTGGTACGCCTGCGGTTGCGCTCGGTCGTCGCGAACGAATCTGACCCA
>PVBE010302136.1_pt1 | contig 51437 bp, 49 predicted proteins | sample 1631181 | NCBI WGS metagenome assembly PVBE01 (sample SAMN08397723, study PRJNA350692) | Marine metagenome, whole genome shotgun sequencing project. | isolation source: water | place: Pacific Ocean | collected 2012-04
CCGTCCGCGATGCGGCCAACTGGTCGTATAGGTCCTTGATTCTCAGCATGGCTCGGATTCTCGCCCACACCTCCACCGCTGAGGTCTGCTCGGCGATTACGTCGTCAGCCCCGCTGTCAAGGAATCGGCATCGCTGCGCTTCGGCCGAGTCGGTGCACATTATCATTACGGGCAGGTATTGGGCCGGCGATATGCTCCGCAACACGCCTGGAAGGTCGGAATTAATCGAATCGTCAAGCGGCATGTGCAGGATAACCAGGTCAACCCCCTGTCCCCTGACGGCGGCGAAAGCGTCTATTTCATCTTCAGTGGCAATAATCTTCCACTTATCGCAATGGAGATCCGGACACGAGGCTCCGGTCTGCCGGATTTCCATTGTAAAAAGCAGGATGCGTGATTCATCTGTACGATCTGGTTTACTCATGTATTGGATCTTTGTCGGCCTCAAAGGCCTGCTGTGCGTTACTGACTGGCCATAAGCGATTTATACGCTAATCACCTCAGCCCCGATGGTTTTCAGTCGTAGCGTTCACTAAAAGCTTAAGATATGCTTTGGACCGGGCCAAACCGAGTATCGCAGATTCTATTTTGAACCTTAACCTCGCGTCGAACAGCCTGTTGCCAGTTGCCCGTAAATCACTATAATATTAGCCGATGCCGACTCTCCTTGTCGGCCGACAACCTACCTGCAGCAATAGGACCGAACCATGCCCGCACTCAAGGGAAAAGCAGTTGTCGCACAATCCGGCGGCCCGACCGCCGTTATCAACGCAAGCGCCGCGGGCGTCATCCAGACCTGCCTTGCCAACCAGGACGTCTTTACCGGCGTTTACGGCAGTTTGAACGGAATACTGGGCACTTTGCAGGAGGAGCTTTTCGATCTGGCGGTCGAAGATCCGATCCAGATAGATCGCCTGAAACGCAGCCCATCTTCAGCACTTGGCTCCTGCCGACACAAACTCAAGGATCTCGAAGCGGACCGCGCCGATTACGAACGCATACTCGAAGTCTTCAAGGCTCACGATGTCCGCTACTTTTTCTACATCGGCGGAAACGACTCGATGGATACTGCAGCCAAGCTCGGACGACTGGCTGGTGAGACTGACTACGAGATGATCGCCATGGGCGTACCCAAGACAATCGACAACGATCTGGCGTGCACCGATCACTGCCCGGGATACGGATCGGTCGCAAAGTACAGCGCGACTTCGGTTATGGAATCCGGGCGCGACACCTCGGCGCTTTACACCCACGATACATGCACAGTCCATGAAGTAATGGGCAGAAACGCCGGTTGGATCGCGGCGTCCACCGGCCTGGTCCGCCGAAGCGAGCAGGACGCTCCGCACATAATCCTTCTTCCCGAAGTACCATTCGTGATCGAGAAGTTCGTCGCCGACGTGCAACGATCGCTGACCGACTACAAGCAGTGCTTCATTACCTGCGGAGAAGGAGTCAAGACCCCAGACGGTCAGTATCTCGCCGACGCCGGCGGTCAGTTCGTAAAGGATTCTTTCGGCCACACGCAACTTGGCGGAGCCGGCGAGGCCGTCAGGGCGATCGTCGAGTCGCATGTGGGAGTAAAGGCTCGAACGAATCTGCCCGGAACGGCCCAGCGGGTCGCGATGCACTTTGCAAGCAAGACCGACGCGGACGAAGCGTATATGGCCGGACAGGCCGCTGTCACCGCCGCGATGGAAGGCGTCAGCGGAAAAATGGTCACGCTCGTTCGCAATGATGACGCCGGTCCCTACGCCTGCACAACGGGGCTTGCGGACCTGGAAGACGTCGCCAACGGAGAGAAGATGCTTCCGCCCGAATTCATCAACGAATCGGGCACAGGCGTCACCGAAGCTTTTATCCAGTACGCTCGCCCGCTCATTCAGGGCGCCGCGCCGCTGGACATTAGCGACGACGGACTGCCCCTTTACGCATGTCTGGACAGGACGCTGGTTGCCAAACTCACCCCCGCCTGGCGGTAACGACCCTCGCGGCAAGAAGCAAAAGCCGCACCGCCGGACAATGGAGCCTTGAAGTAGTCGCCAAAAACGGTTATTAAGAGTACAGCATGATACAGTTTGAGGTATACCACGACGGGAAACTCGCAGAGGAAATGGATCTGTCAGGGGCTTATGTCTTCGGTCAGGACTCCATACCGATACGCGCCGACATCACCGTTGCAAAAGGTCTGATCCGGTGCACAAAACGAGTTCCGGGGCCCGCCGGGCTTTCTGTTCTGTGGGATGTCGGTAAAGCCGGCGTCTTCATGCTCCCAACGGTGCGACTGCCCGAACGCAAGAAACCCTACAACCTGCTGGTCGAAATGGCCCGGGCTCAACTGTTCAAGGTTATACAGAAACGCGAAGACTGGGGCCTGTTCGATTTCGAAGAAGCAACCGATCTAAACGCCGAATTTGACAAAATTCGAAAGATATTTTTAAATGCCATTAACGCTTCTGATCCCGCCGAAGCCGCCGCCATAGGCGCGAGGGCGCTGTCGGACGCAATTACGCTCGGCGAGCGTATGGCGCTGTTCCACGCCGATATCTTCCTCAAACGGCGCAAGGCCTCACAGTCCGCCAACCGCACCAGCTTCGGCACGGTCGTGGACCTGTCAGCGACCAATAAACCGTACAACAACCGTCTGCAGGAAGTTGCAGACTTCTTCGGTATTCCGTTGGCCTGGAAGTATCTCGAACCCAAGGAGCAGGTATACGATTTCGCACAGACTGACAAGTGGATAGATTTCGCCGCCCGCGCCAAGCGTCCGGTACAAGCCGGCCCCCTGCTGAGTTTCAGCAATCTGCACCTTCCCGAGCGGTTGTATATCTGGGAGCACGACTATGAGGCCCTGCGGGATCTGATCTACGAGTACATTCAGAATGTCGTGACCCACTACAAGGGTAAAGTCAAAGTCTGGAACGTGGTCTCCGGCATCCACGGAAACAACACGTTCAATCTCACTTTCGATCAGCTTATGGAGCTGACGCGCATGAGCTGCCTGCTGGTCAAGAAGCAGGATCCGCAGGCGAAGGTGATGATAGAACTCGTGATGCCATGGGGCGAATACTACGCTCGAAACCAGCGATCGATCCCGCCGCTTATGTACGCCGACATGGCCGTCCAGAGCGGCGTCAAATTCGACGCCTTCGGCATACAGATGCTCATGGGCGTACCCAAAGACGGGCATTACGTTCGCGATCTTCTCCAGATCAGCGCGATGCTGGACGAGTTTGTCGCTTTTGGAAAAACGGTGCACGTCAGCGCCTGCCAGGTGCCTTCCAACACCACCACAGACGCCTCAGACGCATGGGACGGGACCGCCTCGATCCCCGAAGGCGGCAAATGGCACGCGCCATGGTCGCCCAGGCTCCAGGCCGAATGGCTTCAGGCGTTCTACCGTATCGGTATTTCAAAACCGTTTGTGGAGTCGGTTTGCTGGGGCGATCTCGCCGACCGGACCCAGCAGACGATACCGCACGGCGGGCTGTGCTCTGACGCGATGGAGCCGAAGCTCGCGTTCAGAGAGCTTCGGAACTTCAAGAAGACCTTCACGCACAGCAACGGGGCGCCGAAAGATACTTCCCGACGAGCAAAATAGCATGCTGCGCAAACCAAGACTCAGCGTGGTGTGGACCCGAGCGGATATGGGGGCGATCATCTTTCTGCTGCTTGCCGCGGCCGTTTGGTTGGGATGGACTTCAAGCAGGCCGAGGATTGGATTTGTCAATCAACCCCCTCCCCAAGCCCGGAGAGTCCGAGCCGCCGAGGAAAGAATCGATCCCAACACCGCCAGCCAGGCGTCAATGCTTCGCCTGTACGGCATAGGGCCGGTCAAGGCCCGGAAGATTATAGACTACAGAACCGCCCACGGACCTGACGCCTTCAAGGCTGCCGGCGACCTTATGAATATCCGCGGCTTTGGCCCGGTAACTATCCATAGAATAGCATCGGAATTATCTTTACCCCAATAGGTGCGACCGAACCGCAGGATTCTTTGAACGAAACTTAACGACCTTATGTCCGCTAAAGCCAAACACTTAATACGACGCGACGACAGTTACATGCGAGAAACGACCAAACCGCTCTACGGCCTGATCTTCATATTGCCGCTGCTGCTGCTTTTTCACTTCGGCGCAGGCCAGACTCGAGTTGGTATTCTGGTCCTAAGCTGCTTCCGCCGAAACCTGTCCATTATCCCGCCTTTGGCCCTGATTTGCGTTTTGCTGATCCAGCATCTTGTCAGAGAGGACGGATGGAAACTTCGCTGCCGTGTCTTTGGCGGCATGATTGTTGAGTCGGTTGTTTGGGTGTTACCCCTTATGGCCGCTTCGCATGTCACCGCCATGCTGTTTCTGACCGCCACGCAACCGGCCGTCAGCCGCTTCGATTCCATCATGATCGGAGTCGGCGGCGGTATCTACGAGGAGTTCGTTTTTCACCTGATCGGGATCGGGCTGATCATGCTGATATTCGCCACCGCGTTTTCCCTTCCGAAGATCCCCGTTGCAATTGTCGCTGTTATCCTGACCGCAGTCCTGTTCGCTTTCTCACACACGAACATCCCGCCGTTCCGAGGCAACGATCCATTTACCGCCGCCGATTTCGCTTTCCGAATAGTTGCAGCCGTCTGTCTGGGCACACTATTCATCCTGCGAGGTTTCGGCATTGCAGTCGGCGCGCACGTCATGTGGAATATCTACATATTCGTGATGTAGCCCGAGCCGGAGATTACTCCCAGGCAAAATCTCTGCCGGTCAGCGCCGAATACGCCTCGATGTACTTCTCGCGGGTCTTCTGCACGATTTCCGCCGGAAGCGGAGGTCCGGGAGGCGTGCGATCGAACTTGACCTTGTCGAGATAATCCCGAACGAACTGCTTGTCGAAGCTGGGCTGGCTCTTTCCGGGACTGTATCCGTCCGCTGGCCAGAAGCGTGACGAGTCTGGCGTGAGTATCTCGTCTATCAGGATAATCTCGCCGTCCTCGTCGATACCCCATTCGAATTTCGTGTCAGCCAGTATAATACCCCTCTCGGCGGCATAGTCCGCGGCTCGCTTATATATCGCGATGGACTTGTCGCGAAGCTGAGCCATAAGCTCCTCGCCGACCAGCCCGCAGGCCTCGTCGAAGGAGATGTTTTCGTCGTGCCCGTGCTCGGCCTTCGTTGAGGGAGTAAAGATCGGCTCAGGCAGCTTCGAGGCCTGCTTGAGTCCGCCGGGCAGTTCGATCCCGCAAACCGCGCCGCTCTTCTTGTAGTCACGCCAACCGCCGCCGGCGAGATAGCCCCTGACAATGCACTCGATCGGAACGACCTGCGCTTTGCGGCAGAGCATTATCCGTCCGTCGAGTTCTTCCATATCGCGGAGTTCTTCCGGCAGGTCATTCACGTCGGCCGACAACAGGTGGTGTTTGGCTGTATCGCCCAGCAGACCGAACCAGAACACTGAAATCTGGGTCAGCACCCTTCCCTTGTCCGGAATTCCGTTGGGCATGACCACGTCGTAGGCGCTGATGCGGTCGGTGGCGACCATAAGCAGCGAGTCCGACAGTTCGTAAAGGTCACGAACTTTGCCAGAGCGTTTAGGATAGTTTTCCAGCGATGTTGTCAGCAATGCAGTTGTTTTCATAATACTCTGTCTCTTCTGTGAAAGTGTCGTTAGAGGCATATATGCTAAATTGGAATATCTGTGCGTTATCTTGTCAAGTATGCAGTAATTGCGTCTGACGCCGCCCTGGCGATTATTCGCTGGTGAGACTTGGCGGCCAGCAGTCTGGCGTCGTATCTGTTTGTCAGGTAACCCATTTCCAGCAGTATCGCCGGACACGAGGTTCGAAGCAACACCCTATATCCTGCAGCGCGAATTCCGCGACTTGTCTGTCGAGTCGTGAGCATCGACTTCTCCATCGCCGTGGCCAGCCCACTGGTCTGCCCCATACGATTCTCCGGAGCGTAGATCGTAAAGCCCCTGGCGCGGCGATTGGCCGCCGCATCACAATGCAGGCTGACAAACAGCTTCGCCCCTACATCGCGAGCCATCGCCGCACGGTCATTCAGCTCCACGAAGGTGTCCGTACTGCGAGTCAGACGAGCGTCCACACCGGAAGCCCGCAGCATATCGGCCATCATAAGCGCCACGTCCAGCACAATATCTTTCTCGCGGCAACCGTTGTGCCCGGCGCCGGGATCTTTTCCGCCATGTCCGGCGTCTATGAGCACCGGCCCGTGGATAAGCCTGGGCTTGCTCGACGAGGGACTTGGCCTTTTCACTGGCGGCACGGGTCTTGGGGTAGAGGCGAAATAGCTTCCGGTTCGCATCGCCAGGCGAATATCCTGCTCCAGCAACTGGGGAACATAGAGCGTATCGTCAACTGTCGCCAAGCCGCCCTTTTGTCCTACTTGCGAACCGTTGACATATGCAACCCCCGCCGGATCGGCGAAGAGTACAACCGAGTTGAACTGATTGACCAGAGTGGCGTTGTGCGCCGAGACCCGCTGGACCGCCAAACCGAGGCGCCGGGCCATTTGCGATACGGCGATGGTTCCGCTGGGAACAACGGAAATCTTCTGCCTGACTCCGATATTGGGTCTGGCCTCAATGCACCCGCCAGAGGCAACGGCCGCAACGCAGACCAAAGCGGCGAGAAGACGATTTGCAGCAGATGTTTTCACTTAATGCTCCACAATATCTGGGGATTAACGATCGGTTTAGACCACGCCGGCATACTGGCAGTACAGCAGAAACGCACACCAACCTACGAATAACAGGATCAGCACGCCGACAACCCCGCGGGACACCGCGGGCCTGCGATCGGGAATCTCGTCGCTTACGTCAACCGGCTCAGGCGGGGACGCCTTCTTGGGGTTTTTGCGGTCGCTGGCGGTCATTGGTCCAACCTCAGGTTCAATGCAACGTCGAAAGCCTCATCAAACGAAAAGACGTCGCGAAAATCTTCAACGCTGTCCTCGTCGGTTTTCCGCATAAACGAGTTATTAACGAGCAGGTAGACCATGTTGCCCAGGTCGATGGTGGCGTGGATATTCCACTTGGTCAGAACCGGTCTGGCAAGGCGTCCCCAGCGTTCTATCGCCAGTTCACGCATGGCGTGGCAAAGCTGGGCGCCGGTGACGTGACGCGAAGATTCGCCTTCGCTGTCCGGGGCGACCTGGGCTTCCTGGCCGTGGATTTCTCCGACCGCATGACTCAGTGCGTCATGCAGGAACGCAAACGCTTCGAGCGGATATCGCCCGTCGTCGCGGATAACGTCTTCCATTGTCCTGTCCGACTGCCCTACCATTACTGCTTCCTTGGGAAAAGCGGTTGGGGTTTGGTTACCTGCAGACCGGCGGGCAGAAGGCCCCACTGACCGGCCTGGCTTATGCTCTGTTCGCCGTCAGCTTGCCAGCTGAGCTGCTCCATACCGGCGGCCATCATTTCAGGCATCAGAGGCGCCAGGTATGTCAAGATTATGCGAACGGCCTCAGCACAAGTATATAGTATGGCGCCCAGACGGTCGGATTGCGACTCATCTTTGGCCAATTTGAACGGAGCGGTCACTTCGATGTACTTGTTAGTGGCGTTAATCAATTCGGTCAGCAAGTCGAGATACCGCCCGAAATTGCAGTCTTCCATAGCACTGACCGCCGAGTCGCGAAGATCCGCCGCCACGTCGACCACCACCTGCTCCTCGGCGCCAATTTCCCCACCCGCCGGCAGCACGCCGTCGAAGTACTTGTTGATCATATTCAGCGTACGGTTCAGCAGGTTGCCCAAACCGTTGGCCAGTTCGTTGTTGTATCGCCCTTTCAGGGCGTTGTGGCTGAAGTCTCCATCGGCTCCGAACGTAACCGCTCGCAGCAGGAAGTACCGGTAAACGTCAACCGAATACTCCGAGCATATCTCGGCGATTGTCTCACGGGATATGAAGTTGCCCAGCGTTTTGGACATTTTACTGCCGTCGGCGGTCCACCACCCGTGGGCGAAAACGCGTTTGGGGAGCGGTTCGTCCAACGCCATCAGAATCGCCGGCCAGTACACCGTGTGGAACCACAGTATGTCCTTGCCGATAAGATGCACATCGGCAGGCCAGTACTTCCCATCCGCCCCGTCGTACTCGTCGCCGATCTCGGGCCAGCCAAGGGCTGTGCGGTAGTTGCTCAACGCGTCGATCCAAACGTAAACGCTGTGTGTAGGATCGTTGGGCATTTCAATGCCCCACCCGCCGAGTTTCTCCTTCAAGCGTGAGATGCTAAGATCTTCCACGCCCATCTTCAGTTTGCTGACAACCTCGTTGCGGCGGGCCTTGGGAAGAATGAAACCGGGATTTGCCTCGATATGCTCGATCAGCCTATCGACCCACTTGCCCAGGCGGAAGAAGTACGTCGGCTCCTGGTATCGGACCAGGGGCTTTCCGTTGACGGCGCTCTTGTATTCGGTCTCCGAGGCGGTGGATTCGGTTATGAACTCTTCCTGCCCCTCATCGTACCAGCCCTCGTACGCCCCGAGGTATATCTCGTCTCGTTCGAGCAGACGCGTAATAATCGCCTGCACGCGTTTCTCATGCCGCTCCTGGCTTGTGCGGATAAAGTCATCGTTCGAGATGTTAAGGTCCTTCCAGAGGTCCTCGAATCCCACGACCACTTCGTCGGCCAGTTCCTTCGGCGTCATGTCACGCTCGGCGGCGGCTTTAACTATCTTTATGCCGTGTTCGTCGGTCCCGGTCAGGAACCGCACGTCACGCCCTTCGGCGCGGAAGAAGCGAGCCAGAACGTCGGCGGCGATTGTGGTGTACGAATGCCCGATATGCGGCACATCGTTAACATAATAGATCGGTGTTGTAACGTAGTAGGTGTTGCTCATAACTCCTGTAGCATCCATATATGGAGCGTAAATATCAAGTACGATTAAAATCCGACAGCATCGGAGATTACATTCGCGTTCGCTCGAAGTCGATAACCTGCTGCAGGGTTTCTTCCAGGCCGATGCTCGGCGCATACCCGATCAGGCCGTTTATCTTGCTCAGGTCCGGCTTGCGGACGAGCATGTCGTCAAACGGCCTGCCGTAAGCTTCTTCATAGCTTATGAACTTCTTATCGCTGGTCGAACCGGTCATCTCAATAATCTTGTCGGCCAGACCGGATATGCTGATAGATTCGGTTGTGCCCACGTTGATAACCTCCCCGACAGCGCCGTCGCACTCGACCAGCTTTAACAGGGCCCCGACAACATCGCAGACGTTGCAGAAGCATCGGGTCTGGTCGCCCGTACCATAAATTTCAATGCTCTCGCCGGCCAGAGCCTTCTGAACGAACCGAGGAACGACCATACCGTACGTACCGGTCTGACGCGGGCCAACGGTATTGAAGAAGCGACAGACGATCGTCTCCAACTCGCACTCCTGGTGATACGCCAACGCCAGGAACTCGTCGATCATCTTGCTGCAGGCGTAACTCCAGCGGGTGAATCGCGTCGAGCCCAGCGTTGTGTCGTCGTCCTCGCTGAACGGAGTCTTGGTGTTCTTACCGTAGACTTCGCTGGTCGAGGCGACCAGTATCTTACGGCCGAACTTGTTAGCCAGGTCCAGAACGACCTCCGAACCGTGGATATTGGTCTCGATCGTGTGTACGGGCTGATCCACGATAAGCTGCACGCCAACGGCCGCCGCCAGGTGATAAACCAGATCGCACCGGTCAATGAGCGATGTCATGGTCGATATATCGCGAACCGACTCGCGTACGAATCGAAAATTCGGATTGCTTCTGACGGCCGAGAGGTTATCGAGCGATCCGGTCGACAGGTCGTCAACCACGGTCACCGAGTGCCCACCAGCCAGCAGAGCTTCGCTCAAATGCGAACCGATAAACCCCGCCCCGCCTGTAATCAATATATTCATGCGTTCTTCCTTGTCCCTGATTCAAACATTAACAGGGCGTAGAGGATAGTCATTAACGCCTCAGGTAGCAACCGCAAACCGTAGAACGCCCCTGCCCGAAGCCCGTACTTGTGCTAAAAACGTACATGGCTACAATTACAGAAAGCTTGCGACATTACGAACCATCGCGGCAAAGGGAATCTTGAAATGAATCGAATTGCAATTGCGTTGTCGGCGTTATGCGTTCTGCTGTCGACGCTGGGCGTCGCCGCCGAGCCGGCCAGACCCGCGGCCGACCCGAAAGATGCGGACAAGGCGATCGTAAAACATCGAATGGGGACGATCGTGATTCGCACCAAGCCGAGAGCTGCAGTAAGCGTCACACAGAAGTCGCACGAATTCCAGTTCGGGACCGCTATCGCCCGAACAATGTTTCGCGACACTTCCAAACCTGAGTCGAAGAAGTACCTGAAGATTCTCAAGAATAACTTTAACTCAGCGGTATGCGAGAACGCGATGAAATGGTACGGCACACAACGCGCAGCCGGACCGCCGAACTACTCCGACGCCGATCGAATGGTTAAATGGTGCGGCGCCAACGATTTCCCACTGCGAGGGCACTGTATCTTCTGGGCTACCCCTAAACACGTCCAATCGTGGATCAAGGCGCTCGATAATAAACAACTGCTCAGCGAGATGAAGCTGCGCAATGACGGACTACTGAAGCGATATCGGGGCAAGGTCGGCGAGTGGGACGTCAACAACGAGATGATTCACGTACGATACTTCGCCGATCGGCTCGGTGACGACATACGCATCAAGATGTTCCACTGGGCCAGGAAAGCCGACCCCAGCGCCCTGCTGTACGTAAACGACTACAACATCATCAGCGGTGGGGACGGACCGAAGTACATTAAGCACATTGAGAAGCTCATCGCGGCCGGAGCCAAAGTCGACGGCATCGGCGTGCAGGGGCACTTCGGACGCAAAATCAACACCGCTCACGTCAAGAAGACTCTCGACTCGCTGGCTAAGTTCAAGCTGCCGATAAAAGTCACCGAGTTCGACATCAATACATCCGACGAGAAAGCCAAAGCTTCCAATCTGGTCGCTTTCTACCGCACCTGCTTCGCCCACCCAGCCGTCGAAGGGATCCTAATGTGGGGATTCTGGGAAGGACGCCACTGGCGCCCCAAAGCAGCCCTCTGGAAACGCGACTTCACGCCCACGCCGGCCGCCAAAGCGTATCGAAAGCTCGTTTACGAAACATGGTGGACCAGATGGACCGGCAAAGCCGACGCATCCGGACGATGCGAAGTCCCGGCGTATTTCGGTCGGCATGTCGTGAAGGTCGATGGCGAGTCAATCGAAATCGACCTGCTGCGAGCGCACGGCGGGGTCCAGCTCGATGCCCGCAAGGCAATAGGAGCGAACTTAAAATCCCGGTAGGAATTCTTTTTCGGCGTCGAACAGTTCGGCGGTCATCTCTCTAATTTCTGACGGGCAGCACACAGCGGCCGTCAGCGGGTCCAGCATCAACGCCTGTTCGGCGGCCGTGCGGGATTTTTCGATGCAGGCGATCGCCGCCAGTTCGAACATGCCCATGTTCGAGCGACAGAGTGCGGCAAGTTGAGGGGGCAAGAGTCCGAAGTGCGTGGGGGTAAGTCCGTTGCGGTCGGCCAGGCAGGCGACCTCCGCCACGCCGTCTGTGGGCAGATTGTCGACCAGGGTGTCATTGAGCACGCTTGCGTAAACCACGGCCGGTCGGTTGGTCTCCATCGCTTCGATTATCCGCGAGGCGTATTCGATGCTTCGCCCCTGCTTGATTTCCTCTACTCCGCTGATAATGTTGCGGCGTCTGGTGTCGCTTTCGATCCGCCACGACGGCCAATCGTCGGCGTAGAATCCGCTCTGGCCGAGATACTTCTCGCGACAGTATTTTTCAATCAATTCCGGGCGTTTTCGGTAGTAAGGCACGTATTCGCTGTGATGCCCGCTTGATTCGGTCACAAAGGCGCCGAAGTGCAGCATCATGTCGAACCGTACGGGATCCTTCTCCCACAGCTCGGCGTCGGACTGGACCTTTTCGATCAGTTCGGGGTAGAGGTCTTGTCCGTTGTGGGACAGTTCGGTGAACCACGCCATGTGGTTGATCCCGGCGCAGTTCCACTTGAGTTGGTCGTACGGGACGCCTGTGTACTCCGCCAGTTTGCGGCTGGAGCCCTGTACGCTGTGACAGAGGCCCGCGACCTTTGCTTCGGACGCCATAGCCGCCGCCAGGCACATGATGCTCATCGGGTTGGTGTAATTCAGCACCCAGGCGTCGGGGCAGAGCGATTCGACGTCCTCCAGCACGTCAAGGAACACCGGCACGGTCCGCAGCGACTTGAACAGCCCGCCGGGCCCTATTGTGTCGCCGATGCACTGGTCCACACCGTAGGCCGCGGGAATATCATTATCGAACCGAACGCACTGGACCCCGCTTACTTCGATGCAGTTGATGATGTAGTCAGCTCCGCCCAGCAGTTCTCGCCGATCGGTAGATGCGGTGACCGTCCAGTTGACGCTCTTTAGCTCGACTATCTTCTCGCAGAGTTGCCTGGCCAGCCCCAGGCGTTCGGAGTCAATATCGACCAGGGCGATCTCGCCGCTGTCGGCCCCGGGTATTTGCAGTATGTCGATGAACAACCGCTCCAGGAACCCGCTTCCGGCGCCTAGGAACACCACTTTGATCGGCCGCTGGACCGAATCGCTGGCGCCGAGTTCCTCCAGACGTTGACTGTGGGCGAAGTGGCCTTGCGAGTTTTCTGTGTCGCTCATGATCGGGTCTCTGGCTGGGTTGCGTTACATATACCGAAACGTTCAGGCGGCGAGTTTTGCTTAAATTCGCAAAGAAGTCAAGGCGTCGACCGATCTGCGGGACTAGAATGCAAGAGTCCAAGATTCAACAAACCCTTGACTCTGTGGGCTTTCGTGTGTAAATTGTGCGGTTTCCAACACAGCAAACCATTAGCCAGAGTACTAAATAAGCAAGGAGATACCTCATGGCGATTATAGATTTCGGCGGCGTCAAAGAAGATGTTGTTATGCGTAAGGAATTCTCGATGGCTCGCGCTCGCAAAGTCCTGAAGGGCGAAACGATTGCGGTTATCGGTTACGGCGTGCAGGGACCGGCCCAGGCCCTCAATATGAAGGATAACGGTTTCAACGTCATCATCGGCCAGGCCAAGAAATTCAAGAAAGACTGGGACCGGGCGATCGCAGACGGTTTCAAGCCGGGCAAGACGCTGTTCAGCATCAAGGAAGCCGCCCAGCGAGCCACCGTCATCCAGGTGCTCGTTAACGATGCGGCTCAGAAGCAGATCTGGCCCACGATTAAGAGAGCCCTGAACCCCGGCGACGCACTGTACTTCTCGCACGGTTTCTCGATCGTCTACAAGGACCAGACCGGAATCATCCCGCCCGAAGACGTCGACGTGATCATGGTCGCCCCCAAGGGTTCGGGAACTTCCGTACGACGCAACTTCCTGTCAGGCGCCGGAATCAACTCCAGCTTCGCCGTCGAGCAGGACTTCACTGGCAAGGCCCGCAACCGCTGCATCGCCCTGGGCATCGCAGTTGGCAGCGGATACCTGTTCCCCACAACGTTTCAGAAGGAAGTTTACAGCGACCTGACCGGCGAACGCGGCGTGCTGATGGGCGCCCTGGCGGGTATCATGGAAGCACAGTACCAGGTCCTCCGCAAGAACGGGCACAGCCCCTCGGAAGCATTCAACGAGACCGTTGAAGAGCTGACCCAGAGCCTCATCCGCCTGGTCGACGAAAACGGTATGGACTGGATGTACATGAACTGCTCGGCCACCGCACAGCGCGGCGCCCTGGACTGGAAGCCCAAGTTCAAGAAGGCCGTCCTGCCGGTATTCAAAGATCTCTACGAACGCGTAGCCTCCGGCGCCGAGTGCAAACGCGTACTGAAGATCTGCGGCGCTTCGGACTATAAGAAACGCCTGACCAAGGAACTCAAGCAGATCGGCGATTCGGAAATGTGGCAGGCTGGCGCCGCCACCCGCTCACTGCGTCCGAAGGAAAAAGCCAAGAAAGTCACCAAGGCCACCAAGGGCGTCGCAGGACGCAAGGGCAACTAACGCCTCACTGCAGACAATCTCAAGATAAAAGTTGATCCCGCCCCGGACGCTATAGTCCGGGGCGTTTTTTATGCGCATGCAACGTACGTTCACACTGATCTTCTCGAGCTTTCGCACGGTTCGTCTGCGCCTGGAATCGGTGAGTTGCGGGACAACCTGTAAAATGCTGGAATCCGTTTGATCGAACGACGCGCGAACCGCAAGCGGTTTTACCGTAGTGCCCGACCACATGTTCCTTCGATCGGAACATCAAACCACTTGCGGTTTAGCTCGCCGTCGTCTCTAAAAGCACCGAAGTTGAATATTGATTCGTTTCTACTTCAGCAGTTCTTTCCACAATGCTTTCTCGGCATCGGTGAACTTCTCGAAGGTGTTCTTGATCTGTTCGGCGATCTTTTTGAGTTCCGGATCGTTGGCGGGAATGCCTTTGGGATTGGCTTCGGACAGCCCCTTGAGCTTGGCAAGCGCCTGGTCAAGTTGCGCCGCGCCGTTGGAGAACGATCTGGCCGCATCATGAATGTTCCGCGAACGCTCCTCTTTTTTGTCCGGGCGGTAGAGCAAACGCCACGGATTGCGGCGTATCTCCTTGCTGGCCGACTTCAGGTTCGCGGCGACCTGGCCCATGTTGTCGATAATCTCGTCGATGTTCTCCCGATGGATCGAGACAGCGGCCTCGGCACCTTCGGAAAGCTTGGCGAAGTTACCGCCGATCTTAACCACGTGTTGGCTGGCCAGGTGGATGAGTTCAATAACCTCGGTAATGTCGTCTTTGGTCAGTTTGTTCAGGGTCTTGACTAGTTCCCCGGCTCCGCTGACAAGTTCGTCTGTGTCGGTCAGAAGGCTGGCGAGCTTGGGTTCGGTGCTCTTGACCATCTTATCGACGTTCGCCAGAACCGAACGGACCCTCGGTTCGGCGTCCTCGGAGATTCTCTGCAGGCTGCTGATGGTCTGGCGCAGCCTGGCCAGCAGCGCCTGATCGTTGCCGGAGTCCATTTCCTTCTTCAGGTTCACCAGCGACGGCTCCAGCACATTCATCAGCGCATGGATTTTGTTCATCGCCGAGCCTTCTGCGTCCTGGTCCATCTCCGTGGCGATCGTCTGCAGCAGATCGGTGACCTGCTCTCCGATCTTGTCGAACTCCTTATCGACCTTGTTCAGGACGGTTTTGGCCTTGTCGAACATTCCCAGTTCGATCTTGGCCGCATGGGCTTCATTGGCCAGCGGATTGTCGCCTCCGCCGCAGTCGAGTATCTGCAGCGTCGCCCCGCCACCTACAAGCGCGGCGCTCACGTTGGCTCTGGCGTTGGAATACACTTTCGTGTTTTCGTCGAACAGTTCGACGACGTAGTAGGTTCTCCCGGCTTTCATGTCCAGCTTCACTTCGGCGATCTTCCCGACCTCCACGTCGGTTATCTTGACCTGCGCGCCGGGCAGCAGGCCCTGAAGGCCCCGGTCCACTTTGATGTAGAACCACGCCTTGTGCGCCGCGGGCTTGAAGATGTCGATCCCGCCGAGCCAGAACACCACGCCTACAAGAAGGACCAGCGCCGCCAGCGTGAAGATCCCGGCCGTCAGTTCGTTATGTTGTTTTCGTGCCATTACTATTGCTCCATATCGGCCCGCCGCATTCGCTGGCCGCTATTTTTCTCCGGCCTGGAGGATATCGGTTTCGAACTCTACTCCAACCTGTCTTCGCGTAATCGGTCCGGCCGCGTCGCCTCTGAGGAACTGGCGAATCAGATCGGTTGTCTCGTCGCCTGTCGGATCGCCGTCGCGAATGGCTTCGAACTCGCTCCGCGTCCCGACTTTGAGTATTACTCCGGCATCGAGCATGCACATGCGATCGGCGATCCTGAACGCCGAGTCCATTTCGTGGGTGACTACGAGCGTAGTTACCCCGAGCTTGCCCGACAGGTCCATCATCAACTGGTCGATCTGCGTGCTGGTGACCGGGTCGAGACCGGCCGACGGTTCATCGTAGAACAGCACTTCGGGGTCCAGGGCGATCGCGCGGGCCAGTCCGGCCCGTTTCTTCATCCCGCCGGATATCTCCGAAGGCATCCGGTCAATCGCGTGTCGCATCGACACCAGGTTAAGCTTGATGCGCACGATAATGTCGATAGTCCCCTGGTCAAGCGATCGGTGCTCCTGCAAAGGCAGTGCGACGTTCTGGCCCACTGTCAGGGAGTTCAGCAGCGCGCCGGACTGGAACAGCACTCCGAACCGCTTGCGAATTTCGTCTAGTTGTCGCTCCGAGATGCCGCAGATGTCGCGGCCGAACATTTCGACCCTGCCGCTGTCGGGCGTGATCGATCCTATCATGTGCCGCAGCAGCGTGCTCTTTCCGCATCCGCTTCCGCCCATGATCACCATGGTCTCTCCGGCGTAGACCTCCAGGTTGACTCCGCGCAGCACCTGGGTGTCACCGAAGCTCTTGGTGAGGTCCACGACCCTCATCACAGGGTCCGATGTGTCCGAAGGCTGGGTCATTTCAAGTCCGCAATTATCGCCGGAGAGTTACACGTTGAATAAGTAGAAACCAATAGTGAACACTCCCGACGAAACAATGGTCGCAATTAACGAATAGACCACGGTAGTGGTCGTCGCCCGTCCGACACCTTCGGCGCCTCCACGCACGTTAAGGCCCTCGTAGCAGGCGATCAGGCCGATCAGGACGCCGAACACAGCGGCCTGCACCAGTCCCGTAATCAGGTCAATATTCGAGGTGTCCCTGGCCACCGTCGTCCAGAACGCCGAATAGGCATCGGGTCCCAGAGCCCACCTGCAGGCCAGGAAACCGCCCATGCATATCACCAGGTCGGCGACAATGGTGAGCATCACCAGCATAATAAGCGTAGCGGTCACCCGCGGGACGACCAGAAAACGTATCGGATCCATCGCCATAGCACGCATGGCTTCTATCTCTTCAGCCACCACCATAGTGCCCAGCTCAGCAGCAATCGATGCGCCGGCGAATCCGCTGAGAACAACCGCAGTTATGATCGGGCCAAGCATGCGAAAACCGCCGATTCCAATTACCGTGGCGATCTTGTCGAGCTGCCCGTACTCTTGAAGTGTCGGCGCCAGTTGCAGGGTCATTATCATGCCGATGAACAATTGCACCAGCACAACTATCGGAAGCGATCGTACTCCCACTCGAACCATCTGGCCGGTAAGGGCGCCCCACCTGAAACCCGACGAGCCCGGCAAGAGCCCTTTCAGCGTTGCGCCGATTACGCTTGCCAGCAAAAGAGACATCCCGCCTGCGTATCGAAACACATTTAAAACGCAGGCTCCGAGGCCGCGGACTGCATTAGGACTGCTATCTGGCTCGGTGTCGCTCACTCCAGGGCGGCCTCCTCTGTGTCATATATGTTGAACATCGTGTCGAGCCTGGTTATCTCAAACAGACTTTTGAGCATGTCGCTTAACGCCACAAGACGAAGATCCACTCCCTGTTTCTTGGTGCGGCTTAGAAGCTTAACAAAACTGGCCAGGCCGGCCGAGTCCATATATGCAACGCCATCGAAGTTCACGATGATCCTTTCGGGCCGCTTGTCAAGCAGCCCCAGCAGAGGCTGCTGGGCTACGGGCGCTCGAGCTGCGTCTATGTCGCCGGTAATGCGTACGACAACCGCCTTGTCGATCCATTCAATATCGTATTTGGGCGGTGTAAAATGATCGGTCATCCGGCTTTCCTTTCCTCTACCGGTTGAGTTTTATCAGGTTGTTTCTTTTTGACAAGCCAATTTCGCCATTTCTCAACGGCCAGCATGCGTGATGCGGGCTTGTCGTAATGGCGATATCCGTGGGTCAGACCGGTAATTTCTTTAAGCGCCGATATGGCGAACATCCGCACCTCGGCCTCGCTGTCGGTCAGGCGGTCGACCAGGTAAGGCGTCGCCGTCTGGCGATTTTCACGCCCGGCGCGCCTTATGGCGGCTATTCGCACTTGGGGGTCTTCGTTCTGGAAGTCCTGTGCGATATCTCCGCGCCCCATGCAGCCGACCATAAAACAGGCCGCCGGCGCCGTCCACAGAATATGAAGCATCACAAAATGTTTCATGCATAATCGCCAATACAAGCCGATACATCCACCATCTTCAAGACCGCAGTAAAGTATAGCCTTCGGAAACTCAACCTGCAAAGCATTACCTTTTCGGTCCGATTTGCCCCACCAACTGATCTGCTATTCGCGTGGGTTGGGGCACACGCACGCCACGACCGCAGTGAAGGGTCCACCAGACCGCGTCGGACAGGCTCACGCGATGGCCTATTGAGATATAAAGCGGCTTGACGTTTGTCCTGGTGCGAACGACAGCTCCGACAACCTTTTCATTATACGTTAATCTGGCTCGGCATCCGCGTTTGGCGCCGGGGTCGCGATGCGTTCCGCACAGCCGACTTTTGGCCACGCCGATAGAAGGCATGTCAAGCCACAGTCCCACGTGAGATGCAAGCCCCAGACCCCGCTGGTGGGCCACGCCCTGTCCGTCGCACATTAAAATATCCGGCCTGCGGGTGAGTTTCTCCACCACCGCGATAACCGCCGGGGCCTCGCGAAAACTCAACAGACCGGGAATATACGGAAATTTGCACGGGAGAATAATGCTTGCTGACTCAAGCACTTCCATCGATTTCGCATCGCACAGCACCGCCACTGCCGCTATCTTCTTCCCATCGTCCAAATACGCGCAGTCCGTGCCTGCTACAGTGTCAACCGGGCCAGAGAGCGGTTCGCTGCTGACCTGCTCGGCCAGACTCCGCTGAATCGCCACTGCACGGGCGTGTGAAATATTCCACGCATGTTGGATCATTAACTACACCTTTACGCCTTTCCCAAGCAATTGAGCATATATCGCCCCGCTGGACCGATCAACCGCAAACTCATCTAACGGGTCGCTTATTCGAATGTTTGCCCGGAGGCCCCAGGCGGATATAATCGCCAAGTGCACACAGCGCAATATTAATAGGATAATTACATGAAAGACACATTCATCACCCGTCGCGGCTTCCTGGCTGGCGTTTCGGCCGGTTCGATCGCGATGCTCGCCCTGCCGACAGCCAGAATCGCTGGAGCAGACAGCCCCAACATACTGAAATACGCCTTCGTATGCAGCGGCAACGGCGGCGTGTGGCGATTCACTCGCGATGGAAAGCGAAAACAGCTTGCCAAGGCTCGAAAGGTCAACGATCTAGCGGTGCTGCCGGGAGGAAACGTTCTGTACTGCGACCGCAACTTCGGAGCTCGCGAAGTCGACGCCGACGGAAAAGTCGTCTTCGAGATGAAGATCGCAGGTGAGGTCCACAGCGTTGGACGACTGGCCGACGGTACGACCGTTATCGGCGAGTGCGGCGCCAGGAAGATTCACCGCGTGGGCGCCAAAGGCAAACCGTCCGGCCCGCCGCTGGTGATCCAGTCAGACACAAAGAACGCTCATAGACACATGCGTAACTTCCGCGTGCTGGACAACGGCAACTACCTGGTATGCCACGAGGGCGACTCGCGAGTGAGGGAATACGACCCCAAAGGCAAGGTGGTGCTCGAGCTGAAAACACCCACCCCCTTCTGCGCGTTGCGGCTGAAAAACGGAGGCACGCTTGTCTCTGGCGGACCGGGCAAGATCAAGATCACCGAATTTGACAAGGACCGGAAAGTCGTCTGGCAACTCAAGAGCCGCGATTTGAAGGGCATAAAAATGGGATACGCCGCCGGACTGCAACTGCTGGACAGCGGTAATATCGTGCTGTGCAATCACTCGCACGGTAAAGGGCTCAGCCCCCTGCTGGAAATCACGCGGGATAAGAAACTCGCATGGAGCTTCGACGACAAGGAGATGAAGGAAGTAAGCTCCTGCCACTTCTATGAGCTCAAGAACGTTCTCAGGTGATCCTGGCCAATCGTCGTAGGCATTGGACCAGAGTTTCGATCTGTTCAGGGCTGTGGTTGGCGCACAAGCTTATCCGCAGCCGAGAACCGCCGCGCGGAACGGTTGGCGGGCGGATCGCCGGTAAGAGTATGTCGTTTTCGAGCAATCTCGCCGCGGTATCCGCTGCCTGACCCGCATCGCCGATTATGACAGGTATTATCGGTGTGACCACCCGCGGATCGCAGTCCGGAACGTTGAGACAATCGTCTTTGAGGCGCCTTCTCAGATCGGATGAAGCTTTCAGCAGACCGGCGGCCCGAGATGGTGACGCCGAGATAATATCCAGCGACGCAATCGCCGCAGCGCACGCAGCCGCCGGCGGCGCGGTAGTGTAAATATACGCCCTGCCGGTATTAACGATAGTGTCTATAAACGGTTTGGGACCGGCTACAAATCCGCCGATCGATCCGAGAGCCTTCGACAGCGTACCGACCGTAGCGTCGATATCGTCTTCCACGCCAAGCAGTTGGGCGACTCCCCTTCCGCTGGCGCCGATCACTCCGGTGGAGTGTGCTTCGTCTATGAGCAGTTGGGCGTCATATTGCTTCTTGAGTGCGACCAGATCGGGCAACGGAGCGATGTCACCATCCATCGAGAACAGCGAGTCGGTGACAATGAGGCATCGACTGGCCGATCCGCGGTGGCGACCAAGAAGCGTTTCCAGGCGGTTTGTGTCGCAATGCCGATACGTACGCACCGTCGCCCCGCAAGACGTCGCGGCGTCAAGGATCGACGCGTGATTCAGCTTGTCGCAGAGAACGAGATCGCCCTTTCCGGCCATGGCGAAGATCGCAACGCGATTGGCCATCCATCCGGTGGAGGTCACCACCGCAGCCTGTGTGTTCTTGAATGACGCCAGTTTTCGCTCCAATTGCGTGTGCATCGCGGTCTGGCCGCATATCAGGCGGGAGGCGCCCGTTCCGACTCCCCATTTATCGATCGCATTTATCGCAGCGGTCTTTACATCCGGATGGTTCGCCAGAGACAGGTAATCGTTTGAGCAGAAGCACAATACGTCTCGCCCGTTGATATTCACAACCGGACCGCAGGCCGAATCCACAGTGACCGGAGCCCGCAGCAGATTCCGGGCCTCAAGGGCGTCAAGATCGCGTTGCATTTGCTGAAAGATGTCCATAAATTGTATTTTTCTTCAAAGGTTGCTTGCAGTCAATGAGCCGAGACGATTAAATTTATTAACGGTAGGCAATTGACCGAGCCACGAGGCCCGGTTCATTGTGCTTTTTTACTAACGGATTACTGACCATAAACTACGGATTACGACCGAAAACCACCATGGACGACAAGATCATCTCCGAAGGGATCACTTTTGACGACGTTATTCTCTTGCCTGCGTTGTCAGACGTGACCCAAAACAAACTGGATCTCTCAACTAATCTTACACGAAATATCCGCCTGCAGATACCACTGGTCTCGTCGCCTATGGATACGGTGACTGAAGCGGCGCTGGCGATCGCCCTGGCCCAGGAGGGCGGACTGGGCATTATCCACCGCAATCTCTCGATATCCGCCCAGGCCCTCGAAGTCGAAAAGGTCAAGCGTTCGGAAAACGGAGTAATCGCCGACCCGATAACGCTGGGACCGGACGAATCGACAGCGACCGCTGAAAAAGTAATGGCCGACCACAGCATCTCCGGTATCCCGATTGTCGCCGACGACAAGAAGCTTGTGGGAATACTGACCCGGCGCGACATGAAGTTCCTGGCCAGCCATTCTACTATCCAGGATGTTATGACGCACCTGAATCTGGTGACCGCCAGTCCGCAAACGTCGCTGGACCAGGCCGAGGAGATACTCAAGGGGCACAAGGTCGAAAAGCTTCTCCTTGTTGACGATTCCTATCGACTGACGGGCATGATCACGATGCGCGACATCGACAAGATCCGCCAGTTCCCCCTTAGCTGCAAAGACCAGCGCGGACGCCTTCGCGTGGGCGGGGCTGTCGGAGTTATGGACTTCGAACGCGTCAGCGCACTGATCGCCAAGGATGTCGACGTGATCGTGGTAGACACCTCGCACGGGCACAAGCGCGTTGTGGCCGACACAATTAAACAGATCAAAGCCGACCACGACATCGACGTTGTCGCCGGAAACATAGCGTCCGCCGACGCAGCAGGCGACCTGATAGACGCTGGAGCCGACGGACTGCGAGTGGGCATCGGCCCCGGAGCCATCTGCACCACGCGGGTTGTAACCGGCGTTGGCGTACCGCAGATCACCGCGGTGTACGAAACAGCCAAAGTCGGAGACGCAGCCGGCGTGCCGGTTATCGCAGACGGCGGGATAAGGCTTAGCGGTGACATATCCAAAGCTATCGCCGCCGGCGCCGCAACGGTAATGATGGGCAGCCTGTTCGCCGGACTTGAAGAGTCGCCCGGGCACTTGGTAATCTACAAGGGCAGACGGTTCAAGGTCTATCGCGGAATGGGCAGTATGGACGCCATGCTTGCCGGTTCGGCCGACAGATACGAACAAGCCGGCCAGACCGACCGCAGCAAGCTGGTGCCCGAAGGCGTCCAGGGTCGCGTGCCCTACCGCGGAAACCTGAGCGACTACGTTTACCAGCTTCTCGGCGGGCTCCGGAGCGGCATGGACCACTGCGGAACGACGAGCATTGAAGAATTGCGGACCAACGCCAAGTTCCTGCGTGTCTCGGCCGCCTCGGTGCGAGAGGCCCATCCGCACAATATCGACATAACGCACGAATCACCGAACTATACGCCTTCGTACGACGACGAAGAATAGAATACGCCCATAGCTCACAACCGATAATCGCCCCACGGCGGCGAAAGGATTTTAATCATGTTTCGATACTGCATATTAGTTTTAACGGGAATTCTGGTTTCGACCGCGCTGGTCGGCTGCAAGACTGATGTCGCCTCGGGCACGAGAATGTCGCTGGGAGACGTATCCTACAGCGAGGCCCACACTATAGGGCGTGAAGTCATGCGAAAGCACTTTGAACTGGCCCCGAGCAATCCCAGCGCACAGGTGATTGCGGCTTTGCCCAAGCCGGTTGACGCTCGCGCACAGCGTATTCTCGGCGGTAAGAGCCCCACACGCCAGTTGGCGACACTTCGTTTGCAGCCCCAGGAAGGACACATTGTCGCCAACGTTTCGGTCCTGCTGCAGCGACAGGGCTCCGCCAGTTACGAACAGTTCGGCGCCAGCGGAAACTACTCGACAATTCCCAACGACACTCCCTCCCAGGGAACTGCGGCGACTACTCCCGAGCAGAATGAAGCCTGGGAGACACGCGGTCACGATAAGCTGCTGGAAAGAACCATTATCCAGGAATTGTACGACGCGATGCATCCGGGCGGTAACCGGTAGCTGTCCCGTCCCATCTGAAACGATCACCTAAATTCATATTCGGAGAAACAACATGTCCGAGAAGAAATCCGCGCCCAAAGGCAAGCTCAAGAACGCCCCGAAAGTGAAACTCGCCCTTGTCGGAGTCAGCCGCGACTGCTTCTCCGACGACCTGACCAAGAACCGCCTGAAAGCCCTGGCCCGCGCCTGTCGCGACGCGGGGGGCCGGCCCTACACGTGCAAAACGGTTATCTCAAATGAAACCGAGGCCATGGCGGCGCTTGCTGAAGTGCTTGACGCCGGATGCAACGCTGCGGTGATATATCTGGGCAACTTCGGTCCCGAAGGTCCGCTGGCGATCTTCGCCGAGGAATTCCCCGGACCGGTGATGGCGTGTGCGGCCGCTGAAGAGAGCACCGCGTCGCTGGCCAACGATCGCGGCGACGCTTTCTGCGGAATGCTCAACGCATCATATAACTTCAACCTTCGCAGCCTCAACGTGCACATTCCCGAGGCCCCGGTCGGACTGCCGGATCAACTCGCCGGCGAGATCGCACACTTCGAAACCGTCGCCCGCGTGCTGCTGGGTGTGTGGGACCTGAAGATATTCTCGTTCGGACCGCGTCCCCATGATTTCTACGCCTGCAACGCGCCGATCAAGCCGCTGTACGATCTGGGCGTGGAGATCATGGAGAATTCCGAACTCGATCTGCTTACGCTCTTCAATGCAGTCGATCAGAAGGATGCGGCGGTCAAGCGAGTCGCCAAGGCGATGACCGCTGAACTGGGCGAGGGCAACACCTATCCGGACCTCATTCCCAATCTCGCGCGATACGAAGTGACTCTCAAGCGGTTCGCCGCCGAGAATCTCGGTTCGCGTCAGTACGCGGTGTTCGCCAACAAGTGCTGGCCGGCGTTCGAACCCGCCTTCGGTTTCACTCCGTGCTATATTAACTCTCGAATGTCGACCCAGGGCGTCCCGATTTCGTGCGAGGTCGACATCTACGGCGCCTTCAGCGAGTACCTGGGCTACCTGGCCACCGGGCTGCCGGTGACGCTGCTGGACCTGAACAACACTGTCCCGCCCGACATGACTCCCAAAACAGCCAAGGCCCGCGGCGGCGCCGCGCCGGAAGACCTGTTTATGGGCTTCCACTGTGGAAACACGCCTTCGTCCTGCATGAAGAGCTGCAAGCTCAACTACCAGGTGATAATGCATCGCCTGATGGAGGATCCCGAACTGCCGCCAAACATCACGCGCGGCACGCTGGAAGGTCAGATCGCCGCCAGCCCAACGACAGTTTACCGCGTGCAGGGAACTGCAGACGGGGATCTCGCCGCGTATATCTCCCAGGGACAGATACTCGACATCGACCCGTGCACCTTCGGCGGTCTGGGCGTATTTGCGATTCCGGACTTCGCTCGTTTCTACCGGCACGTGCTGATCGAGGGAGCTTTCCCGCACCATGCGGCCGTCGCGTTCGAACACGCAGGAAAAGTGCTCTTTGATGCAATCAAACTGTTGGGTATCGACAGTATTGGAACCCCCCTGCCCGCATCGGCCCTGTACCCCATGGAAAACAGGTTCTAGTCCTTCTGGTTGCGGCGCATTTTCGTGAGTGTAGACGGCGACGACGGTAGCGATCTGATCTTCGGCAGCGATATTCCGTATCGGATCGCCAGGAATCTCAGTCCGCACGTGATAGCTATGCAGCAGGCCAACTGCACGCCTTCGGATGCCCCGAAATAGCCGATGCCGATGAAGCTGGCGCCTCCGCAGATCGCTGCGGTGGCGTAGAAGTCGGATCGGAGTATCGCTGGGATCTGGATTACTAGTATGTCGCGGATCACCCCGCCTCCGGTGGCTGTGACGGCGGCCATCATCACAATGCCCACCGAGCCCAAACCAAACGCCGAAGCCTTCGCGGCGCCAATCGCTGCGAACACCCCCAGACCGATAGCATCGGCGAAGATAACGCAGTCCCAGTGACGGGCTATTTTTCGCGAGGAGATAAACACCAGAATCCCCCCGGCGATGCACGTGAGCAGATAGGTTTCGTCCTGGAACGCGGCGGGAGGATTACTGCCGAGTATCAAGTCCCTTATGCAACCTCCGCCGACGCCGGTGGCCACCGACAGAACAAGCACGCCGAGGATATCCAGCTCGTATTTGACCGCGCGAAACGCGCCGGAAATCGCAAATACTAACGTTCCAATGATGTCGAGGATAAATAATAACGTCATGCCGCAAATCTATTGTCAGCGACTGCTGCATTCAAGGCAAAACCCGCGAATCAGCTTTTTTCTGTTACCAACAATCCGCAAGACACGCCAGCGTTATGAATATATGACCAATACGCGCGATTCGAAACTCGAAAGGAAAGCACAATGACAGGCAGAAAAGCGAAGATCGGTATTCTGGCGATACTGGCGGTTGCATTTGTCGGCTACGTGGCCAGAGCCCAGCCCAAACAACGCCCGCCGCGGAAAGCCGTGGCCTCCGGCACCACCCAGACGGCCGCCGTGGCCGCCGACGCTGAAGAGAAGAAGATCCTCGACATCCTTACCGTGATGCGGGAAAAGGAAAGTCGCGGCATGATGAACGTTCCGGCAAACGACGGGCGCCTCCTGAGAATGCTCGCCGAATCCCTCGGGGCCAAGAACATCGTCGAAATCGGAACATCAAACGGATACTCCGGGATATGGTTTTCCCTGGCGCTGCGAAAGACCGGCGGCAAGCTGACGACTTACGAGATCGACAAGACTCGCGCCGAACTGGCTCGCAAGAACTTCAAGCGGGCCGGCGTCGAGAAGTACATAACCCTGATCGAGGGAGATGCGCACAAGGAAGTGACCAAACTGACAGACAAGATCGACATCGTTTTCCTGGACGCCGACAAGGCCGGATACGTCGACTACCTCAAGAAACTCCTGCCGCTGGTCCGTCCGGGCGGTCTGATCATCGCACACAACACCACCTCTCACGGAAAGTGGATGGAGCCCTACCTGAAGGCCGTCACGACAGACAAGAACCTCGAGACGCTCTTCCTGAACGTAAAGCCCGCCGGAGTAGGCGTAACGATGAAGAAACGGTAGAACGGCAGTGATGAATGAACGGCGGCGGCAAGGGCCGTCGCCGTTCTCCTCTCGCCACATTTTCCGTTACGGGTATTGTTCGACGGTTCCGTCGGTGTAAGTTACTTTCGACGCGACGAACTTGAGTTTGTAACGGCTGTCATCCTTCGTGAGTTGATCCAGAAGATTCGGCGGTAACGACCAATGGCCTTCGCCGGTGAATTCGCCTCCGGGGGCCATCTGTTCGTTTATGCTGAACTTGAGCGACTCCACCGCCGCGCCGAACGAACTGCGAACCTGTATCACGCCGCTGACGTCCGAAACGTTTCGCCCGGTGCGGTTGGTCACCACAAACTTCAGATCTTCGGTCCCCGGGGGGTCTACTCCCAGGCAAACCACGGCGAATATGTTCTCGGCCTTGACCCGCAGCGCCTTGATCACCGCCGTGGTCACTCGCTGCTCGAGAATATTGGCCGAGTCGGTGTCTTCGTGCGACAGGACATCATCTACTATCGCCCAGGTGTCGTGGCCGGTCGGCGGGTGCTGACGCTCAATCTTCGCCACGAGTTTTTCGATGAACTCCGGCGAGATCCCGTCACGACGCCTGGCCAGGGCTCGAGTTCTGGGATCGACGTCTTCGGCCCGTTCGTCTCCCTGGCCGCAACCGGCAAGTGTGATCGCTAACGAAACAAGCAGCATATATCGCATAGTTAGTCCTTATCGTTGGCAGGCTCCGAATCGTTTGTCGAAGCATCGGGGTCGATCTTGTCCAACTCCAGCAGCGTTCGAGTCAGGTGGTAGTCGAACTCGCGCCGCGTGAGAAACGACACGCTTCCATCGTAGCTGCATACAGGCAGACGATAGTCTCGTATTGTCTTGGGGTTTCGCCAGATCAGCGGCGATATTTCGGGGCTGCGGTCCTTGATGCTGGACATGCTGGCGACGAACAGGTCGCCGAGCATTGACGGATAGTTGTCCTGGATATAGTCGCCAAGGTAGACCAGATCGCCCCGTCGGTGACCCGGCAGCAGAAGCAGCGGTTTACCGGATTTCTCCATGTCGTCCAGGGTCTGGGGCAGCTTGCCGGCGTCCATCCCTTTCTGCCTGGTCACAATCTGGTACAGCCCGTCTAACTCAGCGGTCCATTCGCCCCGATCCACCGCTCTGCGGACATGGATAATAACCGGCGCCATCGCAAGCACAAGCACCGCCCCGTAAAGCACAAGCGTCAATGCCTGGGCGGCGATCTGTTTGCCCCATTGGGTCTTAAGCACAAGAGGCACGACCACGGCATGGATGGCTATGCCCTGGCCGAAAAGCGACGCCAGGAACCATCCGGGCACGTGTTCGGAATCCTTGACCAGAAACATCATGAGCGTGGCCATCAACAGCGCCGCGGCGTAACCGGCGAAGTACGCCGCACACCGGCTGCGATACCGCGGGGTTGGCGCGTTCAATAGGCGGCACCACACGCCCATGAACACAGCGCCCACAAGCGGAACGACTATTGAAGCCCCGATAACCGCCAGCATCAGGAAGCTCACGTCGAACGTAACGGTCACCGCCGCCGGTGTCGAAAGCATTGCTATGTCTATCGCTGCGGTCATGTTCTGTTCTCTGCCGGCGGCGGTCGCCGCCCGCGTGATCATTGTCGCCGTTGCGGGCGACGATTTCAATGTCCTGTTGGCAGACGCACTTGACCGTGCCGCCCCCAGCCGCGAAGATAGAACAAACAGCACGCATCCGACAGCCTGAAGGAACACGCCAATGAAGCTTATCACCATCTGCATCGCAACTGTCGCAATGGCGATCTCCATCACCGCAGCCCCCGACAAAACCCCCAACCGTGCTGCGCCAACAGTCGTGTGCACTAGCGACAAGGTCAGGGACCAGGACGATATGTGCATATGGGTCCACCCGACCGACAAATCGCTGAGTACTGTAATCGCCGCCGACAAGGCCGCCGGGCGCCTCTTTGTCTACGATCTTTCCGGCAAGGTGCTTCAAAACACTCCCATGCACGGGGCGGCGAATATCGACCTGAGGTACGATTTCCCGCTGGGCGGCGAAAAGGTTGATATAGTTGCGATGAATATCAGGAGAGGCGGATTTCGCATAGCGGTTTTCAAAGTGGACCCCAAAACTCGAAAAATCACGCGGGTGGACAACAAGCAGATAAAAACCTCCGACAACTACGGCGGAACGATGTACCGCAGCGCCAAGACCGGCAAGTTCTACTTCGTGACGACTTCAATGCCCGGAATCGTAGAGCAGTTCGAACTGTCAGACGACGGGAATGGAAAGGTCCGCGGAGTCAAAGTACGCTCGTGGAAGAGCGGTTTCAGCGAAGGCGCAGTAGGCGACGACATCGCCGGGAAGATATACATCGGCCAGGAAGACAAAGGCGTCTGGGAAATCGGCGGCGAACCGACAGACCCTACACCCGGCAAGCTCATGCTCAAGGTCGGAACCTGCGGGCTGAAAGCCGATGTCGAAGGCCTTGCGATCTATCGGTTTAAGGGCGGGAAAGAAGGGTATCTGCTCGTATCCAACCAGGGCGCCCACAACTTCAAGGTCTTCGATCTTGCGCCCGGCCACAAGCTCATTGCAACGTTCGCCGTCAACGGTTCGCAGGAGACAGACGGAATCGCCGTGACGAACGTAAATCTCGGCGGGAAATTCGACAAGGGCCTGTTCGCCTGCCACAGCAACCGCAAGAAAGGCGGAGGTTGCCCGGTCCTATTGACCCCGTGGTCCGATATCGCCGCAATTGTGTCCCCCCAGCTTAAGACCGACACGTCATGGAACCCCAGAAAACCGTAGACCAGATGAGTTTTTGGGTCGCGACCGCAAGGTCGCAATTGACTCACGTTGATCTAACGATATAATATATATAGTCTTCCCAATAGCCCTGCTCGCCGCATACGAAGGAGACTATAATGGTTGACAACGCAACTCATGCGACCCCGCCCCAGACGCTCGAAACTCTCCAGATTGTACTGGACGCAGTGCCCAGCCCGATATTCTTGATTGACGGCGATGCGCAAGTTGAACTGGTCAACAAGTGCGCCCTGGAGCAGAAGAACCTGCTGCGAGCCTACACATATCGCGACCGAATGGGGAATGTCATGGGATGCATAAACGCCCTGTCGTGCCGGGACGGATGCGGCGGTTCGAGAAACTGCGTCGACTGCCCTGTCCGAAAAGCCGTGGGCGAAGCGATTGAAGGAAAAAACGTATTCCGCGACCAGGCGGTGTTCCAGTTGCTTGTCGACGGGCAGTATGTTCCGGTCCACATCTGGATAACTGCTTCATTGCTGCGATATAACGGGCGGGACTTCATCGTGATGATCCTTGAGGATATCGCCGAGATGATCCAGGAAACCAAGCTCGTGCCGATCTGCCAAATGTGCGGAAAGGTGGGCGATGGCGTGGAGTATCACGAATCGCTGAACGCGTATATTCAAGGGCGTTTCCACTCGGACGGCAAGAACGACCTCTGCGACGACTGCAAGGCTAAAGCGAAGTAACGCGTTCTGGGGTCAGGCAAATATGCATTCGTTCGATACGGCGCGAACCAGCATTCCCAGGTACTCGATTCGAGACATATCGAAAGCGCCGAATCGACAAAGGTTTTCGGTGGTCCACTGCACGTCGCACATAACAAAGCCGCGGGCGGTTAGGTGCTTGACCAGGTGGACTAAGGCGACCTTGCCCGCATCGGTCCGGCGGTGGAACATGCTCTCTGCAAAGAACGCCGAGCCGATGCTCACTCCGTACAGCCCGCCGACGGGGCGATCTTTTCCGACTTTACGGGCCGGCCAGACCTCTATGCTGTGGGCCAAGCCGAGTTCGTGAAGTTTGCAGTACGCCGCCTTCATCTCCGCCGAGATCCACGTGCCTTCGTCCCGACCGGAACCGCACAGATCCATAACGTGGCTGAAACACGTGTCTATGGTGCATTCAAATACGCCCCGATTGATGGTCCGCCGCAGCGAACGGGAGACATGGAACCGCGAGTCAAGGGGCATTAACCCTCGCGGATCAGGGCTGAACCACATCAGCTCGCCTTTATCGACCATGGGGAACACGCCGCGGCTGTAAGCCCATATGAGCTTTTCCGGCGTAAGTTCGAGCATTATGTCAGAGTCAGGCTCCATCACCATAAGATACGCTTGTCGACGCCAATTGGCAATTGGCGCGTAGTTAGGCGCAGAGCACTTCAACACCGATATCTAAACGACGCCCCGTTGTGATGTTCAGTTACAGTATCCGTCCGCCGATGGCGTTCTTCAAGCCGTCGTGCGGTGCGGGGATTACTTCTATGTTCGTCAGCATTCCCGGTTCGGCCGCTTCGCGAACATGATCTGCGCTGTCCTCAACTGAGTGAATATCCCCGGTGATGATGAAGTACGCCTTACCGCCAAGACCCTGGGCCAATCGCAGGTCCAGCAGGCGGACGTCGGTTCGTTTGACAGCCATATCGGCCAGGACAACAGCGCTGGCGACCGAGAATGTTTCAACTATGGCGACCGCCGAGATTTCAAGGTCCTGATTCCCGCCGATGATCGCCGGGAAAATGGTCTCGCTGACGTTGGGGATGATCAGGTGATCGATAACAGCCTGGCCGCCGTAGTGCAGACCGTCTTCCATCGCTTCTTCAACATCGGCGGTCAGTCCGGCGATGAACACGACGTATTTGCCCGGGCAGATGCTGTTTGACTGTACGACGTCGACCTGGGCCTTCTTCAGCATCACGTCATGTACAACAATGCCGCGTGCGATGCTGTTGGTTTCGATCATTCCTATGGCTGGGTGCTTCATTTGGAACCTTCTATTGTGATGTAATCGCTGTCAATTCCCGTTACCATTCCGCCGATCGAGGCGTGCAGAGCGGCGCCGAGTTTTCCTTCCGGCGCGTTTGCGATCAACTGGCCTGCTTCAACGACGTCGCCGGATTTGACAACCGGCTCGCACGGAGCCCCAAACGCCTGGGTAAGCGAGAGCCTGACCAGCGGAGGGTCGGGAATCGGAGTGAGCGTAAGGGCGTGGGAATCGTAGTCGGTAAGCTGGTATCTGCGAATGAGTCGATCCTTACCGATCTTCCGGTACTGGTTGAATTCGTGTACGGACGCCGGCGCGTTGTGGTGTGGATTCTTCATGCCGTCGGCGCGGAACTTGGCCGCCAGTTCGGCGTACGCTCGCCTGGGGCTCAGGTTCATCGGGCACGCGAACTCGCACAGACCGCACTGGGAGCACAAAAACGCAGCGGTCATACCGCTGGTCGGTTCGTTATTCTGGTACGCCAGCGAACGCATCATAAGGTGCGGTTGGATGTTATGGCCCTGCATGTATCGCGAGCAGGCTTCGGTGCAGTCTCTGCACTGGCAGCACGCCGCGGCCGAGCGGCGAACCATCGCCGGCATCGGTATGGACCACCACTGGATGAGCGGATGGTCTTTGCTCAGGAAAATGAGCCCGCTGGTGGTCTTGTTGATTGTCGCGTCAAGCGGGACGATCTTGCCCATCATCGGGCCGCCGTCAATAACGACTATGTCCTCGATCGGAATCGTCGGCATCGCCAGGTTCAGGAGATCGCGAACCGGCGTTCCGATCGCCGTGGTGACGACTTTGGGCTTCTTGACTTCGCCTACGAGAGTGACTTCGCGATGCGTGACGTTTTGCCCTTTAGCGGCCCGGGCGACCTGGACCATGGTAAGCACGTTGGAGACAACAGCGTTTACTTGCGGGGGGATTCCGCCTTCGGGTACAATCCGACCGGTAAGTTCGGTAAGCAGTATCTGTTCGTCGCCGGACGGGTAAAAGTTGCCCAGCACGCCGATCTCAACACCGTCGAGACCTTCGATACGTTGTGAGAGAGCATCGATCGAACCGTGGTAGGCCTTCTTCAAGCCGATAATCCCTCGCGAGGCTCCGACCTGTTTCATGATCAGACAAAGACCCTCGATAAGTTCGTCGGCGTAGTGCTCCATGACGCGCTGATCGCTGTTGAGAAGCGGCTCGCATTCGGCGCCATTTGCGATCACGACGTCGGCTTTGGTGTCGATTTTGACGTGCGTCGGGAAACCCGCGCCGCCGCAACCGATTACGCCAGCCTGCTTTACTGTATCAACCAATGACATATCACAACCATCCAAACGAGTGGGAAACGTTACCTTTTAACACAGAAGCCCCGAGCGTTCAAGGAATATTGTCGCCCAAGCACATATGCAGACGCGTTTTGACGGACACAAGTAACGTCAAATAATCTCCTGAATTGTCCTTGCAAAGCTCCATACGCACCAGATAATGAAAAAGTCTGGAACCACTCGCTTTGCTTGTGTGTCGTTGGCGAGTATGGGACACACCTTACATGAAGGGTGACATAATGGCCGATACACCTGCTGTCTTTGAGAATATCCAGGACGTTATCGTTATCAGGATCATGGACAAGGAGATATCGCACCATACTGGCGAGAGCCTTCACACCCAGACGCCGAACTGTAAAGATCCCGACAAACCGCTGAAAATCGTGCTGGATCTGTCGAACATCACATTCCTGGGCAGCATAGGACTGACCGTTCTGGTTGTGTTCCTCAAGCGAATAACCACCGCTGGCGGCAAGTTGGTGGTCTCGGGTCTGACCGGGCAATCCAGAAACGTAATGTCGGTTACCAAACTCGACAAGGCGTTCAAGTTCTATGACGATATAGAACAGGCCCTTGCATCGCTGCAGAACGGCTGATATCGACGCGGACTCTGAAATATCGGAATCCGAAATTTCTCTTGGAGATCAGCGGTTTCCCAATATAATCAAAACTTGGACCTTGATCAGAGCCGGTCAAGCCAATGGAGTATCGGACCAAACGCCTCACGTGCGTATTGAGCTCTTGCAGAGCCTTTTTACAGAGGAAGACAAGCAATGAGAAGATCATTTATCGTATTGGCTTTAGCTGTTGTAGCCTTGGTCGCCGGCCCTGTTCTGGCCGACGATATCGTCCCGCCCTGGTGGAGATATAAAGATACCAACCATCTGGTGAACCGATCCACGCTGCAGCAGTGGGAGTTCGGAGATGATGCGACCTTCCCGGTCGCCGAGGCCGGATACACCATCCCGGACGGCGGGTTGCCGCCTACAGCGTCAATAGCCCCGGTCGCCACATGGATCGACGACGACCCCGACAGCGCCCGCCAGGGAATATGGGCGTTGGATGATTCGACGACATCGGGCCTTATCGACCTGTTTATCTCCAACTACTCCGACGGCATAAGGAAAAAAGTGTGGATCCAGTTGACATGGAAACCACAAACGCACATCCCGGCCCCGCTGGAGGAAGGCGTTCCGCTAATCACCGTAACGCCTGATTTTACTACGCCGGTCAACACAAGCCTCCTAACCCAGATTTCGCTGGCTGGAGATTGGATCCACAGCACGTATCTCTGCATTCTCGAGCCTAATCCACAGGATGAGCTGATCACGATATCGGGCGATATACTGGTCGACGAAATAGTTGTCGACACGATCTGCCCCGAACCTGCGACACTCGCTCTTATGGGCCTGGGATTCCCGTTTCTCATAAAACTCAGACGCAGAGGCGCAAGCAGAAACTAGCTGCACAGCTCAATCCGATACGCATTCCTGCAGGCTGGGACTGGTGTTACGGTCCCCCACCGGCGACTGCCCCCCGGCAGCCCAGCGATCCTTTTTTGCACATCTCTTTTGGATTTTCCTTGTTGAGTTCCAATTTCGTGGTATAATTTGCGTGCTCAGATTTTGCTCAATGCTCAGTACAGGGAACCGCTGAGGTAGGTTTTCAGGGTCTTTTCAGAGTATATTCAGGTCATGTGCAGGCACTGCTCAGCTTTGCACCCGACCGCCCAAGACCTTGTCGGGCAGGTTTCCATCAGTTAATGGAGTGTTCTTCGCCAGCCGGAGCTCACCGGCCAGACCCGTAAGGCGGCGAGGGTTCACTGGAGAATTTGTCGCTGACTATTTAGCTCATTTGCTCATGGAGCAAGGAAGGAAGGACCAGCATGCGACCAGGAGAGATCGCTGTTGCCGTCATGTCGCTAATTATCGTATCCACAGCCCCGTGCTCGTATGGTGACGTCGCATACGGAGTGGGCGACTTCATGGGATTCGACGCGTTCAGCGGAGTGGGCGTGTTGGACACAACCGCATCAACGTCCGACATGTTCATACACACGCCCGGTCTGCGATGGTACGGCGCGACGGACGGACCCCAATAAATTCTTTGCCGTGGCCAACCCTACGTATTCGGGGACGCCGCAATCGGAACTCTTCGAGATCAGCACTACCGGCGGCTGGACTGTGACCTCGCTTGGTTTCATCACCGCGCCGGCCGGAGGCGGGCCGGTCCGCGAAATCGGTTATGACGAAAGCACTGGCACGCTGTACGGCACGGACTACGCTAATCTTTACACAGTGCCCACCACCGGAGGCGCCACGACGTTCGTGGGCTCTTTCAGCCCCGCCGGAACACCTGCAGCCAACGCGATCGACTACGTATTTGCGATGGATTATGACCCGAGCGTGGGAAAACTCCTCGGGACATCATGGAACAGGACCGCCAATCAAACCAGCCTGTACTCTTTCAATCGAACGCCGACACCTGTAACCGGGCAGGCTGTCCTGATCGGACCAACCGGAATCGACAGGACCTCCGACATCTGGTACTCCAACGATAGCCCAACGCTGCTAGGCGCCGCCAGGGGCGGGCGAATCCTGAACATCAACGCAACAACCGGCGCAGCTGCGGTTACTGGAACCGCCGACGAGGTGAGCTTCTACGGACTGGCCAACGCAACGCCGGCTACGCCCTAGCCCAACGCGTTCATGAGCGTCCCGCTGAAGGACCTCGGATACGAGACTGCCGCATACGTCGGCGCAACTTCCCATGTCTCCGTACCGGCGATTGGCTCAGATACGCCTTCGGACCAACAGGACGACTACGTCCTGAATGGCCCGGCGCAAGCTGCGGTTGACGTGCTGGCGACCGTTCAGGGCCCCGCCGCATCACCGTGGCAGAGAACTGACGCAGGCGTCGATATAGATATATCAAACTCTCCCAACGTACCGATCGGCATGCTGCGGGTCTCTTCGATGATAACCACAATCGTCACCGGTTCCGATGAAGGACTTGCTGGCGTAACTCGCCATTCAAGCGTATACGGTTATGACCCTCCCACCCTTGCAAGCGCCTATATACACGGAGCCGTGGGCGTCGACGTTCCCCCCGACGGGTCGCCGGAAGATCCTGTCTTATTCGGAGTCGGCGTGTATGACTGGGGATCTGGAATCGATCTACTGAACTGGAATCTGGTCGTAAAAGACGACGACAGCGGGACTATTTATCTGACCGCCAACGAAACAGATAACTTGTGGTCCTACACGTTCAGTGTCCCCGCCGGACGAGTGCTTGACTACCAGTTCTCCTACTACGGCGCAATGACCGATGCGTTAGACGGGAATTACGACCTGTTCGTTGATCTAGATTTCGGCGCCGCATACCAGACTCCCGAACCGGCGAGTATGCTCCTGCTGTCTGTCGGCGCACTTTCGCTGGCGATGAGGAAACGTCGTCGCAGGAATTGATCGGTCGGACCGAAAGCCGGTATTTCAGCGCAGAAATCGGGGCGCAGCAGCATCATGCCGCCGCGCCCCAATCGTAGAGGTCTTTTGCTTATTTGGACTTCGTGAACTCTATGAATACGAAGCGCTGACCACCGGCTTTGTCTTTTACCAGCAGTCGAATCCCGCCTGTCTTGGCCGCCGCGACCGCCTTGTTGAACTCGTCGGCGTTGTTGACGGGTTTGCCTTGAACCTTCGAGATCAGATGCCCGACTGCAAGTCCGTTCTTGGCGGCGTCCAAACCGCCGGCGACCTTCACGACAATCACGCCTTTGACATCTTCCTTGAAACCGTGTTTCTTCGCGATTTCTTTGCTGGCCGACACCACTTCCAGGCCGAGTCTATCCACGGCCTTGGGCTTCTGGGGCTGGGAGTTAAAAGCCGCCATCATGTCTTCGGGCTGCTTTGCGATCTTCAGGTCGACAGTCTTGAGTTTTCCATCTCGATAGAGCTTGACCTTTACGGTTTGCCCCGGGCTCAGCGACGCAACGTAGTTACGCAGTTCGTTCAAGTTCTTTGTGCGGCGTTTGCCCACGTTGACGATAAAATCGCCGGTCTTCATCCCGGCGTCCCTGGCCGGACCGCTGGGGGCCACCCCGGCTACAAGAACACCGTCAGCGTTGGGAAGGTCGAAACTCTTTGCGAGTTTCTCGTCAACGTCCTGTATATGTACACCGATGTAACCGCGAACAACTTCGCCATTGTCTATCAACTGCCTCATGACGTTCCGGACCATATTCGAGGGTATCGACAGGCCGATGCCCTCGTTTACTCCGGTCCGCGAGACGATAGCGGTGTTTATACCGATAACCTCGCCCTTCATATTGACCAGTGGACCGCCGGAATTACCGTGGTTAATCGCCGCGTCAGTCTGAAGGAAGTTCTCGTAGCCTCGGCGCCCGGTTGTGCGCCCCTTGGCCGAGATGATCCCCGCAGTGACGGTCTGGGGAAGTCCTTCGGGAGCCCCCACCGCCATCACGCAGTCGCCTACTTCCATCTCGTCGCTGTCGCCCAGGGGCAGGTCTATGAGGCGGTCCGGTTTGATCTTGACCACGGCGACGTCGGTCTTCTGGTCGGTACGCATCCATTCGGTCTTCAGCCTGCGCCCGTCAAGCAGAGCTATCTCGACCTCGTCGGCGCCCTGAACCACGTGCCAATTTGTCAGAACATAGCCTTTCTTTGCGTCCACGATCACGCCGCTCCCAACACCGCTGGAAAAATACTCCCGCTTCGGCTTTTCCTTCTTCTCTCCGTCCGGGGTCATCCTGGGAATGCGGCTCCCATGCGGCGATCGCCCAAAGTAACGCCGCATGAACTCATCCATCTCGCCGGTGGATGGATGAGTGCTCATGTCTATCTTCTTTCTGACATGCACAACGACCACCGCCGGTTTTACGGTTTTGGCAACCGCACGGTAAAGCTCCGACGTTCGATCGGCCCGACTGAGTTTGGCCAGTTGCTCCCTTGCCGCGCGGTTCTCGCCCGACGCCAGCGCATATCCGACCTCCTCGATAACAAGCGGGCCCACGAAGCATCCGGCCGCTATAGCGCCCAGAAGCAGCAGCGTCAATGTCGAGTTCCTTAGTGTTGTGTTCTTCATCCGTTGGGCTCCTTTTGGTTCGAATCAATCCTCTGCATAACGGCTTCATCCTTCCGCATCATAAACACGTCCTTCTAAACGTTATATACGCTCGAATCATGCAATTGGTTCAAAACTTTGGCCAGAGGCGGAGCCGGAAAGATAAGAAGGTTGGAGATAAAAACAACTGTACAAAAAGCATCCGGGCGCCCCTGGAGATGCCCGGATGCTCTCAGTTCTATCTTTGGGTCAGGCGGAACGTTACTTGCTCCGAGCCGGTCTGGTGGTCGTCTCCAGGGCGGCCGGTCGCTTGCCGGTCAGCACATATGTTGCAAACGCGGCGTAAACCTCATCGTTCCCGGCGGCGCCTTTGAGCTTCACCGCGCACAGTTCTGCGATATAGTTTTCCCCGACGCTCCGGTGCATGTATGTCGCCAGCATCGCCAGTTGCGGGTTCACGTTTGTGCCTTTTCGCCCTTCGAGGCGTTTGTACAGTTGATCGAGCCTGACCTTGAGCTTCTCGGTGGGTATCTTCCGCATAACGTCCAGTTTAGTAACCATAACCGGCGGGAAGATCTCCATCGCCCGCCTCAGGTGGAGCGCCGCGCCGAGCGACTCGCCGGCGCCGAACAGCGAGGCGGCTAGTCCGAGCCTGGCGGTCGGGTTATCGGCCTGGATCTCCACGGCCAGCCTGTACTGATCGGCGGCGCTGTAGAAAGCGGCTTTCTTGAGATGCTTCTCTCCGGCGCGCATCGCCTGGTTGAAGGCGTCTGAGCCTTTACCGGCCAGTGTCTTAAACACCAACTCGCCTCGCAGCCCCTGTTCGACAAGGGCGATTGAATCTGGTCTGGGTCCAAGCGGCTTGAGCTTAAATTCAGGATCGCTTTCGGCGCCGCTTGGGGCCTTGGGCGAGCCGGTCTTCACCGATCCGTCCAGATGCTGCTTCTGGAGCAGGTAGATCATCGTAAGGAACACGTCTGACTCGCGCGAGGCTTTGTTTGCGATTCCGACCCCGCCCAAGGCTCCGCCCTTTGGGTCAAGTTCCGGAACAATGTTCGGGCCGCGCCGTTTGCTGTCAATCCTGGACAGGTCGTCTTCTTCCAGTTGCTCCAGCTCCCGAAGCTCCACGTCCACCTCCGACCGTTGCGAAGGCCGCGATACGGTGAAAACAGCAAGTTCCGACGCTCCAAAGGTCTTGGGCGCGGTCGGAGCGGAAAGGCCTCTGGGCCCTACGACGCGAGGAGCAGAAGGATCGAGTCTAATCGCCGGCTGGACCTGGGCGGATATCGCCTGTCCCATGCGATTGCCCAGTAGAGGTTTAAAGTCGGCCATCGCTTCGTCCATCGCCTTGCGGGGCACGAGTCCTCCCAGATAGCTCGATCTGGGCACGTTGGTTCCTACAGCTGTCTGGCCTGAGGTGATCCCCCTGAGACCTAAAGCAGTTGTAGCCCGATCGTAATAGGCATCGGGGCGATGGGTGCGTCCGCCAAGTACGTCAGACAGTCCAACAGATTGGCGCCGGAAACCGCTGAGTCCCGCAGACGGTACGGTCATGCGTAACTCGTTGCTGGCGTAATACCCGGTCTCGCCTTTGAAGGCGCTCAAACCGCTGACCTGCCCGTTGATGTACATCTGGCTGCTGAAGGTCGTTCTCTGGGGGGTCGCACCGTTAACCCGCCCGGCGCCGATACGATAATTGGAGTCCAAGGCCCACCCGTCTTGTACAGCGACAATCTGTCCCCATGCTCCGGAGACAAGAAAACCCAGAAACGCAATCGCAACAATATGTTCTCTCATTACACTCATGGTCGCACCTTCCCTGACGCAAATCATGTATGGTCCGGACTTACCGTTGCCTGGACACCCGGCTCTCGGGGCGATGCCGCAATCAGCGCGCCTCTGGAGCCTCCACTTTAATTTTAGCACGCTCGTCTCGGTTTTGCCACAAACTCCTTCGCGCCAATCCGCTGTGGCGAGGCCTGCGTCTGGCGCGGCGTTTCGGTGCTATTCGCGGTCTTCTGGTATGTCTGTGCATTAGTGATTCCTCGCATAGAGGCCCTGCAAACGCCCCGCCGCCCGTCCGGCCAGCCGGTCCCCAACCGGGCCAGTGCGTATAATGTGTATCGGCTAACGGAAGGCCAGTCCTTACTTCCGCAAGGTTCGAGCTGATTATTTACGCCGCCCGAGAGTCCCCAGAGACAGATTTGTGTTGAAACCAGAGCCAACAATTGCCGATGAAACATTATGTGAATAATATGTCTATGCTGTAAGGTCGGCGCCTTCCGCTCGGGAGCTGTCCAACTATTTAATTAAAGCAACACAATATTGGCGACAACGAGATGAGACCGCTTCGAACGTTTACCATAGAGCCCGCCCTTCCGCCCAAGCTCCTGCAACTAAGTCAGATAGCGGAGAATCTCTGGTGGTCGTGGCACGGAGACGCCCAGGATCTCTTCCGCCGACTCGACCGCCAGGCCTGGGAGGACTGCTATCACAATCCAGTAGCCATGCTCGGGCAGCTCGGGCAGGACCGACTGGAAGCACTGGCTGAAGACGACGGATTCATTTCGCACATGAACCGAGTGCACGAGAATCTGCAGCGATACATGGATCACGCCGGCTGGTGGCGCAAGACTTTCGGGGCTCCGGATTCAGGCCCCGTTGTGGCGTATTTTTGTGCAGAATACGGAATTACCGAGACGCTTCCGATCTATTCCGGCGGTTTGGGTGTTCTCGCTGGCGACCATATGAAGAGCGCCTCGGAACTGAACGTTCCGCTGGTCGGTATCGGACTGCTGTATCAGCAGGGATACTTCCGTCAGCGACTGAACGCCGACGGATGGCAGTTGGAACTGTTCCCACGAAACGATTTCGCCAATCTGCCCTGCCAGCAGGTTCGCACCGACGGCGGCGCCGAACTTACGATCGATATTGACCTGGGTGATCGCGCGATCAAGGCGTACGTATGGCGAGTGCGAGTCGGACGGACCGACCTGTATCTGCTGGACACCAACGTGCCAAGCAACTCACCCGAAGACAGACACATAACCGCACAGCTCTACGGCGGCGACCAGGAAATGCGAATCCGACAGGAGATCGTTCTTGGCGTGGGCGGGGTCAGAATGCTGCAGGCGCTTGGATTCAATCCCAAAGTGTACCACATGAACGAAGGGCACTCGGCGTTCCTGAGCATTGAGCGCATCAGCATCCTGATGGAGCGGCACAACGTCGACTTCCACACGGCCGCTGAAATAGTGGCTTCGTCAAACGTGTTCACCACACACACCCCGGTGCCTGCGGGCAACGACGCATTTGAACCGTGGTTGATCGAAAAGTACATGGGCCAATACGCCCATCGCCTGGGCATATCGCCCGACGACTTTCTGGGCCTCGGCCGCCAGGAGATCGGCAACAAGGACGAACCGATGTGCCTGACCATCCTGGCGATGCGAATGGCCAGGTTCCGCAACGGCGTAAGCGAACTGCACGGAAACATCTCCAGGAATCTCTGGGCTGGCGTATGGCCCGGCGTGCCAGACGACGAGATCCCGATCAAACACATCACTAACGGCATCCACACGCCGTCATGGATCAGCCACGAACTGGCGACCCTGTACGACCGATACCTCGGGCCTGACTGGTCGGAAAAGTGGACTGACGCCAGCACGTGGGAGTCGGCGGACAATATCCCGGACCCCGAACTGTGGAGAACTCACGAGCGAAGGCGCGAGCGTTTGGTCGGGTTCGCACGACGCCGCCTCCGCAAGCAGCTTGCCAAAAGCGGCGCCGGTGGAGCCGAACTGGCGACCGCACAGGAAGTTCTCGATCCAGAAGCGTTGACCATAGGCTTCGCCCGACGATTCGCAACTTACAAACGCGCCGGGATTATACTGTCGGACATTCCGCGGCTGGAGAAGCTCCTGAACAACCCGGACAAACGTGTCCAGATCATCTTCGCCGGAAAGGCCCACCCCAGAGATAATCCGGGAAAGGACCTCATCCGACAGATCGTCCATATTTCGCGACAGGAGCCTTTCAAGAAATCGCTGCTGTTTCTGGAGGACTATGATATCAACGTCGCAAGGTATCTCGTCCAGGGCGTCGACATATGGCTCAACACGCCCCTGCGGCCGATGGAGGCCTCCGGAACCAGCGGAATGAAAGTATCGGCCAATGGCGGGCTGAACGTTTCGATCCCCGACGGATGGTGGGCTGAAGCATACCGCCCGGATCTGGGATGGTCAATCGGAGCCGGCGAATCGTACCATGATCTGGAATACCAGAATCGGGTCGAAAGCCAGGCGCTGTACGACCTGCTCGAAAAAGATATCGTCCCGCTGTTTTATCGACGCGGAAACGATAACCTCCCGCGCGAGTGGATAGCAATGATGAAGGCCTCCATTCGAGATCTGGCCCCGCTGTTCAGCAGCAACCGGATGGTCCACGACTATGCGGCCAACTTCTACGCACCGGCTGCCAGCCAGTGGGACCGCCTTACCTCCGATGACCTGACGCTGGCCAAAACGCTTAGCGCCTGGAAACACGAACTCCACAAACATTTCGGCCACATCCGAATCGAGAGCGTCTCGGACAATCTGGAAGGCGCAGCTCACGGACCGCAAGTCGGGAAGACCATTCGCGTGGAAGCGGCAGTCGCCCTGGGAGAACTTTCGCCAAGTGACGTGCTGGTGGAACTCTACTTTGGTTCGCTTGACGAAGACGGCCAGCTCAACGCCGGACACGCCGTGGAGATGACCCTGATCAGCGGCGACGACAGGCCGGCGAGGTATGTCGTCGAGATGCCATGCCCCTCGAGCGGACGGGCCGGATACACCGTGAGAATACTGCCCAAGCACGAAGCGTTGTCCGACCCGCTTGAGATGTCGATGATACGATGGGCCTGAAGAATCTCCCCGGCGGGAATTTGTCTTGATTTCCCACGGTTTCGTGATAGTTTACTCCAAACAGGCGAACGCAAGGGCCTGGAATGAACCGGCAAACGAATGATGCGAACATCAACTACAGACACTACGACGAGCTAGTCAGCGGTTCCTACCGGCGCCGGTGCGGTTTGAGTGTGTGTTGAAGCTCGGATCATTCGCTTGGCGGTTTTGTTGTTTCACCCGGGCGATCAACCTGCCCCATGAAAGCATAACATGAGCATCACAATAAAGTTCCCAGACGGAAATACCCAAGAATACGACTCGCAGACCACCTGCTTTCAGGTCGCCTGCGGGATATCCGAAGGGCTCGGACGCGCCTTTGTGGCTGCTGAGCTCGACGGCGGCCTGGTCGATCTGGCCGCACCGATCCCCGACGGAGATCATACGCTCCGCATCCTTACGCAGCGAGACCCCGAATCGCTGGAGATCCTCAGGCACACCGCGGCGCACATAATGGCCCAGGCGGTGCGAAACCTCTACGGCGACAAGGTCCAGTACACAATAGGACCGGCGTTGACCGACGACTTCCAGTATGGATTCTACTACGACTTCGATCTGCCTGAATCAATCAGTGCAGACGATCTCGTAAAGATCGAAGCCGAGATGAAGCGGATCAGCAAGTCGAAGACGCCGATTGAGCGAATCGCACTTTCTCCCGCAGAAGCCAGACAGCAGATGCTCGCCAACGGTCAAGAGTATAAAGCCGAGATGATCGACGATCTCCTGGCCGCCGAGGACAGCGTCGACACCATAAGCCTCTACCGCCAGGGCGAGTTTGTCGACATGTGTCGCGGACCGCACCTGCCTGACACCGGCAAGCTCAAAGTTTTCAAGCTTCTAACATTGGCCGGGGCGTACTGGCGAGGCGACGTAAAAAACAAAATGCTCACGCGAATATACGGTACGGCGTTCTTCGACAAGAAGGAACTGGCCGCCCATCTGGAGCGAATCGCCGAAGCCAAGAAACGCGATCACCGCATCTTGGGCAAGCAGTTGGGCCTGTTCACTCTGAGCGACGAAGTTGGTCCGGGCCTTCCACTGTGGCTGCCCAAGGGTACGATAATTCGCATGGAGCTTGAAGGCTGGCTCAGAGGCCAGTTGCTCAAGCGCGGATACCAGGCCGTTATGACGCCCCACATCGGCAGGCTGGACCTGTACCGCACCAGCGGTCACTACCCTTACTACGAGCACGGACTGTTTCCGACCCTGGACATGGGCGAGGACGAGGGATATCTGCTCAAGCCCATGAACTGCCCGCACCACATACAGATATATAAATCGTCACAACGAAGTTACCGCGAACTGCCTGTTCGTCTTTCTGAGTTCGGCACGGTCTATCGATTCGAGAAGTCAGGCGAACTGACTGGGCTTACGCGTGTGCGAGGCTTTACGCAGGACGATGCGCACATCTTCTGCTCGCCCGATCAGTTAGAAGCGGAAATCGCTTCCTGCGTAGAACTTACCAAACTCGTGCTCGACACACTGGGACTCGACGACTACCGTGTTAGGATCGGCCTGCGCGACCCGGACAGCTCCAAGTACACCGGTAAAGCCGAAAACTGGGACCTTGCCGAGCAGAACATACGCAATGTTGTTCGCGACGTCGGGCTGGTGTACACCGAAGAGGCCGGAGAGGCCGCGTTCTACGGACCCAAGATCGACTTTGTCGTAAACGATTGCATAGGGCGCGAATGGCAACTGGGCACGATCCAGATTGACTACAATCTGCCCGAACGGTTCGGGCTGGAATATATCGGATCGGACAACGCCCCCCACCGCCCGGTGATGATCCACCGGGCCCCGCTGGGCTCGCCTGAAAGGTTCATCGGCATCCTGATCGAGCACTTCGCCGGAGCGTTCCCGCTGTGGCTGGCGCCGGTGCAGGTGGCGGTCCTTCCAGTCAGCGAAAAGTGCGCCGACTACGCCGCGGCGCAGACCCGAATACTCAAAGACAACGGCATCCGGGTCGAGCTCGATGATTCTCCGGAAAAAATAGGAGCAAAAATTCGACGGGCGACACTGGACAAAGTTCCTTATATGCTTATTCTTGGTCAAAAGGAAGCCGATGCAGGTACAGTAGCCATGCGACATCGCACCGAAGGCGACTTCGGTACAGTAGGCATCGATGATTTTATGTCCGCTATTAATGCGGAAATAGAAACCAAAGGCAGCCAGTGTGTTGCCGACAGAGTACTGGAGAAAGAAGATCGCTAGACCGTTTCGCCGTGACACAAGTGGAAGCACAGAACTCCGCCGCAACGACCGAATTCGCGTTTCCCCGGTCCGCCTGATCGACGAGAACGAAGAACAGGCCGGAGTCGTATCCCTCAGCGAAGCCCAGGCCAGAGCCCGAGAGGCCGGACTAGACCTCGTCGAAGTCGTGCCAAACGCCACCCCGCCGGTTTGTCGTATTCTCGATTACGGTAAGTACAAGTACGACCTGGCCAAGAAGAACCGCCAGGCCAAGGCTCACCGACACGAGACCGAACTGAAGGAAGTGCGCATCAAGACGCCCAAGATCGACACGCACGATCTCATGATCAAAGTCAATCGGGCCAAAGAATTCCTGCTCCGGGGAGACAGGGTGCAGTTCTCCCTGCGGTTCAGGGGGCGTGAACTGGCCCATATCGATGAAGGCCAGAGAATCTTCAATCAGATCGAGGAAGCTCTCGAAGATTGCGGCAAGGTCGATCGCAGCCGACGCGAAGGACGACGGATAACAATGCTGATCGCCCCGCTGACCAAGCAGCAACTGCTCCAAAAGCGGCAGGCGGCCAATCTGGCGGCGAAGATCGCCCGAGGCGAAGTTCCGGACCCCTCCAAAGCTCCCCCGGAGGCTCCGGCGCCACCGACCGCGCCCGCCCCACCGGCTGCCGAAACGCCAAAAACAGAGTAAGTTCCTCCTCCTGCCCAGCCGAAGCCGGACTGTTTTGGACGCCGGTGAACAAGGTTCACGCCCACGCATGGCTCGCCGTTTGAGAGATGCAGTGGAGTTTTCTCGCCAATACCAAAGAATATTTCCGGTAGACTCTTTACAAACGCTCAGAAAACAGTAGAATTCTGTGTCCTTGTTCCCGATGGGACAACTAGTTACTTAGAGACACCGACCCCGCGGCGACGTTTGCCAACGGAAAAAACAGTAAGCCAAGGTCGCAATCATGCCAAAAATGAAAACACGCAAGTCGATCGCCAAACGCGTCAAAATCACCGGGCGAGGAAAAGCCATGGTGCGCAAAGGCGGTTCGAGCCACCTGAAGTCCACGAACTCTCCCAAGAAGAACCGCAGACTTCGCCTGTCAAAGGCCTTGTCCAAGGGCTTTGCAAAGCAGGCCAAGAAGCTCATGGGATTGTAAGTCGATCAAGAAACGAAAATAACACCCAATAGCTGGTCCAGTGGGAGCCCTTTGGGGCGGCCGGTAATACCGGCAGGAACTTCTCAAACGAGAGTCCGCTGACCGCCAAACACAGGAGACGCATCATGCCACGCGTACGCAAAGGCGCAGCTCGCCACAAAAAGCATAAAAGAGTTCTCAAAGCCGCAAGGGGTTTCTACGGAGCAGGTTCACGTCGATATCGCATGGCCGCGGAAAAGACATTCCGCGCCGGCGTAATGGCCACTCGCGACCGCAAGAACAAGAAACGCGAATTCAGGCGTCTGTGGATCACTCGCATCTCCGCCGCCTGCAACCAGCGCGGAGTTCGCTACAGCACGTTCATCTGCGATCTCGGCAAGGCCGACATCGACTTGAACCGCAAAATGCTCAGCGAAATTGCAATCGCCGATCCCGCCGCATTCGACAAGATCGTCGAAGCGTCGAAGATCCCCGCTGAATAATCATCCTCACACGCCGCTGGAAACCTGCGTGCTATGTCGCTTTTAGATGACATCCAGGCCATGCGAACCGCCGCCACCGAGGCCCTCGGCAAAGTGGACATCGCCGAAGCCCTCGAAGCGTGGCGAATCAAGTACCTCGGCACAAAGGGCTTGGTTAAGTCCGCAATGCAGCGGTTGAAGGACGCCCCACGCGAGGAAAAGCCCGCTCTTGGAAAGGCTGCAAACCAGCTCAAGGTCGCGCTGACCGAAGCGTTTGAGGCCCACAAGAAGAAGGTCGGCGACACACTCTCCGGCGGCAAGAAGAAGACCGCCGCAAAACTCGACGTTACCCTCCCGGGAAATCGACCTAAGATCGGTCACTCCCACATTATCTCCCAGACCGTCAGCGAAATCTGCGAGATATGTGCTCGAATGGGCTTCGAGGTCGCTTACGGGCCGGAAGTTGAAGACGAACTGCACAACTTCGTCGCCCTTAACATCCCCGAGAGCCACCCGGCGCGCGATCCGCTCGATAACTTTTACCTCTATCCCGGCGCCATGCTCCGCTCGCAGACCTCGACGGTGCAGATTCGCGTGATGGAGAATACCGAACCGCCAGTGCGGATCATCGCACCCGGGCGCGTCTACCGGCCCGACACAGTCGACGCGACGCACTCGTTCATGTTCCACCAGGTCGAAGGGCTCTACGTTGACGAGGGCGTAACGATGTCGGACCTGAAGACCACGCTGGACCAGTTCTGCAAGGCCTACTTCGGGCACGAAGTCGAGACCAGGTTCCGCCCGAGCTTCTTCCCGTTCACCGAACCGTCGGCCGAAATCGACGTCCTGTTCCACTACGAAGACGGCTCGACGCGTTGGATCGAACTCGGCGGCTGCGGAATGGTCGACCCCAACGTCCTGCAGGCGGTCAACTACGATCCCGAAAAATACACGGGATTCGCCTTCGGCCTCGGTATCGAGCGGATGGTGATGCGACGCCACAACATTCCCGACATCCGCTACCTGTTCGAAAGCGACGTACGATTCCTCCACCAGTTCTAAGTGATTTGCAGGAAAGATCGAACAGCGGTGCTACGCCACCACGCAGGTTCAGCTTGCTCAACGCACCGCGTCGGATACAATTACAGTGAAAGCCCCGCGATGCTCGTGGGCGCAACGCCATCTGGGAAATCCCAACTAAGTCAATACAGGCCCAAAACGGTGATTGAGGGTAAGTCATGACCAGAGAAAGATGCATATCGATTATCCTGTCGGCTGCATGTGTGTTGATGGGCTCCGCCGCGTTTTCAGAAGGAAAGACGCGTGCCTTTCCGGGTGCGGAAGGACGTGGGGCGTTTAGCAAGGGGGGACGTGGCGGCAAGGTGTTCCTGGTAACGACCTTGAAGGACTACGACCCCGAGAACGAGAAACCCATTCCGGGCAGTTTCCGAGCGGCATGCTCTGCCCTGGGTCCGCGCACCGTGGTCTTTCGCGTTTCCGGCTATATCAGTCTGAAGAAAGCCCTGTATATAGCGAACCCTTATCTGACGATTGCCGGACAGACCGCGCCGGGCGATGGAATCTGCATCAAAGGGCCTCTGGTTCCGAAGTCATGGCGACCTCCGTTCCTGATTGCTACTCACGATATAATCATCCGCTACATTCGTATCCGGCTTGGCGACGAGGGCTCGGAATCATTCGACAAGAAGTGTTACGTCGAACACGACGCCATCACCGTCGACGACCGATACAAGGTGAAAACCCCCGACGGAAAGCGAGCGGGCAATATCATAGTTGACCATTGCTCGCTCGGCTGGGCCATGGATGAAACCATAGCGGGCGGCGGCGACAGTATGACGGTGCAATGGTGCATCATTTCCAAATCGCTGGTCTACTCCCGACATCCGGACGGTATGCACAGCATGGGCATTATGAGCATGGCCACATTTCACCACAATCTCATCGCCAAGCACGAGACCCGAGCCCCGGCTTACGGCGGATACTATCGAAACAACGTCTTCTATCTCTGCGGCGGATACGGGGTCGGCGATGTCACGCTCAACCTTGTGGGCAATTACATCAAGCGTCCGAATCAGCAGACCGACAAGTTGAAGCCCCTTTTCCTGATCTTCAGCCCCGAAAAGGCCGCGAACGTCTCCAAGAAAGCCCACGGTATATATGCCAGGGACAACATCCTGGAGGCCGGCGGGAAAGTCATCAAGGACGATCGGCGTTTGTTTTGCATGGCGCGTTTTCATGCCGCAAAATGGAAGGAGTTCTGCAAAGCTAAGACAATGCCCACCGAACGGAAGCGGCCTTACATAGATCTATGGGTGGGAGACCTGGACAAGTTCATGAGTGACACGCCGGTAAAGGTGTTGCCGGCAGGCTGCAAAGTGACCACCGACACTGCCGCCGAGGCGTACAGGAAAGTTCTTGCCTCCGCCGGCGCAAGCCTTCCGAGACGTGACGCGGTCGATCGGCGCATCGTAGAAGAGGTGAAAACGAACACCGGGGTGCTCATCAACTCGCCGAAGGATGTCGGCGGGTACCCGGAGCTGAAATCCGTCCCGCCGCCCAAAGACACAGACGCCGACGGTATGCCGGACAAGTGGGAGAAGGCCCACGGCCTGAATCCCAAGGACGCCTCGGACAATATCAAGGACAAGGACGGAGACGGGTATACGAATATTGAGGAATGGATGAATGATACGGATCCCGGAAAGAAGTAGAGAAGAGATTCAAGCGGAAGAGGTGGAATTATGATGCGGTTGCTGTCCGGAGTTCTCGTTCTTGCGGTGGTGTGCGGTTCATGTTTCGGCCTGGAGGACTGTTGTTCCGGCGTATTGAAGCGCGAGAAGACCCCTGCCTTTCCCGGCGCGGAGGGGTTTGGCGCCCGTACGCGCGGCGGGCGCGGCGGGAAGGTCATGTTTGTGACGAACCTGAAGGATTATGTTCCGGGGCAGAAGCCGATTCCAGGGAGTTTCCGGGCCGCCTGCAGCGCCAAGGGCCCGAGGTACGTGATCTTCCGTGTTTCCGGTACTATCAGCCTCAAGAAATGGTTCTCTCTTGATGAGCCGTACATCACCATCGCCGGCCAAACTGCGCCGGGAGACGGTATCTGCCTTCGAAACGCGCACTTTGATATACGCACTCACGATGTGATCATACGTCATATGCGGTTCAGGCCGGGTGATGATCTGCCGCCCGAAAGGTTGAAGAAGTTGAGCAAAGTGCGCGTCCTTGAATACGACGCCATACGCATTCTCAATCATCGCACCAACAAGCACGCGGCCCGCAATATCATTATCGATCACTGTTCACTCAGTTGGAGTGTTGATGAGACAATCAGCCCCGGCGGCGATCATGTTACGGTGCAGTGGTGCATCATCAGCGAACCCCTGCACGCCAGTTTTCACTCCCAGGGGCCGCACGGGTTCGGATGGAACGGGCTCGGCGCCACCTGTTCGGCGCACCACAATCTGCTTGCCCACATATATAACCGCAGCCCAAACATCGGAGCGGGCGACTGGCGCAACAATGTGGTCTATAACTCACGCATGGGCGGATACAACAAGGGGCCGTGCAAGTTCAACATGGTCAATAACTACTACAAGCCCGGGCCTTGCGGCAGCAGCCGGAAGTTCCGTAAGACATGTTTCACGGCCTTCCATGCCGATTCCAGGATCTATATCAAAGGCAATTACATGGAAGGCGCCGGAGACGACAGGAACCGCCCACAGGGCCAGTGGAAACTGATCAGAGGCGTGGGAAATAACCCCACGGCGGACAAGCCGTATCCAACGGGAGGGCCCATTACCACCCACAGTGTCCGCGAAGCCTACGCAAAGGTCCTCAAGCACGCCGGAGCCACGCGGCCGAAACGCGATGCGGTCGATCTACGAATTGTTAATGATGTGAAAAACAACACGGGCAATCCATGGCTGAAATCTGTAAAGACCGTTGGTGGATACCCGGAACTGAAGTCAACCCCGGCGCCGAAGGACACCGATAATGACGGAATGCCGGACGAGTGGGAAAAGAAGTTCACCCTGAATCCCAACGACCCTTCAGACAACAACATGGACAAAGACAACGACGGCTACACGAACATCGAAGAGTGGTTTAACGGTTCGGACCCGGCCAGACAGGCCGAATGAAGCCGCTTTCCGGCCTGTCCATGATCCCCAAGCACTCGCCGTCGCCGCTTTTCCCTTTCTACTTTCCACTCACAACTCTCTCGCGAAACGCCGGGGCCTGCATTCGGGTCCGCCGGCTTTTTCGAACTAGAATGTCATCCACCGGAGACGGCCCCATCACGCCCAGGGCGCAAGCGGCTTTCCGTACCGTCCACTTCGCGCCGGCGCAGTGTACATCATGGAACCCCCCTTCGAGATGCGTTCTGGCGGGCTTTTCAGGCGGCATGATCGATCCTTAGCCTCGGTTGAGTTTTGGGACCATACGGGATATCGCTGGCCTTTCCAGACCGGGACTGGCGCGGAAAGTGCGTTCCAGTCTCGCCTTAAGCAGTCAAAAACCGCTACATCGCAACTGTTTCATATCTGGGTTTTGCTTGACAAACTCCCATTGATGGACTAGGCTATCTGTGCGCTTTATGTCGGAGGATCGCTGCTGTTGAAACGAAGTGGGATTTGAGCGTTCTGCTCACCGTATCATCTCCCTGGTGCTTTTGCGTCCAGGTTTTCGCATGTGTTGGCATTCTTCACCGCACAGGTCAAAGCAGAAAGGGATGAAATGAAAAAGACACTTTTAGCGAAATTGGCGGCAGGGTTGTTTGTGATTGGCGTATGTGGAATGTTCACCAGCGCACTGGCCGTGCCTACATTCACATTTTCGCCTTTAGAAGACGGAAATAAAACCTTGCTTACGTTGAGCGGCCAGACGGATGACAGAAGTGATCCCCGGACCGTTCCTGAGCCTCCCAAGATTTATAGTATGGTGTATGACGAGGTTATAAGGAATTACATGGATTACTTTGCGATGGATGCGCTGGGAGTGCATAATTATTCCTTCACCGCAGCTGACTTGGAGGGATTGACGGTGACCTCAACACTCCAATGGGATCCGGCGCCTGAGA
>PVBE010943231.1_pt1 | contig 51374 bp, 45 predicted proteins | sample 1631181 | NCBI WGS metagenome assembly PVBE01 (sample SAMN08397723, study PRJNA350692) | Marine metagenome, whole genome shotgun sequencing project. | isolation source: water | place: Pacific Ocean | collected 2012-04
ATAAAAATAATAATAAAGATTGTACTTTTGTAACTTCAAATTTAATTAATCAAAACACTAATATGAAACATGCCGAAATACATACCGCAAAAGGTATAATGAAAGTTAATTTTTATGAAGCTGATGCTCCTAATACAGTTGATAATTTTGTTGGACTTGCAGAAAAAGGTTACTATGATGGTCTAAATTTTCATCGTGTGATACCAAATTTTGTAGTTCAGGGAGGTTGCCCTGATGGTACTGGAGCTGGTGGTCCTGGATACTCAATTGATTGTGAACTTGATGGTGATAATCAATATCATGACAGAGGTGTTCTATCAATGGCCCATGCAGGAAGAAACACAGGAGGTTCACAATTTTTCATCTGTCATTCCAGAGATAACACCGCCCATTTAGACCGCAATCATACCTGTTTTGGAAAAGTTTATGAAGGTTTAGATGTTATTGATAATATCAGTGAGGGAGATAAAATTGAAAAAATAGTTATTGTTGAAGAATAACGAAATGTTGTTGAATATCGGGTTTTCAATCCAATAAGACATCCTGATAACCACATCAACCATTATATTACACCTATGATTTTTTTACGTCCTGAATTCTTGTATGGTTTATTTGCGCTTTCCATACCTGTGATTATACATCTGTTTAATTTCAGAAAGCATAAAAAATTATATTTCAGCGATATATCAAGACTCAAAACTATAGCTACCCATACCCGAAAGGAGCAAAAACTTAAACATTATATTGTTCTGTTACTGAGGATGCTTGCCATTTTATTTATCATTCTGGCACTTGCCGGTCCTGAACTTAAAGAGGATAAACTATCTACAGCCACACCTACAGTTGCTCTTTATGTGGATAATTCGTTTAGCATGATGGCTGAAGGGCAAAATGGAAGACTTTTTGAGAATGCAAGACATTATGCATTACAAGTGGTTGAGGAGTCTCCTGACAACACAAACTTTATTGTATTATCAAATACTAACAATGGAGAACTAAACAGAATACATAACAAAGAAGCAGCTACATCAGAATTAGAAAAACTTCAAATTTCTTCCAATTCGAAAAAATTATCACAGGTAGCTATAATGCGCGACAGAATTCTTAAAAATAGTGAACTACAAAATTGCGATACTTATTTGTTTTCTGACTACCAGGCATATACGACTGATATCTCTTCTCTACAAGAAGATAGTATTAATAATTATTTTATAATTCCTTTTCAGCATCTTCAAAACAAAAATATCTATATAGATAGCTGTCATATCGACAATCCCGACCTAATGAAAGAAAAAGTAATCGGACTCACTGTATGGATAAAAAACGATTCAGATACTGATTATGAAAAAGTTCCACTTAAATTATTGATCAACGATCAACAAAAAGCTGTTGCAGGAGTTGATTTGAAAGCCGGATCCTCAAAACAGGTGAATCTCAACTTTACAGTCTCAAAATCAGGTTGGCATTATGGACAAATTGAAATCGAGGATTTTCCAATAACTTTCGACGACCACATGTATTTTGCCTTCGAAGTAAAACAGAACATTGAAGTACTAATAATTGGTTTTGATGATAACAATAACTTTCTCGAAAAATTTTATAGCTCTGATGATATTTTCAAAATTTCTGAGATGAATTATCGAACCATTGACTTTGGAAAACTTAAAAATTTTGATTTGATAATATTAAATGGAATACCTGAAATTTCATCAGGTTTGGCTAGTCATGCAAAACAATATATTACTGATGGTGGTAATCTACTATTTATACCCTCAAAAAAAGAAACTTCAAACGACATCTCCATTTTTCTAAATGAAATGAATGCAGGTGAGGTAGTTCGATTTGACACTACAGAAACTCGTGTAACCCGATTAAAACTGTCAAATAATTTGTTTTCAGAATCTATTACTAAAGTACCTCAAAACGCTGATCTACCAATTGTTAGACAGCATTATGTTTTTAAGTTTCCCAGCACTTCGGGAGTCGAAACACTGGTGAGCCTACTCTCAGGTGATGATTTTCTTTCGAAGAAGAATATTGGATCAGGGCAGCTTTATATCCTGTCTGTAGGGTTAGATGGAAGCTATGGAAATTTTGCTTCCCACCTACTTTTCATACCTGTTATGCATGGTGTGGCCTCCAAGGGAAGTTTAGTACAAAAACTATTTTACACTATAGGTAAAGATAATAATATCAATCTAAATATTGATAACGATATAGTATCCGAAACACCATTTTCCTTTTCTTCGTTACAATCACACAACATTACATAATTCCAAGTCAGAAACATAATAATGGAAAATTAGTATTATCACTCGACGATATAGATCTTCAAAATGGTTACTACAAAGTAATGATATCAGATTCAGCAATTGCAGTAGTTGCATTTAATTTTAACCGAGACGAATCGGAAATGCATTATTTTGATATAAATGAACTCACCGACCAATTTGAAAAATCAGGTCTAAAAAATGTCACTATATTGAACATTTCCGATCCAAAATACACGGAAATTATTAATGCTTTGCAAAAAGAAAGTGATTTATGGAAGCTATTTATTATTTTCGCACTTTCAGTAATTTTTATTGAAATACTAATACTACGTTTTTGGAAATAATAATGAATGAAGTACTTAAAAAGTGATTAAATCTTCTAATTTAAACATTCAAATATTAAAGCATTTTCGAATTTAAAAGACACACATAAATAAGCAATGAGCGAATCAGAGGAAACTATCGATCAGGTTAATGAAAATCAACCTAATCAGACTGAAGGACATAAAACTACGCATCTAAAAGGTATGTATGAGAACTGGTTTCTCGATTATGCCTCTTATGTTATTCTTGAGCGTGCTGTTCCTGAGGTTGATGATGGTTTAAAACCAGTCCAACGACGTATCCTCCATGCAATGAATCGTCTTGATGACGGACGATTTAACAAAGTTGCCAATATTATAGGTCATACAATGCAATTTCACCCTCATGGTGATGCATCTATTGGTGATGCTCTTGTTCAATTAGGACAGAAAGATCTGCTCATCGACATGCAGGGAAATTGGGGAAACACATTAACAGGTGATCGAGCCGCCGCTCCTCGTTATATTGAAGCCAGACTTTCAAAATTTGCTAAAGAAGTAGTTTTCAATCCAAAAACAACTACATGGAAATCCTCGTATGATGGAAGGAACAAAGAACCACTTACTCTTCCAGTAAAATTTCCTTTGCTTTTGGTGCAGGGTGTTGAAGGTATTGCTGTTGGATTAGCTTCAAAAATTTTACCCCATAATTTTTGTGAATTAATTGATGCCTCTGTTCTTCATTTACAGAATAAAGATTTTAACATTCTACCTGATTTTTTAACAGGTGGAATGGCTGATTTTACAAAGTACAATTATGGGCATAGAGGTGGGAAAGTAAGAGTGAGAGCAAAAATTTCTCAATCAGACAAGAAAACTCTGTTAATAAGCGAAATACCTTTTTCTACCACAACATCATCTCTTATTGATTCCATTATATCAGCAAGTGACAAGGGCAAAATTAAAATCAAAAAAATTGACGATAATACAGCGGAGAATGTTGAAATAGTAATTAATCTGGCATCTAATGTTTCGCCTGACCAAACAATTGACGCCCTATATGCTTTCACTAACTGTGAGGTTTCCATTTCACCTAACACATGTGTAATTGTTGATAAAAAACCATACTTCATTTCTGTTAAAGAAATCCTTAGACAAAATACTGACCATACTGTTCAACTATTAAAAACGGAACTGGAAATCAGACTTCAGGAACTTGAAGATCAGTGGCACAATTCATCGCTTGAAAAGATATTTATTGAAAATAGGATTTATCAAAGTATTGAAGAATGCGAAACATGGGAATCAGTTATCGAAACTATCGATAAAGGTCTTGATCCATTTAAAAAACTTCTTAAACGGGAAGTAATCGAAGATGATATTGTAAGGCTTACAGAAATAAAGATCAAACGAATATCTAAATATAACGCCGTTAAAGCGGATGAACTCATTGCTTCTGTTGAAGATGAGATTGGTGAAGTAAAAAATCATTTAGAAAATTTAATTGATTACGCCATTAATTATTTCAAGCAGATCAAAAAGAAACATGGTAAAGGAAGGGAACGAAAAACAGAGATCAGAAATTTCGATACAATAAATGCCTCCAACGTTGCTGTTGCAAACACAAAACTTTTTATCGACCGCAAGGAAGGTTTTGTTGGAACGACACTTAAAAAAGTTGAATTCGTTACCGATTGTTCCGATATTGATGACATAATTATTTTTAAATCCGACGGCACGATGATTGTCCATAAAGTTGCCCCAAAAGTATTTGTTGGTAAAGGGATTATACATGTTGCTGTATTTAAGAAAAGTGATAATCGTACTGTTTATAACATGATTTACCAAAATGGTAAAAGAGGTAAATATTATGTGAAAAGATTTGCCGTTGTTGGGGTAACTCGAGATAAAGAGTATGATCTTACTATCGGTTCAGAAGGATCGAAGATTATTTATTTCACAGCAAACCCAAATGGCGAAGCAGAGATTGTCAAAATAAACCTAAGGGCTAAACCAAAGTTAAAGAAATTAAGTTTTGATTTTGATTTTAGTAGTCTTGCAATCAAAGGAAGAAAGTCACGTGGTAATATACTTGCTAAACATACTATCAAAAACATTATTCAGCGTGAAGAAGGCGTTTCTACCCTCGGCGCCCGAAGCATTTGGTATGATGATACTGTTCGTAGATTAAACACTGATGAAAGAGGTGAATATATTGGTGCTTTTATAGGTGATGACAGAATTCTTTGCATTATGAAAAATGGAGAATTAAAACTAACCGGCTACGATTTATCAACGCACTTTGATGATGAGATAAAGTTAGTTGCTAAGTTTGACCCTGATAAAATCATCACAGCTGTTTATTATGATAGTGAACAAAAAAAACATTACGTAAAACGTTTTCATTTGCCTGAGAACATGACTGTTAACAAATTATTAAATTTTATTGGTGAGGAAAAAGCGTCGAAATTAATAGCCTTTTCTTTTGATCACTTACCTAGATTGCAATTCGAAATTAAGAAAAAGAGTAGTGGTGAGACAGAAGTAGAAGTTATACCATTGGCAGATTTTATTGCGATTAAAAGTTATCGGGCAAAAGGTAAACGGCTTTCCAGATACGACCTGCGTAAAATAAAATTTATCGAACCTCTCCCCTACACTCCACCAGTAACAGAGCCAATAGAGGCAACCAATATTGAAGAAGAGAATCCGGAGGATAAGGCATCTAATATAGCTGAGAAAAAGACGAAAGAAATAGTTAAGGATAAGAATAATCAACCCGATAATAAAGAAGAGGAAATCCATCCACCTGAGGACAAAGATGAACCACCCCAGCTAGAACTTGATTTTTAATAATAACTTTTCTTTCAAAATTGATGCAAGGATTATCACTCTCCTGCTAATTTACTTATCTAACAAAAAAGATATATTTTTGCCACCCCAAAAAGTTAACCTTCTTTAGATTTATTAGAACTAAAATAAGCTATATTTACTATGCAAACAAGCGGTTTACATAAACTCATAGGAATTAAAAACCTGACTGACTCAACATACTTGCTTCAAATTGAAAAAAATAATATGATCTTTGAAGCTGGCCAACATATACTGCTTGGTCGTTACAATGATCCTGATCAACGAGAATATTCTATCTACAGTGGCGCTGATGATAATTATCTTGAGATTCTCATAAAAGAAATATCTGACGGAACTGTATCAAAACATCTGAAAAACATATTACCAGGTGAAATATTAAATGTTGAGGGGCCATTAGGTTTTTTTGGTTTAGATAAAGAAAAAATAGATTCACACAAGCATCTGTTTATAGCAAGTGGAACAGGTATTGCTCCTTTTCACAGCATGGTTCGCAGTTATCCTACCTTAAACTACACAATATTGCATGGCATAAGAACTTGTGACGAAGCTTACGGAAAAGAATCCTTTGAACCTGACAGGTACATTAGATGCGCCTCTCGCGATACTTCTTGCGAATTTACTGGCAGAGTTACGGATTACATCAAACAAAATAATTTTGATGGAGATACAATATGTTATTTTTGTGGCAATTTTAAGATGATACGTGAAGCAATGCAGTTGCTTGAAGAAAAAGGAATTCCAGGCAGCCAACTACATGCTGAAGTATATTTTTAATTTTTAAAGTGTCATGAAATACCACATTGTACAGCTAGGATGCCAAATGAATATTAGTGATGGCGAACGTGTTCAGATGGTGCTCGATAAAATGGGGTTTGTTCCAACAGAAAAGGCTGAAGAAGCAAGTCTGATAGGTGTTATTGCATGTTCGGTTCGCCAAAAAGGTATTGATAAGGTATATAATCTTGTAAACGTGTGGAACAAGTGGAAAAACAATAAAAATCTTATAACTTTTGTTTCTGGTTGTGTGTTACCCTCCGACAAGCAAAAATTCCTTAAACTTTTCGATATTGTAACAACAATGAGTCAGCTACCTGAGCTACCAGAAATGATACTTCAATATGGAGTTGTATCACAAGTAGGTATACAATCACAATACCCTGATTTGGAAAAGTCTGTGAAGGAAAATATCGGTTATCCAAAATTTACTGAATTTAAAATCAACCCAGGACGAATTAGTCTTTCTCAAAAAAACATAATAAGTAAACCAGAGGTGGGCATTGAAGAGTTTTGGAATATTGAACCAAAATACGGATCGGGCTTTGAAGCATACATACCCATCCAGAATGGCTGTGACAAATTCTGTACATTTTGTGCTGTTCCATATACTCGTGGTCGTGAAGTATCCCGTCCGTCTGATGAGATAATGAATGAATTAAAGAGCCTGGTAAATAAAGGAGTTAAGTCGATTACTATCCTGGGACAAAATGTAAACTCATATGGCTTAGACAAAAAGGGCAATGAAATTAGTTTTTCAAAGCTTCTTGAACAAATAGGAGAATATGGAATTGAATCAGGCAAAACCTTCTGGGTCTATTTTACTTCTCCTCATCCTCGCGACATGTCAGATGAAGTAATTGAAGTTATTGCAAAATATGACTGCTTAGCTAAGCAAATTCACTTGCCAGTACAATCGGGTGATGATAAGGTTCTTATCCGTATGAACAGAAATCATTCAATGCAAAAATATCGTGATATCGTAAATACTATCAGGAGACTTATACCCCAAGCAACACTATTTACAGATGTAATTGTAGGATTTACAGGAGAATCATCAGTGGAATTTGAGAATACTCGAAAGATAATGAAAGAGTTCAAATATAATATGGCATATATTGCTCAATATTCACCAAGGCCGGGCGCAACAAGCTCAAGATGGGATGATGATATACCAAAAGAAGAGAAAAAAGAAAGGTATCATCAACTCACGACTGAACTGACAAAATATTCTCATGAATATAATAGTGGTCTTATTGGCAAAACAATAAAAGTGCTTGTTAGAGGAAATGATCGCAAATCAGATTATTTGTCTGCATATACCGAAGGCAGGATAGTTGCCAGATTTGCTTCAAACGACAGTAATCTAGTTGGAAAATTTGTGAATATAATGATTACATCGGCTGCGCCACTTTCAATTGAAGGAGAACTAGTAAAACATTATGACTAAAAAAATTGCTTTTAAAACTCTTGGGTGTAGGCTTAATCTATTTGAAACTGATTCACTTGCCTCTGAATTCACTAAAAAAGACTATCAAACAGTTGATTTTGCTGAAAAAGCGGATATATATGTGATCAATACATGCACGGTTACAAGTATGAGCGATCAAAAATCACGTAGAGCAATAAGTCAGGCAAAGAGAAAAAATAAAAATGGAATTACAATAGTAACTGGCTGTATGGCCACAAATTACAAAGAACAGCTTGAAAAAAACGAGAAGATTGATTATGTGATTGATAATGATCACAAAACATCTGTCTTGTCTGTTGCGGAGGCACATTTTAATGGCGAAATTGTTAGCGCTGACAACTACGAAAAAAACCTTTTTAATTATGAACCTGCCGACCAAACTTTTCATACTAGAAGCTTTATAAAAATACAAGATGGTTGCGACAATTTCTGCACTTTTTGTATAATCCCGAAGGTGCGTGGAAGAGCAAGTAGTCGGCCGGTTGCAGATGTTCTCAATAATGTTAGAAAAGTAGTTGAGTTTGGGTTTAAAGAAGTTATAATTACTGGTGTAAATATTGGTAGATATAATCACAATAATACTGATTTTGAGTCGCTTGTAGAGCAAATGCTTGACATTCCGGGTGATTTCAGAATTCGAATATCTTCAATTGAACCGGATGGTTACACCGATAGCTTCTTTCGATTATTTAAACATCCAAAACTTGCTCCTCATATGCATATCTGCCTTCAAAGTGGTTCAGAAGAAATCTTAATGAAGATGAGGCGAATGTATACGGCAAAGTTGTTTAAAGAAATGGCATCCAAACTGGAAGAATTGCATCCCGGTTTTAGTCTTACTACAGATATAATTGTGGGTTTTCCCGGTGAAACTGAAGAGCAATTTCAAGAGACCGTTGACCTTGCCAACACAATAGGATTTGGTCATATTCATACTTTTAAATATTCGGTACGTAAAGGAACTCGCGCTGAAAGACTTCCTGAACAAATTGACGAAAATGAAAAGAACCTCAGAGGAGAAATAATTCGAAAACTTTCAGAAAACACAAGATCAAAATATCGTAACTCATTTATTGGAAAGCAACAAAAAGTACTTGTTCAAATAATAATCGAAAATGGTTTTGCGAGAGGGTATGGAGAGCATTATATACCTGTTATTATTGAAAAAACAGGCCTTACTAAAAATACTTTTTATAATGTTGATATCAATGGCATTATTGAAAAAGATGAGCCTATATTAGTGGGAACATTATCAAACTAAAAAATAAAGAGGATTATTTTTTTATATTAAATATTTATCTATTTTTGCAGCCCGAAATTAATTTTATAAAAACGGAAAAGAAATATGGCTAATCATCCTTCAGCAATTAAAAGAATCAGACAAACCGAAACCAGAACGCTTCACAATCGCTTTTATGCAAAAACAATGCGTAATGCAGTAAGAAAATTCAGGCTATTAACTGACAAAAAAGAAGCAGCAGATTCTTTACCAAAACTTTACGAAATGATTGACCGGCTTTCAAAAAAAGGAATTATTCATAAAAACAAAGCCGGTAATCTAAAATCGAGATGCACAAAATATGCAAATACTTTGTCATAGAGTCAAATAAGAAATAATTTAAGTCCCGGTATATTTGTATCGGGACTTTTTTTTTGCTTACTTTTATGGCCCCAAAAACCCAAAATGCTATGAAGGATAAATTACCCATTAGTCAATGGTCGGAAGATGATCGTCCACGAGAGAAACTAACAATAAAAGGTAAAGGCCAGTTGAGTCGTGCTGAGTTAATTGCAATATTGATCGGTTCAGGTAACCATGAAGAATCAGCCGTTGAACTATCAAAACGTATTTTAAATTCCGTTAACAATAACCTCGCGGAACTGTCAAAATTAGGAGTAAATGATCTTTGCCAGTTCAAAGGCATTGGATCAGCTAAAGCAATTTCAATAATAGCAGCCCTCGAAATTGGTAGGAGGAGACGAGCTGATGATGTTATCCAAAAGAAGAAAAAAATAGTATCAAGCAAAGATGTGTACGATGTATTTTATGCTGACCTCAGCGATAAGAATTATGAGGAATTTTGGATATTGCTAGTCGATCGCGCGAATCAAATCATTAAGAAAATTAATATTAGCGAAGGTGGTATATCAGGAACAATAGCTGATCCAAAGAAAATATTCAAGCTTGCCTTGGAAAATAACTGTTCATCAATAATACTTGCCCATAATCATCCATCAAACAATTTACAACCAAGTGATAATGATATTAAATTAACCAAAACAATTTCTAAAGCAGGACTTACGTTAGAGATAAATGTTCTTGATCATATTATTGTAGGTAGCGATAATTATTTTAGTTTCGCTGACGAATCGATGATCTAGTGAAAAGTGGGTGGTGAAAGGTGAATAGTTAAAATGATTAATTATCCAATAACCAATTACCCAATGTCAAACATATTATGATAAAAATAGTAACTATAATAGGAGCTCGTCCTCAAATTATTAAAGCAGCTGCTTTAAGCCGTGCTATTAAAAACCACTACTCAGATAAAATCACCGAGATAATAGTCCATACCGGGCAACACTATGACAAAAATATGTCAAAGGTTTTTATTGACGAACTCAATATACCCGAACCCAATTACAATCTAAATGTTGGAAGCGCTAGTCATGCCAAACAAACTTCTGATATGATTATTGGCATAGAGTCAGTTCTTAATGAAACAAATCCCGATTTTTTGATTCTTTATGGAGATACTAACTCTACTCTTGCTGGTGCGATTGCTGCTTCTAAAATTCATATCCCAATAGTGCATATTGAAGCAGGACTTCGTTCATTTAACAAAGCAATGCCTGAAGAAATAAATCGTATTATGTGCGATCATGCTTCAACGCTATTATTTTCACCTACTGCAACTGGTTATAATAATCTAATAAAAGAAGGGTTCGATCCTAATAGCAAAACTCCTTACAATGCCGATAATCCGGGTATTTTTCATTGTGGTGATGTAATGTACGATAACAGCCTGTTCTTTAAGTCTGTAGCTCTGAATAACAGCACTGTAATGAATGATAATAATATTGAAAAAGATAATTTTATTCTTTGTACTATTCATAGGGATAATAATACAGATGATCCTTCAAGGTTGAACGCTATATTCGGTTCATTAAATCGTATTTCCAATAAGGATAAAATAACGCTCGTAATTCCGTTACATCCAAGAACAAGAAAATTATTGGATGAAAATTTAGACGCTGAATTATTTGCCTCAATCAACTCAAACCCACATATTAAGATACTGCCACCGGTGTCCTTCCTTGATATGATTTCGTTTGAGAGTAATTGCAAAATGGTTATGACAGATTCGGGAGGTGTTCAAAAGGAAGCTTACTATTTTAACAAACCCTGTGTTATACTACGATCGGAAACAGAGTGGGTAGAAATTGTTGAGGAAGGAGCTGCTATAGTTGCCAATGCTGATGAAGATAAAATAATACAATCTTATAATAAGCTCAAGAATATGAACACCAGAATATTCCCGCTGATTTTTGGTGATGGAAAAGCTGCTGAATTTATATGTAAAACTCTATTAAGGTCCGCTTAAGAATCTACTCATACAAATGTTCAGTAACTCAATATTATAGAGGCCTTAAGCTATCCATTTCTACTTTTTTGATTTTTTTACAATGCGTTGTTGCATCTACAAATTATATTTGTATTTTTGCGCTCCCATTTTTGGGTAAATAAAATTATCTTAAACTAATTTAAATTATTATGAACCAGTACGAAACCGTTTTCATTTTAACTCCCGTTTTGTCTGATGACCAGATGAAGGAAGCGGTAAAAAAGTATGAGGATATCCTCTCTAAGAAAGGTGTTGAAATAGTGCATCGAGAAGATTGGGGCTTACGTAAACTCGTTTACCCCATTCAGAAAAAATCCACAGGATTTTATCATTTGTTTGAATTCAAAAATGACGGACAGTTAATTGGCGACTTGGAAGTGCAACTAAAACGTGACGAACGTGTGCTACGCTTTCTTACCGTTAAACTCGACAAACATGCAATAGCATATAACGAGAAAAAACGGAAGAATAAGAAAGAAGAAGAAAAAAAGATAAGGAAGCAAAATCTAACTCATAAACGATAAAATTAGAACCATGGCACAACCTAATTCAGACATAAAATATTTGACACCCATTGCAGTTGACACCAAAAAGAAAAAATACTGCCGTTTCAAAAAAAGTCGTATTAAATATATCGACTATAAAGATCCTAATTTCCTGTTGAAATTCGTAAACGAGCAAGGTAAATTATTACCTCGTCGTATTACAGGGACATCAACAAAATATCAAAAGAAAGTTGCACAAGCCGTTAAAAGAGCAAGACACCTTGCATTAATGCCTTATGTTGCTGACTTACTTAAATAAAGGAGGAATAGAAAATGGAAGTAATTTTAAAACAAGATATATCGGGCTTAGGATATAAAAACGACCTGGTGACTGTAAAGGATGGATTTGGCAGGAATTATTTAATCCCAAAAGGACTAGCTCTTATAGCATCCGAATCAAGTAAGAAAGCTTTAACAGAGCTTAAAAAACAACAAGCTTACAAAGAAGACAAAGTAGTTAAAGAAGCTGAAGCAATTGGAGACCTTCTTAAAGATCTAGAATTAACTATTAGCGTAAAAGCAGGTACTTCAGGTAAAATTTTCGGATCAGTTAATAACATAATGGTTGCTAATGCTATCAAAGAAGCCAAAAATCTGGAAATCGAACGTAAGAATATCTATTTTGATGCAGATCATATAAAGGAAGTAGGCAAATATACTGCTACCGTAAAATTATATAAGGAAATTAAAGTGGATGTAGGTCTTGATATTATTGCTGAAGAATCGTAAACGCAATATTACTATAATAAAAGCCCTATTGTAAAACTACAATGGGGCTTTTTGTTTTAATTTTCGCGTCATTATTAATATTGGAAAAACAGTATTTATTCTTCTTAATAGTTAGTTTAACCAAAATTAACTGATATTAACGTTCGTTAACGCTTCAGCAATTTGTGTTTACTAATTTTGTCTTTGTTATATTTATGATGGCTGATATGAAAACACTTGCATTAACACTTTTTTTTCTCACCGCTCTGTTAAATATCAACTTTTTTAATGCCGAAAAATTAACAGAGAATAATAGACCATTGATTGAGAAAAAGAAGAATAATAAGGAAATTGTTCACAAGTGTTGTAATATGGATTGTAATATAATAAAAACTATTTGTCCTCCCTATATCAAATCCAAACTACCCGCCATCAAAAGTAATGCTACAAACTTCTATAACTCGTCCCACAAAAAAGGATTTGTTATTGTTGATCCTATACTCACCTATTTAATCTAAACATGACCATAGAGAATAATGGTTATCAAAATGCGATTAATAAGTGAAATACTTAAATAAGATCAACCACAATTTTTGTTAAATTGCCAGCAGTTACCAACTGGTATCTTTAAAGTTCAAATAGTTTGGGAAGTAAATGCTAAGTAAGGCCAAAATAAAGCTACTAAACCAGCTTAATCGAAAGAAATATCGTGAATTGCATAATATGTTTTTCGTTGAAGGCAGTAGAAATGTGCTTGACTTTTTACATAGTGATTGTAGTTTTATTGAGTTATTTGCAACAAATGATTGGATTCAGAATCATAAATTAGATATTCCAAAAGGAGATACTTCATTAGTTTCAAAGAAAGAACTTAAAAAGGTTTCAGCTCTAACAACTGCATCTGATGTATTAGCAATATTTGAATTACCAAACACTAGTTTTAATGGAAATATTATTACAGATAATCTAACGATTGCACTTGATAACATAAGTGATCCGGGTAACCTTGGAACAATAATCCGTACTGCTGACTGGTATGGAATTAATCAGATTTATTGCTCTAAAAATACTGTTGATGCTTTCAATCCAAAAGTTGTGCAAGCAACAATGGGATCGCTGGCACGGGTTAATGTAACTTATACTGAACTTGACAAGCTTTTTGCAACAAAACCAGAAGCACTCAAGATATTTGGCGCAGCCCTTAACGGAACACCCATTACTAACCTAAAACCTCAGACAAATGGAATAATTTTAATAGGTAGTGAAGCTCATGGAATATCTCCTGAGTTAATTGATTATATCACCGATAAAATTACTATACCATTGTATAACAAGAATTTAGCACACCACCCCGAATCGCTAAACGCATCTATTGCAAATGCTATTATTTGCCACACCCTGAAGATTAAAAATTGATAGTGAGGTTATTACCTTAATCTATTTTAGTTATTTTTGTCGTCCAATTAAATTGTGAAATGTTTATTAAATTACTTCTACTTTCGATTATACTTTTAGCAATTGCGGTTGCCGGAATTGCAATTAAAATGTTTGTCAAGAAAGGTGGTGAATTTAAAAAACAATGCGCAACTATCGACCCAAAAACGGGTGATAAACTAGGATGCACATGTAAAAGATCTAAGGGTGAAGGAAGTTGTAAAAATGAGGAAGAAAACCAAATAGATATATCACCTACTTTGGCTCAGATAAAAGAACTCCAAACAGAATAGATCATTAGATAATGTCTACATAAACTCGTATGGTTTCCATTCAAATCACGAATCAATAAAATAATTTTGAAAACGATTAGAAACAACCTGCAATATATATTCTTTGCTTTATCGACTTTGCTAGTTTATCTATTTTTTGATTACCATAACATCCTGTTTTTCAGACCTCAATCAATTCATTTCATCCGACAAACAGATTGTTTGTCCTTTGTAGCAACTTATTTTAATGGGGAAATGCACTTTTTCGAACCTCGAATTTTAAATTTAAATAGCGTTGATGGAAAGGCAGTTGGTGAATTCCCCATACTTTATTATTTAACAGCATTACTTTACAAAATATTTGGCGAACACGAGTTTTTTTTACGACTCATAAACCTTTCCATTATTACAACAGGACTGCTGTTTCTTTATAAATTATTAATAAAATTACTCGACGATATTGCATACGCCTTGATCTTCACTTTTTTATTTTTCTCTTCAGCAATTCTGATTTATTATACAAACAATTATCTTCCTGATCCGGCAGCATTAGGCTTTACTCTTATTGCATGGTACTTTTATTATGAGTTTTTAGTAAAGAGAAATAAAACCAAAGCATTTATTATTAGTTTAATATTTTTTACACTTGCATCTTTGATAAAAGTATCTTATGGATTAAATCCTGCAGCTGCTTTATTGTCGCTCATTATTATCAAAGTAATTGGTAATCAGAAATATTCAATAAAAAAGAATTACCCTTATTTACTTTCATTCTTGTTTTCATTTCTAATAATTATCGGATGGTATTTATTCATTATTAAGTATAATGAAACCAACAATGGAAATTATTTTCTGACTCATTATCAACCAATCTGGTCTTTAAAAAAAGTGCAAATTGATGAAGTTTGGAATTACATGTACTACTATTGGCTTCCTAATTACTATTATGAAAGCACTCTTCATGTTTTCGGATGGATGATTATCATTGGTCTAATATTTATAAAAACATCAAATAAAATAATCTTAACTATTGCCACAAGTACTTTTATAGGAAGCTCAATTTACTTTGTTCTTTTCTTTTTACAATTTAAAGAACACGACTATTATTTTCTTGCTCTAATTCCTGGAATTATTTTTCTTGTGATAAACGCATTTATTTCTATTCGCAACCGGTTCCCAATTATTTTCGGAAACCTGATTTTTAAATTGGCATTACTTTTACTTCTAATACTAAGTCTTAATTATGCAAATAAAAAAGTATCTGGACGATATAGTATTAAGAATGACAAATTCGCAAATATTGGAACACAATTAGACAATGCCAATGAGTACATTATAAATATTGGAATAAGTAAAGATTCAAAATTAATTGTAGTACAGGATTATACACCAAATGGCAGTCTTTATTTTCTCAACAGAACAGGATGGACTATATCCGACACTGCTGCCATTGAGCTAATAAGAATACATACTTATATTCAAAAAGGAGCTTCATATTTAGTACTTACCGACAAAAACTATCTTAAAAACTCTACAATTAGAAGCCTAGCAAAGAATGTTGTTGGTGAATATAATGGAGCTGTTTTTTATAGTTTGAATAAATAATTTGCCGCATAGTTTTTCATGATATCAGTTTTTAATAAGCTATGAATCATCTCATTGCGACATCCAGAGAAAATTAATGAATTTGGTTGATAGGGCTTTGATTAGATCTTTTCTACATATACATACATCTATAACAATTACTTTTCAACTATCATTTTAATTGAAAGAGTTGTTTGAACCAATCAAATTAAATATTTTTGAACGTACTAAATAAATTGATACTTTTGTAATATTACGAAACAGTTGATTTTTTGAACCTTCAAAGTGGTCTTTTACGGGGCAGGAATTCAAGGAGCTAAATATTTATTAAATGAGAACTCATATAAAATTTATAAAAACTGCTCTCGTGATAATTGCTATAGGAGTATGGATAATAGTACTCCAAAATGCTGGTATCCTACCACAAATATCACCTCAGGTTGTTGTGGCCGACTCAGCCATGCGGGTTATGGGCGAAGTAGATGTTAACAACACTGTATTTGTTAAAGGAGCTGTTGATGTTAATATTGAAAGTATAAACGGTTACAGTAAGTTTTATAAAGATCCTCGCACTGGTGAATATTATGTAATCCCTGTTACTGATACTTACGAATAATTTCCGTTATTATTTTCTGTATATAAATTCATATATAACCTTGTTCGCAAAATCCAGTTTTAACTCAATTAACTATAGCTACTTAATTATTGTTAAATACCTATTTATGATGTTTATAAATCAAAAATAACTTTAAACTCAAACTATACTTTCCAATACAGTTTTTTGTATTATTGACTCTCACTTAAAGCTCTAGAATAATCTGAAAAATATAATTAGATGGTGAACGATAATGCAAAAAACATCGGTCCTCAAAATAAAAGGACATATATACTATCTATTGCAATTATTGGAATTCTCTTTTTTATTTTCGGATTTGTAACCTGGCTAAATGGGATTTTAATTCCCTATTTGCAAATTGCCTGCGAACTAACAAACTTTCAAGCACTATTTGTAGCATTTGCATTTTACATTTCTTACACCGTGATGGCATTACCTTCTTCATGGATATTGAAAAAGACAGGTTTTAAGAATGGCATGATGGTCGGTTTACTAATTATGGCTATTGGGACTATTATGTTCATTCCAGCTGCGCAAACCCGAACCTATGAACTCTTTTTATTTGGCCTTTTTATTTTAGGGACAGGACTTGCTCTACTACAAACTGCATCGAACCCATACATTACAATTATTGGCCCTCGGGAATCCGCTGCTAAACGGATCAGTATCATGGGTATTTGTAACAAAGTCGCAGGAGCTCTGGCACCACTTATATTAGCATATTTCATTCTTCACGACGGTGATGAATTTGTTGCAAAACTCCAAACGATGGAAGAATCGATCAAAGTAGTTGCTCTCAATGAGCTTGCGGCGCGTGTAATTATCCCATATCTATTTATAACAGCAGTACTAGTTTTATTAGGGATTATGATACGTTTTGCACCACTACCTGAAATCGAAGAAGAAGTTGTTGAGAATAATGATGACGAGTCAACTGCTAAAACAAATATTTTCCAGTTTCCAAACCTTGTTCTAGGCGTTGTTGCACTATTTTTATACGTAGGTGCAGAAGTCATAGCGGGTGATACAATTATTCGTTATGGTATTTCCCTTGGAATACCTATTGATACTGCCAAGTTATTTACCTCATTAACATTAGCTTCAATGATAGTTGGATACATAATTGGAATATTATTAATTCCACGCTTTTTGTCACAGGAAAGGGCACTTGCAATTTCTGCTATTCTGGGAGTAGTATTTTCAGTGGCAGCAATTTATTCTCCAGCAATGTTATCTGTAACTTTTGTAGCTTTATTAGGCATTGCTAATGCCCTGGTTTGGCCTGCAATATGGCCATTAGCATTACATGGTTTAAATCGTTTTATCAAAACAGGTTCAGCTATGTTAATAATGGCAATTGCAGGAGGCGCTATTCTACCATTGGTTTGGGGAAAGATTGCAGATGACTATTCTCCGCAGGGTGCTTATTGGGTGATGATACCCTTATATATTTTTATATACTTTTATGCTGTAAGATGGCATAAATTTACTTCATGGAAAGTGAAAATAAATTCTAAATAATGAAACCAACTTTATTAATACTTGCGGCAGGAATTGGAAGTCGGTATGGTGGTGTAAAACAAATGGACAAAGTTGGTCCATCGGGTGAAAGTATAATTGATTACTCAGTCTTTGATGCCATAAGAGCTGGATTTGGCAAGGTTGTTTTTGTTCTTAATCCCAAGATCGAAAAAGACTTTAAAGAAATTTATGAAAGAAGATTAACAGGAAAAATTGAAACTGACTATGTACTTCAGGAAGTTTCAGCAGTACCTGACGGTATATCGGTTAATCCTGATAGATTAAAACCATGGGGTACTGGCCATGCGGTACTAGCAGCTAATGATGTTGTTAATGAACCATTTGCAGTTATAAACGCTGATGATTTTTATGGGAAGCAAGCCTTTGAAATACTTGGTGATTTCCTTGCCAAAATTGAAAAAGATTCAAATAAATATGCTATGGTTGGCTATAAACTAGGAAATACATTATCGGAAAACGGAAGCGTTTCAAGGGGGATTTGTCAGACTAAAGAAGACTTTCTCACTGATGTTATTGAGCGAACAAGTATAACAATTGAAAATGATAAAATTGTATATTCCGATAATGGAGATAAAGTTGAGATTGATAAGGATTCTGTTGTATCTATGAATTTCTGGGGATTTTCACAACTGTTTTTTGACCAACTGGAACGTGATTTTTACTTCTTTATGAAAGAAAATGCTTCTGATCTCAAAGCAGAATTTTTTATACCTACAGTGGTTAATAAGTTAATTAAAGATAAAGAAGCCTCAATTAGTATGCTTACGAGCAATGACAAATGGTTTGGAGTTACGTACCAAGAGGATAAGGAAGTAAGTATAGAAAAAGTCAGAGAGCTTGTTAACCAAGGAGTTTACCCTGCCAACTTGTGGGCTTAAGAATACAAAACTTAATTCAATTAAAATTCAGCACCATTGATCAGCTCAAAAATACTATACAGGTTTTTTCCTGATTGTGAAATCACTGATGTTGTTAAATATGGTGATGGACATATCAACAATACTTATCTTATCTCAACAAATAAAAGGAAGTTCATCCTTCAACAGGTTAACAGAAACGTTTTTAATATAAATAATCTCGTTCATAATTATATAAATCTGATCAGAGCCTTATCAGAACAAGGTGCTTTAGGTAAATTTTTTCCAATTTTTATACCAGATAACTCTGGTTCAATTCATTATGTAGATACTGCTGGTTCAGCATGGAGAGCAAACGAGTTTATTGAAGATTATTCAACCTATGAAATTTCTCCAAGTACATCAATTACTGAAAATGCAGGAAAAGCAATGGGGAAATTTCAGTTATTCTTAACAAAATTGAACTCGAAGGATTTCAAAGATACGATACCTGATTTTCATAATCCTTTAAGGAGACTAAATGAATTCCAATATGCACTTAAAAATGCCGACGTAGATTTAAAAAAAGTCGCAGAGAATGAAATTAATTTTGCACTAGATAATAAGTCTATCGCAAAAGAAATGTCATATCTACTAAAAAGTACCTTACTACCTGAACGAATAACACATAATGATACCAAACTTGAAAATTTTTTGTTTAGCACCACTAGTCACAACACTTATGTGATTGACCTTGACACTGTTATGAGTGGCAGTCTACTATTTGATTTTGGAGATATGGTTCGATCAATTACTAGTATAGCAAAAGAAGATGAAAAAGATTTAAGCAAGGTTACTTTCAGAATGGATCATTTTGAAGCTCTTTGCAGAGGATATTTAGGGGAATTGAAGAATATAATTACCACAACTGAAAAAGAGCAACTATTATCAGGAGCTCTTTGCATAATTTACATTCAGGGTCTCAGATTTTTGACTGATTATATAAGTGGTAATAAATATTACAAAGTTGCCTATCCAACGCATAATCTTATAAGATGTCGTACTCAATTTAAACTATTAGAGGATATTCTAATGTATAGTGATGAATTAACGGATAAAATTTATTCGGTTTTACAATAATTCTTAAAATGGGTGCTGAAAACAAAAAGCTGCAACCTATGAAGATCGCAGCTTTAGTATAGCTTCAAAAAGGAAAACTTAATTTAACAGGATATTTGTAAACCCCAGGCTTTTTGTTTTATACACTCTTAGTGCGGAAGCATAACTCACTATAATTCTGATCGTTAATTTTGACGGAGAAGTGCACACACCATCATTTAGTTTAGTTTGTGGGGAATCCTGATGTTCTTGCGGAGTAAAACTTATCATAGGCAGTTTATAAATGAGACAAATAATTATAAAAGTAACGGCAAAACTTTTCAATTATTATCTGAATCAACTAAAAACCTAATCTTCCCTAAAAAATATGGAAATTTCTAAATTATCCTGGCGCTTTAGATAGTATTCAACTAACTATTCTGGCTCTATTTCAACTATGCAGTAAGTACAACCTTCTTTTCTTCAATAATCTTACGCATATTTATAATTGCGTAACGCATCCGGCCAAGAGCTGTATTAATACTAACATCAGTATGTTCAGCGATATCTTTAAAACTTAAACCCGAATAACATCTTAAATACAGAACTTCTTTTTGTTCCTCAGGCAGGAAATCTAAAAGTTTGCGAACATCACTATGTATTTGGGTTTTTACCAGCTGCTCTTCAATCGAAGGATCGGTAAAGCTAATGGTATCAAAAACATCAAATTCGTTATAAGAATTTTCAACAGTAGGGACTTTTTTAGATTTCCTGAAATGGTCAATTACCAGATTATGTGCTATCCGCATCACCCACTGAATAAATTTACCCTCATCATTATAGCTACCACGCTTTAGGGTATTAATAACTTTTACATATGTATCCTGAAAAATATCATCAGCCAACTGCTTATCTTTAACCAACAAAAAGATGTACGAATACAACCTGTTTTGATGGCGTTCGATAAGAGTTTGAAGACTGGAGTGATTACCGTTAATGAAACTTTGTACAAGTTCCTTTTCACTTATAGCAGCTACACCCATTTTACCTATTTTATGTTAATGATACAAAAAAATAGTAGAGTTTAATCGATAATCTTTCTCCTAGAGGTTAGTTAAACAATAATGCAAATATAAGCCTTATATCCAAAAAAGCAAATAAAGTTCTAATTTTGCACACTATTTTTACAAACATAAGTATATAATTTAAATGAGTTCCGCCGGAAATACTTACATATCTATCATAAGATCAAGGGTTAACAACCTTAAAAATCTTAGCGTTTCCATTCCCAAAAAAAGATTGGTTGTAATAACGGGTTTGTCGGGTTCAGGTAAATCATCGCTTGCGTTCGATACATTATATGCTGAGGGACAGAGACGATATGTAGAAAGTCTTAGTTCCTATGCTCGTCAGTTCCTAGGGAGAATGGACAAGCCCGAGGTTGATGCAATAAACGGGATTGCTCCAGCCATTGCAATTGAGCAAAAGGTAAAAAGTAGAAATCCAAGGTCAACTGTTGGTACTTCTACTGAGATATACGAATATATTAAGCTACTCTTTGGAAGGATAGGAAAAACATATTCCCCAGTTTCCAACAAACAAGTAAAACGGCATAAAGTATCAGATGTAACAAACTACATCATGGGATTACCTGAAAATACTGATGTAATTATTTATGCGAAATTACATATCTCAGCTAAGAGGAAACTCAATCAACATCTACAAGTACTTATGCAACAAGGCTTTAACAGAGTACTGAAAGACGGGAAAATTAGCAGAATTGAAGATGTAATTGCAACCGTAAGTGATTCGGAAAAACCAAACAATTACTTTTTAGTCATTGATAGAGTCAGGGTTGACCATAATGACGAGGATTTCGAATCCCGTGTTGCCGATTCAACTCAAATTGCTTTTTACGAAGGTAATGGTAATTGCTCTATTTCATACAAAATAAAAGACAAGGAAATAACACATGAATTTTCAAATAAGTTTGAGCGTGATGGAATAATCTTTGAAGAGCCATCAGTAAACATGTTTACATTTAATAATCCTTTTGGGGCTTGTAAACGTTGTGAAGGTTTTGGTAGTATTATAGGTATTGATCCCGACCTGGTGATACCGAATCCACGGTTGTCTGTTTTTGATGAAGCAATCGCCTGTTGGAAAGGTGAAAAAATGAGCGAATGGAAGAACCAACTAATCAAAAGTGCTCTAAAGTTTAACTTCCCTATACATAGACCCTATTATCAACTAACTGAAGATCAAAAAGAACTGTTGTGGACAGGTAATGAATATTTCGATGGGATTAACGCATTCTTCAACTCGGTTGAAGAACAAACATATAAAATTCAATATCGTGTTATGCTTGCTCGGTATAGAGGCAAAACAAAATGTCCGGAATGCAAGGGTACAAGATTAAGAAAAGACACTAACTATGTTAAAATAGGAGGCCTTAGTATAAATGATATTGTTCAACTGCAGCTGGATGAAGCATATAATTTTTTCTACAACTTGAAATTAGACCAATACGATAATAGTATAGCTGGACGAATACTTTTTGAAATCACAAACCGTTTAAAATTTTTAATTGATGTTGGCCTTTTTTACTTGACAATGAACAGACTATCATCATCATTATCTGGTGGAGAGTCGCAACGGATTAATCTTGCAACTTCACTTGGGAGCAGTTTAGTTGGTTCCATGTATATTCTTGATGAGCCAAGTATCGGTTTGCATCCTCGTGATACTGAACGTCTTGTGGATGTATTATATCGATTACGAGATTTAGGTAATTCAGTAATTGTTGTTGAACATGACGAGGAAATTATTAAAGCCTCAGATCAAATAATTGATATTGGGCCAGATGCGGGAGAACATGGTGGTAAACTGGTATTTCAGGGTGAATTTGATGATTTGGCGAAAAATAACGAAAGTTATACTGCTCTTTATTTAACAAATAGAAAGAAAATTGAATTACCACGCCGAAGAAGAAAGTGGAAAAATTATGTTGAAATTGTTGGGGCTACACAACATAACCTGAAAAATATTTCTGTTAAATTGCCTCTCAATGTTTTGTTAGTTATTACTGGAGTAAGTGGTTCAGGTAAATCCACTCTTGTTAAAGATATTCTTTATCCCGCTATAAAAAAACAACTAGATGGATACAGTGGAAAAGCAGGACGCTTTGGCTATCTTTCTGGTGAATTGAAAAACATTTCAGCTATTGAGTATGTAGATCAAAATCCGATTGGTCGATCTTCACGTTCAAATCCGGTAACATATTTAAAAGCATTCGATGATATAAGAACTTTGTTCGCATCTCAAAAACTGGCAAAACTTCGTGGTTATAAACCAGGTTATTTTTCGTTTAATGTACCTGGAGGAAGGTGTGACGAATGCGAAGGAGAAGGTGTAATTAAGGTAGAGATGCAATTCATGGCCGACATTTATCTTAAATGTGATTCATGTAATGGCCATAGGTATAAAGATGAAGTTCTTGAAATAACATATAAAGGCAAGAACATTTCCGATATCCTGAATATGACTGTTGAACAGGCTTTAGATTTTTTCGAGAAATCAAAAGAACTGGGGAATACAGGAATGAAGATAATTAATAAGATAGTACCTCTTAGCGATGTTGGGTTAGGCTATCTTCATCTGGGCCAACCATCAAACACTCTCAGCGGTGGAGAGGCACAACGGGTTAAACTTGCATATTTTCTATCCAAGGGCAACATAGATTCCCCTACCCTTTTTGTTTTTGATGAGCCCACTACCGGATTACATGTGCACGATATTAGTAAGTTATTGGTTTCGTTGAATTCACTTATAGAGATTGGACATTCGATCATTGTAATCGAACATAACTCTGAAATTATAAAGTCTGCAGACTGGATAATCGACCTCGGTCCTGATGGAGGTGAAAACGGTGGTAAATTAATATTTGAGGGAACACCCGACGATATAATTAATTGCAGCAAGTCGTATACCGGTAAATATTTGAGAGATAAAATCTTAAGGAAATAATTAAAAGATTCTGGGGAATTCTTTAGCGTTGTACTTCATCACATTCCGTTGAATTTATCGTAGTTACTTTGTTAATTAAATTAATATTTTTGCACATTTATTAATGTAAATTATTCCAAATGAAATATTTATTCTTAATTCCTACTTTATTTGTCCTTGTTATCTTTTCCTCATGTGTAAACGCTGATCATTCTCATTCACATGATGCTGATTCACATAATAAGGACTCTAATAATATTCCAGATACAACTACTCATTATCCACAGGAAAAACACTTGGCAAACGTAAAACAATTAACCAATGGCGGAGATAATGCCGAAGCATATTTTAGTTTCGATAATTCGATGATTGTATTTCAGGCAAAGGTACCTGAATGGGGCAGCGCATGCGATCAAATTTATTATTTCCCTTTTAGCGATATCAACATGAAAAATAGCATGCCTCAAATACTTAGCAACAGTCTAGGCAGGACAACTTGTTCTTTCTTTATGCCGGGTGATACAACAATACTGTATGGATCTACACGTTCAGGAAGTGATGATTGCCCACCAGAACCCGAACGACGCGAAGATGGTAAGTATGTTTGGCCTATTTATCCTGATTTTGACATTTACATTGCTGATTTGCAAGGCAACTTAATTGACACGTTGGTTGCTGGCCCAGGCTATGATGCCGAAGCAACTGTATCACCTAATGGTGATAAAATAGTCTTTACATCTGACCGCTCTGGCGATCTAGAACTTTATACTTGCGACATCGATGGAAGTAATGTAATACAAATAACAAATGAATTAGGCTATGATGGTGGGGCGTTCTTCTCACCTGATGGGAGCAAACTTATTTTTAGATCATCGCGCCCCAGCACTGATGAAGAAATAAAAGAATACAAAGAACTTCTTACAGAAGGGTTGGTAAAACCAACTAATATGGAACTTTATGTCTGCAACATCGATGGCAGTGATCTCACACAAATTACACATCTTGGGAAAGCAAACTGGGCTCCATTTTTTCATCCTTCCGGAGAAAAAGTAATATTTAGTTCAAACCACGCCAGCAAAAGAGGATATGAATTTAATCTTTACATGATAAACCTTGATGGATCAGGATTAGAAAGAATTACTTATGACGGAATATTTGATGCTTTTCCGATGTTCTCCTATGATGGTAAAAAGTTAATCTTCTCTTCTAACAGAAATAATGGTGGCACTAGAAATACAAATTTGTTTATTGCTGACTGGGTTGATTAAATTTATGAGAATAATTTTGATTCTATTTAATTGAAGGAATATATCTACCACAGCAAACTACCTGAACAAATGTTAATAGAAAACCGCAATAAAGTTTTTAATGTCCTTAAGGAATTAGAGATAGGCTTTGAAGTATTTGAGCATCCAGCCTTAGATACAATTGATATTGCTCTTAAATACTGGAAGGATATCGACGCCGTTCACTGTAAGAATCTATTTTTTCGCAACCATAAAGGTAATAAGCATTACCTTGTTATCATTAAAGACACAACACCTTTTAGTATACATAGTCTTGAAAAAAAGTTGAAACAAGGTAAGCTTACTTTTGGCTCTGAAAAACGTCTTAAGAAATACCTTGGTTTGTTACCTGGCTCAGTTTCTCCATTTGGTCTCATTAATGATACTGACAAGCATGTTCATCTTTTTCTGGATGAGCAACTGCAAAATGCTGCAAAGATATCTTTCCATCCAAATGATAATACTGCAAGTTTAGTTGTCCGGTATACTGACTTTATCAAATATCTGAAAACAATGGGAAATAGTTATGAATTTATTGACCCATCACCTAAAAACAACTAGCTTTGTAATATGGAATCTGGTAACATTAATATAAATTCGGAAATCGGAAAACTTGAGGGTGTTATTGTACACTTACCAGGTCCTGAAGTAGAGAATATGACCCCTGAAAATGCTGAAAGAGCACTTTATAGCGACATTTTAAACCTGTCAATTGCATTACCCGAGTACAATAATTTTATCGGGGTTCTTAAGAAATTTACAAGCGTTTTTGAAGTCAGTGACTTATTACAGGATATTATTAATGATACCAAAATAAAGAAAAAGCTATTAAAACAAATTTGCAGACATGAGCATGATGAGGAAGAAGATGTTTGTAATTTTATTGAAAAGATTAGTAATGAAGAACTTGCCACTCAGCTAATCCAAGGCATTGAGATGCATAAAAATAATTTAACCAGGTTTCTTGATAATGAGAAATATTGTCTCCATCCTCTTCCTAATTTTTTCTTTACACGCGATGCCAGTTTTTCTGTTGGAAATGAAGTAATTATTAGCAAGATGGCTAGAAATGTTCGCGATCGGGAAACACTAATTATGGAAGCAATCTTTAAACATCATCCACTTTTTAATGTTAATACTGTTAATCCAGTTCAGAAATTTGATAAAACTGGCAAAGGCACTATTGAAGGTGGAGATGTAATCGTAGCTCGCAATGATATATTACTAATAGGAACCGGCGAGAGGACAAGTACACAAGGAATTGACTCTGTTATTGAACATATGAAAACTAAATCAGGTACTCACCATATAATTGTTCAGGAGTTGCCATACAAACCAGAATCGTTTATTCATCTTGATATGGTCTTCACGATTCTTGATAAATATAGTTGTATGATCTTTGAGCCATTAATAATTCATGCAACAAAATACATTACTATTCATATAAAAATTGAAAATCACACTGTTACTAATATTAAAGAAGAAAAGAATATTCTAGTAGCATTACGGTCACTGGGGATGGAATTAGAACCAATTTTTTGCGGTGGCAATAATGATTCAACAATAATGGAGAGAGAACAGTGGCAAAGTGGAGCAAATTTCTTCGCATTGGAACCAGGAAAAGTAATTGGCTATGGCAGGAATACCAATACTATTGAAGCACTCAACAAGCATGGTTATGATATTGCTAATGCACGTGATATTGTAACAGGGAAATCAGAAATTGAAGACTACGATAAGTTGGTAATAACTATTGAAGGTAATGAATTATCAAGAGGGGGCGGTGGTGCTAGGTGTATGACCATGCCTGTTGCAAGACAAGCAGTCGTTTGGTAGTCTAAAAAGTCTGGATTAAGAATTATTACCAACTTTCAATTGAAGATTAATTATTAAAGAGATCAATTTGATATCAACTATAAATACATATTATAAATCCAACCCACTTTTGCTTATTATGATTATGGGTGGGTTTTTCAGATTACTATCAGCAATCTTTTCTTTAGGTTATGGTTGGCATGATGATCAGTTTTTAATAATTGAAATTGCCCAGTCATGGGTCGATGGAATTGACTATTACTCCTGGTTACCATCAGCCGACGGAACAAACCAACCAGAAGGATTTAGTTTCTTCTATGTAGGATTACATTATTTACTTTTTAGTTTTCTTGAATTTATTGGGATTTTTAATCCGCAAACCAAAATGCTGATTGTGAGATTATTACATGCTTTATGGTCGATGTTGATTATATATTACGGTTTTAAGATAACATTGTATCTGAGTAATATTGATAATGCGAAGTTAGTTGGCTGGTTACTTGCCCTGTTTTGGCTTTTCCCAATGATAAGTGTACGTAATCTTGTTGAGTATGTGAGTATTCCACTTATTTTATATGGTATCTGGATTGTACTAAAGTCGTATAACGATTCTAAATTCTCACTCTGGTTATTTGCTGGTATAATATTCGGACTTGCATTTAATATCAGGTATCAAACAATGCTTATTACTGGTGCAGTCGGTCTTATACTCTTAGTTCAGAATAAATGGAAAGGTGCCTTCGCAGTAGGTTTAGGTGTGTTAATTACTATTGTCGTATTTCAAGGTGGTCTAGATTATTTTATATGGAAGAAACCATTTGTTCAACTAATCGAATACGTTGACTATAATATGCATAATGCTGCACGTTATGTTGTAAGTCCTTGGTACACATATCTATTGTTCTTAGTAGGGATACTTATCCCACCCATTAGTTTGTTTATATTCGCAGGATTTTTTCAGCAATGGCGAAAAAATTTAATCTTATTCTTACCTATTCTGATATTCGTTATCTTTCATTCGTACTACCCGAACAAGCAAGAACGTTTTGTAATTACAATTATCCCTTTGCTGATAATTATTGGTATAATCGGCTGGCAATACATTCAGAATAAATATTTAACAGGCCGTATTCATAGAAGGATGATAACAGTCTCTTGGATAGTCTTCTGGATAGTTAATTTCACATTGCTCGTACCTGTTACAGTTATGTATTCTAAACAAGCAAGAGTTGAAAGCATGTGTTATCTAGCAAAATACGACGATATAAATAATTTTCTTATTGAAGATATAAATCAAACGGTACTTAGATTTCCACCACAGTTCTACTTACAAAGCTGGTACAATTATCAAACACTTATGAAAGATGATGATTTTAGTGAGTTTGCGAAAAAAAATTCATTTTTACCTGCTGATGATCAACCCGGATTTGTCCTTTTTTACCAACCTAATAATATTGAACAACGAGTCCGCCAAATGAAAACTGTTTACCCTGAACTTGAATTTGAAACTATAGTTGAACCTGGTTTTATGGATAGGCTATTAACCTGGTTAAACCCGATAAATGATAACCAAAATATTTATCTTTACAGAAATAAAAGTGTTCTGCCTAACAGAATAGAGTAGCAAATTAATATATCCAAATTGAAAACTTTAAAAAAAACACTTCTTATAGTAGTAGCTATCCTAGTGATACTAATTATAAGTGCGTTTATTTATATTAATTTACGACTTCCAAAGTTGCCGGCATTAACTAATAAGATTATTGAGAAAGCTCTTGTTAAAGAACAACGTAAAATAGCTGGGAAGCAGGGATATGCACAAAATGATAGTACTAAAATATGGTATAATTCCATTACACCAACAGACAGTATAAGAGGGAATATTATTTTGATAATGGGTATTGCAAATGACGCACTTGCCTGGCCCGACTATTTTATAAAACCGTTAGTTGATAGTGGATATCGCGTAATACGATTTGATAACCGAGGAACAGGTATGTCTGACTGGAATGACGACTGGTCGAAAAGTAATGCCTACTCTCTTGATGATATGGCAGACGATGCTATCTCAATACTTGATACTCTTAACATCCACAAAGTGCACGTAATTGGCGTTTCGCTAGGTGGAATGATTGCCCAAACACTTAGTATCAAATATCCGGATCGCGTTATTACACTTACCTCAATGATGTCAACTGGCGATATAATGGATAAAGAGTTGCCATCAATGAATAAAAGTACTGTTAGCGATTTAATGTTAGCATATCTCCGGTACGGACTTATTAAGACTGAAACAAACCAAATTAAACTACGGTTAACTGCTCGCTTATTACTTATGGGTGACGAGAAATATGATTTAGATATTAGTGACATATCAAACTCAGTCCTGCATAATTTAAGAAATAGGCAAGGTTATAATCAGAATGCATCGAAACAGCATATAGCAGCGACATATCTTTCAGGATCCAGATATGATGACTTAACTCAGCTAACCACACCTACGCTAATTATTCATGGAACTACCGACCCTTTAATTGATTTTGAACATGGAAAGAAATGTTATGAGATTATTCCAAATGCACAGTATTTGTGGATTGTAGGTATGGGACATGATATTCCTCCAAACTTCACAAATCAGATTATTTTAGGAATAGTCGGTCATATTAATAGCAATTCAGACGGTGATGAATAAGGAAGGTGCTAAAATTAAAATAGACCAACTTGTAAGCGAGTTACAAAAGCATGATCACAGTTATTATGTGCTTTCAACACCCACCATAAGCGATTATGATTTCGACATAATGCTGAAAGAATTAGAGCAACTGGAAAAAGATTTTCCAGATTTGATTCGTTCCGACTCCCCTACTTTAAGAGTTGGTGGTGAACCTACCAAGAACTTTGCTACAGTTACGCATAAGTATCCAATGCTATCTTTATCTAACACATATTCTGAGTCAGAGATTCAGGATTTTGACGCCAGAGTCAGGAAAGTAACAGGTGATAAAGTTAAGTACGTTTGTGAACTTAAATTTGATGGGCTATCCATAGGGTTAATTTACAAGAATGGCGTACTAAAGCAGGCAGTAACACGCGGTGATGGTATTCAGGGAGACGACGTTACAAATAATGTGAGAACAATTAAGAGTATTCCACTTAAACTCCAAAATCACTACCCTAACGATTTTGAAATAAGGGGTGAGATATTCATGAATATTAGCGGATTCAAAAAGATGAATATGGGGCGAGAAGAGGTTGGAGAACCGCCTTTTGCAAATCCTCGTAACGCAGCATCAGGATCTATTAAAATGCAGGATCCAACCGAAGTAGCTCTCAGGCCTTTGGATTGCTTCTTATATTATATTCCAGGAAATCAACTGGATATCACTACTCATTATGAAAGTTTACAGTTAGCCTCTGAGATGGGGTTTAAAATTTCAAAAAATATTGCTGTTTGCAAAAATATTAATGAAATATTCGAATTTATAAACGATTGGGCAGAGGGCCGTAAACACCTCAACTATGAAATTGATGGTATTGTTATAAAAGTAAACAGCATTGCCCAACAAAAACAATTAGGTACTACTGCAAAAAATCCAAGATGGGCAATATCTTATAAGTTCAAGGCTGAGAGGGCTGAGACAGTATTAGTTTCAATCGATTATCAGGTAGGTCGGACAGGAGCAATTACTCCTGTAGCAAACTTATTTCCTGTTCAACTTGCAGGTACAATTGTTAAAAGAGCAAGTTTGCATAATGCCTACATAATGGCAACATTAGATGTTAGAATAGGTGATCATGTTTATATTGAAAAAGGTGGTGAAATCATCCCAAAAATTGTTGCCGTAAACACAGAAAAACGGTTATCTTCTGCCAGTCCAATCAGGTTTATAATCAATTGTCCTGAGTGTGGTACTCCTCTTACAAAAAAGGAGGATGAAGCTGCACATTATTGCCCCAATGAGGATCACTGTCCTCCACAAATTAAAGGTAAACTCGAACATTTTATTTCCCGCAAGGCTATGAATATAGACAGCCTTGGAGAGGGTAAAATCGAAATGCTATACGATAACAATCTGGTTTTAAATGTAGCCGACTTCTATAGTCTGAATCCTGATGTACTAATAGGACTAGAAAAGATCATTCCTGGTAAAGAGGGCAAAAAAGAAAGCAAGATAAGTTTCCAGGAAAAAACGGTAGACAATATTATATCAGGAATCAAAGAATCAAAACAAGTACCTTTTGACAGAGTTTTGTTTGGAATGGGGATTAGGTTTGTTGGGGCCACAGTAGCCAAAAAATTAACAGGTCATTTCCGAAATATTACAAATCTCAAAAATGCTTCTTTCGAAGAGCTTACAGAAGTTGATGAAATAGGAGTTCGTATTGCGGAATCAATTATTAACTGGTTTGAAAAACCTGAGCATAACATAATTGTAGAAAAATTAGCAGACGCAGGACTTCAACTTGAAATGAATGATACTTTGGGTGAAGTATCACATGTACTTGGAGGAAAGTCATTTGTTGTTAGCGGAGTATTTGAAAACCATTCAAGAGATGAAATAAAGGCTCTTGTTGAACAATGGGGTGGTAAAAACACAAGCTCAATATCATTAAAAACAGGGTATTTGATTGCTGGAAGTAATATGGGTCCGGCTAAAAAGCTGAAAGCTGAAAAACTTGGTGTAGCAATTATCTCTGAAGAAGATTTTTTAGAAATGCTTAAGGAATAGATCAAAACTTAACAGCTTAGGTTATTGCCAATAATCTACTTTTGATTAGCAAAATAGATATAGACTTCTAAAATGAATAAGAAACTCCACCAGTAATCATAAGAACGCCTATATGAGCTTTTTCATTTATAGTTTTACTGTTGCGTTTGTACTTAAAATGAATTGTTGAACCAATATAAGAGGCAGTGAGATGTGCATTAAAATTATCATTTATTATAACCCTGCCTCCCATTGAAGTCAAAAATGCAAATACAGTTCTATTATCACTCGTTTCGTAATAATCAACATTGGAGAATGTTGTTGTTGTTCTGATTAAAGCAGTTGGTTTATAAACATTTCTAAGTCCGCCCATCATTTTAAATGTAAATGAAATGTATTCATTAGGCGGAATATCAAATACTAAGCCCGCCAACCCCGAAATGTCACGAAAGGGCTCGGTACTGGCATTTGCAGTTTTAAAGGCAGGACTCGAATCTATGTAACCATTAGATAAACGGTTTTTATCAACTGGGTTAACATTATAATTCAGCATAAAAGCAACGCCAACATGCCATGAATAAAAATATGCTATTTCACCTGTTATGTTAGTACCAACTTTAGCATAACTACTTAAATTGACACCCTTCATTCTACCAAAATCATAAGCAGGAATTGCAATCCCCATTGACAAAGTAGCTAAACCTCTTTGATATATATACTCCTGAGAATTAGCCATTTTAAAAACAGCTATAACAAGAATTAGTATTACAAATAGGCGTTTCAATTAATATTTGATTTTGGAGCAAATTACAAAAAAGATTGATTAATTCCGTATTCACTCTATTTAAAAGCTTTGATTAATCTTCCCATAGCTTCTTTTATTATAGATCTTGGTGCTGCAAGGTTCATTCTCTGAAAACCCTGTCCTCCATCTCCAAAAGAAGGTCCATGACTCAATCCTAACCTAGCACTATTTATTAATATATCTTTAATTTGATCATCGTTGTAACCGGTATCCCTAAAATCAAGCCAAGCCAGATAAGTAGCCTCAGGGACGATAAGTTTAATATTACTTCCAGATCTTTTCAAGGCCTGTTCAACCTCTTTGTAATTGGCATTAATATATTCATTCAACTCATCAACCCATTGTGCACCAAAAGTATAGCCAGCTTCTGAAGCAATCGCTCCAAACAAGTTACCAAAAGACAAATGAAACCGGTTAAGTATATCCTCAAATTTATCTTTTAGATCTTTATTAGAAATAATTACCGACGAAGTTGATAAACCTGCAAGATTAAAAGTCTTGCTAGGTGCAATACATGTAACTGTAATATCAGAAATTTCGGGTGACAAAGATGCCAAGGGAATATGCTTGATACCAGGTAAAATTAAATCGTTATGAACTTCATCAGAAATAATAATAACATTATTTCGAACACATATCTCTCCTAATCTCAATAACTCTTCCTTGGTCCAAACACGACCAACAGGATTATGAGGACTTGACAGAAAGCACATTTTTGCCTTTTGTGCCTTTTGTTCAAAATCTTCAAAATCAATGTAATATCTTCCGTTTTTTAATATTAATTGATTACTTAGCTGTACCCTCTTATTGTCAGTAACTGCACTAAAAAATGGAAAATAAACAGGAGGCTGTACAATAATACTATCTCCTTCATTGGTAAATTGAACAGTTGACAGATTTAATGCTGGTACTACTCCAGGACTATAAACTATCCAATCAGCATCAATAGTCCAGTTATGTCTATTTTGAACCCACTCTACTATTGATTTATAATACGATTCTTCTCGAAATGAATACCCATAAATTGGGTGCTTTACTCGTTTTAGTATTGCTTCTCTTATAAAAACAGGAGTTTCAAAGTCCATATCGGCCACCCACAAAGGTATTACATCATCTTTTCCGAAGAACCTATCTCGCAAATCATATTTATAATTTGCAGTTGATTCTCTTCTGATAATCTTATCAAAATCGTACATGGAAACAGAACTAGTACTACTGGGTGAGCATAACAGGCATTATAAGCATTAGAATATCCTCAGGATCATCAGCTTCCTTTTCAGATACTATTATCCCAGCCCGGTTTGGTGCAGACATTTCAATTATAATACGCTCAGGTTCAAGAGTGTTGAGCATCTCTTGCATGAATCTTGAATTAAAACCAATCTCAATATCATCTCCTTCATAACTACAAGTTAGCCTCTCTTTTGCTTCACTTGAGAAATCAAGATCTTCGGCAGTTAACAGAAGTTCTTTTCCTGAAATTTTAAACCTAACCTGATGAGTCGACTTACTACCAAAAATAGACACCCTGCGTATTGCATTTAGCAAGTTTTTTCTATCGATTGACAGGCTAAAAGGATTTTGTGTTGGTATTACAGCTTCATAATTTGGATACTTACCATCAATCAATCGACAAATCAAAACTATGTCATCGAATTTAAGCATGGCATTTGTATCATTAATTTCCATTTTAACCGAAACTTCTTCATCCTCTGACATTACATTTTTAAGATGATTAAGTGGCTTCTTGGGAAGAATTATTGATGTAGGTGTAGAGGAACTAAAATCAGTTCTTCTGTACCTAACAAGTTTGTGTGCGTCAGTAGCAACGAAAGTTATGCTTTCTCCGGTAACTTCAAAAAGTACCCCTGACATAACAGGTCGCAATTCATCATTTCCTGTAGCAAAAAGGGTTTTGTTAAATGCATTAACAAGCATTGCTGAATTTAACTCCAGCGAAACTGTATTATCCATTACTGGCACCTGTGGGAATTCATCACTTTGATGACCAATGAGTTTGTATTTACCTTCGCCAGCAAAAATTTCAATACTTGTGTCTACAACAGATATTGTAACCGGCATTTCTGGAAGGGTTTTCATAATATCTTGCAGCATCTTAGCGGGAATAGCAATAACTCCAGGACCTTCTGCCATGTCGGTAGTTAGTGTTACAGATATGGTTGTTTCTAAGTCAGAGGCTGTAATACATAATTTATCTTTGGTAAGTTCAAATAAAAAGTCTTCAAGAATGGGTAATGTATTATTGGTTCCCAAAACGCCACTAACTTTTTGCAATCCCCGTAACAAGGTGGTACTTGATATGATAAATTTCATCTGTTAAAATTTTATTTTTTGATAGAACATATTATTCTAATTTCAAACATTTGAGAACATTTAACTTTAGCTTTTATACTTCATTTGTGTCTAAAAATATTTTAATCTTTCAGAAAACACAACATAATAAATTCTAAAATTAAAATTCACGCATTCTCCAACATGTGGGTAAAATTATGAAAAAAAATAACATTGCCAACCAGGACTTATTGAACAGTTTTTCACAATAGGATATAAGAAGTAAATCGTCCAGGTTTATTCCAAGTGATCATCAACTATTTTCTTTCTATCTCTTCCATCTTCCTTACAAATTCAACACTTTTTCTTCGGGTAGAGATAACATATTCATAGTAATCTAAATCACTATTTGAATTTAAAATTCTTTTTTCAGGTTTGATTGTTTCAAGTCGTTCATTAAATGCATTATCAGATGATAACACTTGCATAATTCCATTCTTGTAATTAAAGTAATACCATGTTTTTCTGGAAGGTTCAATAAATATTGAAATACTGCTTCCTGTCCTCCCCTTTTCAATCTGTACCCATCCATTAACATATTTATTAATAACATTGCCTCCAAGATAGCCTAGCCCAATTTTACCTTTAGAAATGTACGATCGGCTGAAAGAATTCCAATAGAATTTCAGATCACTAAAAATAATACTATGATTAAGCTGTTCAGATATTTTTCTCATTTGTCCGTAGAGCGCCAATTCTGAGATATGTCGTTCAGCTTCCTCATTTATTAGATTTTTCATCAGGAACATTGGAAATAAACCTTCAGATAAATTGCCGCCCTCATTATTGGTTAAACGAATACTATCCGTCATCATTCCGAGGGCTTCTTCATCAAAATAGAAATCCAGAAGAAGTACTGTGTTTATATAGGTGGAATCCACAAGGATTAGATGTTCAAAAGTTCCAGAGGATTTAATAGTAACCATATTAAGATCTAAACCCAAATTAAAATTACCATCACCTCGCATAATGCACCTTGAATTATCAAGTGAAACATAATTCCCTTCCAGATTATTTTTAGAAAACCGGCTTGCACTGCCTACAGAAAATGCTCTATTGATCGTGTCAAATTTCATTTGTCCGGTTGCATTGATAAAAATCAAATCAGATGGTTTGCTTATAGGCTCTAGTACTAATGGATAGAATCTTCTGTATTGATCAGAATAGGCAAGACCAAAGAATGCAGGCCTTCCTAATGCATCACTAGTATTACTATTAACATCAAAATAAATATTACTTGGTTCAAGGACCTGATTAAATGCTACCCAATTATCAATGTTTACAACACATTCTTCATTAATTTTATAACCACCATTAAATCTTAGATTTTTTCTATTTGCCATCAAGCCAATTTCTCCTTTGAAATTATATTCGGGACTTAAAAAGAAAATTTCTCCATCTGGAATTTGACCAAAACCCATAGTAGTTCCATCTTCATTGACAGATATACTGCTTAAGTAAACTGGTTGTTTCATGCCATTTCTATCAGAATAATCAACCCAACCTTTGGCTGTAAACTGATTCTTTCCATAGATATTGACTTCAGCATCATAAATACTATGATAAGTATTTGCAGTGTCTGCAATAATTAAGGCATCAGTAAGTGTATTAATTTTTGCACCTCTCAATATGTTCACAGTTTCGCCACCTGGAAATATTGCGACGTCAGCAACTTTAATTAGCCTGACTTTCTCAACGTCGATAATATAATCAATAAGATTATAAGTTGCATTACCGGCAAAAAACCTCAGTGAATCCTGATCTTCATTTATTGAGATAAACTCTGGGCCATAAAGCTTATAGTCAATTAATTGTAAGATATTAAGAGTGTCAAGACCTTTATAATCATCTGCCAGATTGCTGCTCAACAATAATTTATCATCATCCATCAACCATTCAATTTCATCAAGAGTAGAAATAAAATTATTGAAGGGAAACTTGACAAATGAATTATCATTTATATGATTAAACCAGCCCTGGTTTTTATCAAAATCAATTTTAGCAAAATAATCCCGCACATCAAATACAATAGAATCGTTCAAGCTATTCCTCAGCAAGAAATCAGCTGTGTCGGCTGTAAGCATGCTATAGTTAAAATTAATATGATTGGAAACTATCTCCGATTGATCAAATAGAAATGAACCAACGCCTCGCATATAATCAGGGTTTAAAAACAACCTACCAGTTAACCATGAATTATCGTAAAGAATAAAAGGCCCTGCATCACTGGATAATGTCATTACATTTGTATCGGTTACCCATTGTATGTTAACTGTATCTCCCTGTACCGATGGAAAATTATATTTGTCTGGGCTTTTCATTACTCTAAAATCGTTACTTACACCAATTAATGAGTCGGGGTAAAATGTATAATTGTCTGATGAGGAGTAAGACGACAAATAAAATAAGTTTCCATTTCCTTTAAAACCTTGGTTACTTACAGATACAAGCGAACTGAATTTACCTAACCCTCCATAAATATCATAACCCGCATCAGGTGTTAGATGGTTGAATCCCAATGAGTAATCGGGCATAACTACAAGCGGTTGTTCAATAACCGGGAATATTCCTACAGATTTCAGGTTCCCCTCAAACGACAGTCCTTCAGTCGTAAATGTTGAAATACTATCAAAAATAAATGGGTCTACTGCAAAGTAGAAACTTTCTGGTATTAGAGTACTATCTTGTATTGATTTTTTGTTGAAATAAACATAGCTTACATCGTTACTTCTAAATTTTGGAAATTCTTCATATTTCTTTAACCCGGATTTATTAAATGGTTGGTCTATATAAATACTTCCCACCATATCTACAATTACATTCTTTACTCTAATGAGTGAATCACTCAGTTTAAGCGAATCGTTTGAATATACCTTAAACGCAAGTGAGTCTACATAGTTCATTTTCAGCATAAAGCTATCGTAAACGAAGGTGCTATTTCTTGAATAAAAATCCAATAAGCCCATATGAACTTGTCCGTCAAATGTAAAATCCCTATTTTTCTTAAAAGAAATTGTTTTGTCATAGGGATAAATATATACTTCTTGCGAATCGCTGATGCTTACCTCTGGAACCCCATTAACTTCCAAATCAAGAGTATTCAGATTTATTGTAGCATTAGGTTTGCCGTCAACATTTGATGTGAGCCTAATTACATCATAATCAATAAGGCCGTTTTTTGCCTTCATAAAATATTTAAACCTATCCTTTACAATAGCTCTTTTCTTTCTTGAATCATAAACCAGAAAACCTTTGTTCGACAAATCGATTAGCAAAGCACTAACCTGATCAGCAGGCTTTTCCATAAACGAGGCGAGTGCATTTAGTTTTATTTCATTTTCGTCGTAAGTCTTTATATAGTTTTCGATAATATAAAATGGGTTAATATCATCAATTCCTTCCATCCTATAAAAATCTTTTTGTGAAAAGTAATTGCTCGACACGAATTCTGCGATATTTCTATTACGTATATTTCTGATCCGTTTGAAAACCAAAGAAGTCTCGTTCATTTTCCAAAATAATGCTTGAACATATATATCGAGTTCATGATAAGAATCAAAAAATGGAGTCATTGAAGAACCGATATAATCATTATACATTACAAACTGACGTTTGTCGTTTGTGTATTTTACTCTTAAAGATGGGTGATATAATGAATCCTTATCAAAATAAAATACAAATTCAGCATTTGAAGAAATAAACCCATCGGCACTGAGACGGAATTTCTCTGCCCTTACCATTGCATACAAACTATCGCTTTTTGTAAGCTTTACAATTGCTTTGGATGTAACACCACCAATCCCAAACAATTTAAGTCCCTCAAGTTGAGCACCCCCAAAAAAACTTACTTCAGGATAAATATTGTACAGTTCAAATTGATCAAAATATGCGTCAAAACGTGGGAAAGATGTTCTTTCGCTTGGAGGACTTGATGCTATTCTTTCTGTGAGCGTGCCAATAATTGGGTGTGTAAAAAACCTTTTGTAATGTAATGTAGCAGAATCAATCTTATACGAAGGAAGGTTAACATCAATAGTATAATTATCAATATCAGCAAATATTTCTTTTGCTTTTTCTTCACCAAACCGGGACCATCTCAACTTGCCCGATTTCCCATCCCATCTTTTTAGTTCATAATTAAAAGTACCTTTTGTATCAACTATAACAGAACTATCCTTTTTTGTTGCACATACAAGATCACCCTTTTTAAATATTACCAGGAAATTTGTGTCGAGAAAGAAACTGAAACGAGAATTACGTTGATACCATGATAAGTTGTTCTTACGATGGAATCTTTCCTTTTCCAGCAAATCTATTGTAAAGTCCAAAAATTTGGAAAAATGAGTGCTTTTCTTCTCATTCAAAAGCTTTTCAGCATATGCATGCCATGAAATAATGCTTCTCGGAATTTGGTTTGATTCGGAAAGAAGTGTTAGTGCATAAATGTAGTCGTATAAATATGGATATGTGCGCATCTTTTTTAAGCGCATCTTTTCAATAAGATCCCTCACCTCTGCTTTTTCATCCTTATTAAACCGGCCAATACTCCACCGTTCATAAAACCTGGACATTAGAACATCTGATTTTTTCTGATAATTTTTAGATGGTGTATTTTGTAATATTGCTGAAATCTGAGAAAAGAACTCCTCAGAATTTACAGATAATGAATCTACTTGTTGACCATAGATACAAGATACATTCAGTAGTATGAAAGCAAAAAATAATGTTATGTATTTTGGCATCATGTTTGGGTTCCAGTTGTATCGAGTTGTTATATCAGCCTGACATCCATACTCTCAACTATTAACTCTTTAACTTTTTAAAAACAGCAGCTGCCCAGTTATTATTTTCTAAGTTATTAATAAGTCTAAGTCCATAATTACTTGCCTCAGCTTCAATATCTGATAAATCATTGGAATAAAAACCGCTAAAATAAATATATCCACCTTCAAGTAACGGATTAGCATAATATTTCATATCCTGCAACAAAATATTTTTATTGATATTAGCCAGGATAATCTCAAGATTATCAACATCAACAACGACTTCAGCACCACCCTTTATCACATTTACATTGGTTATGTTATTCAACTTGACATTTTCTAAAGTATTTTCGTACGACCATTGGTCAATATCAATTGCAGTAACGGTTTCAGCACCTTTCATAGATGCCAGAATTGCAAGAACACCTGTACCACAACCCATATCCAGCACTTTCTTATTGGCAAAATCATTTTCTAAAATTAACTGAATCATCATCGCAGTTGTTTCATGATGTGCTGTACCAAATGCCATTTTTGGCTGAATAACAATTTCATAATCAATAGTTGGTTTACTATCATGAAAAGATGCCCGAACATAACACCTATTATCAATTGTAACAGAAGGATAATTGCTTTCCCAAACTTCATTCCAGTTTTTATCAGGCATTACTTCGATACTCAACTTTCCTAATTTTTCACACTCACGATAATGATCAATACTCAAAAGATAATCCTTTACAAACTCGCATTCAGGAATATACGCTATTAAGCTATGCGTTTGCTCCTCAAAACTATCAAAGCCAAACGACATTAGCTTAGCTATTAGAATTTCAGTATCAACGTAATTTTCAGGTATTGGAACTTTTGTTTGGATGTAATTCATGGTATCTTGATAAGTCAAAAGAGGCTTACTATTATAGGTGCCATGAGGAAATTACTTAACACTCATAACTATCTTCACAAACTCATCAGCCTTAAGCGAGGCACCACCGATAAGTCCACCGTCCACATCCTTTTTTGAGAAAAGTGTAGTGGAATTATCAGCATTACAGCTTCCGCCATATAATATTGTGGTTGCATCTGCAATTTGAGGATTGTATTTTTCACTAATCAATTTTCTTATAAAGTTATGCATTTCCTGTGCCTGATCAGGTGTGGCAACTATACCTGTACCTATTGCCCATACTGGTTCGTATGCTACCACAATATTTGAGAATTCCTCTTTATTAAGATGAAACAATCCATTCACCATTTGACTTCTGACAACATCAAATTGAGAACCAACTTCTCTTTCTTCTAATTGCTCCCCAACACAAAAAATGGGCCTTACATTATAATCAAGAAGCCGGTCAACTTTTTCAGCTAACTGGTCATCTGTTTCTTTAAAAAACTTTCTCCTTTCGCTATGCCCGACAATGCAATATGCAATTTCCATTTCTGCCAGCATAGATGCAGATATTTCGCCTGTGTATGCACCATTCTCGAAGCCGCTTACATTTTGAGCAGCAATTTGCAAAATTGATTCTTCTGCATAATCAGATGCCATTTCAAGATATAATGCTGGTGGACAAATAACAACTTCATAGTTTATTTCCTCATTGTCCAACCTGTCTGCTACAGAGCTAATTAACTCTTCAGCTTCTTGGAAAGTTTTGTTCATTTTCCAGTTACCAGCAACAATTTTCTTTCTCATTTTGAAAATATTATTTTGTGAATGATTGTAAGTTATCTCCAATTTCAAACCTCAGAGACAAAATATGTTATTAATGGTGATGTCCGCCTTTACCATGAACATGGCCATGTGAAAGTTCTTCTTCCGATGCTTCTCTAACATCAATAATCTTACCTGAAAAGTGAAGATTTTGACCAGCAAGAGGATGATTGAAATCCATTACAACCTTATCAGATTTAAGCTCAATAACTTTTCCATCAATCGGATGACTTTCCTGATCCTGCATGGTTATCATATTACCAACTTTTACCAGAGTTTCGTCAATTTTGCCATCCTTTTCAAAAATACTTTTATCCAACTCTATAATTGCATCTTTATTGAATTCACCATAACCATTTTCAGGAGTCAGATTAAACGCAAATACTGCATCTGGTTCAAGACTATCAAGATTCGATTCAAACGCAGGTAACAGAGACCCATTACCAAATAAATGAATAAAAGGTTTCTCCTCATTTACTTCCTGGATGATTCTTCCATCATTGTCATCAAATCTCAATGTATATGTCATTGTTACTACTTTATTCTTTCTAATTTTCATACTGCTTCAATTTTTATATAATTACTATTTTATTAAAAACTTGCGAAATTACAAAAAATGAACTGTTTATTATGTAATTTTGCCCGAATTTATAATTTATCAATCAACAAGTTACAGCGAAAAAAGCAACTATGCTAAAAAGGAATATTACTCTTTACTGCATTACCATGCTAATTTTGTTTAGTTGCAAAACCGGAAAAGTTACAAGTGATCAGGGAATCTCGATTGATAATAAATATGATAGTGAATTCCCTTCCAAAAGTGTGTCGAAAGATTTAAGTTATATTTCAAAGACTGTTAAAAAACTCGATATTCTGGCCTTTTATGCAACTTACTATTTTCCTCCAGATAGCAAGGTAGGTGTAACCAACATTAATGATTCATTACTTAAAGTTTATTCTGACAATATGTCAATCATCAATGAATCAGTTTCTGGAACTGTATCGGTTATTTATAACAATAATGACTTAATAGGGTTATTAACCTGTGCCCACATTGTTTATTTTCAAGATACAATATTTTCATATTATGATGACAATAAGAGGTATATAGAAACCCTCACAATTAAGATCAAACAACAAAATCATGTTAGTGGTTTACCTCCGGGGAACCCTATTGAGATCGTAGCCATCAGCAAAGAAAAAGACATCGCTTTGCTAATGAAAAAAACAACACCTAACGATCAAAAAATTCACGTTTTGAATTACCCTCGTGGTAGTGTGAATAACCTACAATGGGGAAGTGTTGTATATATTATAGGTTATCCTCTTAGCACGCTAATGGTTACACGTGCACTTGTAAGTTTAACTGATAAAATAAAAATTGGTATGTTTGTAACCGATGCTTTATATAATCGTGGAATTAGCGGCAGCCCAGTTTTTGCAATAAAGGATGGAGTACCAAACTTTGAATTGGTCGGAATCGCATCTTCATCTGCAGCGCAAATATCAAATGTGATTGTTCCAGATAAAAACTATAAAGCTGAAGACAAAATAATGACACCTTACGAAGGAGATATCTTTGTTGACAATAATAAGTTAATAAGTTACGGTGTAACTTATTCGGTGTCTATCAATGAAATAATTACTTTTATGTCTTCGAATGAAGAAGGCCTTGTTTCAAATGGCTTTGATATGGATAATTTTTTTAAATAAGAATTTCGCAAAATCATTTTTGATAGGATATGGGAAATATTATGACATTAAAAAAAGAGCAACAATTTGATAATTATCGTATCGGAGTTTGGAAACGACTAGTTGATATCATTTTTTCAGCATTAGCTTTAACTATCTTTTCTCCTATATTATTACTTATTGCGATAGCGATTAAGTTGACCTCAAAAGGCCCAATATTGTTTAAATCGTTAAGGGTGGGTACAGGATATGACATTTTTACTTTTTACAAGTTTAGGACTATGTATCTGGGAGCTGATAAAGAAAGGTCGAAGTTATCATCGTTAAATGAATATCTTATTTCTCATAAAAAGACTCCCAGCGAATTCACAAATATTGAAATTTGCCCAGATTGTAAAGAAGGAAAAACTTGCTCACCAATATTATTTATTGATGGTGTAGAAATATGTTAGAATTTATATTTGAGAAAGAAAAGAATTAGTCTATTAGATTCTACTTTCTTTAAGGTTAAAGGTGATCCCCGAATAACTCCCGTTGGTAAATTTTTAAGAAATACTAATTTAGACGAGTTTCCTCAATTTTTAAATGTAATTAAGGGAGATATGTCAATAGTAGGGAATCGTCCATTACCACTTTACGAAGCCGAAAAACTTACCACAGATGAATGGTCGTATAGATTTTTAGCTCCTGCAGGTATTACTGGTCTTTGGCAGGTACATAAAGACAAAAATCTTAAAGCTGAAAACAGAATCCGATTAGACAATAAATATGCAATGTCTTCCAGCCCAATTCAAGATGTTGTAGTTATATTGAAAACAATAGTCAGTTTTTTCAGTATGAGAAATACTGATTATTAAAAAAGTAAAATTATCCTGATTTTTTCTTGTTCAACATCACAATTAAGACTCCTTGCTGAGAACAGCATCTCTCCTTTGTAGCAATGTAGGATGCGAATAATTAAAAAATACATATAACCAGTGCGGAGTTAAATTACTTAGATTCGCTACCGAAAGTTTAATAAGACCTGCAATTAACATACTTCCATACCCATAGCTGGTAGCATAAGCATCTGCCTGATATTCATGCTTTCTGGAGATCATATTTGAGATGATGCCTATTATAGTTGATACTGGTGAGAACAATAAACCAAAGGCAATTATTCCCATGTAAAAAATTGGAGATGAAGCACCTAATGCCAAAGATAATTCAGGTTGGCTTATAGCAACTGAAAGTAGCCATATCAATAATGCACTTTGCACTAATGACATTACCAATCCAATGATAACATGTTTTAGTTTATAGTGACCTACTTCGTGTGCAAGTACTGCAACAATTTCCTCTTCTTCCAAATCATTTATTAAGGTATCATACAACACAATACGCTTTTTAGGTCCCATTCCACTAAAATATGCATTTGCCTTTGTGCTTCGCTTCGAACCATCAATTGAAAAAATATTATCAATTTTGAATCCGGCCTTTTCTGAAAAAGCTACAATAGCCTTTTTAAGGCTGCCATCTTCTAATGGTACTTGCTTATTGAATAATGGGACAATAAGTCGTGAGTAGAACATGGTCATAAAAATCATAAAAACACTTAACCCTCCCATCACTATTATCCAAAACCAATCACCTGTTTCATTCCATGCCCACATAATGAACATTAATAACCCACCTCCTATTATTATACTTAATAGCCACGACTTAATTTTATCAAGAATAAAAGTTAGTGGTGTTGTTTTGTTAAAACCAAACCTCTCTTCAATAACAAAGGTTCCATAAATCTGAAAAGGTATTGATATCAGATCCATACAAAGACCTAAGATACCAAAGAAAAGCAAAGTCCTCAAATATTCATTTTGCGAGATACTCCTTACATAGTTATCCAGGAAAGCAAATCCATCTGCAAACAGTAATGTCAGTATTACAATAAAAGATAAGGTGCTCGTTATCGTTGAAAAAGCTAGATTAACCTTTTCATATTGTTGCGATTTGCGATATTTCTCTTCGTCGTAAATTCCCTTCAATTCTTCAGGGATTGATTCCTGCATCTTAGTATAATTAAGATAATCCAGAAACTTTTCTAACAAGTAATCAAAAATAATTATTGCAATTATCAGCCAAAAAAGAGTATTAACCATATTTATTGTATATCAATTAATAAGATCCAAAGTACTTTCTTAAAAACCACTCAACCGACAGAAGTAGAACTAAAATTGCCAATACTAAATATATTGTGTTTAGGCCACTAAACTTATCCTCGTAATGAATTTTTGACGTCATAGTGGTATTGTTAATAGCCAACATAAGTTCATTTAATTCATCAGTATAGTACATATTGCCATCATGTTCACTTGCCAACCGGCTTAGCATCCCATAATCTGCATTTAAATTTTTACTCTCATTATCAAGCTGTTGGACAATAAACTCACCAACATCACTATAATTTTTGCTACCAAGCTTAACAGATGCACGATAGCCATATACTCCGACAGGTAGCTTATTTAAGTTGAGTGTGTAATAGTCATCATAAGGTGAAAACGCAAAGTTGAACTTTTCATTAGTCTCATTAGTAAGTGTTAAATGAACCTCTGCTGAATTATCAAGTTCAAGGGCTGAGTTATAAAGCTCAGCAACTAATTCCACATCCTGTCTACTATTAAATTCACCTTGAGTAATTACTCTAAATTGTCGTTTGTCAACTGCAGCAATCAGGAACATAACTGCCTTGCTTACAAAGGCGTCAACAGCAGATGAATTATTATAAAGCAAATAGTCATGAATACGCCATAACCACAAACCTTCCCCTGAAATCACGCCACTTTTCAAGTTGATAATATTAAAGAATGCAATTAACGGAAAATCTGTTATAGTACCATTAATTCGTTGCCAACCAAAAACCTCAGCGCCTGTAGAAAGCACATAATTACCAAGTGGAACAACTAAAGGAGGAAGGGATGCTAATTGTGTAGCAAGTTCGTCATTAAAAGAAAAATATGTAAATGAATTATTAAACTCAAACTGTGCTGAGACTGTACTACCAGCAGCTGACCTTACGTCCATGCCTTCAAAATGGCGATTAAAAACTGATAATTGACTTTGATTACCCAAGATATAAAGCACTGGTATTTCATTATCAACTATATTTCTTAGAACACTTATTGCAGCATTTGTTTTTGAAGGTAGTTGATGAAGTACTACTAAATCAAACTCATCAACTTTTTTACTAAAGTTTCTGATATATTCTATCTCAACCTCGTAGTTTCTATTTGTAAGAAGACTTTGATTTAATGCTCCTATATCAGGATGGGGGGCATTTGCTAGTAGTAAAATCTTTTGTCTGCTATTTAGAACATCAATAAAAATATTTCTAACATTATTCTCAATATTTGTTTCACCTTCAATCGGCTCAAGCATCAAACTAAATCGCCTTCTTCCGGTATTTTCAGCTTCAATATTGAAAATTACAGACTTTCTATAGCTATCATTAGAAATAACTACTTCTTTTTGAGCGATAACTTTATTATTCTCCAGTAATTTAATTTTAGTTCTATTTCCCTTTAGTAAATTGGCAGACAAGCTAACCTCTACAGGAAAAATATCGTCTAAATACACTAAAGAATTATGCCTAATATCATCAATTTTAATATCTCGGGTTTGAGAAGTATCACCCAGTGCAATTGTATATACAGGGTAACTTATGTTGGATGCTGAATAAACAGGGTCAATACCATTATTAACTATTCCATCGCCAGCTAGTATGATTGCACCAACATTGAGTCCCGTGTAATTTTGCCTTATATGTTTAAAAAAATCAGAATAATTAGACTTATTATCACTATAATCGGGATAAGATCCTTCACTAACAATATCGCCAAATAAATAACTAACTATCTCATTGTTTTGAGAAAGTTCACTCATAATGCTATTAAGGCCAATTACAAGAGTATCAGTGTAATAGATTGAATCCCCTGTCATTAAAATCGATCTCGAATTATCCTGACCAAATATTATTATTGGCTTTTCAATTTGCTTTCTCTTTGTTTTAATATTTGGCGAAAGCAGTAAAAATACAAGGATAGATACTGTAAAAAACCGAAAAACAAACAACAGGATTGTTAAAATAAAACTCAGTTTATTTAGGGGATTCTTAGTATATAATAAACTCGAATAAGCTAGTCCTATAATAATAACCACTAGGATAGTCCACCACGAATATGAAATAGTTAGTTCAGGCATAGTTGTTAGCAGTCATAGGTTATTAGTCCATAGGGAATAGGGGATTGGTCATTAGTCAATAGTTATTAGTCATTGGCGATTATTCATTTTTGATCATCCAATTACCAATCATCCAATTACTAATTATTCAATCATCAAGTACTCATACCACCACAAACATTTATCACCTGACCTGTAACGTAGCCAGATAAATCGGAAGCGAGGAATGTAGCGACATCAGCAACATCATCAGGTTTACCTGAACGCCTCAGAGGAATTGTTTTAACCCACTCTTCGCGAACCTCATCACTTAATTTTTGAGTCATTTCAGTTTCTATAAATCCAGGTGCGATTGCATTACAACGAATATTTCGCGAACCCAATTCCTGAGCAATTGATTTTGTAAACCCTATCATGCCTGCTTTTGATGCTGAATAATTTGATTGTCCGGCATTTCCGTTTACACCTACAACAGAACTCATGTTTATAATTGAGCCTATTCTTTGTTTCATCATAATGCGTTGAACAGCTTTCGTTAGATTAAAAGCTGATTTTAAATTAACAGTAATAACCATATCCCAATCCTTTTCCTGCATTCGCATTAACAGGTTATCTCTGGTAATACCAGCATTATTTACTAGAATATCAATTCTCTCAAAATCAGACACAACTGTCTCAATCAGTTTTTCGGCATCTTCGAAGGATGCAGCATTAGATGCATATCCTTTCGCTTTAACACCAAGCGCTTTGAGTTCAGCTTCTGTAGCTTCCATGTTGTCATCATAATTAAGATCGGTGAACGCAATATTGGCACCTTCGCTGGCAAACTTCATAGCAATTGCTTTTCCTATTCCTCTTGAAGCACCTGTAATTAAAGCAGTTTTTCCTTCTAATAAGTTCATTTTAATTATATTGTTTTAGTTCGGGCCAAAGATATAAATTAAATATCTTTCAAAGTGAGAACAAATAAATCAACAATTAACATAATAACAATCTCTATTATTGCTAGTTATTTCAAATTCAATTAGCAATTACAAATTAATTAGACTTTGAAAAATATTGTATCTTTGCACTCCTAAAATTTCAGGAATCATAGCCTGTTTGTTGAGGCGGCATAATAGATACTTGAAGTTAGTACAACATAGATTGGACTCGTAGCCTGTCTGCCGACAGGCAGGCATAATGGATACCTGCCGGCAGGCAGGGTGCACCGAGATCAGGAATAGAATTGAAAATGTATTTTGTTTACGTTCTTAAAAATGGCATTAACAATAACCTTTACAAAGGTATAACAAAAAACCTCGAAAGGCGATTGTATGAGCATAACTTGGGAAAGCATAAATCAACAAAACCATTTAGACCATGGGTTTTGGCTTACCAAGAAGAATTTGATACTCTTAAAGAAGCAAGAAAGAGAGAATTGTTTTTCAAATCTGGAATTGGAAGAGAGTATTTAAAAAGATTATTGGACTCGTAGCATAATGGATAGTGCACCTGACTACGGATCAGGAGGTTGCAGGTTCGAATCCTGCCGGGTTCACAGATGAATAAAAGCCTGACCATATTAATGGCCGGGCTTTTTTGTTCAGACAGATTCAAACTTGTTTGAAATCTGGAGGAAACAAAAAATACCAAGGCCGCGTTAGCGGACAGGCTTCATTCTCAAAATGGAAGTCAAAAGGATCATAAAATAATCCTGCCGGGTTCACTTGAATATCAAAAGGTTATGACTATAAAAAGTTGTAACCTTTTTATATGTACTAACAGATGTACTAGCAAACTAATATATAACTTTCTAGTTCCGAATTAATCTGTTGACCATCCACAAGCCCCGACAATTCTAGAAGAACAGCTACGATTAATAGTTACATTACTGTTAAAACAATTCCAAGTTGATAGAAATTGAGTCCTCCTAACGCCTCATTGCAATAACTACCATCTTTATTGATTTTTAACCTTTAAATTAGCGAGTAAAAACACTATTCACTATGAATCCAAGAACTACAACAAAAAACATGATTTTAGTCATTTGCTCCTTAAGAAATCATGCAAACTATTTATTAAATAATGGCAAAGAATATCAAGATTTACTTAATTATCTCTTCTCTCTTGATTTTTTCTGGGATGAAGATAAGCCATACCCAGCAGTAAAGGATATATGTGCTGCTACAGGTCTTACAAATGGAAAGCTGAAACGATTAACAGGACTCATCTTTAAAGACCTAATAACAGAGAATGATGATCTGAAACTTAAAATTGATAAAGTTGAGTATGTTTTTACTTTAAGCTATTTTGACCGTTACATCAGTTTTAGTGTTGATAACCTACCACAGTTACCTAGAATTGGTGAAAGCTTTGAAGTACCATATTTCTATCAATACATTGGTTGCCGAATGTTCCATGTAGAATCCATCTATCATGATTTTTATGATTGCACTCAATACATAACTATTAGACTAAAAAGCGGCTCTTACAACAAATATTGGCATATAAGGAAGGATGAGGCTGAATGCAAAAGAGAGGTATCACTACATGACCTTTACAAAATAGATGATTGGGATTTACAAAAGAAGTTAGGAGTTATTCCTAAAGGGTTGTATTGATTAATTGTCATTCTAATTATTCTTTTATTGCTAGATAAATATTGATTATTTAATTTCGTATATTTGAGGGTATTATAACTCATTAACCGATCTAATTGTTTCTTTAACCAAAATAAATAACTAAGATAATATGACGGCACAAGCTGGAGAAATACTTAACTACAATGGAGTAGAACATCACATAGCAACAGAGCCACTTAGAGAATATTTAGCAACAAGGAAAGATTTACATTTTTTTTGGGTTCACACTGCATGTTGGCGTGGTTACAATGGAAAATGGGAAATTATAGATAAAAAACTATTCCTGACTGACCTAAAGGCATATATAAACGATCAAGGAGAAGTCGATTTACAATACGTATTTCCTGGACAAGACAAAGTATTTGCCGAGTGGTTTACTGGAGAAATTAGATTACCATTAGGCGATAGACTCAAATATGTTCATATGGGATATGAGTCCATCAATGAAGCGGATTACTTTCTTAAATTTAAGAATGGAGTTCTTCTAGGAGAGCGTATGGTTGATAATAGTGAAGAGTTTAAATAAAAAAAGGGATGTTGCTCATAACAGCTTTAAACGACACAGCTACAATTATCCAGAAATGCTCTAATTGCATGTTCTTAACCTGCCTCAGTTCCTTTTTTGTTTTCACAGTATAATGTATCCACTCATGTGGAGCACTACCCTGTATAGTTTCAGCAAAAAGTGAACTTTTCACGAGTCAAATTTAAGATATATATTTTATAATTTTATTAATCTTAAAAAGTAAAGAAAATGGCTAGGAAGAAAAGTGCAACTTCAATTAATGAACTAGGAATTTATTATAATTATATTTTATCCACATGTGAAGTACAAAGTGTATGTGATTATTTAGAAAACTCAGTTGGAGCTGTTGAAATACATAATAATGCCACAGGATGCAACACTCAAGTTGAAGTGGAAGTAGCTTGCGAGCCAGTTTCAATAACTGAAATAAACTTTTCAGATAATGTTATTATATCTCCCAATCCACTTTCTACATCAACAACTATTGAGTTTGAAATATTGCAACCTTCGAAAGTCACATTCTCTATTTTCAATCATATTGGTGAACAGGTTAAAGTAATCCAAAAAAAGTCAAATTCAGGCAATCAACAGATAGTATGGAATGCTCAAGGATTAGCTTCAGGAATGTATTATTTCCGGTTGCGAGTTGGTGAACATGTAGCCCACGGGAAAATTGTTGTTGCCAGATAGTAAACACCTTCACACATATTATTATATTTTGCACTTATACTAAGTGTTAATTATCAATATTAATTCATCTATAAGATCCTTCTCCTCAACCCTTTAAAAACTTCTTTAAAATATTTTCAATAAAGTCTTGTTGAATTAAAAAAGTAGTTTACTTTTGCCGGCTGCAAAAAGAGATATTGTTCATTTACAAGGCAGTTAAAGGGTAAAAGATAGGAGAGGAATTGGG
>PVBE012773077.1_pt1 | contig 51351 bp, 50 predicted proteins | sample 1631181 | NCBI WGS metagenome assembly PVBE01 (sample SAMN08397723, study PRJNA350692) | Marine metagenome, whole genome shotgun sequencing project. | isolation source: water | place: Pacific Ocean | collected 2012-04
ATTCAACAACAAACTAAAACTGATCACCAGAAAATCCTACGGATTTCGTACCCAAGAAGCCTACGAGACCGCGCTCTATCACAATCTCGGCGCGCTCCCGGAACCCAACTTCACCCACAGATTCTTCTAACGAAGCAAAAAAGGAGGTGCACCATGAGCCTTGGACCGACAATAGCGACCCAGATTACATCAGATTGTCTCCCTCTTCTCGGTAGTCGTCGAGCGAAGATTCTGTGCATCGATGAGGATCCTCAAGCGGCGGATGCGATCGAACTGCGGATGGGCGAGGTAGCGGTGGACATCCTTCGTGCAAGCAATGGGATGCAGGGCTATTGGCTGGCGATCAGCGAGAGCCCGGCGCTGATTATCACGGACCTACAGATGACCAACGGCCACGGCGGCAAGATCATCGAATCCGTGAAGGGAAATCCACAGACACGCAACATCCCCGTCATCGTGTTAACGAAACACGACTATCCTGGATTGCAGCGGCACGCCCAGCGGATGGGTGCGACACACTGCTTTCAAGAACCATATGATGTCAGTGCGTTGCTGGAGGCCGTTTCTGATGTGCTGGCGTTGACCAAGTAGTGTCAGAAGTCGTCTCGCATCCACCACATCGACGGGCAGCTGGTGACGGGACTAATGGCCGGTGTCTCAGGCGTCGGTTGCATCGTTTGACCGAGCGACAAAACTCGCGTGGAATTCCCGCACCACCTGGCGTTGTGCGATCCTAGGTAACACGAATGGGCGGCGCAGTAGCAAGATTCTCTGCGCTTCTTCTGGGCTGATTCCTCGGCTGGCAATTAACCAACAGGCGACAACCGTAGCACTCCGTGCACGGCCAGCCTTACAGTGGACATACACGGTGCTTCCACTCTCCGCGTGCTGACGAATGAACTCGACTCCCCTTTCCACATCGTCCAGCGTGGGCGGTGTGAAGTCGATCGTGGGCAGGTGCAATTGGACAATGCCCACACGTTCATAATCGTCGCATGGTCCGACGTATTCGTGACATGTGTTAATCACTCCCACGACGCCTTCACGGTGCAACAGGTCGACATCAGAGCGAAACGGAACGGCACCCAAGATCACATGGTCGTCCACACGACTCCACCAGGCACGTACTTTGAGCAAACGTCCCAACAGCACGTTCCACCCTAGAGTGGGCCAATAAACCAGACGTGCACACAGCCACTGCATCTAGCATCGCTCCAGCAGTTCGGCAATATGAAGCAGTTCAATGTCCTGACCTTCTCGATGCAAACGCCCGCCAATGTTCATTAGGCAACCGGCGTCCGTCGAAACCAACACTTTAGCACCCGTTGCGAGAACCGACTGCATCTTCGCTTCAACCAAATGCGTGGAAATTCTTGGATAGCGAATGGCGAACGACCCGCCAAAACCACAGCACTGATCCTGCCGTTCAATTGGCAACAGGGTGGTTCCAGCGACGTTCTGAATCAACTGCTCGACTTCATCCTGCTGATTCAGCATCCTCAAATGGCAGGCAAAATGATAGGCCACCGTCCCGTCATAGCGTGCGCCAACATCGACGACACCGAGTCTATTGACAAGGAAATCGGAAAACTCGAAGGTCTTCGCGGCCAGCTCTTGGCTCCGCTTCAACCACACAGGATCGTGTTCGAATAGATGTGGATATTCCACCTTGAGCATTGCGGCACAGGAACCTGAAGGCGTCACGACCGTCTCCGCCTCTTCAAATACTTCGATCGTGTGTTGCGCCTGCTTGCGAGCTAACTCGGCAAACCCGCTGTTGTACATTGGTTGGCCGCAGCAGGTCTGTGCCGAGGGAAAATCGACTTCGTGCCCCAGTCTGCGAAGGACGTGCACAGTCGCCTTGCCCGTTGCCGGACGCAACACGTCGCCCAGACAGGTGATCATGAGTGCAATTCGCATCACGTCAGTTTAGTGGGAAAGTGTGCACGCTTGCAGTGGGCAGCGCCGTATGAGCGATCGGAGTACAAAGGGGTCGGGAGTCCCTTCTCCTCTCGGGGAGAAGGATAGGATGAGGGGGCGAACTGCCAAATGAAATCAGCCACCCCTCATCCGGCCTTCGGCCACCTTCTCCCGAAGGGAGAAGGACATGTTCAAGGCTCTCCTAAACTTCCAAAGTGAAAAAGTCTGTCCAGAAGATAGGCCCTACTCTACGAGGTGGACTCCGTTAGGCGACGGGCAAGAGTGCCCATCCTACGACTGGTAAGCCGATTTCTGCCGCTCGCCTTACGGCGGGTCATGACCGCCAGGGTTGAAGGGATGGCATCGGCAGATTCGCCAAACGCCTTTGATCGCACCGTGAACCGGGCCGTATTTCCGCACGGCCTGGATAAAGTAGTTGCTGCAACTTGGGGTGAAACGACAATTGCGTCCCAGAAACGGACTCAGAAAGATCTGGTACAGGCGGACACAGCCGATCATCGTCCAGCCGGGCAGACCCACAAGGCTGGCCCACAGAAACCTCATGACTTTTCCTTTTTTGCCAGGCGGGCCAGGCGCCAGCAGAGCTGTGGCAACGATGCTTCAATGGCCGCGAGATTCGCGACGGCACCTTTCCGCGGCCGAACAACAAAGTCCATGCCGCGGGGGATCTCTGCCCGTGACATGCGAAATGCTTCGCGGATCAGTCGCTTCCACCGATTCCGTACGACGGCGTTGCCGACTTTCCTGGAAACAGAAAGTCCCAGCCTGGCATGTTCCAGCCCGTTGGGGCATCCTCGCAGCACCAATGTGTCGTCGGCGGCATATGCCCGCTGGCGATGCGCCCGATCGAAATCCGCTTGCTTTCGCACACGGGACGATTTTGGGAACGCCAATGAACTGTCCGGTTCATTGTCGCTATTGGCGTGGTCGTTCATGGTAGCACCCGCTCACTCGTCGTCGCTGACGCCGTCAATGTCGATCAACGGTTTCTTGGCCCAATCGTCATCCCGCGCAAGCGGATTGATGGAAGGCGAACGATCGGATGATTGTTGCACATACCGCCGGACCATCCGCGCGCTGGCACTGACCAGAAGAATCATGACGATCCCCAACACCACAATGGTGGCAAGGGCGGCAAAGACCACTTGTCGCTGCTGCGGGGTCATTTGTTGTAACGGCGTTTTTCCTTTTTCCGCCCATAATAAGAGATCATAGAAGATCACGGGATCGACCTCGTTCACCAGGTAATGTCTTTTCGAGGTGCCAGCTGTTGCGCGGCTTCAATCTGCTTCACGTATTCTTTAGTTTTCTCATCGATTTCTTGCGGCAACACAATTTGAATCTCAACGTACAAGTCGCCGCTGCCGGTCTTTGTCTTGACGCCATGGCCCTTGATACGGAGCCTTTTTCCGCTGGACGTGGCTGGAGGCACGGTCAACGTGATTTCGCCTTGAGGCGTGGGGAGATCGATTCTTGCTCCAAACGTCGCTTCGCCTAACGTGATTGGGAGATCGATTTCCAGGTCATCACCACGACGCTGATAGTGAGCGTGCGGCGCGGCGTTGATCTTGATTAAGAGGTCGCCAGCTGGTCCGCCTGTTTGGCTGGCGTTGCCTTGGCCCCGTAAGCGAATCGTCTTTCCAGACTCGATGCCCACCGGAATCTTGACCGTAATGGTCTCGACTTTGCCCGATGGTCGTTTGACCGAAAGCTGTGCTTCACCGCCAAGGATGGCCGACTGAAAAGGGACCGTCAGCGTGTGCTGCACATGCGTGCCACGTGTCGCGCGGGGCCGCGGTCGTCGGCGGGGGCCAGCCCCGCCACCGGCGAATTGGCCGAAGATGTCAGCAAATGGACTCTCGCCGCCGCCGGCACGGCCACCGAATAGCTGTTCAAAATCAACCTGGTTGAAAGAGGCGCCTCCGCCGCCACCACCACCGCCGCGAGGATCACCAGCCCCCATCGTTTCGAAGGAACTACCGTAGCGATCGTACAGCTCTCGCTTCTCGGCGTCGTTCAGAACTTCGTAGGCCTTCTGGATCTCCTGGAATTTCTTCTTGGCAGTTGCATCATCGGGGTTCACGTCTGGATGATATTTTCGCGCTAGGCGTCGATAGGCCTTCTGAATGTCGTCTGCCGATGCATCGCGGCTGACGCCCAAACTGTTGTAGTAGTCCTCAGACATAAGCTGTTCTAGGTCGTACTCCAAGGGAGGTTTGTTCAAAATATCAATGTTCAATATGCCGCCATGAGCGGTGGTCGTGAGATATCGGAAGCAATCTAGAACCATCCGATTTCTCGCCAACGCGGCTCCAGGATCCTGCACATCCCAGTCCTTGAGGGGCCGGATTCCAGTGATCGAGCCGACGAGAGGCCACGCCCAATGCATAATACGCCACGCACCAAGATATTCTAGGGCGGAGAGGGACGTAGCATCAAGCGTTGGATGGGGGTCGCTTTCCCAGATTCGTGCCGCGAAAAAGGGTAGACTCTAACGAGGCAAGAGCCTCGAACCGATTCGAGCTACCGCTCGATCTTGTAAACCCGCTCCCCGACCGACCTGCGGTCGGTGCCCGTCGCTAAGAATTGACTCAAATACAACAAGTTGCCGACCACAAGAAGACTAAGGGAAAACGTTCAAAACCAGATTCCGCGGGAGGTGAGGTCGATGCGATCAAAGTATGGTTACGTCACAATTCTTACGCTCATTGTCTGGGCCGTTACCAGCGCCGAACCGGCCAATGCAGCAGGTGAAGGAAAGGTCAAGGTATCGGTTGTCGATGCAGAATCTGGAGAACCGATTCCGGTTCGTATGCACTTGAAGAATTCGCAGGGTAAGCCCGTTATTCCACGCGGTACGGTCTCCTGGAAGGACCACTTTATCGTTGATGGGGAAATTACCCTGAAGCTGCGGCCAGACGATTACACGTTCCAAGTTGAACGAGGGCCGGAATACAAGATTCGGCACGGGAACTTCCACATCGAGCGGCGTGCCGAAGATCATCATGAAATCGCGATGCATCGGTTCGTGGACTTGAGCAAAGAAGGCTGGTGGTCCGGCGAACTGCACGTCCATCGTCCACCCAAGGATATCGAATTGCTCATGCGGGCAGAGGATCTTCATGTGGCACCCGTCATTACGTGGTGGAACGAAAGAAACATCTGGGCGAACCAAACGCCGCCCACTTCTCTGATGAAACGTTTCGATGACAATCGACTTTATCACTTGATGGCGGGCGAAGACGAACGCGAGGGTGGCGCGTTGCTGTACTTCAATCTGCACAGGCCGTTACCAATCACCGGTTCGTCGCGAGAATACCCGTCGCCCGTCAAGTTCCTGGACATGGCCAGGGAATCCGCCGATGCGCATATCGACATCGAAAAGCCTTTCTGGTGGGACATGCCGGTGTGGGTGGCGACGGGAAAAGTCGATTCGATCGGTATTGCCCATAACCACATGCAACGCGATGGGGTGCTTGGCACCGAAGCGTGGGGCCGGCCGCGAGACACGTCGAAATACATGGGTGCCCACGGGAACGGCCAGTGGACGCAGGACATTTACTACCACTTGCTCAACTGCGGGCTGAGGATTCCACCATCGGCCGGCAGCGCATCGGGTGTATTACCCAACCCCGTGGGCTACAACCGCGCGTATGTGCATTGTGGCGAAGAACTGACGTACAGCCGCTGGTGGGAGGGCTTGCGGGCCGGTCGCGTTGTGGTGACCAACGGGCCACTGCTGCGGCCGTTGGTCAATGGCGAATTGCCGGGGCATGTGTTTCGCGGGCAGGGGAGCGTGGTCGAACTGGATGTCGCGCTGAAATTGTCATTACGAGATAAGGTGGACTACCTGGAGATCGTCAAGAATGGTCGAGTCATTCACCAGGTTAGGCTTCAAGACTACGCGCAAGCCGGCGGGCATCTTCCCAAAGTAGTGTTTCAATCCAGCGGTTGGATGCTGGTTCGAGCCATCGCCAAGAATCCAGACACCTTCCGGTTCGCCTCGACAGGTCCCTACTACGTTGAAATCGACGACAAGCCAATGGTCAGCAAGGAATCCGCACAGTTCTTTCTGGACTGGGTTCACGAGCGAGCTCGCCGGATCAAGCTGGATGATTCGGAGCAAAAAAAGGAAGTCATGGTACCGCACCGCGTGGCACGCGATTTTTGGCAGGCGAAAGTCGACGCGGCCAACGCAGATTAGCCGGCCAATCGCCGACGGTGTCCCTACCGGATTTCGCATGAAGCCGATATATTTTTGAGATGAACTCGCCGCACACCGCCAACTGGAAAACGCTCTATCCGTTCGCATCGCATCGTCTCGAATTCGATGGTCAAAGCTACCACTACGTTGACGAAGGGGCCGGCGAGCCACTGTTAATGGTGCATGGCAATCCAACTTGGTCGTTCTACTGGCGTAACTTGATCCTGGCGTTCCGGGACCGCTTTCGCACGATCGCGGTGGACCATATTGGCTGTGGGCTTAGCAGCAAGCCTCAGCACTATCGGTACACACTGGCCCAACATGTCGCCAATCTGGATCGTCTGATCGAGCAATTGGATTTGCGTGACGTGACGCTACTGGCTCATGATTGGGGTGGCGCCATTGCGTTGGGTACGGCTCTGCGCCACGCCGATCGCATCGGCCGCATCATCTTATTCAACACGGGTGCCTTTCCACCGCCCTTCGTTCCGTTGCGAATTCGCGTATGCCGGACGCCCATCGTGGGTCGTTTCGCCCTCCGCGGACTGAATCTGTTTGCACGGGCCGCGCTGCGAATGGCAGTGGAGAAACCCGAACGAATGACAGCGGAGATTCGTGCCGGTTTACTCGCGCCGTACGACAACTGGGCGCATCGCGTCGCTGTGGACAGTTTTGTGCGTGATATTCCCATGACGCGTCGTCATCCCACTTGGCAGACACTCGTCGACATTGAGGCGGGCCTGCCGACGCTCGCCCATCTCCCCGTGCAATTGATTTGGGGTATGCGAGACTGGTGTTTTACGCCCGAATGTCTACGCCGATTCGAACAGCTGTTTCCCCGCGCAGACGTGCACCGATTAGAAGACGCCGGTCACTACATCGTGGAAGATGCGTACGAACGGATCGTCCCTTTGGTGGACCGCTTCCTTGAGACCACGGCTTGTCCAGCGCCGTCGGCGTGAGAAACATATACAAGAAAGGAGCCTGCCCGCGATGGACCTGATTTTCGATCGTCGTCTCTTTGTGTCGACGTTGATTTTGGCATTCTTCGTGTTGCCACCAAGTGCACGAACCAGCTTGGCCGAGCAACAACAAGTCGTCGACAACACGGACGATGCAAACAACAATGCCGATGCCGACGATCCGCCCGTGCCACCAGCGTTGGAGGTGTATGAAGGCCGCCGGATCGCGCGGACGATGCATTTCAATGGCGCGAATTGGCTGATTCGCGCCAACCGCGAGAACGAAGAACGCTGTTCGGTCATGCTGGCCAATCTGGGTGTGAAGCGCGGGATGACCGTTTGCGATATGGGTTGTGGTAACGGCTTTTATGCCCTGCAGATTGCCAAGATGGTTGGTCCTCGGGGCAACGTCCTGTGTGTCGACATCCAGCCGGAGATGCTAAGGCTTCTTCAGAAACGCGCGGAAAAACTCGAGGTCACAAACTACCAGCCCATCCTCGGAAAACTGCATGATCCACGGTTGCCGGCCAGAAAGGTCGACCTGATTCTCTGCGTCGATGTTTATCATGAATTCTCGCATCCAAGACAGATGCTGGCAGTGATGCGAGAGTCATTGGCACCGGGCGGAATGATCGTCTTGCTGGAATATCGTGAAGAGGATCTGAAAGTGCCGATCAAGCCGCTGCACAAGATGAGCAAAGCGCAGATCATGAAGGAGATGCCAGCCAATGGCTTCAAGCTTGTGAAAGAATTCAACAAACTTCCCTGGCAGCACATGATGTTCTTTGGCCGAGACGACGACAAACGACTGACCGCCATCAAACCCGTTGCATTCGGTGCGGACGACAATTGAGCTGAATCTGCAGCTAGATTTGCCTGTGAGTCGACGAGCAAGAAACCCAATTCCGGCCGCTACCGCGTCCGACCTCTCCCGCAAACAGACTTTTTCGCTTTGGAGGTTTAGAAGGTGACGGAAGCACTTCCCCCTGGCCGGCTTTCGCGGAAATCAATACCGCCGTTAGTGCGTGTCGCACCGACGTGTAGCGTCCGCGGCGGCCTGTTTCATCAGTCCAAACGGCGAAAAGCCTCGACAGTGAATCGGCACGTGCTCTAGCGCTGGACGCCGAATTCGCTACTGCGATCCAGCGCCCACCAGATTCGCAACAGCGCTGCGCGATCCGCACTGGCGATGTCGCCCGTGATTTCCTTGACCAACGCGCGTTCGCGGTTCGTGGGTGACCGTTGCACCGTCACCAAAAAAAGATGCTCCAGCTTCTGCTCGACGGACATTGAAGCGTCAAGAATCTGCTCGATCATCACAGGGGCAAAGTTGCCAGTTTGCCCAACTGTCTGTGAAGCGATGGTCCGTGGCGAAGTCGCGTTGTCTGGCGTGTTCCGGCCCGGCGTGGGGAAGGATGGTTTGACGTTGGCTGTCGTCCCAATCCCCAGTTTGTTCTTTCCATTGGACGCTGCTTTGGCCATTGCCAATAGTGATTCCTGCGCGATGGGTTCAGCCACCGCGGTTGGATATGTACGATTGAACCAATGCCCACGGCCTGGTCCTGTTACGTCCGCCACATCGCCCCTCTGGCCGTTTCCCAGTTGAAACGGTTCGCTCAACACCATCCAGCGAATCAGCGAACGCAGATCGTGGCCGTGCGCCGCAAACTGATCTGCCAAATCGTTCAACAGTGCCGGATGCGAAGGCGGATTGTGAGGCCCCAGATCATCGACAGGAGACGTGAACCCATATCCGAAGATGTTGGACCAGACGCGGTTGACGACGGCGCATCGAAAGTCCTGACTCCCGGAGACATAGAGGGCCAACCCAGCGCGGCGATCGAATTCGCTGACGATTCCGCTCCGCGGTACTTCGTTTACGCCGGGCAAGGCCGGATATGCGACTTTGACTTGCCCCAACGGCGTTTCATACATAACTTCCGCATCTGCGTCATCAAAACCGCCGTCGCCATGAAAGTCATGGTTGGCCAACACCGGCGAGGTATCGGCATTGGCGGCGTCGGTGCCACGTCGCTCCACACTCAACTGGCGTAAGAACGCGTTCAATTCCCAGAAACGTTTTTGCGCCAACGACGAGTCACTGGGGTGATCGTGGCACTGCGCACATTGAAATCGCTTGCCGAGAAAAGCCCTTGCGACCTGCGACGTGGCCCGCGTGGCTTTGCGGTCATAGTGAGCCAGCAAGAAGTTCACGGCACCATTGTATTGTGGCGAGCCAATTTCGCCCGATCCTGTCGCGGTGAGCAGTTCCGTCACGACCTGGTCCAACGGCTTGGCCTGCTGAAACGCTCGTCTCAAGAACTGTTGGAGCCCTTCTCGACTGGTTCTGTTTTCTGCGACTGTCCCCACGCGACCAACCAGCACGTCCGCCCAAAGGCCAGACCAGTGCCGCGCAAATTCGACCACATTTTCTTCCCGTGTGAGCAACTCATCAACCAGTCGGGCGCGTTTGTCCTTCGATCGTGATGCGACAAACGACCGCAACTCCACCTTGGTTGGGCTGCACCCCAATACCTGTTGGAACAACCGGTTGGCAAATGCATCGTCGCCGGCGCGCGGCGCGGGAGAAATGTTATTTTCTTGCCAAGCCGAGCGGATCGCGGCATCAATGGCCGAGACAACCTGCGCGTCGTCCTGTGCAGCAACAGGTGGCGGGCTGTTGATGGCGAATTCGAACGATCGTTTCTCCGGGCCCGTCGCGAAGGGAGGCTCCGTGACGAACTCAGGCGTAACGACTTCGGGCGCGCCATCCAGCAGCGGCGACGAAGCTGCCCTATCGACCATATCGTTCTGATTCGGCACGACCCGTGGTTGCGGAGGATCGGGGTCGTTTGAGGAAGTCAGGGGGTTCTGGACAACGTCATCCGTCTTGGTTGTAGGCGGCTTGTATGGCCGCAAGGCAAAGCCAATCCCCAAACCGATGGCCACGACGCTCGCAGCGACCACTATGCTCGCCACGAAACGACTGGCGCGGGGTATTGCTGAACTTGACGAAGTCGACACCTTGGGTGCAGCTTTGATTTTGACTGGATTCTGGACGGGCGGTGCAACGGGCGACTCAGTGGGCAATGACGGCGGCAGCATCGACCAGGCTTGCATGATGCGCGGCGTGAGATCGGGCGGCGTCTTTCCGCCCAGGATCTCGTCCAGGCAAGCGTCTAACATCGGGTCGCGTTCGTTGCTCATTGCAACTTGCTTTCTATACAGGTACGCAGCTTTTGTTTGGCACGCTGCATCAGGTTCTTGGCACCGTGTTCGGTGATCTCCAAATCCGCTGCAATCTTGGCCCGTGACTCGCGGGCCTGAAATCTCAACTGCAGTGCACGGCGAGCCCGTTGGGGCAAATTCTCCAAGCACTCCCGCAAGGCAGCCAACACTTCTTCTCCGTTGTCCTCCGCCGCCCACCGACACCAGGATTGGTCCAGTTGTTCGACATCTTCGACTGCCGTGACCTTCCCCGCGCGGCGTTGCAGGGAAACAAACAAGTTATGGGCCGTGCGACGCAAATACGATGCAGTTGCCAATCGGTTGTAGTCCTGGAAAGGTCGTTGAAAAACTGACAGAAAGGTCTCTTGGGTCAAGTCCTCTGCTAATGCCGGATCGCAGCCAAGGGTCCGCAGATACCGCCAAACGCCAGCCTGGTGCTCCACCACCAGATGGGCAGGATCGAAACCAGTGGTGTCAGATACCGATGCCGATTTCATGCCTATCGCTATAACGCCAAGGACTAAGGAAGGTACTCGGAGAAAAAGGCCGCTCCGAGCGAAATCATGTGAGATTTGATTCTACCATCAGAACGCATCTAGGGGTGTGGCACAATCGTCGCAATTCACCTCGAAATCACAGAAAACGGACCGGGATACCGCGGTCCGTCTTCTGGTCTCAAGGATCGACGACTGGACTGATCAGGAAAAAAGTTCCTTGATTACCTTCCCCGAATTGGCGATTTTCATCGGGCGGCCGCTTTTGCTGGTAAAGGTGGTGTCGAGCGACATCCCAAGTGCCTTGCAGACACTGGCCATCACATCTTGGGACGTGTACGGTTCCGATTCCACTTTCGTGCCATCGCTGCTGGTGTTACCGACTGCGATTCCTCCGTTGATTGTTCGTTCGCATCCCAGAACCACTCAGAATCCAGAATTTCCGGCGGCCTGTATCGTCGGCAAGCACGTTATGTCATCGCGCAGGCTCGCCGGACCAGCAAACCTAAATCGCAAAGCAGACCTAAAGGTACCCCAAAAATCCCGCCGATTTCCGGATATTTGTCGTAGCGAGCCGACAACAGGGGCGCCAATCTTGTCGATTCCTGGTTGAAGCGTGAGATTACCGCCCCAATGTACGGGCAGCCGTAGGGGCGGACAGGAAGCCGTTTTCTTGAGATGACCGCACTTTTGTCGGATGCCGCCGGCTATCGCCCAGACTCCCTGTATCGTCTTGAGGCGGAATGCCTCGAAACGATCCAGCAGAAAAAAACAGGCGCGTTGGGAAGACGCCCCATCGGTCGACTCCCCAACGCGCCAAAAACTCTCAACGCCGTGCCAAAGATCGCTCTACCTCTGGTGTTGCGAAAGGCCTCAAATCTCGTCCCGGGTGAACTCGAAAGTCCACACAGAGCAAGCAGTTCGGCGCCGCGCTTCGAGTTACCTCTTCTTCCGTGTCAGCCTCCAATGGAGGTCGTCCCTCTCTGATCCGGCCCCGTCGTTCTCAACGTGGCAGACATTTGTTCCACCTCCCGAATGATGCAAACGATGTACCAGCTGTCGCGCGGGCTGGCCGGGAAAGTAAGAACTAACGACGCTTCTTCTTCTTTCCGAAGATGCGATAGACCGCGAGCATCACGCTGACGACCACCATCAAGAGCATGGGTGAGGCCAATGTAAAGAGCAGGAAGGCCAACTGGCTTTGCCGTCCACCCCGTAGGAACTGCATGAAGTAGTAACCACACGCCGCCATATAGCTGAACACGAACATGACCATCAACAAACAGGCCATTCCGAATTTGGGTTGCCAGGGTCGAGGGACGTCGATTTTCTTCTGCGGGCCAGTCATGGTCTCTGATTTACGAGATGTGGCCGATAAGCTCAATCATCTCGGCTTGAGAATGCGTCTGATTTAGCGGCAATATGAGATAGCAGGCACGTCTTCCGCAACAGTCGAGAATAATCTGTTTGTCGTTGGGGATGCTGAAACCGTTCATGCACGGTTCGTGCCCATGGATCAGTATCTTTGCGCCAACAAGCGCGGCAAACGCAGAGGCGTTTTCCTGGCGAAAATCACGTCCCCATACAAGTTGAAACACGGCACCTGATGGAAGAAAGTCCTCGTCCTTAAGCGGTCGATCGAATATCTCGGTATCGAATCCTTGGCGGTCGACGTTTTCCGGGACGCTGTGGCAAATAAACACACCGGTATCCAATCGAACCGCCAACGGGCAGGTCGACAGAAAGCGAATGTACGCCGATCGCAACCGTTCAGTTGCGGGGCCGTACAGCTCGCGCATACCGCACCGAAATAGCACGTTCAGCATCCGATTCGCTTTGGTGATCGGAAAATTGGTCATTTCAGCCAATTCGTGATTGCTCATCAAAAAGTGAAACCGGTCCGGATAAGCAGCTTTGAGACGCATCACGTCTTCGAGCATGAGGTGAGACATGCAGCCGGCCTCGGACGGATAGAGAGGCCCACCGTGGCAAACCTCCTGCATGATCAGATGGCGACGTGGGTGCGCATCGAGATCCGCGATACGCACGAGACGCTCGAAGTTGACCCGATGGCCATGAAGGTCCGCCACGATCATGACATCGCCAGCAGTGACGTGATCGAGGTGGATAACGTTGCCCCGTCTCGATGCCGTCGCAAGATTAGCCGCTGACGCCTCTTCACAAGTCGCGTTGACCTGATCGACGATTCCGCTGGTCACCGTCATAGTCGCAGTTTATCAGGTCGCGCTGGGGTGGTCTATCATATTTCACCCCCCACAAGAGTCTCATCAGAGCTCGAACTCCGCCAATGGCACGCCCGGCCGTCCTGTTACATCGGTTCTCGGATCTGTGACGATTTGTTGAATTCTTCCGGTTTTTCCGCCGATGAAGATTGATACACACGACCAAGCTGACGATGACGTTCCCTACCCGCAATTCTGCGGAATGTCTTCTCGCGAGGTCATTCGACCCAGGTTTTCGCAAAGGAAGACATCATGAGAAAGGCATTTCTCGCACTGGCAGCGTTCGCAATTCTGGCTGCCAGCGGTTGCCACCACAATCTCGCCCAGAATGGATGCAGCGACTGTGGCGGCGGATACGCCGGTGGAGGCGGCAATGCTAGACCGGATCGTGTCGCCCGATTACCGCACGGTGCGGTCCACCAGATGAACAACCCGGCCAATGGTGGCCCACCAAGCGCAACGACTGCCTATCCGTACTATTCAGTTCGGGCACCGCGTGATTTCTTGTCGCCCAACCCACCGTCAATCGGCTACTAGCGAGGCTGTGCCTCGGACCGACGCGAGCTATCGCTCGGTTGCGGCGACCCGCTCCCGGACCAACCTGCGGTCGGCCCCGCCTGGGCGGATATGTGGTTGCCCCTTCGGGACAATAGATGTGTAGTACAACGAGGCTCCCAGGGGCCCGTGCGCGACGAAGCCACGACGCACCAGCAGATCGACTCCCGCCGGTCACGCGATACCACCAATCCCGCGTTGCTGCCAGAACCCGACCTTCCCAAATGCCTGTTTGAGTTTTTCTGATTGGCCGATATCCTATTGAGATACCGATACGGATGTTCAGGTCTTTGCTAGCTCGGTCATGGAAGGGAGACAGGGATGGGAATGCAGGCCTTTGTGGATTATTTGGAACGGAAGTTCTCCACGCAGATCGCCTCGCGGACGGTTTTGGATAGCTCGCGCGGGGAATTCGTTGAGTTGCCATCGGAGCTTGATCCGCGTCTGGCCAGCGCCCTGGGCAGTGATGGCATCGATCGTCTTTACTCGCATCAGGCCGCGGCATTCGAATCGATTCGCGAGCCAAAGGATACTGTGCTGGTATCGAAAACGGCCAGTGGTAAGACGCTGTCGTTCCTGTTGCCGATTCTGCACGAATATCTGCAGGCCGATGCGCCTTTCGGCGTGATGCTGCTTTACCCGACAAAGGCGCTCTCCCGAGACCAGGAAGGCACGCTGGGAAGACTGCTGAAGGCCAGCGAAACCGACGTTCGTCTGGGGACCTTTGATGGCGATACACCGCGCGAACAGCGGACACAGATCCAGTCCAGCGCAGACTTCGTGATCACAAACCCGGACATGTTGCACGCAGGCATCTTGCCGAATCACCATCGGCGTTGGAGGACATTCCTTTCGCGGCTGCGCTACATCGTGATCGACGAAGTGCACACATATCGCGGCGCCTTTGGGTCGCACGTCGCTAACGTGATGCGGCGCCTCCTGCGTGTTTGCGAAATGCACGGCAGCCATCCAACGTTCGTTTGTTCGTCTGCCACCATCGGGAATCCGGCCGAACACGTACGTGAACTTTTCCAGCGGCCGTTCAACGTGATCGACCGGGACGGCGCACCGCGTCCGCAACGCGATCTGTATCTGGTCAATCCACCGGTTGTCCAAAGCCATGGCCATGCGCTGTACCGCAAAGGGCCCGGCTCAGTCAGCGTGCCCTTGATTCGCGAAGCCACTCGACAAGGCGTGCGGACCATCTGCTTTTGTCGAGCGCGGCAGCAAGTCGAACGGCTTTGCCGCGCCGTGACCGACGGTCACCCGGAATTGCGTGGACGCGTCAAACCGTATCGCGGTGGCCTGCTGCCAAACGAACGCAGAAAGCTCGAACGTGATCTTGCCGCAGGTCGCGTCACCACGATTATCAGCACCAATGCGCTTGAGTTGGGAATCGATATCGGCGATTTGGACCTATGCATCCTGAGCGGTCATCCGGGTTCAATGTCCAGCTTCTGGCAGCAAGCTGGACGGGTTGGGCGGCGAGGATCTCGCGCGATCATTGTCTACGCCGCGCGCGATACACCGATCGATCAATACTTCGTGAATCACCCCGAATTCGTCTATTCCGCACCGATCGAGCGCGCCTGGCTGAACGCCGACAATCCGTACATCCTACTCCAACACTTGCCATGTGCGGCGCACGAACATCCGCTCCGGGACAACGAACCGGTGCTGGCCAAGCCAGCCTATCCCGCGGCACTCGACGTTCTGAAAGAAGATGGCAGCCTCAAGGAATATCACGGGAATTACCGCTACGCTCTGCGCGACTATCCCGCTAAGGGCGTCAACTTGCGAGGCATGACCGACTACAACATCGAAATCTATCGTGGCACGGAAGTCATCGGCGAACTGGATCCCATCGGAGCCCGCGGGACACTCTACAAAGACGCGATTTACCAGCATCTAGGCGAACGTTACATGTCGATGGATCTGGATTTGGAGAAGAAGCTTTGCCACGTCGAACCAGTCGATGTCGACTACTACACCGAGGCCGTTTGGGAAAGCCGCGTCACACTGACAGAGCCGCTCGATCGCTACGAACTCAACGACGCTGCTTTGGAGTTCGGTTACGTCAACGTCAATCGTCAACCGAAACTCTACAAGAAGATCCGCGAACGCACACTTGAAAATATTGGTTACGGCCCCATCACGCTTGATCCGTTCATTTACGATACGACCGGCTTCAGTCTGCACCCGCCGCTGCGTTGGCGAGAGGCCGTTGGGCGAGACGACAAGCGGCACATTGGCGCGGCGCTGCACGGACTTAGCTACATTCTGAAGCGGACCGCGCCGAGCCTCTGCCTGGGAGATATCCAGAACATCGAAACAGATGTTTCGTTGACCGAACTCGGTAGCGGCAACTGGGAAAGTGCGCTCTATCTGTACGACACGATCGAAGGGGGCGTCGGTTATGCCGAAAAAATCTTTGAGATCTTCGCCGAGGCATTGCAACTGTGCCTGACGATTGTGGACGAATGCCCGTGCGACGCGGGTTGCCCATCGTGCATTACCGCACTGCCACCCGGCGTTGAAGACGAAGAGCTGGAACAGTTGTTGACTGAGTCCGATGCGTCTGTCGCTTGCACGCGGAGCCTGCTGACAATGCTGTTGACGGGCGAAGTCGTCTTGCCTGAGATTACATTCCACGAGCTGAAACGGTTGACGCCCGTCACCCCACCGCCGACGGATCCTGAAATGCAACGCCTTAAACAGCGTCTGGGAAGAGCCGGTCAGATTCTCCAAAAAAACCGGGCGCGAGTTCATTGATCACCGAAGCGTTACTCCATTGTGCCGGCATCGGACCGGCGCGGTTGGCACAGTTGCACGAACGTGACATTCGCACGTGGGCCGATGTTCTCGACGCGCAAGACTGTCTAGTTGGCGCTCGCTGGCGCCGGTTGGCCGAGGAGAGTCGTCGCTGTCTGGCTGCCTTGGATGCCGGAGAGATTCGGTATTTCACGAACCGCTTCGCACCCCAAGACAAATGGCGGATCCTGTCGCACTTTCTCGACCAAGCCTCGTACTTCGATATCGAAACGGTCGGCCTTGAACATGACGCGGCGATCACCGTCATCAGCTGCTGGCACGCCGGGCGACTGTACAACTTTGTGGAACATGAGAATCTGGACGAGTTTCTGGAACTGTTGGACGAGATCCGTTTGCTGGTCTCCTTCAACGGCAGTTCGTTTGATGTCCCGCGGATCTTGGACACCTTTCATATCCCTGAATTGTCTTGTGCCCATTTGGACATGCGCTGGACTTGTTTTCATCAGGGATTGATCGGTGGCCTCAAGGAGATTGCCGACCGCGCGGGGATCATCCGACCCGAGGACCTGCAATCCGCGGATGGCGAATTAGCTGTGCGGCTGTGGTCCGCTTGGCGGAATTGTCAGAACGGCGCAGCGCGCCAGCTGCTGATCCGCTATTGCGCCTCGGATGTGCTGATGTTGGTCATGCTGGCACATCAGCAGGCCGGTCGCGACGACATGTCGCAGGACAAACTATGGTCGCACCTGCCCGCCGCGCCGACGACCGCCCTGGGAACCAAATCCAGCTCCGCCGCCCACCAATCACCAGACGCCACATTTGGCGCTGCATTTGAAAGCCAATTCGGTGATGGCAGTCCCAAGCTTCTGCGCGCGCGACGCTCACGACTTGTCGGTTAGTGAGATGAGTACCCATGATGGCGCTTGTGCTATCGGCACTGCCATCTTCTGTAAGGTCGAGTTTGTTGGTCCATGCATCGGTACGTTGCCCGGTCGTTTCGTCCAAACGCCAATAAGTTTCTAAGTTGTCGGTCAATGCCATGCACTATGTAGGGCAGGACGCAGGGCTTTTGGTAGGGCACAGTGAAGAGATCACGTTACCGCTCCCATCCTGTAAAGCTCTCATCTCTCTTGATTAGCACTTTCTCATCACCATCGAGGATTTCGAGTGCCGCAAAGAAGCTTCCTGCCCCACTGAAATAGCCATATCGCTTTTGGTAAGGTTGAGGAACGTAGACAGCATTGTCTTCGATCAAGAAGAATAGATGGTCAGCGTCAAAGTGGGCGTTGCCTAAATACTCTGCCTTCTGCAAGCGAAGGGCCTTCATCGTGCATTCCCCAAAGTCAGGATCGAAGGATGGCTCGGTTATTCTGACGCTGACGCCTTCGTAGTTGACCCCATCTTCGGACTTGAGGTATCCGCAGAAAGTGTCACGGCCTTGAATGCCAGCGATCCGCCTGATGCCGTGGTCTTTGAGATCGGACTGAAAGAACAAGTTGAAGAATCTCCGATATGTTTCATCCACCCGATATTCGAGAGGCAATTGTGCGACTGTAGCGATGTGTTCGACGAAGCTCCTCAACTTTGATCTTTGCTGATCAACTTGTTGTTCATGCAGAATCAAGTAGATCTCATGTGTGATGCTCAATCTCAGCACGCTTGCTGTGTTGTGAATCCGGAGATTACCAAATGCGATCTCAACGGCGAGAACTGGTGATATGCTATTTCGTATCTCATACTGTGACGGCAATGCTGGTCGCTCCTCGCCGAGCAGTTCGTAGAGAAAGACAGGCTCGGACTCACTGAATGACTCCTCTGATTCAATCCAGCGAGGCCGTGCTCGGAATAGGCCGTACCTGTCCTTTTCAACCTTCCACAACGGAGACAGTTTCAGGTCGTTAAGGAACTTCGAGTTGTCCGCGATGTCCACCGCAGCGACATCAGGAATTGTCCGACTCTCAGAGGCTAACTTGCGGACGCTTATGTCACTGCATCCGAGACAACAGGCTGCCGTGAGACAGACGAGCAAAGTTCTGAGTTTCATGGTTTTGAGCAGCCCTAATTTCAAGATCGCTGGCGAGCCAAGTTGATAGCATACTCCATCGAGTCAAGATTGACTGGCATTCGATTGTAATGCCAGCTAGGTTGCAGTTAAGACCCCGTTTCAACCCCTGAGATCCAGTTATTTTGCTGCAACCGAAGATTTCAACGCGCTAACAACCATAGTCCGGGCTAAGCATCGCTTAGTTTCGCAGTCTCCCAGTCGTCTTAAGGAATCTCGCCGTGTTGCGTTTTAGCACTTTGATTGTTGGTTCGGTTTCCGTCGTGATCATGTTGTTGGGCAGCTGCACATCGTTGCTCGGTGGCGAACCGGTACAGCCTGTCAGTTTCAAACAAGCTGGGATCGTCAAGGCATGGGAACTCTATGGCGACCGCTTGACGTTTGGCAAAGGACAAACGTTGGCATTGGTCGATGACGGATGCAATTTGTCGAAGCCCGAATGGTCCAAGTCCGCAGGTGACCAACCGAAGGTGCTGGTCACGTATGACAGCGTCGACGGTGACGACGACCCCAAGCACGAAGGCCGCGGTTATCACGGCTCGACCATCGGAGTTCCCTCGTCGTTGAATTTCGGCGGAAAGTGGGGCGTGGCGTACAACGACCAAGTCGCGGTGATTCGAGCGTTGGAATGCTGCCACTGTAAGATCAGTGACGCCGTCAGCGTCGCGGCGGGCCTGCAGTGGATCATCGACCATCACAACGAGTATCAGATCACGACGGTCAATTTGGCACCCGTTGATGATCAGCCGCACGATAAACCCGTGCCCACGGCGATCGATGCGAAACTCGAACAACTCCGCAAGCTCGGTATCTGGGTCAGCGCACCGGCGGGCAATCACAACTACACCAGCGGCATCTCTTGGCCTGCCTCGCAGCCGAACTGTTACGCGATCGGCGCAGTCAAACAGGGCAAAGACGAAGTGTACCTGGACCGGTGTGCCAAGGTGGATCTGGTGGTGCCGGCCGCCGCCACTTCGTCGTCAAACGCGGTCGCCTGCGGCGCGGCGATCGTGTTGCGCGAAGCGATAACGAAAACCGGCTATGACTGGAAGGCCGACAGCTCGAATCTCTCCGACGCCATGCTGTCGATCATGCAGAATACCGGCGTACGCGTTAAGGACCCGGCGACGGGTCTGACGTTTCGTCGACTTGATTTAGCCGCTGCCCTGGCTCACGTGTTTGATTAAGATCTATAGCGTGGTATTCAATTCACCTGTTTTGAATGCCGCGTGGCACCTCAGACCATTCACCCCGGAAGCTAATCATGCATCGTCTCTGGACCGCCGCTGCCCTGTTCTTATCCTTATCCTTGTCCTTGCCGTCGTTTGCAGCCGAGCTAGAACAAGGTTCGACGGACACGCGCGATCGGCGACTATCGCTTTGGAACGGAAAAGCCCCTATCGGCGGCGGGAAGCCCGCGGAAGGCGACGCGTGGATCACCGTGCACCGACCGGCCAAGAGCAACGGCACAGCAGTCGTGATCTGTCCCGGCGGCGGCTACGGTGTCCTGGTGACAGGCCCCGAAGGCCATGGCATTGCGAAATGGCTCAATGGTCATGGCATCACCGGCGTTGTGCTTGAGTATCGCCTTCCCAAGGGTCGCTCCATGGTGCCATTGCTGGACGCGCAGCAGGCGATTCGGACGGTTCGAGCCAATGCGAGAGAATGGTCGGTCGAGCCAACTCGGATCGGCATCATGGGGTTCTCGGCGGGCGGCCATCTGGCCTCGACAGCAGGTACGCACTTTGATGCCGGTGATCGTGATGCCGACACTGCAGTCGCTCGCGTTAGCTGTCGGCCCGATTTCATGGTGCTCGTTTATCCCGTCATCACGATGGACGCGACGACTCACCGGGGGTGCAAGCACAATCTCCTGGGCAGTGACGCATCGCCGGAATTGGTCGCGCTGTTTTCGAATGAGAAGCAAGTGACGCCGCGAACGCCGCCGACGTTTCTGGCGCACGCCAAAGATGACAAGGCGGTAGCGTGCGAGAACAGCAAGATGTTTCACGCAGCCCTCGGTCGTCACAAAGTGCCGTCGCAGTACTTGGAATTGCCGTCAGGCGGTCACGGCCTGGACGGTTATAAGGGCCCGATGTGGGACGCCTGGCAAACGCAGTCGCTGGCGTGGCTGGGAGAACTCAAATTGGTCCAATGAGCCGAGTGAGGCGGTGCCTCGGACCGATGCGAGCTATCGCTCGGTTGCGGCGACCCGCTCGCTGACCAACCTGCGGTCGGTACCCGTCGCCAGAAATTTGACTCATTCGTGAAGAAGAAACTGACAAAAGCCGCTAGTGCTCTGTCAAGACTAAGAACCAGGGTTGTCGAGCCTGATTGTCGTGGTTCGCTCCGCGAACCAAACGTTTTGATCGCGGATCAACGACTATCTCAGCAGGCGACCATTCTTCTTCAACCCTAAAATCAAGAATTGACACAGCACTAAGGGCGCTATTCACCTGCTTCTTCGATGCTGACGGTATCCGGCTCTTCAATCGGCGTCGTTTTGGTCGGTTTGCCCTCGGTCGGGTTGCCCTCGGTCGCTTCACTCTCGGTAGCTTCACTCTCGGTAGCTTCACCCTCGGTCGCATTGCCTTCGATCGCTTCACTTTTCTGGAAAGCGATTAATCGTTCGATTGATGCGATTCTTCGCTGCAGGCCACGACCTTCTTTCTCGTTCTCCGCCAGCTGCTCTTTCAGCAATTCAACTTGCCGCTCGAGCGTCCTTGGTAGGATTCGGTTCATCGCTTCGATGACCGCCAGACCACGGAAGCCCTTGATTGCAAGTCCTTGCAGCCGGTAGACACGCCCCATTTTGGCCAAGTATTGGATTTTGGCCAGGCGTGCCAAACGTGTGGCCCGCAAGACGCGCAGCGATCGCAAGAACGACACAAGCGGTAACAGGACGATCGCCAGGTCCAGCCAATGGACCCTGCAATAATGAAATTTCTTGGGTGCTACCGAGCACATCACGATAAACTCGAGGGCGAATGCGAACCAGATCGTACCCGTGCTCACATGCAGCGTTATCCGTAACCACGTATGTTCAGCGACTTGTTCCCTGAGTCCAAATTCGACAAGCAAGATCGGTAGGATCATCAGCGCGATCACGATCATTGGCACGCCGAAGTAGGTTTCCAACTGGCGCCCTACTTTGGCAGTCCGTCACGTCCATCCGAGCTTCGGCAGCCAGATCCTATCGCGCATTTCTGGATTGGGTACGCCCAGACGGAGCGGCGGACAAAAACACGCCAGCAAACCCATTAATGTGAATCGTCGCCCACGGTCGGACAAGAACGAATTGAAGAGGAATTCGATAATAAACACAGGCCACAGCGAGAGGGCCATGGCCAGCGTAAAGTTTTCCATGCGATGCGCAATACGATCAATCTCCATCGAGACCGCTTGTCCACCTTCGACCGTAACTCCCACGCTCCGCGCAACAAAACTTCTCAGATAGGCTTCGCTGACACGCGGAACATCAACCCACAAGACAATCGCCATCGCCGTATTGGCGAGGAACAGCACCGAAACCCAGAACATTGGGGCAGCGGTGCGTAACGCCCAACGTCGTCGAAACTGTCGACATGCTTTCGACATGGCGGGTCCAATCCTTAGGCAGGGATCGCTGACTTCAACGCTTCACGATGGTTCATCGGACTTTCTCCTGGCGGTTGGGCTGCGCCTTGTTCTCTCCTTCGAACTGGATCCAGGAAACTTGCGTGATCAAGTGATTCAGCGACGCAAACGAGATATGGGCATTGGTCGCGTAGCGGGGCGTCGAATTCGCGGGAAATGTAGCCAGCGTCGCGTCACCAACCAGGAAGACGTTGAAATCTTGCGACAAGTTTTCGTAGCCCGCCGTCGTCCGACAGAAACACATGTCAGTGGCGTACCCGGTCAGGAGAACATGCCGTACCTCCTGCTGCTTGAGAAACTTCTTCAGTGGTTCATAACCTTCGGAATCGTAGATCACAATATCGTCGTCGTGGACGTCAATGTCGCGAGTCACGGGAATCGGAAGATCCCAAAAGCCGACGTTGTTGAACCGTGCTCCGGCGTCCAGACCAGAGAACTGTCGGAAATAATCGATGACCGGTGTGTTGGCGGAAAGTTCAATCGACGCGGGAACGTTCTGGCCCCGATAGTCGAAGCTGGTCAGTTTTTCCTTCAGTTCGTTCGCCCCTTGCTTTCGCTCGGCAGCAGTTGGACGATGCCCGAACGACCGGTACAGTTTATGGCGAATTGGATCCCGGTTTCCCGGCAGACTATACAGCGTGCAGGCCACGTGATCACGGAGTTCTTTCAAGAACGGATTGATCACCTCTCGCGTGTGCTTGCCGGCCAAGTGGTTCTTTTCCACAGTACAAAAGTCGGCGGCGCCGGCGGGCTCGGGCGTATTCCAACCTTGACCGTCATCAACTCCCCAGGGGTGCACCATGATCACAGCCGTTCGATCAGCACGCAGTCGATTGGGCATCTCTACAATGCCTCGCGCGTTATAGGAAAATCGCCAGGCCCTAACGTGCAGATCCGCACGCTCGTCGTCGACGAGGCATGGCGATTGGTAACGCATCGTTTCGACCACCGGCTGGATGAACTCCGGATGGTCTGCCAAGATCGGCTGCGGATCCGCAATCCGCGTCAACTGATTCGCGTACCTGCGAGTTCCATGGGAGTCCTGGCCGAACGAGTCGGCAACGCGATGGAGCGACAAACAGGCGGACAGGGAAATCAGAAAGACACATTTCAACAAAGCTCGACGGCGAATACACAATCTTCGTTCGGACATGGCGTTTCCTCCCATTCACAGAGATGGAACCAAGAGATGGAATTCTACCATGTTCGATGGCAAACAGGGCCAGCAAGCTTGGTTCGAGCGTTAACGTTCGTCCGACGTCACGGCGACGGCATACGCCGTGGCGTGCGACCGACAATGCGAGATGCTGATTAGCATTTCATGAATTCCCATCTTCTCGCAGGTTTCGCGAGCACCGCCGCCCAGGGCGATTGCCGGCTTACCGCTCTCGTCGTTGCGAACTTCGATGTCGCGCCACGAGATACCATTGGACCAGCCGGTGCCCATCGCTTTGAGAACCGCTTCCTTGGCGGCCCAGCGTCCGGAATAGTGTTGAGTGGCAGCTTTTCGCGAACTGCAGTATTCGATTTCGCGATGCGTAAATACACGGGTCAGAAAGACTTCGCCGTGGCGTTCGATCATCTGCGCGATACGCAAGCACTCGACGATATCAGTTCCTATGCCGATGATCTCCATGCTGTGTTACCCTCCGATGCCGCAGGCTTGTTGAGCGCGCATGAGCACGGCCGACGCTTTTTTCCGGGCCCGGCTGGCACCATCGTTCAAGATCTCTCGAACCTGCTGCGGGTGCGCCTCCAAGTCGGCCCGTTTGGCACGCGCTTCCGCAAAGTAATGTTCGGCAACGTCCGCCAGGGCTTTCTTGACTTGGCCGTAACCGAAACCACCATCGCGATAAAGCGCCGCCATTTCGTTGCGTGCAGATTCGTCGGAAAACAATGAAAACAGCTGGTACAAGTGATCGGTGTCAGGGTTCTTGGGCTCCTCCATCGGGCGGGAATCGGTGGTGATCCGCATGATGGTCTTGCGCAGCTTTTTCGGGTCCTCGAAAACGCCGATCGTATTGTCGTAGCTCTTCGACATTTTTTCACCATCGGTGCCGGGTACCTTAGCGGTGCTCTCCAAAACTCGCGCCTTGGGCATCACGAAAACCTCGCCATATTGATGGTTGAAGCTACGCGCCAGATCTCGACAGACTTCGATATGCTGAACCTGATCTTCTCCCACGGGCACAACGTCCGAATCGTACGCCAGAATGTCAGCCGCCATCAAAACGGGATACGTGAACAGACCCGCATCGGCCGTGATACCCTTCGCTTTCTTCTCCTTGTAGGCATGACACCGTTCCAGCAGTCCCATCGGCGTACCGGTCATTAGCAGCCACGACAGTTCGGACACTTCTGGCACGTCAGACTGCAGAAAGAGCGGCGCGCGGTTGGGATCCAAACCCAAGGCCAGCAAATCCAAAGTAGCGTCCAAGGTGTTTTGCCAGAGCGTGGCCGGATCGCGAATGGTTGTCAGAGCGTGTAGGTTGGCGATGAAGTAGTACGACTCGTCCTCGTTCTGCAAGTCGATGTACTGCTGAATAGCACCAAAATAGTTTCCCCAGTGAAATCGTCCTGTGGGCTGGATTCCGGAAAGCACTCGCATGATCAACTCGACTAGTTTGGATGGATCGGCTTAAGGGCCTCGTTGCCAACAATTCCGCGCCGCAAAGTTCCCACGACTTCCGAAACGCGGCTGAGCTGCAAACTGGCAATCGCCGCCGGCAACTCGTCGATCAACTTCATCGACACGGTGGGGTCGTAATAATTGGCAGTGCCGATTTGCACTGCACTCGCACCGGCAACGAGGAACTCCATTACATCATCGATCGTCGCGATGCCCCCAATCCCCACCAACGGAGTCTTGACGGCTTGTGCAACCTGGTGAACGCAACGCAAGGCAATCGGCTTAATGGCCGGGCCGCTCAGTCCTCCCATGACATTGCCTAACAACGGACGCTGTTGTCGCCAATCCACCGCCATCCCCAACACCGTATTGATCAGACTAAGAGCGTCCGCACCGGCTTCCGATGCAGCCAGAGCAATCTCGACGATGGAGGTCACGTTCGGAGTCAGCTTGGCGAGAACGGGCAACGCGCAATGTTCTCGAACTCCGGCGACCAACCGACCACACAATTCCGGGTCAGTTCCGTAGTCGACGCCACCAGACACGTTGGGGCAAGAGATATTCAGTTCGATTGCCGCAATCCCGCTCGAGGCACTCAGACGCTCCGCCATCGAAACAAATTCATCGTGACTGCGTCCCGCAATACTGACGATCAATGGACTGGCCAATCCATCCAGATACGGCAAGTGGTGTTCCAGGAACGCGTCGATACCGTCGTTATCGAGTCCGATCGAATTCAACAGCCCTGCAGAAGTCTCGACGGTGCGCCAGGGGTCGTTTCCCGGACGAGACAACATCGTAATCGTCTTGGGTACAATTCCGCCCAAGCGATTGAGATCGACTAGCCGTTCCATTTCGCGCGCATACCCAAACGTGCCAGAAGCGACGAGAATCGGATTGGGCAGTTCGAGCCGACCGAGTTGAACCCGGAGATCAACTTCCGAGTTTGGCAAATCCGATTCATTCATAGCAGAGCAGCAGCGGTAGCGGTGAAAGCGAGCCAAGTTTGGACTCACTTGAATCTAGCCGCATCGCGCGTTGCGGACAATGACGGCACCGGTACGACATGGGGGCCGAGCTCGACAGATGAGACACCGCACCGAAATTCTGGGGGCGGGGAACTTTGCACAAGACGCGTGTTTCGGACATCGCGGGTCGGCTGCGACAGACGTCTGCGCGCAGCACGACGTCACACCGTCGAATACGGTTTGTCAATCACGATGAAGTTGCAGCCCGGGCTAGATCACGCCGCCATGCACGCGCTGTGGCGACATATGGCTCGGCTGATCTAGAAACCAGAAGCGTTCCCATTCCATGAGAATCGTCCGCAAGTCTTCAGATGTGAAAATCAGCTGCTGGGCTCGATGTGAGGGTTCGCCCGAGTAGATCGGCAAAAGACAGCCCACATTTGAGGTCAGCGCGATACCAAGCAGCAGCGCGCAGAGGATCCGACGCATCAGAATCTCCTCCTTGAAAGGAAGCACAATCAAACTGTGATCCGACTGGCATCCATGTCCAGCCCTACGGCCCAACAACTGGTTTGATGAAAAGTCGCTTGGCAGTAGCAGTTTACGGTGTTGCCGAACGGCAACATTCTACGATAAGACGAGTGAAAAGTAGTGCAATTGAGGGAGCCTCAACCGCTAGTTGCCCCGCCTCCAAATCCTGGAGAGGAGCGATGGGCTTGGTAAGAGTCGGGGGCGGGTGGCTCGTTCGCAGGAGGAGCAGGTTCCGCCGCAGCTGCCGAAGACATTGAATCCCCTGCGGCCGCCGCGGCCTCACGCTCTTCGAGCTGGCGGACCTTTTCCTCCATCTCCTTTCCAGGCTTGAACGTTACGACATATTTCTCGGGCACATCGACACGATCTCCCGTGCGGGGATTGCGTGCCTTGCGAGCTGCCCGTTTCTTAACTTCAAATACACCAAAATTGCGAAGCTCAATGCGCCGCTCATCGACCAAAGTCTCGACAATGGCGTCAAACGTCTTTTGAACGATTTCTTTCGTCTTCAACTGGGTCAGCCCAATCTCATCGGAAATCGTCTTGACGATCTCTTTTTTTGTCACGACACGACTCCTGTGGGATTCTGCCGGCAAATTACCTGAAAAATTCGTCCCACCGTTGATACCGACGAGTTCCAAGTGTAAATACCACAAGTACTAGAGTCAAGATCAACAACATTGACGCGGCCGCACAAACGGATCAAAACTGGCGTTCTCCTAGTTCGTTTGTGTCTCCACCGGACGACCTAAGTGGTGACAACTACACACTTTACAAGATCAACACTGGGACGCGGTGAGAGTCTCAGTGTAAATCATTTCAGAGACACAACTTACGGGACGTTTTGCGAACAAACCCGTCGCGCCGACGTTGATACTCCAACCATCATCGGTTACCTATTCGTCAAACTTCAACGAATCGTTACAGATTGAATTGAGACAGTCCATCTCGTGGAAGCCGCAAGGAAGGAACGCTCGGTTGGATTGCGGAAGCTCAATCAGTAAGGTCAAACGCGGAACTCTTTGCGACGCGTTTCAATCTCGTCCAAATTGTAGACTCTGCCTGTTCCGCTCCCTGGACACGCGGCACACGTCTCTTCCCAGGCTTCGGGAGATCGCAAGTTCGATGCCCAGAATGGCCACGTCACGCACTGACGCGGCCGCGCTTGGTAAACCGTACATCGGCGCGACTGACCATCGAAAAAGACGCAATCGCCATTAGGAAACTCGCGCAAACTTTTACGTATCCCCACGTTACGCACGTACTCTCTTTCAAACGCCGTAACGTCCAGATCCAGCAAAGCCGCCAGCGTCGCAATCTCTGACTTTTTTACCCACACAAAGCCGGGCGCGCCGGTGCAGCAGTTGCCGCATTGCGTACATTTGAATTTGAGCCCATCGGCATACCATGGCTTTTCGGCTGACTGCGGCTTTTCAGCTGACTGCGGCTTTTCGGCTGACTGCGGCTTTTCGGCTGACGGCACTGTTGACGCCTGCTGCGAGCCTGACCGCTTTGACATCAATTTGCTTCCTTTCAAAATGCACGCCGTTTGCTCTGTAGGCGAAGAAGTCCGGTTCAATTGGGCGGGGCTGCAGCGGCCAATTCGGTCATGCCGGTGATAACCGTCTCGATCTGGTCGAGCGTGTTGAACTGACCGAGGCTCAATCGCAATGTGCCGCCATGCGCGCGTGTGCCTAACGCATCGTGCATCAGCGGAGCACAATGTAAGCCGGCGCGGACCTGAATGGAATATGCCTCGTCGAGCATCGTGGCAACTTCCTGCGGATCGTACCCAGCAACGCTGACGCTTTGGATTGCGGATTGCCGTCTCGCATCAGCGGGCCCGTGCAAGGTAACCTGTTCGATCTCCGCCAGCCCTTCCAGGAGACTTGTCAGAAGCGTCCGGGCGTGCTGTTCGACCACGCCGATCCCCTTCGCGCGTAGCTGATTGACGGCCGCCCCCAAGCCCACAATGGCCGGTACGTTATGGTTTCCAGACTCGTATTTGTCCGGCAGCGAATCAGGCTGGAGATCGGTTTCGCTTTGCGTTCCTGTCCCCCCCTGGCGTATCGGTGCGAGTTGTTGTTCAACGCCCGGGGCAATGTACAACAGGCCAATCCCCAACGGTCCGAGCAGCGCCTTGTGACCTGGTGCCGCAACTAGATGGGCCCCAATCTTGTGGACATCGACCTCTAGATGGCCCAACGTTTGGGCAGCATCCAACAGGAATAACAGTTCGTGCTCAGCAGCAATTCTCGCAACGTCTTCGGCGGGTTGGATTGCGCCCGTCACATTCGACGCGTGTGAAAGGGCGATCATGCGCGTATTGCGGCGCATTTCCCGACGCATGTCGGCCGGATCAATCAGACCACTGCCATCACAAGCAACTCGTGAGACCTCAACCACGCCAGCTTGTTCTAAGTGCCGCAAGGGTCTCAACACGGAATTGTGTTCGACGACGCTCGTGATCACGTGGTCTCCCGCTCGCAAGACGCCGTGCAAGGCCAGGTTCAACGAGTCCGTTCCATTGGACGTGAAAATCACTCGCTCGGGAGCAACATTGCCCAACAGAATTCCAAGCTGCCGCCGCGCATCTGTGACAAGCCGTTCGACTTCCACCGCTTCGCGATACGCACTACGACCTGCCGGAGCGCCTAATTCGCGCAAATAGTGGTCCACCGCCTCATAGACAGCAGTTGGCTTGGGCCAACTGGTGGCCGCATTATCCAGATAGATCCGAGAAGGCGTCGTCATGCTCAATTGATCCGCCGACCGTTCGCGTTGAGTTAAAAACCGACTCAGCGATCTCTTTGGGCTGCGTTATCACGCAACGGGACCGACCCCCAAGTTACCCGCCGATCTGATACATCGCGCGTTCGGGCTTCACGAAATCCGGCGAATCGATCCCGTGACCTGGTTTCTTAGCTTGCACGCATTCGACCAACCGCTCCGCAATCTGCTCGTCACTAGCGTCAGATCGCAGCAGAGCGCGTGCGTCCCATTCGCTGATGGAGAAAAGGCAATTTCGAATCTGCCCTTCCGCTGTTATTCGCAATCGATTGCAGTCGCTGCAAAATGGTTGAGTGACTGGATTGATGAAGCCAATCCGGCCCTGCCCATCGGCAAACTGGTAGTCCACCGCCGGTTGGCTTGGATCGGGCCGTGCGGCAGGCAGCAGTTCTCCAAACGCGTCTTCGAGTTTCTCGCGAATCACGTCTCCTGATACCACCTGATCGGTTTCCCAATTGCCTTGGGCGTCGAGCGGCATGAATTCAATAAACCGTAATTCCAGATGCTGCTGACGTGCAAACTCGCCCAGCGGCACAATTTCGTCGTCGGTGATGCCACTGATGGCGACGGCATTCAGGCGAATCCCCTCGAATCCAACGCGCTTCGCCGCCTCGATCCCTTCCAGAACACGGTGCAACCCTTTGCGACGCGCGATCCGCTGAAACGTCTCCTCTTTCAAGCCGTCGAGGCTGATGTTCAGCCGATGTAAGCCAGCTCGCTTTAACGCCTCGGCCTGATCGGCCAGCAGCAGTCCGTTGGTCGTCATGGCGACATCGTTGATACCAGGCAGTGCGACCAGTTTGCCAATGAGCATCTCCAAGCCGGACCGGACCAGCGGTTCGCCGCCGGTCAGTCGCACCTTGTTGACGCCCAGCTGCACGGCGACGCGGGTGAAGCGTTCGATCTCCTCGAATGTCAGAATCTCGTCTCGCGGCCGAAACTGAATATTCTCGTTCGGCATGCAGTAGAAACAGCGAATGTTGCAGCGATCCGTCACGCTAATTCGCAAATTGGTATGGACGCGTCCAAGCGAATCGACAAGTTGGGTGGGTAAGCTCATGACTCGTTCGTTGTTGGAGCGGCGTTCTGTGGCGTATTAGCGGGTGATTCGAGCGTGTCTGGTCGGCTGGCCGAGGGCGGTTGGCCGGGATGGACCCATTGGCAGCTCCCGTCGGCCCAATTCTCCTGCTTCCAGATTGGCACAACCTCTTTGAGCGTGTCAATGAGCCACTTGCCAGCCTCGAATGCATCTTGACGGTGCGGCGAGCTAACTGCAATCGCCACGCTCGCTTCTCGCAGTTCGAGTTGGCCCAGCCGGTGAACGATCGCACAGCCGGTCAGCGGCCAGCGACGCCTCGCCTCGTCTGCCAGTTCGGCCAGCTTTCGTCGCGCCATCGGTTCATAGGCTTCGTAGACCAGCGAGCGGGTACGACGTCCTTCGGTCATTTCGCGCGTCGTCCCCAAGAACAACACGACGGCGCCAGCCAAATTTGACTCGGCCGCGCGAAGCAGCGCGCTGCTATCGATTTCCTCGTGAGTGATTTCGATCATTGATTGTGCTGACCAACGGAAGTGACAATTAACTACCCAGTTGATTCCAAGGAGATGAAACGTTCTGGCCGGGAACTTATTTTAGCCCAGCAGACCCACTACCCGCCACTGACTGGAGGAATACAGGCAATTTCGTCGGTCGTCGACAAACGCGTCTGATCGGTCGCATATTCGGCATTGACGGCAAAGACTACGCTGGCCAATGTCACCGACAATGCCGGAAAGTCGCGTGCCAAGGCCGTGCGGAGATCGGCCACGGTGGGCTCGGCAGGCAATTCGACTGAGGCGATTTCACTGCCCACGAGTTGTTTGGCAACAGCAAACAGCTTGACTTGTACGTTCACGTGACGATTAACTCCTCACCCCGCGCTGACAACAGTCGAGCGACATCGGGCATCAGACCGTAAGCGTGGGCTAACAATTTGAGAGGGTGCAACGTTGGTTTCGTGGTTCCCTGTTCCATTTGAATCTTACAGGCGCTGCATTCGGTAGTACCACATTGGATCGCCGGGTCACGCAGTGCAGAAATGAGATTCCACCCCACGCGCAGGCTATTGCGGTAATTTCTGCGTTTCAGTCCGTAGGTACCAGCCATCCCCGAACAACCATGATCCATAAGCCGTACCGCCAAGCCCGGGATCAGCCGCACCAGATTGCGCCCGGGCGAGCCGACTTTCAACGCCCGCTGGTGGCAAGGTTGGTGGTAACCCAAGACTGCGTCGATTGGGCTGAAGTCCAGTTTCAATTCTCCGTGTTGGTGCAACTTCCATAGATAGTTGCAGGCTTCACTGGTATTTCTCGCCACCAGACGAACATCGTCGTCGTCCAGCAGATTGGGATATTCGTGTGTTAGGCAGAGCGCTGCCGATGGCTCGGTAGTCACGATGTGATATCCTTGCCGCACCGCGTCAGCCAGAAGTTTGACGTTACCCTCGGCCAACCGCTTGGCGGCGTCAGTCGCCCCGGCAGAGACTGCCGCCATGCCGGCATGGAGCGGACGCGGCGGCACGTAGACCTCGATGCCGTTGTGCTCCAACACGGCGACCAGCGATTCGGCCAACTGGACGTCGTACCAGGTCGCATAGACATCCGCAAAATAAAGGACTTTAATACCGGTGCTGCGCGTCGGACGGCACAGCTTGCGACGATGCGCGATGCGAATGAAATTGCGAACGGCCAGCCGCGGCAATTTGCGACCTTGTGCAATGCCCGCGAACTTCTCCAACAACCAGCGCATCGGCCGATTGCCAATCGCCCAATTCGAAAATGACAAAAGGCTACTACCGTAAGCAGCCAAGATGTCAGGACGTGTCAACAACCATTCGCTCGGCTTAAGTCCGTTGGTCGCCACGTATTGAGCCTTGCATTCGACCATCAGCTTGGGAATATCGACTTCGGCGGGGCACTCCAAGCGACATTGATGGCAATTCACGCAAAGGTCCGCGATCGACTTGAGCGCGTCCGTTGCGAAGGCGTCTTGTTCCAGACTGCCGGTCAGGACCGCGCGCATCAGATTACCTTTGGCGCGTGGCGAGGCTTCCTCGCGCGGGGCGATGCGGAAGATCGGACACATCCGCTCAATCGACCATTCAGTGCGGCACCGTCCGCAACCATTGCAGGAACGCGCAGTGTTCTCGATCGATTGTCCTTCCCAAATCAGCTGCAAGGAGATCTTCTTTGACACTCCACCCGCAACTGTATCACCTTCCTCGAGGCCTGGGTCTGCGACCCCAGTGTTCGGCGCGACGACCGGCCGGAGATTCTTGGTCAGCGGCTGAGGCGCGTCTGCAACGATTTTGCCTGGATTCAAGATGTTCTGTGGGTCAAATATGCGCTTCACACCACGAAAGACTTCATACAAAGGCCCATGCTGTCGCTGCACGAACCAAGTTCGGCTGAGGCCGTCGCCGTGTTCGCCGCTGATTGTGCCGCCCACGTCGAGTACCTGTTCGTACAACTGTGTCGCCAAGTCTTGCATACGTCGGACGTCTTCCGAGTCCGCCAGATTCAGAAACGGTCGGACATGGATCTGCCCCTGCGCAACATGCGAAAAAAAAGGCGCCGTTACCTGGTGTTCCTTGAACACGTTTTGCATGCGAATCAAGAAGTCCGGCAACAACTTCGGTGGCACCGCGATGTCTTCCACAAACGGCAACGGTCGAATGGAACCTTTGAGACGGTATAGACGCGGAATGACACGGCGGACCAAACGCCAGAACAAGTTTCGGTCTTCGGTGTCCAGGGCGATCTGCGAATCAAAAGCGAGCCGTTTCCGGCGTTGAATTCGGGAGACGATTTGATTGAGTTGGTCCCGGACGTCGGAAACGTCATCTCCGTAGACTTCCACCAGCACCATCGCTTCGGCTTCGTTGGGGACCAGCAGATCAAAACGCTCGTCAATTTCACGTGAAATTGAAAGCAGCCGGCGGTCCATCAAATCGCACGCGCTGACTCCCATGCCGGACGCCAATAACGCACCTTGTGCCGCACTCTCCAGCCGGTCGAAATAGAGAAGCGCGACGCCACGCTGTTTAGGCCTCGGCGGTGTCCTGACCGTCGCCTCGGTGATCAGTCCCAGCGTCCCTTCGGAACCGACAAGCAGACGCGCCAGATCGATGTGGCCGTCCGAAACAATGTCGTAAACATGATAGCCAGAACGATTGACCGCGGTCTTGGGTCGATGGTCCGCGATTACGGCGGACTCACGGCGAATCAGATCGCTCACCCGGCGAGCTAACTCGTTCCGTCGTGAAGGTGGCTCCGTTTCGGACTCCAGCGGAATCCGCTCCGCTTCCAGGATCGACCCGTCTGCCATGACGACTTGTAGTTTGACTACGTGGTCCCGTGCCGAGCCATACGCCGGCCAGTGGCTTCCACCACCATCGACGGCCAACACGCTGCCCATCGTGGTGACCCGGCGTGTCGCAGGATCAGGGCCAAAAAGGCGATCGTGACGTTTCAGATGGTCGTTCAACTGCGCCAAGACGATGCCAGGCTGAAGACGAACCGTGTCCTCATTGATCTCGAGCACGCGTCGCATATGCGTCGAGAAATCGACCATCAATCCCGCTCCCAGCGATTCCCCGGCAACTCCCGTGCCAGAACCTCGCGCATGAATCGGAATATTATTCTCTGCCGCGTATTCAACGCAGGCTACGACGTCGGCCACACTCCGCGGACGGACGACACCCATTGGCCGTATTTCGTAGATACTGGCATCGCTCGCGTACATCTGAACGAACAAGTCATCGCAGTAGACGTCCCCCTCCAACAACCCTCGCAGATCCTCTTGGATTCGTTCTCGCTCCTTATCCATGGGGACTTACCTGGTTGGGTTGTACCGGGCGATATTGAGTTGTGTTGGGCAAAGATTGTGTCGCTGAAACCGGTTCGTTTGTGTGCTGCGCTGGTCGCGAGCGAAGACCCCAAATGCCCTCGGAAGAGGCGGCGGATGCTAGATGGGAGGTGCCGAGCTACGCGCGGCCTCGCCGTCGGACGAGTCAGCTTCGGCAAAACGTGCTGCCTGCCGGCGAAACTTCTCATGCGTTTCCAAGCTGAAGGGCTCGCGCTGGTCCAATCCCGGAATACCGCGATATTCGGCACGGCAGCGATAGCATTGCAACAAATTGCCCACGCTGAAATAGAGGGTCACATCAATCAAAGCAGCGGCAAATAGAATGCCGTATGTCGTATATCGCCAATGAAATCCCCAAGCAATCGAACTGAGCACCATCGCAGCGACGACAATCATCAGGCCCAGTCGCTGCGAAAAATCTTTCCGCACGTACAGTTCGTCGCAACCACATATGAAACACCGATTCATCGGTTCGGCGGATTTCGACGGCAGCGAGGCAACGATCGTATGCTGGCAGGACGTGCAAACCACTTGATGGTTTGGCGGCTCAGTTTCCTGACGCGACGTCTGATCGCATTCGGGACAGGCGAAAATCACATTCATGGCAAGGGTGTTCCCGATTCAAACAATGCCGACACATTCCGCATCACGCCGCGAGTGCCGGTCGCACTGATATCCCATCATATCGGATAAAGCGTATCGACGGACAGTAGCTGCGACGTCAGTTCACCCAGGAACGTCAGAATCACCCCCGCATATAGGATCCCCGTCGCACTCTGAGTATTGGGAACTTTCAACGTGTACCACGCCATCAAGGCCAACATGAACGTGCCCAGTTACCCGGAGAGCCAACGAAAACTGACGAAAATCCAAAACGCCGTCTCCAAGGGAACGGGGGACCTTGCCTGAAGAATCAAGCCGCTGGCGCTAACAACAGTTCTTACCAGAATCGCAATTGCCATGAAGACAACGAGCCGTTTCAGTGGCAGCAATTCCATCGTTGGCGTGTTCAAGTACCAATGTCCCAGGAACATTGCGGACAACGTGACACCCAACAAAAGGCCGCTCGAACTGAGATCTAAGAAAGCCAGAATGATACCGGTTCCGCTGGTCGCTTCGCTCCAGGGTGTCACCATGGCCGCGGCGATCAGCGCGGTGACCGCCAAAACGAACAGCACCAGCCCGCCCGCTTCGGCTTTCTCGTATAGCCATAGTACTGAACCAACGTAGCTCAAGACGGCCAGGCCGACCGTGATTCCGAACATTAGTTGCCAGGAAAACGCGCCTTGTTCGACGAGTTCTTGACGCGTGAAGATCGCCAGGCCGGCAAACGTATTGATCCCCATCAAGACCCACAAATGCACGCGGTAGAAACCGCTGGTCACGTAGCGCGCCGGTGTAATCCCCATCGACAGCGCCACACCAAATGTCAGGCGGAATACAAACTGAATCAGCAGGTGCCAAAGGTCCATGTTAGTTCCCTCGCGAAATTCGTGGTTCGCTTGGCAAACCCAACATATTGTCCGCGGGGCGAACAACGACAATGTGACAGATATTGATGGCCTATTCCTTAGTTCGTTCGGTTCCCACAGATCAACTGCATGATTTCCGCGCGCGAGGACTGATTCGAACGAAACAGTCCTTTCATCGCCGAAGTGACACAGAGGCTGCCGGGCTTGCGAACGCCGCGCATCGTCATACAGGAATGAGTCGCCTCGACCACCACGGCCACGCCCTTGGCATCCAACTCGTTAACTAACAGATTGGCGATTTCCTCGGTCATCCGTTCCTGAACTTGCGGTCGTCGGGAGACACTTTCGACGACTCGCGCAAGTTTGCTGAGGCCGATCACTTTGCCTTTGGGGATATAGCCAATATGGGTCTTGCCCATAAACGGCAACAGGTGATGTTCGCACATGCTGTTAAAACTAATGTCACGAACCAGCACGACCTCGTCATATTCTTCGGTAAAGAACTTCTGCAGGTGCGTCTTGGGATCGTCATGCAGGCCGCTAAACAGTTCGGCATACATGCGGGCAACGCGGGCTGGAGTTTCGAGCAATCCTTCTCGATCAGGATCCTCGCCGACGGCCACCAGGATTTCGCGGACGGCCGCTTCAATCCGTGCATGATCCACCACATGGGATGGTGTGCCGCCGGTGGCCTCATCTGTTTCGCCGTCTTGGCTACCCGTTTCGCGATTGGCTGCTTCGCCCGACGCGCACATGGTCTTCTCCTGGAAAAATCAAAGCGAGGAACGCCGTGGTCTATCAGTCTGCGCAGACAATCGAGGGCCAGTGCCGGCCGACTCGCTGCCTGGCGGCGGGCGACACCGTAAAGAAACGATGCCAGAAACTACCGTACGGAGGTGTCGGGCGTACAGGGGTGTCGGGCGGTTTGGCGCGTCGGGCGGCTGAGCGAATTCATCCTAGAAGCGACGTCCAAGCTGGTCAAGGACGTTCAATTGTCGCTAAATTTGGGTGGAAACTTACGTCCCGGCTCCCCGCTCCGCAACCGCAGGTCCACCGTCTGATCTAAGACCTCAATCAGCCGTTTCGCTCGCACACCAGCATCTGGTTCGCTCAAGAACTCCTGCTTTAGAGGAGTCGCCAAATCGAGAGAAAACGCGATCACGTCCGTCAGAATGCCCACCGGCAACCGCACGTCCAGCAACTGGGCCAGTTGCTCCTGGCCAGACGCCATTTCAGACAATTGTCTTTGGAATCGTCGTGTAAGCGTTTGCCGGAGCTTCGTTTGCTGCTCGACGGAAGTCGGTGATTGTTCATTCATCACGGTCACGTCGGCCATCCGATAGGCATGTTCCGGCGGCAGTTCGTGTTCGATCGCGGCCCGACAGAGGCCCCTGAGGACCAGGTTGTGGGTGCCGTCGGGCGCCCTCGACTGCGCGACGATCCGCCCAATACACGTCGCTGGAAAAACGGCAGGTCGCGCGTCGTACTCGGATTCCCAGCCTGGCTTCAGCAGGGCCATGGCCAGCAACTGATCTTCCTGAATGGCATCTTCCAGCATCGCGACGTAGCGTGGTTCAAAAACGTGCAGCGGTTGGATGGCGTGCGGGAACATGACCAGGTTAGGTAGCGGGAACAGGCGCACGCGACCGGAGAAATCGGCGGGCAGTTCGGAAGATTCGTCGTATTGCGCCATGTCGCCCGACCAATGCGTACGCAAACGCGGACGCGGTTTTAAGTGGTCAGTCCTGTTTTACTCGTCGAGATGAATCTCGGGAATCAAGTCGACCACGATTTCGACGTTTGGAAACTTCTCTTCGTTGGCTAGAATCTCTGCACAACAGGCCTGCAACTCGGCCAACAACTTCTCCAAGTCCAGACCCAAATAGTGTGGCGGATAGTCGTCGAGATACGCTCGGCAAGAATAGTATAGCTTCTTCGCGCCAGTCGTATTTCCGTTGCCAAAATGATGTAGACAGACGGCGACCTGAATCAGACCCTGATAAAAAGGTCGCGCGGATCCGGTGTACTCCAGCCACAAGTCTTCCCAGACTTTGCGGGCCTCGAAGAACTCGCATTCATTGAAGAGGCGAATCCCTTCGAGATATCGCGGGTCAAACGTCTCGGTGGCATCTGGCATACAAATGTTCAATGGTAGAGGAAGGTCTACGGAGCCCAAACTGGCACGAAACCCGCCGAGTGCGTGGATTTCCTTAGAAATTACCTTTCCGTTGTCCCAGGCGAACCGATGAAGCGACCATTCGCAGCGAATCAACGATACGAATCTAAAGCCGAGAACAAACGTCGTCAACCTGCGAGTGCCCGCGTTTGGCTCCCACTGAGAAACCGCTCGCCAAGATCCTGTGGCGTGCGGCGAATAACAGCCGAAATCCTGTGTTCGCCTCGCCGAGTTGATGATTGTGATCCCTCTTCCAAGGAGTCTGCAATGCAAAGTCATGAAATCGACTACGAGATCTTCGGCGACGACATGCAGATCGTCGAGATAGAGCTTGACCCGGGCGAGACCGTTATCGCGGAAGCCGGCGCCATGAGCTACATGGAAGACGGCATCGAGTTCATCACGAAAATGGGTGACGGATCGGATCCGCAACAGGGCTTCATGGGCAAGATGATGAGCGTCGGTAGCCGAGTGCTCACCGGCGAGTCGATCTTTATGACGCACTTTACCAACCAGTCCGGTGACAAGCGGCGCGCGGCGTTTGCAGCGCCATACCCCGGTAAGGTAATCGCGCTGGATCTGGCTAAGATCGGCGGGTCGATAATTTGCCAGAAAGATGCGTTTCTCTGCGCTGCGCTGGGGACCAAGATCTCGATCGCCTTCCAGCGAAAACTGGGAGCCGGTTTCTTCGGCGGAGAAGGCTTCATTCTGCAGCGGCTCGACGGCGACGGTAAGGCCTTTGTGCACGCCGGTGGAACCGTCATCAAGAAGAAACTCGAAGGACATACGCTACGGGTCGATACCGGTTGTCTGGTGGCATTCACCGAAGGGATTAACTACGACATTCAGCGTGCCGGCAACCTCAAGTCGATGTTCTTCGGCGGCGAAGGACTGTTCCTTGCCTCGCTCTCCGGACGCGGCTCGGTGCTGCTACAGAGCCTGCCGTTTTCCCGCCTGGCCGACCGCATTCTGCAACACGCCCCAGCAGCGGGAGGTAGCAGCAAGGGCGAAGGATCGGTGCTGGGCGGCCTGGGAAATCTGTTTGGCGATTAGCAGCCCATTGATTTCCGCGTAGGCCGGCGACATGGAGCGACGGCGACGCGGTTCCGGCCAAGGCAACCACCCGTCTCACCACGTTGCCGAAACTTCGCTGCGCTTATTCGCGGCCTACAAGTACGACATCACTACCGGAACTCACTCGATCATCTTTGCCGTCTGCTCCGGCGTGGTGATGCCCTCCGGCAATTCGAGAATGCGGATGTTACGGAAGTGGATTTCTTTGCCTTCCGATTCCAGACACAGATAGCCCTTCCGCATCGATGAGTTTCGGATCGAATTCACAAATCTGCCGTTGATCGACAGTTTGACCGTGCCATCCACGCACACGACGTCATAGACATTCCACTCTCCAGCTCCCTTGCATCGCAGCTCGAGCGACTTGCTGCGCGTGCCACGCGGATTGTCCGGCGTGGCGGTCAGGCCGCCAGCCCCAAACAGCTCGCCGGAAATGTAGCCGATGTCTTGGGGTTCACCGTTCTTCTTGCGATTCAAATTCACCCATTCCAGCTCTAGCATCTGCACTTCCATCCCCTTGGGAAGACGCCGGCCTTCGGGCACGGCACCCTCGCTCCAGACGAACACACCGGAGTTACCACCGGCCTCCATGTGTCGCCACTCGATATGCAGGACGAAGTTCTCGTATTGCTTTTCCGATCGCATGACCCCGATTGGCTTTCCGCTACACACCAGCAGACCATCCTTGACCTTCCAGGTGTCCGGCCCTGTGTTGACGTTCGCCCATCCTGATAGATCGCGGCCGTTGAACAGATCGACGAAGCGCGGGACGTCGGCCGGCGCCTTGGGATCTGCCGGTTCGGCAAGGACGTCGGAAACGGCGTTGGGGGATACAGCCAGTCCAGCCAGCAAGAGTCCCAGGACGAATAACCGGAGTGGTGATGCCATATTCATGATGAAATCCAAAGACTTGTGAAACAGTTGTGCAACAGGAACGACCTGTTCATTGTATCCAAGAACGCGGCTCGAAGTGCAAGTTGGATCGGCCGTGGAAGTGGAAAATCATACAGACATGCAAAGGATCCTGTTGATCAATCTGTGGGCACGAAAGCGTCGAAAACGGTGTAGAACCGCCAATGGAGGCGAATGAACGCTTATGGAATGAAATGATTCGCATACATCGGCGTTCATTCGCGGTACGTCTGCGAACTCCTCGGAGTGGGAACTCGCCCGACACACCGCGAACAACAGCTGCATTGCATCAGATGTGCGCGAAAAAGACCGCGATTGCCCCTCTCGTCAACGCCCGGAAGTAGAATTAGAGTACAGCACACAAGATGCACTGGTTGTGCCGGGGAACGCGAACAACAAGAACTTACGGGAGTCTGATCGACATGAAATATCTCCTACCAACACTCTTCCTTCTGACGCTATGCCCTCTTGCCTTGGCGGCAGACCGGCCCAACATCCTGTGGCTGACGTGCGAGGACAACAATGTCAATTGGGTCGGCTGCTATGGAAACCCGTATGCCCATACGCCCAATATCGACAAACTGGCAGCTGAAGGCTTTCAGTACATGCACTGTTACGCCAACGCGCCGGTCTGTGCTCCTTCGCGATCGACCTGGATCACAGGGGTCCATGCCCTGTCGATGGGCACCTATCCAATGCGTAGTCGCTACGACATCCCCCATGACTTGATCAGGTACTACCCCGATCTCTTGAAGGACGCCGGGTACTACGTGGGCAATGCGAGAAAGACGGACTACAACATCGGCGGTCGTCCAGATGGCGAAGCCTGGGATACCAACAAAGTGAATTGGGAAACGCTGAAGAAACAGCAACCGTTTTTTATGGTGATCAACAATACCAAATCGCATGAGTCCAAGGCGTTTGGTCGTGTCGACAATACGAAACACAACCCCGACGATGTTCGCCTGGCGAAGTACCACCCGGACATCCCCAAGATTCGCCAGAATTACGCTCATTACCACGACCAAATGGAAAAGATGGATTCGGACATCGGCTTGGCTTTGACTGAGTTGGAAAAGCGCGGCATGGCGGAGAATACCATCGTGGTCCACAATTCAGATCATGGCGGCGTCCTGGCCCGTAGCAAGCGGTTCTTGTTCAACAGTGGCACGCACTGTCCGCTGATCATCCGGATCCCGGAAAAATTCAGTCACCTGCGTCCCGGCAAACCCGGCACCAAGGTGGATACGATGGTCAGTTTCATCGACATGACCAAGACCTGGCTGAACATCTGCGGCGCACAGTCGCCTGACTACCTGCAAGGCAGGATCTTTTTAGGGCCGGATGCCGAATCGCGGGACTACCATGTCAGTTTCCGCGGGCGTATGGATGAACGCTGCGATAACGTGAGGGCCATTCGCGATAAGAAACTGCTCTACATCAGAAACTACATGCCCTATGCCCCGTGGGGACAGCATCTGAATTACCTGTGGAAGATGGAAGCCACACAGGCTTGGGAGCAGCATCATCGTGCAGGCAAAACCAACGCGATGACGGGGCGGTTCTTCGGCACCAAGCCAATGGAAGAACTCTACGACACGTCAGTCGACCCGGACAACGTAAATAACCTAATCGCCAATCCGAAATACGCAAAAGATATCGCCCGTCTTAGCAAAGCCATGGATCAGTGGCAGGTGAAGAACTTTGACTCGGCCTTGCTTCCTGAATCCGAGGTGGTCAAGCGGGCTGAAGATAACGGAATCACGATCTATGAATTGGTACGTAATCCAGCGCTGTATGATCTGAAGGCGTACCAACAAGCCTCGTCATTGGCGCTCGAACAGGACGCAGCCAACTTACCGACGTTCTACAAGAATTTGAGTGCGTCAGATGCAGGTGTCCGCTATTGGGCCATTGTGGGCTGTTTCAATCTTCAACAGAGTACTGCCCTGAACATGCAGTTCATTCGTGCGAGTCTTGGCGACAGGTCCCACCACGTTCGCGTCATGGCCGCCTGGATTCTTTATCGCAACGGTGACAAACAACCGGCTCAGCAATGCTGGAATGAACTGCTCAGAGAGAGTTCGTATGCCTCGTTGAAGATTTTTAACGTCATCGATTGGATTGGTGACGGCGTCGAACCTTACGCCGAAGCGATGAAGTCCTGCGAATTCAGTCACCAGGGTTACGTAGCGCGGATGCAAGATTACCTTGGCACCAAACCCGTTCGCCAGAAAAACTCGCGGAAGGCAAAACGCACGGGCAAATGAATGGCCCGGGCTTGTCATCCGGGTTAGTCGCCCTTTGGTCAAGAAACATAACTCGAGGCAGTTCCAAGACCGGTTCCCACCAAAGTCTGGGGTGTGAAACTGCTTCTACCCGAACTATCATTGGAACGATGACAAGATCATTCGTGGCAAGGCAGCACCGGCAGACGCAACAGTCTGGTATATCGACGTAACGGATGAGCGTGATGCACTTGTCAGCAGTGAAGTCATGCTGCGTTAATTCGAAGTGCCATTCGATGTTCCACCGATTGCATACAGGTGGGACGCCGAGCGAATGAACATCGTGCCGCCACTGACAGCAGGCGTCGACCGGATCTGATCGCCGACCGGATTCCGAGCGAGTTCTTTGAATGTGTCCGCGGCCTCAACAACAACGACTTCGCCGTCGACATCCGCACAATAAAGTTTGCCATCGACACAGACAGGCGAACCAAAATAGTTGCCTCGGACGCGACCTGTCCAAATCGTCTTGCCCGCCTTAGCATCAATGCACGCGACAATGCCGCCATCGCCCCAAAGAAATAGACGGTCGTTATAAATGAGGGGTGTGGGGACATGCGGTGCGGCGCGCTGAATGCGATAGATCTCCGACGCCGGTGTGTCGCTCGAGGCCGGTTGGACGGCAACGACGTTCTTCTCGCCACCACCGGCCCCACTGCTGCCGATTACCAGGTCGCCATAAACGATCGGCGAACCGACGGCCCGTTGCGAATGGCGGCCGAAGACGTCAATCATCCATTTCTGCCGACCGCTACTCGGATCGACACCCACGATGCCTTCAAAGCAATGCGTGAAAATCAACTCGGGTTCGCGATTCGGTGCCGCAAAGACGCAGGGTGTCGAGTAGCAGGCGCGTTGGCCTTCTCGCGGGATCTTCCAAACCTCTTTGCCAGTCGTTCGGTTGACCGCCACCAGTGCGCTACCCGTCTTGTGATCGTTGCAGATCACAACCAGATCTTCGTACAAGATTGGCGATGTGGCTCCACCTTGGCCGTGCAAGTACGGGCCCAGATCGTACCGCCACAGTTCCTGACCCTCGTGATCCAACGCGACCAATGACGAGCTTGCGCGGCTCTGCCAGAGCACATAGACTCGGTCACCATCGACGGTTGGCGTGTTCGACGCGGAACTGTTGTTCTTGTGGTGCTTGTATGACTTAAAATCGAATTTGCACTGCCATATCTGACTGCCATCTTCGGCGCTCAAGCAGAGCAAGTAGCGGGTCTGCTGCGTTTCGTCTGCACTGGTCACGAACACCCGATCTCCCCAAACGACGGGCGACGAATGTCCATTGCCGGGCAGTTCCGCGATCCAACGGTAATCGTCCTTTGTCCATTGGACCGGGACCGTCTTAGCGTCGCTGATTCCCGATCCGTTGGGACCTCGAAACCGCGTCCACTGCTGTGCCGTTACAACGGTCAGCCCCATCGGAAATTGACTGATTCCTACGATCAAGACAGCAGCGGCAACAAAGCGACGAAACATGGCACATCCAGTAGCGGGATAGAAAACGAGTTCGTGAACCAGGGGTTGTGATGACTTGGGATCAGCCAAAAGACAACTATCGCGAAACGGTTGTAGGACGGGCACTCCTGCCCGTCTGATCGCTGGCGACGGGCAGGAGTGCCCGTCCTACAAATGCGACAATTACTCGTTGGCTGGTTCTTACTTCGCGACGTAGTACAAATGTGTGAGCGAACGCAGAATCATCGAGTCACCCACCACAGCCGGGGACGCCTGAAAACCGTCGCCAAGCTTGCCTTCTGCCACCAGCTTGTATTCGGGCGAAGCCGCAAACACCTTGATTTCTCCGTCCAGACTGAAGCAGTAGATGTTTCCGCCGACCACGATCGGCGAGGCACGGAATTTGCCACCGACCCGTTTTTGCCACATGATCTTGGCTGTCTTGGCCTCGAGGCACGAAGCGACGCCCTCGTCGTTGATCATGTAGAGATGGTCGCCGGAGAGAATCTGTGACGGGCGCTTCGGTACGCTCTTACCAAACCCCCAGGCAATGTGTGATTTTGTGACATCACCACTGCCGTCAGGACGGACTGCCACCAGTGACGTCCCACCATCGCCCGCGGTGATGTAGACCAAGCCATGTCCAAACAGCGGCTTCACGGCGGAGTTCATGCCGCCGTGGCGAACGCGCCAGAGCTCGGCACCTGTCGCCGGATCATACGAAATGGTGTCGGCAGCGCTGGGACTGACCACCTGACGTCGACCCGCAAAATCGATGACGATAGCCGTGGAATATGCTTTCTTGCGATCGCCATTGTCAGTGCCATAGTCAATGTTGCGATCTTTCTTCCAAACCGTTTTTCCGCTACCCGTGTCCAGCGCGACCATGTACTGCAGATCGTAACCATCGTAGGCGACAAACAAGCGGTCGCCATCGACCACGGGCGACGAGCCCGGCCCCCGCCAGTGGTCGCAGGGCAGGTCACGCCGTTCCCAAATCTTCTGGCCGGTCTTGGTGTCGACGCAGCACGTCCCGTAGCTTCCGAAGTGCGCGAACAGACGTCCTGCTTGAATTACTGGCGTCGGCGAGGCGTAGCTGTTAGTCGGGTGGCAATAACGGGGGTTCTCGTTTTCAAACAGCAGGATGTCGCGCGTGATCTTTCCCGACTCGCGATCGACACAGACGGCACTCATCTGCTTGCCGTCCAAACTGGCGGTCGTCATCCAGATCTGATCGCCCCACACAACAGGCGACGACCAGCCCTTGCCATGGATCTCGACCTCCCATTGCACGTTCTCCTTGCCGATTTCCAGCGGCAATTCTCCTTGCGCATGGCCATCGCCGGTGGGGCCACGGAATTGCGTCCAGTTTTCACCGGCAGAGACGTGACTGGTAGAAAACCAGATTGCCAACAGCAGAATCGTTCGAGACATTGAGAAATCCTTCATCTTGGCGAGGCGACCATGTGGGCTGGGAGGGTGGAGCGTACGGAGTCGTGAATTCTGGCGGGGGGCCAAAGCCGGGAACTTACAGCAGCCGGGAACTTACAGTCTTGGCATTCAGAAATGATACTCCGAGCCGCTCGCGGATGCGACCTGCTAAGGGCTGGCGCATCAATAATAGTCGCTGCTGGCTCTGCGAACTTGGCGTAATGTTCGCGAGTGAACAACGACGATACGACAGTTGTTGATCGGGCCGTCCTAAGCAGTTCCTAACCCCCGGTCAAGAACGTTCCGCAGCCGTCCGCCTGGCCAGGAAGATCAGAAGAAACAGGAGGATGGCGACAATGCTCAGTATAATCGCCAGCACCACTGGCCCAGTTTGCTTGTATACGCTCAGTGAACCCAACAACAAGAAAAAAACACCGGACATCGACAATGCAATTCGTACGAACCAGCCAGGCCGCAACTCGCGCGGCAACAGGGTCGTGTTGATCACAATCGTGTGCCAGCAACTGAAGCCCAGAGCAATGTTGAAACACATCGTGGCGTATTGAATCAAGGCACCCGGATCGAGCGACAGCATAATGAGACCAAAAACGGTGTATCCCGCGAGCACACGGACATAGACGACTTTGATCGCCTTGGGATCCATTTGCCGCAACCGGCCACTACTGGTCCAAAACACATCGACCCAGCGACGTATGATGCCGTCAGCAGATGTGGACATGGATGGGGCAAGCACCATGAAGCCACAGAAAATGGTCATAAACCAGCAGAACTTACCCAAGCCCACTCCCGATGCCGCAGTCACGCTTTCTTGCACTCCACCGGCCGTCATGACGGCCGAGGTCCAATTGTCTGTTTGTGTGCCGTACGGCAGAAACTGCACGGACAACATGGCGGGCAAAGCCAGTCCGATGAAACACGCGGGGAGCCAGACGGCAAGTTGGTCTCGCATGACGTGACGATACCACTTCCGCCACCACACCAGCGATTCTTCATTGACCTCAAAGACGCAACCAACGTGCGACAGTTCCAGGTTCTGGCCGCCGATGACACTGGGGATTGCACCGACATGGTGTCCCATTCCCCAACCTTGATCTCGCGTATAGTTGCTGATCGGCGTGTTGGACAAGCCGCCTGAACCGGCGATGGCAGCCAGCGCTGCGATGAAGCCGATTAAGGTGAAGTCAATGTCGGGAAACCCCCGACCCTCGGCCAATGAAACGAAGATGTTGTCTACGTTGCTGCCGCGGACGGTAGGAGCATCCGCGATCTCAATCGGAACGTTGCCGAATTCAAAGAACCCTGTCACGATCTCTACCCAGGTACTGGGAGTCGAGAAGAACGCGGCCAAGAACAGCAGAAACCCAAAAACGACGACCAGTTTGAAAGTCATCACGACTTTGAGCGAGCGGTAGATCTTGCCGCCAAACAACAGAGGCACCAGCGCACCGAGAAAGATGATGTAAGCCAGTCCCTTCATCAACCAGAAGTCGCTGGCGACTTCTTCGGGCTGCGGAACAACGCCTCCTTTGATCAACGTCGCGACTGGCGTCGCTGCGTTCGCGGCCAGGTAGGGAAAGACCGAGCCGAAATCGAAGAGCAAATACGCCAGCAACCAGAAGTGTGGTCCAGGCAGCGTGCGGAATTTGCCTGTGAAAATCGGCTCGCCTGAATAGAGCGTGTATCGACTGATCTCGATGTTGTAAATCACCTGGCCAAGTATGGACAGTGTGGCCAACCACAGCAGCGCACCGCCGTAGACGGCGGTCACTTTTGGTCCAACCAGCCACTCACCGCCGCCGATCGCCGCGCCACCCATAAGCAAGCCCGGCCCGAGCAGGGCGAACCAATTCTTCAAGGTGAACTTCGGCGTCTTGATCAGTTCGCCGGTTTCCCAACGCGGCATGTTTTTCGCGCCCGGATGTGGGGCCTCAGATTTCCCCGCAGATGAGGGCTCGGACGAAGAATTTGATTCCACGATCGACGGTTCTCCTGCGTTACATGCCTCGCTCGGCTGGCGACTTTCGTACGGATAGGAATTTTGTTCCCCCCGCCGCCCCTCACGCAACCCTCCCAACGGCATTCTTTCGACTTTATCCAGATTCTATCGTCACGTAGTTTTCAGATGGCACTGCGGCCCTCGACTGCGAACAGGCTGCTTCGGCGGGTCACAGCGTCGCCTCGCCGCGTTACCGGCTGTGCGCCCAACTTGAGTGCGTAGACTTGCGATGTCGTGGCTTTGTAGAAAGAATACGGTGAACTTCCCTGAAACTTGAAGGAGTCACTATGTCACGCTTCTCCCGTCTCACTGTATTGTTCATCCTGCTATCCTTGCTGCCCGGCCTGTTGCACGCACAGAAGAAGTCCGCGACGAAGAAGAAGCAAGCCAAAAGAGCGCCTAATCCCGTCTACGCACCGATCAAAGACGATCCGTCTCTGCCTCGCGTTCTGTTGATTGGGGATTCCATTTCGATCGGCTACACGTTGCCCGTGCGGGCGTTATTGAAGGGCCAAGCGAATGTCCACCGGCCGCCAACCAACTGCGGGCCGACTATCCGAGGGCTGCAGCAGATCGACGCCTGGATTGGCGAGAAGAAGTGGGACGTAATCCACTTCAACTGGGGCTTGCACGATCTGAAGTACATGGGTCCGAAAAGGCAGAACCTAGCCAAGCCGGGCGCCGAAGGCAGCCATCAACAAGTTCCACCGCCGGAATATGAAAAGAACCTGCGCAGGCTGGTGGCTCGGCTAAAACAAACCGGCGCGACGCTGATCTGGTGTTCGACCACGCCCGTCCCCGAGGGCGCGGCCGGACGTGTCGTGGGGGACTCAGTCAAGTACAACGAAATCGCCAAGAAGGTCATGGAAGAAAACGGCGTTGCCATCGACGACTTATATGCGTTCTCGTTGCCAAAGCTCAAGGAGATCATGCGACCGGCCAATGTGCACTTCACTCCGGATGGGTCCAAGCAGTTGGCGAAGCAGGTCGTAGCGACCATCCGAAAGGGTCTGAAGAATTGAGGAACTGGTTGGTCTGGTTTTTGGGCGATTAGCTTTTGCCTAACTGCTTCCAAGCTCCGCGTTCCTGGCTACTGGCGACGCATTGTTCGATAAAAAAGACTCCCTCGACGCCGTCGTTGACGTTGGGATAGACCGTCGAACACGCGTCGAGCGATTGGTTTTCGTCGCGCGCGATCATGGCGTCGAAACCATCTCGATAGACGTTGGCGAAGGCCTCGAAAAAAGCTTCCGGATGACCGCCAGGCAGTCGGCAGGCCGCGCGGCCCGATTCGTTCGTATAAGCAGCGCTTGGGCTGCGTTCATACGTCTGCGTCGGTTGTCCAAAGCGACGGACGATCAACTGGTTCGGCGATTCTTGTCGCCAAACGAGCGAGCCCTTGCTGCCATCGATTTCGAGCGTGAGGTCGTTCAGGCGGCCGTGGGTCACCTGGCTGATCGTGATCATGCCCAACACACCGCCGGAGAATTTGACCAACGCGTGACCGTAGTCGTCTAGCGGTGGCGGCAGAACGAACGTTTGCAACGTACTGGAGACTTCAATGGGTCGCAAGCCTGTCGTGTATCGAGCCAATTGGAAAGCGTGCGTGCCGACATCGCCGAGCGCACCAGCCGGGCCGGTTTTCTCCGGATCCGATTTCCATGCGCCACGGGCGGGTACTTTACCCGGTTCGAGTCCTTGTAACCAACCTTGTATATAGTTGACGCGAAACGCGTAAAGGTCCCCCAACTCGCCTTGTTGAATCATCTCTCGGGCCTGCCGAATCATCGGATAGCCGGTGTAGTTGTGCGTTAGGACAAACACCGCGCCGGTTTGCTTGACGATCGCCGCCAACGACTCGGCGTCGGCCAACGAGGTCGTCATTGGCTTGTCGCAGACCACGTCAAAGCCCGCCTCGAGTGCAGCCTTGGCAATCGGGTAGTGTGTGTTGTTCGGTGTGGCAATGCTAAGGAAATCGACACGATCATCGGTCGGGCGTCTGGTTTCACCATCCAGCAGTTCCTGTACGCTACCGTAGGCGCGATCGACTGGAATGCCAAAGTCGGGTGCGACGGCACGGGCTTTCACCGGGTCAGAAGAGAGCACTCCAGCTACCAGTTCAGCGCGATTGTCGAGCGTTGCTGCTGTCGCGTGCACGCGACCAATAAATCCGCTGCCGCCGCCACCAATCAGTGCCATGCGAAGTTTTCGGCCGAGTTTTTCGCTGAATGTCATACAGTGCCTCTGGCTTGTTAGATTGACAACTTGATTCGAGTCTCTCTTGGTCACTTCCGCGCGCCGTGCCCGCATGTTTTATAGTAGTACGCACACGGCAGACGGCGGACAGAGTGTGTCTGCTACTTTGGTTGCGGCCGTCGGGCTGCGGCAGGGTTGTTGTGGGCAGGTGTTCAATTGTAACCGGTTTCTGATCAGATCGAGAACCGGTTCGGAAGCGACGTTGCGTGTGACAATCAACGGAGTGGGAGAACCCGTTTTGTCCAAGTCCGATCAAGTGTTAGAATCCTGGGAACGAGTTTGACTCTGATTCCTCTATGCGTGGAATCGCACCCGCAACGCATTGAAACAACTCGTTTTCCTATCTACGTTACCAGTCGTCTGAACGCTCGATGTCCTGGCAGGCGATCCACACGTCGGACATTGCACGCTACTCCACTCCAAGGAACGCATGATGCCTGACTTGATTGCGATTGGCAAAGGTCCCGATCATCGTTGGCGCATGGAAATCCCAGAAGGCGAGACCGTTCGACTGGGACGTGCTCCCCGCACTGGCTGGTCTGTAACGTGGGACGATCAGGTTTCACGCGAACATGCTGACCTAAGACTCGTTGATGGTCTTTTGCGAGTAACCTGTTTAGGAACCGCCAAGAATCCGATTCTCAAGAATGGTGTTTCGGTTCAGGAATTCGAGGTTCAATCCGGTGGATCATTTCAGATCGGCCAGACAATATTTCGGTTCATCGACGATTCTGAGTCATCTTCGAACGTTATCGACGAACAATCATACAATGAAGATGAACTGTCGAGCATACAGTCTGATGCCTACAATTCATGGCAAGTCGTATTTGGAAAACTACCGTCTGTGATTGCCGAGTCAAATACGACCGAAGAACTGGCGGCTTTGATTCTCGAACAGATGTTGATTGCGATTCCGCTCGCCGAAGCGGTTGCCGTGATGCACTTTGACATCGCCAAGGATCCTTCCTTGCGTAAGCCGGAAATGATGTTAACGCGAGTTCGCGACGATACGATGACGTTTCGGCCAAGTCAACGGCTGATTCGTGCCACCATGGAGAACCACAAGAACGTCCTGCATATGTGGAATGACATGGAATCGAACAATATCGAATATACGATGACCAACGACCTCGATTGGGCATTTTGTGCACCCGTTAACGACCGTAGCTGTGCTGGCTGGTGCCTGTATGCTGCCGGGTCAACTTCGGATGGAGCCGCCAGTCGTCAACAGTTGCTGGCTGATCTCCGTTCGACGGCAGTGTTAGCTCAGTTTGTCGGTTCCATTTCGCAACTCCGTTTGCTGGAACATCAGACGGCGGAAATGGCTCAGTATTTTTCGCCAACGATCGTCAACACGCTCAAGCGAGACAACGCGCAGCTGGTACCGCGCGAACAAGATGTTACTGTCTTGTTTTGTGACCTGCGAGGTTTTTCCTGGCGCGTGGACCGTGATCAACATCGTCTACGAGACATCTTTGATCGTGTGAACGGTGCCTTGGGGGTGATGACACAAAACATTCACAAGTTCGAAGGGGCGATTGCAGATTTTCAAGGTGACGCGGCGCTCGCTTTTTGGGGCTGGCCACAATTATTGGAAGACGGTCCTTTGCCTGCGTGCCGAGCCGCCTTGATGATGCTCGACGGATTCAACGAGGCGAAGCGCAGTGACGACTCCGCCCTCGACGAGTTCCAAGTTGGTATCGGCATTGGCCACGGACCTGCGATCGCGGGGCGGATGGGAACAGCCGAACAGGTCAAGGTTGGCGTCTTTGGCCCCATCGTCAACACGACGTCTCGCCTGGAAGGGATGACCAAGCATTTTCGCGTTCCGATCATTGTGAATGATGTGGCTGCCGATTTCGTGAAGCAACACATGTCGCGCGACGAAGCCCGCTGTCGCAAATTGGGCAAGGTCCGACCACTGGGGATGAAGTCGGCCACCTTGATCAGTGAACTACTCCCCGCAGCCGACACGCCTGGGACGGTGTCTGACGAGGACATCGCGAAGCATGAAGAGGCCGTGGACGCGTTCATTGATGGCGACTGGATGAAAGCGTTTGACATTTTCGCGGCCATGGCGGTGGCCGACCGCGCTAAGGATTACCTCATGTGGTACATGGCCAGCCAGAATTTTGAAGCCCCTGGGGATTGGGATGGCGTGTTGAACTTCACCAGCAAATAGGGCACGGTCCCAAATAAAAATGCTTCGTTAGAAGAATCTGTGGGTGAAGTTGGGTTCCGGGAGCGCGCCGAGATTGTGATAGAGCGCGGTCTCGTAGGCTTCTTGGGTACGAAATCCGTAGGATTTTCTGGTGATCAGTTTTAGTTTGTTGTTGAATC